>Ga0180009_10001696_pt1 | contig 26657 bp, 26 predicted proteins | sample OS_PC_MetaG_FD_123537 | JGI IMG/M metagenome (GOLD analysis project Ga0180009, IMG submission 123537) | Groundwater microbial communities from the Aspo Hard Rock Laboratory (HRL) deep subsurface site, Sweden - OS_PC_MetaG | ecosystem: Environmental > Aquatic > Deep subsurface > Groundwater... | reverse complement strand
TCCTGGCGTAAATAGACAAAGGCGGCGCAATCCGGTCCGGGAAGATACCACCGTAAAAACGCAGATAGTAACTGAAAAGAAAGGAACCGAAGACTATTGCGGCATCAATTAAATACTTCAAATCAATCTTTCGTCTACGCATTGGCGTGATATCTTACCACATTGCCTTTTTGTAAACCAGCAACGTATCTTCGGCTGTCTTGTTCCAGTCATAATCCCGGGCAATGGTCTCCCGCCAGGAACTTTTTTCCTCATCCGTAATACCCTGTGCGAGTAGTTCCGTCATCTTCCGAAACAGCGCCTCAACATCCCCGGCCGGGAAGAACCGAACCTCCGGCAGAGCCACCGCACGGTTTGCCTGGATATCGCTGGCCAGTACCGGGACACCGTAACCCATCGCTTCTAACAACGCAATCGACAGGCCTTCATAATAGGATGGCAATATGAAGAGGCCGGCATTGGAATAGAGTTCCGCCAGAGAACGGCCGGATATTTTACCGGTCAGAACCGCGCCGGGAGTCTCCCGGCTCAACCTTTCAATCTTCCGGCCGTAACCATCCTGGTGGTCCGCGCCGCCGGCAATCACCAGCTTCAAATCGCTATCCTTAACCTTGCGGTAGGCGGCAATCAAATCAACCAGACCTTTTTCCGGTACAAAGCGGCAGGCGGTAAAGAAATATTTTCCCGGTTCCAAGCCGTATTTTTTAAGAGTCTCCCCGGGAGAAACCAACCGACCCGGTTCAACCCCGTTGGAAATAATGTGTACTTTTTTTATCCGGCCGTACCTTTTTGCCAGGTCTCTGGCTATCCATCTGGAAACCACAATCACTTCGGCGGCAAATCTCAAGGCCGACCATTCGCCTGCCTTCAGGACAAATCGGGCAAAACAGTTCCATTTTTGACGCCGGTAGTCCGGACCGTGGTGGGTAACCACCACTTTTAAACCCAACAACCGGGCCAGCGGAACCAAAAGTGACGGCCCGATACCGTGAAAATGGACGATGACAGGTGAACGCAACCGGCCGCAGATAAGCCCGAAGAAGGTATGGACAAAAGCTTCCAGATGTTTATGCCTCGGCGACCAAAGGTAGAGAAACCGGACTCCCTTCCACTCCAAAACCCTCTGCGAACCGCAGATGTAAGGACTCCGGGCCGCAACCGTCACCTCACAGCCCATCCGGGCCAGCCGCGGATAGAGTTCTTCGCAATGCTTCTCCACTCCGCCCGGCACACCGGGGAATCCCCGGGTTCCAAGCACCAAAACCTTTATTTTACCCAATTTTTTTCTTCGAAAACTTATTCCTTATTACCCAAAATACGGGTTTCCAGGGCCGCCGCTTCATCGCCGGCGCAGCGGTACCGATCATCCAGCATTGCCGGTTGCAGACCTTAACCCGGCGCCTTATCTCCTGTGCCTTATCCCCGTACCAGATTTCGGCGAAACTTTTTTCGTGCAGGTTACCGAAACTATTGTCGCGGCTGTCACTCCGCATACCGTTGCAGGGTCTTATCTCACCCCAGGGATCCAGAAAGAAGATGCCTGTACCGGCGCCGCAGGGAAGCAGGCGCCGGCCTCCCTGGATATAGTTAATGAGTCCGTAATTAAAGTAAGCCCGGAACCAATTTTTTGGTCTGCCGCTCCTCAGAAGTTCCCGGGTCAAGATTTCAAACGATTTAACCGCCTCACCCCGTTTCTTTATCCGGTTGTCATCCTTGTGGAAGTAGTACGAATTATGAACTACTGCCGTTGCGAATTCCACCCGCATCTTCTTAGTCATCTGATACAATTCCAGCAGGTCCCCCAGGTTCCGATCGGAAACCGTTATGCCGACGCCGATGTCGCGGCGGTTCATCTTCTGGAGTTCCAAAAGTGTTTTCAGACCATAATTAAACCCATCCTTAAGTCCCCGCAGTTCATCGTTAACTGCCGGCAGACCCTCCAGGCTGATGCGAAAACCGATATCTTTGTGTTCCCTGGCCAGGTTGACTATCCGCTCGGTCAGGTAGCCGTTGGTACTGATGACAATCCGCTTCGCCCGCTTCTTCAGGATGGCAACAATCTCGCTGATATCCTCCCGCATAAACGGTTCCCCGCCGGTAATATTGCAGAAAGCGAGCGCCGGAATCTTTTCCAGGAGCCGGGGTGTAAATTCCTCCTCCGGCCGGGTGGGAAACTGCCAGGTATGGCACATCCGGCACCGGGCATTACACCGGTAGGTTACGATAATCGCCGCTTCCATAAATGATTGGTCATTCCCGCATTGCATTCAGCCGTTTTTGAACGTAAGACCTTATCCTGACATTTGAAATTTTTCCGGCCCATCTTCCGGCCTTATTGAAATTAAACGATTTGGAAAAATGCAGTTCAGGGAAATGGCGAAACTGCTTCTTCCGGCAGGCTGAGAGATACAAGCTGTCAACCAACGCTTTTTCGGCATCCGCTATCAAAAAACTTCCGGTTTCCTGATACCAGTCAAAACCGTTGAAAAATGAAGGCGCTATCCGGTGGACGGAAAAATCCGCTATCTTTGTGCGAATTATTTTGGTGTGGGCCGTGGAAGCAAGGGTAATGACCTGAGGAATCTGTTCTATTATTCCGTATAAATGGAGTGCGCTGATGAACGAAAGATAGACGCGGTGCGTAGGAAACAAGAAGGGGATAACGGCGTAAGGACTCAGTTCCTTGTTTCCAACTTCAGCCCAGATTCCCCGGTATATCTTGAACACCAACCCATCTCTCTGAAGAAGGTTGAGCGCCTGTGTCGTAGCCGATGAAGATTTTCCGGAGAGCAAGATTGATTCAAAAGTAGTAAATACCGGCCGATGTAATCTCTTGATAGATGCAAAAATGGAATTTCTACTAACTCTCTTCTGTTTCTCAGAAAATCCATCCATTTATGTATAATAACTTAGTTATTCCTAAATTTCAATACATAAAGGTTGTTATTGCACGGGTTCCCTTTCCATAGGATTGGAAAGGGGCGCATTTTTTGCGTGGCAATCTCAAAACCCTACCCAAAAACATCGCCATAACCATAATCAGCAGGAAATCAAACGGCAGGCGGTAGTGTATCCGGGTGATTTCTGACATTTAGTTAAGAGGTGTAACTCCTATTTTGGGGCTCAGGGTGGAGCAGTTAAAAACAATATCTAACCAACTTCTTCCAAAATCTCCCTATATTTCTCCGGGGTCATTCCAACTTTATAACCCGCGGCATCCAAAAATTCCTGCAGGGTTCCTTTTTTAGACGTCTCCTCCATCTGGATTGCAATAATTTCCCGCAGGTTCTTTTTCGCAATTTCTATCTCAGAACCGCAAGCCGGTACATCCAACTCCGGGCAATAGGCTATGTACATATCCCCTTCCCGCCAAATCTCTTCGGTAATCAGTATCTTTTTCATTTTTCACCTCTAAATTATTATACCTCTTTCGACTGCTCTTGTAAATTACATATAACCTTGTTAACCGGTTATTTTAACAATCTCTTTACCAGATTCCAGGCTTTGCGGCCGTAAACCGGCAGAGAGCGGAAGCTGAAAGTCCCGCTCCTCAGAAGCAGTTTTGCCTGCAGCATCTTACCCTTCCGTTTGACCAACTCCCAGTCTTCCTGAGAAACCCCGGGCAGTTTCATCAGGAAATTCTCGCTCGAATCCCATCGTTCCCACTTGCCTTCTGCCTCCGGGTCAATCAGTTTGTGGCGTCTGGCGATTTCGAAAAGCGCACTGCCGGGATAGGGAGTCGTTAAAGACCAGGAAATGATATCCAGGCAACCCTTTCTGACCATTTCTCTGGCGAAATCAAGCGTGGCCAGAGTGGCCTGGCGGTCTTCGTATTTGAGCCGGCCATCCTCTTCCCAAACGTTGAACGCCATGAAAAGGCCAAAGGTCTTCAGGCCGTTTCGCTTAAGTGTACAAAGGGCTCTTTCGGCGTCCTGACGGGTAGTCCGCTTGTTGATGCCGCGGGAGGTGGCGTCGTTCCCGGTCTCGATTCCCAGAAGCCCCAGCCAGCACCCGGATTCAACCATCTTTCGGGCCAGTTCATCATCAATGTTCCGCACCGTCATCTGTACCTTCCAGAAAATATCCAGTCGTCTGCGGATAAACTCGTCGCAAACCTGTTTCGCCCAATTCAGATTACCGTTAAATAAATCGGTCTGGTCGTAAAATTCCCGAACGCGGTAAGTTGCCTTAAGCGATTCAACTTCAGACGCGATATTTTCCGGACTGCGCAGCCGCAGATAGGGTTTCTGCATCTTCCAAACCGGGTTGGAACAGTAAGTGCAGTTATAAGGGCAGCCCCGGCCGGAAAGGTAGGAGGTGTCCCAGGCGCTCTTCTTGTAATGATAACCAGGGTAGGTCCGGATATCCAGCAAATCTCTGGCCGGAAACGGGATGTTGTCCAGGTCCTGGATTAAGGGCCTGGGCTCGTTGACCTGCAGCCGGCCGTCCTGCCGGAAGGCAATTCCTTTTATATCACCGTAATCAAGGTTTGTTGCCAGCCGGTTTACCAGCTCGGAAAATGTTTCCTCTCCTTCTCCGACCACCACCGTGTCTGCGCCGGCCTGAAAAATTGATTCTTCCGGATAAATCGTCGGGTGCGGTCCGCCGGTAACCACAAAAACGCCGGGCAGCCGTTTTTTGACCTCCCGGATAACCTCGTAGGCGCCGGTGGCTGCCTGGGTTGTAAAAGAAAGACCGATAATATCGGGCGAAAAAGAGAGTATTTTTTTAACTGTTTGTTCAATGTTTTTTTCCTGATATCCGTCGACAACCTTTATTTCAAAACGGCTGGTTCCCTGCCGCAGGTAAGCGGCCAGGTAAAGAATGCCCAGCGGCGGGTAAATCTGGCCGACCACGCCGTATTTTCTCAAGGGTGGTGCGTTGAGTAATAATATCTTCATCTGAATGAACTTTATTGAAGGTCGATATCTTGATATAGTTTCAGTACTTTTTGCGCACTTATTTCCCAGGAAAAAAGCTGAGCCCTCTTTAGGCCTTTGTCTCGTAACTGTTCCCGGAGCGTAGGGTCGGAAATCAGTCTCCGGATAGACTCTGTAATCTCCTGTTCGTTCAGCGGGTCTACTAAAATCCCGGCATCTCCTACTACTTCCGGCAGGGCAGAAGACCGGGAAGCGATAACCGGCGTACCAAAACTAAGCGCCTCCAGGGGCGGAATACCAAAACCCTCAAAAAAGGAAAGGTAGACAAAGAGGTCGGCTGTACTGTAAAAATAGGGTAATTCTTCATCGGAAACGTAACCGGTAAAGATTACGCTGTCATTCAGGTTGAGGTCTTTTACCGTCTGATAGACCGGCCCGGCGCCGGGGTGTTGACGGCCAACCAAAACAAGCTTATGCGGAAAAGCATATTTTGTCTTCACCTTGTGATAGGCATGCAGCAGCCGGACCAGATTTTTGTTAGGATGTTGAATTTGACCCACGTAAAGAATAAACCGCGCGTCTATTCCATATCGGTCTTTCAGATATTCGGCCGCAGCGATTTTATTGACCGGCTCAAGGCAGCAGCTAACTGCGGAATAGATAACTTCCACTTTCCTGCGGTCTATTCTCAAGTACCGGATAATCTCATCCCTGGTATAGTTGGAAACCGCAATTATCCTATCGGCCAGCCGGGAACTGATTGGAAGCATCATCTTTCGGTAAAAGGTCCGTAATTTGTTGTAATGGCTTTTAAGCCGGTATTCGGTCAGGTCATGAATTGTTAAGACCACCGGCCTGGTTTTAATCAGCAGCGCCGCGGAGTGCCAGGGAAGGTGCAGAATATCAACCCGGTATTTTATTAACAAAAAAGGAAGAACGAAAGCGTGCCAGAATATGTTTCTAATCGGTTGGCTGGCGGTAATAGAAGTTCGTAAAATGGTAAATCGGTCCGGTAATTCACCGAAATCGTCCTGATAGCCTTTTTCAACAAAGATTAAATAATCATTTTTGATGTCAATCGTTTTTAGGTTTTTAATGATGTTTTTGGTAACCTGCCAGGCACCGGACTTGGCGGTATCCATTACGGCGCTTATCGCAATTCGCATATTTATCGGTGACTATTTTATCACCTTATAGTTTCATTGCTTTTTTTACCCTATCTTTAAAAGATGCCGGAACTTTTTTCTTTAACCGGTTAAGGATATTATAGCTTAGCCTTACCGGCGCACCCAGGTTCGCCGGGAAATGATTCCTATTAAAATTCTGCAACCACCATCCATCGCCGAAAGGGTCAAAAACCGGTTCGCCGGTCCTGATAAAAAAAGCGGTATTCTTTACAACTTCCGATAATCGGAACATGGCATCCTCTTTCAAAAACCGGAACAGATTGCAAATAGTCGGGATATGGATATCATCCAGGATAAGCACCCCCCCTTCTTGAAGATGGGGGTAGACATAATAATATTCCAGGTCCGGGAACGGGTATCCGTGCGGCCCATCCAGAATCACAAGCTGTAACTCGTTCCGGAAATCGTACCGCGGCAGGGTTACCTGTGTCGAACCTTCGATAAATTCGACTGTTTCTCTGTTGAACAAAGGAGAAGACCGGACCACGGAGAGACTTTCACCCCCGTTAACGGTAAACACCTTGTGGTTTTGACTTATGTGAGAAAGCAACAAGGTGCTCTTTCCCGTGCCTGTTTCCAACGAATTACTAATCTTGCGCTGACTGGTATGTTTGACTATCTGGCGCAGCGCTTTTGGATGAAACGAACCAGCCCCGTGCCAGTTGACCGGCAGTTTTTCAATTTCACGCATCAAATCATCAATTGACATGGGAATTCAGTCATCAGGAATGACTGCTCTTTGTATCACCTAAAATCTCCGAATACGACTTTTCCAAATCGGCGGCAATAAACTTCCAGTCGTACTTTTCTTCCACCGTCTGTCTGGCATTAACCGCTACCCGCTTATACAACTCCGAATCACGAAGCAGCGAAACCACGTTTCCGGCGAATTTTTCCGGTCGGTCCGCAATCAATATATCCTTTCCGGCGGTTACCTTTAATCCCTCCGCGCCTACGGTCGTGGAAACCACCGGCCGGCCGTAGGCCATCGCTTCCAGAATCTTGCCCCGGGTGCCGCTGCCGATGCGGACCGGCACCACGGTAATCGCTGTCCGGTGGTACCATTCTTCGATATCTTCCGCATAACCGGCAAACGTCACCGGCAGCCGGTGCTCCCATTTCTTCAGCCGGGTTGGCGGATGACACCCGACCGCAAAAAATCGGACCGCCGGTATTTTCTTAAGCACCAGCGGGAAAATTTCCTTCAGGAACCATTCCACCGCCAGCGCGTTCGGGTGGTAATCAAAGGTGCCGACAAAAAGCAGGTCCTGATTGTCTGGTTTAGGCAGAATACTTTTTGCCTTCGTGTCCACGCCGTTGGAAAAAACTCCGAATCGGACTTTTCCGCCAAAGGCACGTTCAAAAATTCCTTTGTCCACTTCGGAAAAGCAAAAACAGTAGTCAAACTTGGGAATTATTGTTCGTTCGTAATGCCGCATTTTCCAGGCCTGCATCAGGAAGAAACCCTTATGTAAGATATTTGGATGGTAAAGAAACGACCGCCATAACATCAAACTATCCACATTGTGCAGAATCAATACCTTTTTGATTCCCGGTATCGAAACAAGATATTTTGCGCTGTAAATCTCGTCGGCCTGGACCAGCCGACATTTTTCCGCGCCGACCACCCGTTGCACTTCAGGCCAGGCCTCCGCGGCCGTGCAGTTGGCCACGTAAAGCGGATTCCTGCCAAAAACGGCGTAAAATAATTTCCCCAGCCGGCCGCCTTTGCCCGGAAAATCGCAGGGAAAAGTTTTTACCATATGGAAATATTTTTTTGCTTCGGTAATATCCTTTTCGGAAGGCGGCTTTTCCCTGCGGCGGTTGTACAAGCTTATCAGGGAAATTTGAAAACGACCGGAAATATTCCGGGCTGTTTCGGCGACATGAATCTTTGCCCCGGTATCCGGCGGAAAAGGAAAGCGCGGCGTAAACCACAATACCCTGATTGGCTGATTTGTCATATGTCAAAAATGATACTTGAGCATTGATTTTGTCCGCAAAATAATGCGGCTTGAAAAAGAAAGTCCCCGGCACTGAAAATAGTAATTGAAATCCCTGACGATTTGATTTATTTGTCTGATTGTAAACGCGTTCCCGACGGTACCCGCGGCACGAGACAGTTCCTCCCACCGCCACCGGTCTTTATGGATTTTTCCTTCTTGTACCCCCATATGCCATAACCGCGTATATGGATAGGGGGTTGGAAAGCCGGCCCCCAAAAAACTGCATTTTTTTAGACACAGTCCTTCCATAAACTCTCTGGTTTCTTTAATCGTGCTTCTTGTATCCCCGGGCAGCCCCAGCAGTAAGAAAATCAGGGGCGTAATTCCTGTTTCAACACACTTTTCAATCGTAGCCATCGTTTTTTCTCTGTCCAAGTTCTTATGGATGTTTTTCAAGACCTGTGCGCTGCCCGATTCCAACCCGAATTCAATGGATACGCAGCCGGCGCCGGCCATTTCCGCGATCAATTCCGGAGCAAGCGTGTGGAGATTTGACTGGCAACTCCATTTCAAACCCAGACCTTTAATCTTTCGGCACAGGTCATATGTCCAGTTATTCAAATAGCCGAATGTTTCGTCGATAAAATAGACATATTTAACCCCGAATTCTTCTTTCAGACGTCTCAGTTCCTGCGCCGTTTTTTCGACATTCTTCACCCGGAACTTATTCCGGCAAACATTTTTGAAACAAAAGATACAGTTAAAAGGGCATCCCCGGCTGGCCTCATATAAAACGGAAAATTTGGGTTCCCCGCCCGGAAAAACTCCATGGGCGCAGTATTCCTTCAAGAAAGGGAATAAATCGTAAGCCGGAAAAGGCAGCCCGTCCAGATCATCGGTCGCAATGCAGGAGTCCGGGCCGGCCGGTTCATTCTCCTGGGCGGACACAACGCCGGAAATTCGGTTGGAGCCGTTCTTCTCAATTCTCTGAACCAGGGGCAGGATGGCATTTTCCGGCTCGCCCATCAGGATGAAATCCGCTTCGCTTAAAAAATCAATCGGCCGTACCGAAGCATGCGGTCCGATGATAATGAGTTTACTCCGGGGAAAAATCCTCTTGAGCATCCGACCGCAATCAAGCGGGATTTTCGTGCTTAACGGAGGGCATCGCCAGAAAAGATAACTGGGGGCGGTAGTCAGCACAAAAACCAAATCTTCGCCACCCGCCTGATTTTTCAGAGCGGTGAAATTGAAGCCGGAAACATTCAAGTCCGCAATCCGGACAGGGTACTTATCCCTCAATATCCCGGCCAGATATGCCAGCTCAAGAGGCATAAACGGTTCCGGGTTTCCCGGAAACAGCTTCTCTTTTATCCTCGGGGGCCATTTCTTCCGCAAAGACCCCCAGTCAGGGTTTACCAGAATGACCTGCATCATTTTCCCAATAATCCGCGGTATGCGGCCAGTGTGTTTTCAACCATTTTCTGCCGTGAGAAGTTTTCCTCGACGTGCGTACGGGCAGCCTGGGACATCTTTTCCCGAAGCGGATAGTTGATGAGAATCTCGGTGATTGCCCGGGCGAGTTCCGCCGGGTCTTCCGGAGGAACCAGTATTCCGGTTTCACCGTCTTTCACCACTTCCGGCACACCGCCGACCCGGCAACCGATCACCGGCTTCCCGTAAGCCATCGCCTCTACATAAATAAGTCCGAACGATTCATAAAGAGAAGGCGCGATAAAAAGGTCACAGTTCTTATAATATACAGACAATTCTTCTTCGGAAACATACCCGGGAAACTGAACATTTTCATTATATTGCTCGGGAAAATCTTGCAGAACATATTTTTTGAAGGATTGCCTGTCCGGTCCGTCTGAGGTGTCCCGGCCGACAATGATGAAATTAACTTCCGGCATTTCCCGAAGAATGGTTGGGATGGCTTTCATTAAAACATGAAAGCCCTTGCGGCGTTCCAATCTTCCGACAAAAAGTACCGAAAACGGACCGTTCCGTTTGACGGTAATTGCAGAGTTAACCTTTGGAAGGTTTATGCCGAGGGGGATAATTGTTGTTTTTTCCGGCGGAATTCCAACTTCCGGCATAATCATTCGGGCATTGGCATGCGACGAAGATGTCACCAGGTTGCTTTGCATAATCATGACGCTCTCAAGGCAAAAACGGAGATTCAGGTCCAGGTTGATTTTTCTCTGAGTGATTTGCATGTGTTTTGAACTTGGAGTATGAATCCGTGTTACCAGAGGAGTCCTGCGAAAAAAGGAATAGATGAGGCACTCTGCGAAAGCATTCGGGCCTTCCACGATTTCAATGTCATAATCATTTACCACCTTTTTTATCGCCTGGAATACGGCCCAGCTGTATTCCAGGCCCAACCCGAATTCATTAAACAATATTCGGGAAGCAGAAAGATGCGTGTGGAAAATTCGATGCACAGAAACTCTACCATCTTGATATTCACCTCGCAACGCCACTCCCTCGCAAATAACGTGAACCTTATGGCCCGCTTCCGCTAAACCTTGGGCTAAATGATACGTATATGTGCCTATTCCCCCAAAAGCCGTTTCCGGAGGATATTCCTGGGAAACCAGACAAATATTCATTTACCGGCCGCTCTCCAGCGAAGACGATTGAACTTAACCCGCAAGCAAACCAGGATTTTAAAGAAAACCGCCAAAAAAATGAGCAGCAAAACAGCCGGGAGAAAAAATACCATGTTCCATAAAATGTCTTTGGGCTGAATAACCGTTTTAACCACAAGCCCTGCCCGGGATAAAGAAGCCGGCTCATGGATTTCCGTCTCATCTTCCTCGACCGGAACCTGTTCTGCGATTTCGCACAGCATTATTTTTCGTGTGCCCATAAAAAGAGCAGCCAGTATCAAATTCACCTTGTGCCGAAAACTTCCCGGAAAAGGAGCGGAAAGGATAATGGCCAGGTCAAATTTTCTTCGCCTAACCTGGGGGATATAATAAAACCATGGGCCAATAACTGATTCAGATAATGCGATTTTTTCGATACCTTCAATTTGCGCAAAACATTTGAATCCGCCGGGCAGGAAATTTTTCCGGTCTCCCATTAACGTGATTTTATAATCGGAAAAAATTTTATTAAGTTTTAAGCACGCGGAAATAGCTTTTTCCATTTCAATAAAAAACGGGCAAACAACTAAAACCTCCCTTCCTTTTTGGTTAAAAAGTCGCTCTTCCCGTTTCCCCATATTCTTTGTTGTAACAGCGTTACCCACAGCACTTTCTGCTTATCTGTTGTTTCCGCAGGCGATTATTGCCGACATCAATGGCGTTTTTATATATTTTTAAAAGATTTGCCAGGTAAACATCTTTATTGTATTTCTCTTGCACTCTTTTAAACCCCGCCAATCCGTAGGCCTTTGCTTTGTCCTTATCCAACAAAAGGTTTTCAATTTTTTCCGCAAGGTTCGCCGCGTTCCTACATTCGGCTAAAAGGCCTGTTTGTCCGTCAACCAGCCAGTCGGGAATTCCGCCGGTCCGATAAGCAACCACCGGCTTGGCATTAGCCATTGCTTCAATTCCAACCAGGCAAAAAGGTTCTATCCAGACCGACGGAACAACCACCACGTCTGCCATAGAATAATAATCACGTGTTTTTTCATAGGAAAGAATACCGGGGGCTTCAACTTTGTCTTTCAGCTTAAGGTCTCTAATCTTTTTGTATACCAGGGGCATATAATCTCCCCCGGTAATTAAGTAAAGCCGGAAGGGAATCTTTAATAACGCTACGGCTTCCAAAAGATAATCAATACCTTTTTCATAAGAAGCCCTTCCCACAAAAACGATACTGTTCTCGTTCGGTCGCGCCAAACGGGCATTTCTTTCCAGGACATCGGTGAGGTCATAAGTTCTGGTGAAGTTCGGCAGATAGGCAATCTGTTCTTCGCGGTAGCCGTTTTGAAGAATGCAGGCAATCATGGCCTGGCTTTCAAGTATAATCTTGTCCATTTTCCGGTGTAAGCGATAAGAAAGATAACTTGGAATGGCGTTACGGCCTTTGTTTGAGAATGTCAGTAAATCAGGCAACAGACATCCTTCCGTTAAACACTTATAACCTAACGGATACGGACAAATTTCTTTGGTCCTTGGCAGGATCCGCCAACTGTTGAAACAGTATAACCGCGGGTCATGTATGGAACGGACACAGGGTGACATTTTGAGGGCTTCCGCAATTGAAAACGGGTTTTGCAGATTGTGAATGTGCACGATGTCTGGTTTCTCCTTCTCCAAAATGCGTCGCAAGTGTTTTCTGGCGGAAAAACACCCGGTTAAATAACCGATTACTCCGCCGGTCGGCTGGGCATTGAGGCCGGAAACAATATATTCCTTGCGTTCACCGGTGAGATGGTTCCCCGGATAGTTCTCCATTGCGATAACATTCTCCACCCCCAGTTCGTTTTCCAAATAGAAGAGTGTGTCAAAAAGTAATTTTTCGGCGCCGCCGAAAGGACGGTAATAGTCACAAAGGTGCAATACTTTCATTGTCTTTTGTTCTTTATTTTGGTTAACGGAACCAAGAGCGGACCATCGTTGGCGAAAATTACTTTCCGGCCGTCTCTTTTAAAATAAAGGAATAAACCAAAAGTTAGAGTGAAAAGCCAAAATAACAGATAAAGGATTATATCCAAAATCATTTTCGTCAACTTTAAAAACAATGGGAAAAAGCGTCTAAATGCATACTTCCAGAAAGATTTTTGAAACCAGGAAAAACGGATGATTTTATGCTGGGAGGTGACCAAAAACAAATTCCTGGGGCGGATTACGGCCAAAACTGCAAGCGCAACGCTTCTCCGGGAAGAAGTATTAAAAAAAATCAGGTCATAACGATTACGCCGGAAAAGGAAGAGATGCTTCAAGGTTTTAAAGATTTTTTCCAACGTATGACCGGCATGTTCTAAGACGTAAAGATTTGAAATTTCTTCGAATTCTTTTTTTTGCGAATAGTAAGGATTGCCTTTTATCGCAGTAAAAATATCAAGACGGCCCTTGCCGAAAAATTTTTTTATAGCCTCAAATAAAACATCCTGCGGAAGAAAGTCAACGTAAAGTATTTTTAAAAAATTCTTTTCGGATTGATGTTCGCACTTTTCTTTTATGCGGTAAAAATCCCAAAAGTTTGCTTCATAGTATGCTTCTTCGATATCGTCCCGGCAAAAGCCGGGGAATTCACAGGGAGTGGTCAGGGCGTTGGAAAAGTGGGAAGAGTCCTTGATGTCCAATAACATCCGTCCCTGCTTCTTCAGCATCTCCCAAACTGCGGTACCCGGATAAGGATTCAGGATGCCGTAAGTAAAACCATCCAAACCGAGTTTTCGTTGAAACTGAATCGTCCGGCGTATGCCTTCCAGCGAATCCCCCGGCAAACCGATAATAAAGTACCCGACCACCCGCATCCCGGCTTGTTTAATCAGTTTGACGGCCCGGACGATATCTTCCAGGGTTTCACCCTTTCCAATGCTGTTAAAAATTCTTTCGTCACCCGATTCGATGCCCACAGCAACACTGGTACAACCCGCCTTACGCATAAGCCGGGCCAACTCCAGGTCAATCTTATCCGCCCTGATACCGTTATGGCAGTACCATTGAAGGCCGAGTTTCTGCTTGATAATTAACGAACAGAACGCCTTGGCCCGTTCGGGCCGGAGGGTGAAGTTATCGTCCAGTATCTCAAAAGCGCTTATTCCATAGCGTTCTTTTGCCACCCGTAATTCCTCAATCACCTTTTCCGGGTCGCGTCCGCGCCATCTTTTGCCGGAAAGCAATCCTACGCAACAATAGATACAGTCATAGGGACATCCGCGGCTGGTCAGGAGGGGATAGCGGAAATCTTCCGGAGGGAAGGTGTCTATCGCATCAAAATTGGGGACGGGAAGCGTGTCCAAATCCTCAATAATCTTCCCCGGGTTGATAATAGTTTCGTTTTGGCTTCGATAAGCAATACCATCAACGCCATGGACGTCCTGGTTGCCGCTTATTCGGTTTATAAAATCGGTAAATGACCTTTCAGAATCACCCAGGAAAGCATATTCAACTTCGGGGTTCTCGGCAAGGAATTCCCGGTATGCCAAAGTTATGTGCGGCCCGCCGGCTACATGCAGAGCACGATTATAGACCTTTTTTATGCTCCGGGAAATTAGCGCCGCCGGCCTGGCGGTTGCGGTCTTGACCGAAAAACCGACAACATCGGGGGCGTATTTCGCAACCCGGCCGGCAACGATATCCGGTGGTTGATTGCTTACGTTTACATCGAAAATTTTCACCTCATGGCCCGAACCGGCCAGAGAAGCAGCCAGATAACTCAAACCGAGATTGATACTTTCTTTCTGCCAACCCGGAGGGTTGATAAGCAAAACTCTCATTGGTTCTTCACCTTTCCTGATATTTTAAGAGCCATTTTCAATCTTTTTCCCAACTTACGTAAATATCCTTTATATTTATCCGGCGAAAAATAGATTCTCGGCGCATTATTTTCCTTAAAATTGTGTTCCGGCCGGTACCCTAAAATGCTTTTTGCCCTTGATATGTCAAACCGGGAATGTGGATTATCCGGCGCAATGTGAAATATGCCGAAACGAATCTGCTCGTTTTCGATGGCTAAATTTATGGCCCGAACTACATCCTCAATATGCACAAAAGTAAGCCAATACGGATAAGGATAGGGGAATGAAGGGAAAGAAAATTCATGTTGAGGCGTAACGGTGGCCAGGCGAAGACACACTATCCGCAGCGCGTGTTTCTCTGCATATAATTCGCATAGTTTTTCCGAAAGATATTTACTATAACCGTACATTCCGTCGGACGGGCAACAGGGGTCGCTTTCCTTGACCCGGTAAAAACCGTTGCCGAACCCCACCGCACAAACAGAACTGCTGTAAATCACTTTATTGATATTATTCTTAACAGCGGCCTCTAAAACATTGAGGGTGCCGCCAACATTAGTTTTAAATGTTTCCCGGTCATTCGCTACTCCGCTGTCAGGGGTTGCGGCAGCCAGGTGTATAATGAAGTCAACACCTTGTGCCGCTCGTAATACCTCTTCGGCGTTCCTGATGTCCCCCCGGAGGAACTCGAAACTGCCCTTTACCGGCGTTCTGCCAAAGACCCTGATAGCAAACCTTGAATTGATATTACCAATCAGCGCCTTCCCGACATAACCGGAACCGCCCGTAATGAGTATTTTTTGGGGTAAATTCGGCATATTTTCAGGTAACGGAAACATCTTTGGGTGCGTTGTTTATCCCACAAACCTTTTCTTCCATAATTTTTTCAAAGTTTCGCACGTCTGACCACATTTATCTTACCAGATTTTGGCAGAAAGTACCCTAATTACCTTAAATTTTAAATATTCATCCCCCAGCGAAGGTGTTTTTATGATGGGATAATTATTCGCGAAATCGATTGCCTCCTGAGTCGTTTTGAAGGTAAAACGATGTTTTGGCGATACGTCTGGTTCGCGTTTTGGCAATATGTCTGGTCCGCCGAATCGGGCTAACAGAATCCAGAAAGATTTTGTCGGCGCCGACAACAGCAAAACCTTTAGTAAAGAACGAAGTTTTTTAATCAAACGTATTTTGGGTTTTTGATCGTTTTTGGGGAAACTAACCACCCCGTATTCTTTCAGCATACCAAGGTATTTTTTTCGGAGTTCCGGAACCTGTAGAGCATCAAGGTCGTGCATCACGGACTCGAAATAGCATTCCATGTTCAGTTCGCGGAATTTTGGGCTTTGGGATTCCTTTTTAGCCAGGCAATACTCATGGGTTAGGCTGCTCGTCAGGCATATTATTTCCGGCGTCGGAGACAGGAATAATCCTTCCGACGGCATATGGGCCAGAAAATCACGGCTGGCCTGGTTAGGTCCGAAGTACATGGATCCGCCGTTGCTTTGAGCTAGGGCGTGTTGAATGAGCACCGGTTTGTCATAGTGCAGGATTTCATCGACAACCGCCAGACAACGGAAGGCAAAACAATAATCCGGTGAAATCGAAAGACAGACATTGCTGAATTGATTTTGGATTTGCTGGAAAACCCGCCGCGGTATAAAACACTGCAGTAATGTGGGCACCTGCTGTGCACACCGGCAGGCATGTCCGTAAATGGAGAGAATACTCTCGGAATTGATGGCCAGTATCTTGCCGGTCCATTTTTGCTGGTTGAGGGTGATTGGCGTATGAAGATCATTGACGCCGTCAAAGGCGTAGCTGATTACCCTGTTCGGGTAAGCGTCCGATATTTTGATAACTTCGGCCAGGGTATTTTTCTTCCAGATAAATCGGTCCGTCAGTACGGAAAAATACTCGGTCTCATGCCGATTAAGCGCCTGCCGTATGACCCAATCCCAATGTTCGCCCATAGTCATCGGTTCCGGCGGTCGGATATAGTTCAAACGGGTGTCGTCGCACTGACTACAGAATCGACGCAGTTTTTCGATTTCCCGGGGCAGCGTGGAATTATCGGAAACCAAGATACGGATGTTGCCATTCGGCTGGTCCAGGACCGAGCGGATTGCCGTGCTCGCCAGTTCTGCCCGATTGCGGGTCGGAATTATGATTACCACACCGTTGCCATTTTCTTTCATGCGATGTTTTTTTCAACACAGCCAGGTGCGAGGTCAAGTTTGTTTTTCTGCTTTAACCAGATTTTCTGTATCCATTACTTTACCCTCTTCAAATACCCATCCGGCGCGACCGTAATGAGCAGTTTATGCTCTATGCTTTTATCAAGTTCAAACTCCGAATGACTTTTTAAATATTCCCGGACAGCCGTTTTCGGGTTGTTGCCCTTGCCCCACGGGCGGTCGGGGAACATATCAGCCGGCAGGTCTTCAATAAGCGTATCAAATACTACACAATAACTTCCTTTTGAAACAAGCGGCGCATAGGCATTGAGTTCTGTCAGCACGTGGTCGTGGGTATGCATTGAATCTAAACAGACCAGGATATTATTGTAATTCTTCGCAAAAGCATGAACCTGTTTTACAATGCTTTTATCAATTGAAGAACCCTCTATCATTACTATTTTATCTGAAAGCGGATGTTTTTCAATTTCAACCCTGTTATGCTCCCTTATTTCAATATCAATCCCCAGCACCTTGCCTTTCTTAATAACTCCGGACAGTTCCAGCAAGGCAAGCATTGACGCGCTTAAAATCAAAGAACCGCCGTGGGCAATACCGGTTTCAATAATCAGGTCGGGCTTTACCTCCCAGATTATCTCCTGCATCGCAACGATATCCTGCGGATACTGGATGATGGGACGGCCAAGCCAGGAAAAGTTGTAGGAATATTTAGGTTGAGCCGATGCTAACACAAAGTGCCTGGCGCTTGCCTTAAGCTTTTTATCGCATGCGTTTGTTTTAATACGTTCATTGACTTCATTTTTAAATTTCTTCATGGATTACCTTTAGATAGTTATATTTGTTTCCTGACTGAGTAATGATTTCCGAAACGTAGTTTTCGTTCATAATAAATATATTGCTTTTCGGCTTAAGTATTTTTAACGCGTTTTCTGGAGTATAGACAAGAAGGCCGCTTCCGGCAATATATTTATCTTGTTTTTCCGGATTTACATCAATAACGCAATTAATTGTGGCACCGGATCTTTGCATAAAAAGGGTAAAAATTACACCCTTAGATGCTCCCCCCCAGACAGCAGATTGCCTCGGTGCTCCGGTGCTGTAACGAGAATTTTTAATAACGTCCGCGAGATTATTTATCCCTTGGGTGAAATCGTCAGGAAGTTCTGCCATTTCCTCTTCGGTGAATTTCGGGTGTTGAAGGGTTGCTAAATCAGCAACAACAAATAGATACTGTCCACCAAACAAATAGCCGGCTTCGTACACTTTTTCAAACATACGGTAAAAATCTTGAAGACGAAAATAATTTACATGTTCATAGTAAATATCAAACCAGGCGCGATGTTTGCAGATCCAATCAAAGCAAGGAACTTCAATATAAATATAACCCTTGTTCCCGTTTGCCTTTTTAACACCAGAAAGAAAGGTTACCGGATCCGGAACATGCTCCAGAACATGACGTAAAATAATTGCTTCTCCCGAAAGGCTGAGGTTTGGCTCGAAATAAGCTTTAATGATGGTCGGATGCTCCCCCGTGTAAGCAGGGTCTATGCCTTTAACATCAAAACCTTTAGAAAGAAGATGTTTCAAGAAAAAGCCCTTACCGCAACCAATTTCAACCAAAGATTTTCCTGAAAAATAGCGCTGAATAATTTTTGTAACCTCAGACAGGTGATTCCGGAAAGACAGCGAATTTGCCTGCTCGTTCTGATAATCAGAATCGTATTCTATAAGTTTTGCATTAAAAGCTCGATTGAAAATAAGTCCTGTTTCCATATCCTGACTCAATACCACGTCACCCTTTACGCAATTAAGTGCCTCGGATTGAGCAGCAAACATCCGGTTCTGAGTCACGGGCAATTGTTCAGTTTTGTATATTTCTCGATATTTAATCATTTATTGAGCGTGAGATAAATATTTCTCCTGCAAATATCTTTTTATCGCATCTTCCCAATGCGGCAACACAATGCCCATTCGTTTGGCTTTGGTATTTGCCAGGGCAGAATAAAGAGGCCGCCGCATTCCATTGTCTAGGCCATAGCGATTGACTGGAATGAGATCAACATTCAACCCCATTATTTTATATATGGCTTTTGTAAATTCATACCAATTGCACATTCCTTCATTTACTAAATGGTAGATTCCGCATTTCAATTTTTGATTTTCAATTAGTTTGAATACCGCCAAACTAAGGTCGAATGTATAGGTCGGAGAAACAATTTGTTCACAGCTTATTTCTATCTTTTTATTAATTTTTGCTTCGTTAATACGTTTATCGACAAAATTTCCTCCTTTGGATTTACCGCCTGTTATTCCGTATAACCCGCAGGTCCTGATAATGATAGTGTTTTCAGGGGCAATTGACAATGCAATATATTCACCGGCCGCGCGTGTAATTCCGTAGATTTGCAGTGGTGATAGCGTATCATCTTCAAAATAAGGAGACATTTTTTTACCATTAAATACATAATCTGAGCTGAAAGTAATGAGCGAGGACCCGATTTCTTTGCAAGTTAAAGCTAAATCTCTTACCGCCAGACAATTAATCCTCAAAGCTTGATCATATTCTTTTTCACAGAGACAGACGTTATGAAATGCGGCAGTATTTATAACTATTTGAGGCTTAACTTTCGTAATGATATTAATTATCGCGGTGCTATTGTTTAAATCAAGTTCATCTCTGTCTGGCGCAAAAATTTCGTGTTTAGCATTATTTTTAAGAATATCGTTTCCAAGCTGGCCGGTTTTACCGATTAAGAGAATTTTCATACAATCTCCAGATGGGGGACGGCGGTTACGAATTTCCCGCCCCAATCACGGATATAGGAAAGTTGAGTCATAATCTCTTCCTTCAGGTTCCAGGGTAATATTGTAACATAATCGGGACGGAATGTTTTTATATAACTTTCAGCAACAACCGGGATACGGCTGCCGGGAAGACACTTCCCCTGTTTTGCCGGATTTAAATCAACCACAAAAGAGATAAGGTCAGGGCGCACACCGGCATAATTCAAGAGGGTGTTACCTTTAGCTGCCGCTCCGTAGCCGATTATTTTTTTGCCTTTATTCCGGGCAGCTATTAGAAAAGAGAGAAAGTCGTTCTTTACTTTATTCGCCTTATCCTGAAAGCCGTTGTAATAATCAATCGTGGTCATACCTGCCTGAACTTCCAGAGTCAAAAGGGCAGAAACGTTTTTTGTTTGTTCCCGGCAGGCAGAATCTTTTCGGCCGGCAAAAACCCGCAAGCTGCCTCCGTGGGTTGACAACTGTTCAACATCAAAAACCGAAAGACCGTTTTTATTAAAAATACGGTTGGCTGATGTCAACGAAAGATAAGAATAGTGTTCATGATAGATAGTGTCAAACTGATTTTGCGAAACAAGTTGTAACAGATGGGGAAATTCAAAGGTCGCGACCCCGTTTGGTTTCAATAAAATCGCAAAGCCGGAGACAAAATCGTTTATGTCGGGAACATGCGCCAGAACGTTATTTGCCACCATCAGGTCGGCGCATTTCTCTTCATTTGCCAGGATTTTTGCGAGTTTTACGCCGAAGAAGTTTTCCATGATATCTATGCCTTTTTGACGCGCGACATCGGCCGTGTTTTTTGTCGGCTCAATTCCAAAACAGGGGATACCGGCCTGTTTTACATATTGAAGCAGGTACCCGTCATTGGCGGCAACCTCAACCACGTTGCTTGTTTTATTAAGATTAAAACGGGCCGACATCTTTTCCACATAATTTTGAGCATGGGCCAACCAGGTAGAAGAATATGAACTGAAATAGGCATAATCCGGAGAAAAAAGTTCATCAGCGCCGGGGCAATCCTCGGTCTGAACCAACCAGCAGGCAGAACAGACCATAACCTTCAAGGGAAACCATTTTTCCGGAGTTTTAAGCTTATCAGGTGTTAAATAGGCATTTGAAGGCGGGGCGCTGCCTAAATCAATGAAACTTAAGGATAAGTCGGTGTTACAGTGGCGGCATTTCATAAAGCCACCCCTTTGTAGGTATTATTAATGAAAGGAAGGTTTTTATCTCGCTCCGATAAACAATTGACGGGTAATTGCCAGTCAACAGCAATGCGTTTATCTTCAACATTAAATCCGCCTTCTGACTCAGGAACATAAACCCCGGTATGAAAATAAATTAGCTCGCAATCATCCGTGAGTGTCTGAAAACCGTGGGCGAAACCTTCAGGAATAATTAAACTTTTACGGTTTTCGGAAGACAGTTTTTCGCCATGCCACGACAAAAAAGTTTTCGAGCCTTTACGCAAATCCACGGCAACATCAAAGACCGCGCCTTTTAAACAACTGATAATTCTTGTTTCGGCGTGAGGCGGATATTGGAAATGCAAACCTCTTACCGTTCCTTTTGTTCGGGTTGTGGAGTGATTAATTTGGACAATCGGTTTATTTATCCCTACCCTGAAAAATTCCTCAGCGCAAAACAATTTGCGGAAAATTCCTCTATTATCCTTAACAATTTTTCGCTCGGCAAGCCATAGGCCCGGTATGGATGATTGACTTAAAATAAACCGATCACTCACCATTATCTCCGATATGGATGTAATTTTTAATCTGATTTAATGAGTAATCATGCATATTGTTTTTGTTTTGCCATGCTTTATACCAGTCCACTGTTTTTTGCAAAGTTTGCAAAAGCGACCATCTTGACCGCCAGGCGAGGTTTGTTCTTGCCAGAGCAGAATCAAGTATCAATAAACCGGCTTCAGGCCGGTCATCGGTTTTGGGAGCAAATTCAACCTTAGCTCCTTCACCCCATAATTCAGAAATTAATTTTGCCACACCCTTTACGGTTGTTGTATCGTCTGACTCGGGCGCAAAGTTCCAGGCCCGGGCAAATTTTTCCGGTTCAGACCACTGGGCTTGTGCCAGCAGCAAATAACCGGACAAAACATCAAGAACGTGCTGCCAGGGACGGATAGCATCGGGGTTACGCAGTAGGAGGGTTTCCCTTGAGATAAATGATTTTATCGCATCTGGTATCAGCCGGTCTTCAGACCAATCTCCTCCGCCGATGACGTTGCCGGCCCGGGCTGATGAAATGCTTATGTTTTTCTCCCCCAAAAAAGAATGACGGTAACTGTTTATGATAATTTCCGCACAGGCCTTGCTTGCGCTGTAGGGGTCGCTGCCACCTAAGGTGTCATTTTCGCAGTAAGGATGAGAACTTTCACAATTTTTATAGACTTTATCGGTGGTAATCATGACGCCTGTTCTGACGGAATCAGTATTTCGGATAGCTTCAAGAATGTGTGCCGTTCCGAGTGAATTGACTGCAAAAGTATAAGATGCTTCTTGATAAGACGTCCTGACTAAGGGCTGGGCTGCCATATGAAAAACTATTTCGGGTTTGATTTTTACAAAAACATCGCAAACGGCAGATTCATCACGAATATCCACCCGTGTATCCGCTTCGAGAAACTTTACAACATTGGCTAAAGTAAAAAGATTGGGGTCTGTTAAGGGGTCAAGCGCTAATCCATACACCTCTGCCCCCATTGAACCCAACCAGAGAGCGAGCCAACTTCCTTTGAAACCGGTATGACCGGTTACCAACACTCTTTTCCCGGCCCAAAATTCAGCAGAAGGCAATGTTTTTGTTTTATCCGTTACCATACCTTCCAGGGGGCTTTGCCTGACTGCCATAAATTTTCAAGGAGATTTTTTTCACGAAGAGTATCCATCGGTTGCCAGAATCCGGTGTGTTCAAAAGCCATCAATTCACCATCAGAGGCTAGGCGGGAAAGTGGCTCTCCTTCCCAACTTGAAGAATCTCCTTCGATGTAATCAAGAACCTTTGGGGAAAGCACAAAAAATCCGGCATTTATCCAACCGCCGTCTCCCTGCGGTTTTTCGATAAAACCAAGGACCGCGGAATTTTGCGTGTTGAGAGTGCCGTAACGTCCCGGGGGCTGCACCGCCATAACCGTGGCTAATTTTCCGTGAGTTTTGTGAAAGTTGGCTTCAGCCGAAATATCTACATCGGAAATCCCGTCTCCGTAAGTAAAGAAAAAGGCTTCTTCTTCTTTTACGTATTCGGCAACTCTTTTAAGCCGTCCGCCGGTCAGGGTATCATCACCCGTATCAACCAAGGTTACTTGCCAGGGTTCGGCGTGTTTCCGGTGTACCTCCATTTTGTTATGAAGCATATCAAAGGTTACATCTGACATATGGAGGAAATAATTAGCGAAATACTCTTTAATCATATAGCCCTTATAGCCGCAACAGATAATAAAATCGTTGACACCGTAATGGGAATAAAGCTTCATAATATGCCAGAGCATTGGTTTTCCGCCTATTTCTACCATTGGCTTTGGTTTTAAATATGTTTCTTCCGAAAGGCGCGTGCCATAACCACCTGCAAGAATAACGGCTTTCATCATATTGTCTCCAGTGTCCATTTTAAAACCGGTCTTATTATACCGGGCATCCTCCCACCATATCCTGATACTCTTGTTGGCACACCATCCATCGGGTCACTTACGTTAAATACCAAGGCAAGTTTTTCATCAAAACTTACATGTATTCCGCTGTGCGTAAAGGTTAAAGCCAGTCCCACAGAAAACAGCCCGTCATTTAAGAAATTAGCAGGAATTTCACATACTGCCAAATACTCACCGGCCTTAAACGGTTTTTTGTGGTCAAGGTCACTTGGTGATGTCACAAATACATATTGCCCCTGACTGTCAAATAAATGAAAATTGGGATAGGGTGTTTTAGGAACATCTTTAAGCACCCTATAGCGCATACAGATACGAAAAGGCTGATTAATCATAACGTTCAACGACCGTTCCCCTGATTCATTTTCAACCCAGCCGCTTAAAAGGGTTCCCATATTATCGCCGGGTTTTTTTGATGTATTTGTATAATCAACAAACGCCGGGCTGCTTTGACCGCTGTACTGATAGTTTGCAATAACTTCTCCGGGATTTCCGGTTGTTTGAATTCTGCCTTCATTAAGAAGAATACAACGATTACAAAGGGATGCGATCATCGGCATGCTGTGGCTGACAAATAATACGGTTCTGCCGTGCTGTTTGCTTACTTCTTCCATTTTGCCCAAGCATTTTTTCTGGAATTCCGAGTCACCGACAGCAAGCACTTCGTCAATAAGCAGTATTTTCGGTTCCAGGTGCGCCGCCACCGCAAAAGCAAGGCGAACATGCATGCCCGACGAATACCTTTTCACAGGCGTATCAAGAAACTTTTCTACTCCGGAAAACGCGATGATTTCGTCAAACTTCTTGTCAATTTCTGCCTTGCGCATACCCATAACGGCGCCGTTGAGGTAGATATTCTCCCGGCCGGTTAATTCCGGGTGGAATCCGGTGCCGACCTCCAGGAGTGAGGATACCCTGCCTTCAAGTTCCGCGGTGCCCTCGGTCGGCTCGGTGATGCGGGTAAGAATCTTTAAGAGGGTGGATTTGCCGGAACCGTTGCGGCCGATGATGCCGACGATTTCGCCGGGCTGGACTTCAAAAGAAACGTCTTTGAGGGCCCAGATGTAGTCATTCCCCCCTCCCGCGCCCTCCCCCTCACCTTTGCCTCTCCCCGTGGGGGAGAGGGATTTAGGGGGATGGAAAAGATTGGACAGGGAATCGCGCAGGGTCTTATAGCCCTGAATCTGGCCGATTTTGTAGCGCTTGGAGATGCCGTTGACCTTGATAATCGGGTTCATTGGTTTTGGCGCATTTAAGAAATTTAGGTCACCCAGAATCCGGGGATATAGGAAATGTCGTTTTTGGCAAACCCGCCGGTGTGAACAATATACCCATTTTCCACGCCGTATTTCTGGCTAAAACTTTTAATTCCCCGATGGGGCCGAGCGCGCATTTTGACTTCAATGGGAATTAGTTTTTCGCCGCTTTTGTACACAAAATCTACTTCGGTTCTATCCTTCGTGCGCCAGTAAAAGAGTTGTTCCATTTCCGTTTTATTTTTGGTGAGACCGGCAAATACCGCATTTTCAAGGAGAGCGCCGTAGTCGGTTCGGGAAGTGGAAACGCTTAAGTCGCCGACCAGATAATTGCGCAGGCCGTTATCAAACCAATAGATTTTGCCGGCCTTACGCACCTCAACCCGCAAATTTTGGGAATAAGGGGGCAGGGTTGATATCAGAAAGGAATTTTCCAGAATTACAAGATAGTTTGAGATGGTCGGTCTTGATATTCCCACCGTTTCGGCAAGTTCAGAGATATTTACCAGGGAGCCGATTTGGCTGGCCAAAATTCTGGTAAGGTTGTTAAACTTGGCGATATCGACGATATGGAAGAGACTTCTGATGTCCTTGTAGATATATGAGCCGACAATTTCCCCGAGAAGCCGTTCCTTCTTTTCAAGGCTGTTCTCCAGCGCTACCCTTGGGTAACCCCCAAAAATCAAGAATTCATTAAAGTACCGCAGATATTCTTCCTGAAAGAAGCGGGTAACATCATCTTTTTGTTCAAAGGGCTGTTTGGGCAGGTTGTCGGCCAGGTTTTTCTTCTCTTTAAAGATAAGAAATTCGCGGAAATTAAGCGGATGAAGGGTAAAAATCAGTTTTCTTCCTACCAGGGCGTCGTGAAATTTTACCTTTATCCCCAGGGCCGAGGAACCGGTGCATATAATTTTTAACTTATCCGAATAATGGTCAACGATGAGTTTTACAAATTTTGAGGGGTTTTTCATGTAATGAATTTCATCTAAAAAAACAAAACTCCTTACATTTAAATCAGCCCCGAGGGCAGACAGGTATTTAATAAGATTTTCCGGACCGCCTTCTACTATTTCCAGATTTTTGGGTTCTTCTAAATCAAGATAAAATCCTCTTTTCGGCGAGGAAATTTTCCCCATGAGCATCTTCAAAAGCGTAGTTTTTCCCGCTTGCCTGGAGCCCAAAACGATGATGGCCTCGCGGTCATCAAAATAATTGGTTATTTTTGGTTCTATCTCACGATTATAGAACATTATTCCCCTCTATTTTGTTATCATTAGTATACAAAAAACTCGGTTATTTGTCAAGTTTACTCTTATTTTATTGTTGCCGGATAGATATTTATAACCTTGATAATCGAGTTCATAATTTTCAGCGACCCTGAAAGGACCCTTTCCAGAGCCCGCCTACGCCAAGGCTACGGCGAGGTAAACTTTGGAAAGGGGACCCGTGCGCTACATCGGGAGGGGATGTAACCCCTCCCCTACGAACTACTGGAAATTAAATTTCCTCGGCGAAGCGTTTGGAGTAGTGATTAAAGATTAACCAGCCGATGACAAGAGTAATTAACGATGTCAGGGAAGTAATGCCTAAAAGTTTTAGCCCCGGATGACGATTGTAAAGAATAATATCGCGGTAGAATGTAATTAAAGCCGCCATCGGGTTGAGAAGATAAATCTGTCGGAATCTTTCCGGAACCATGTCAAGATTGTAAAAAATGGGGGATGCATACATCCAGGCCATCAGGATAAGTTCCAGGAGATGGCCCAAGTCGCGGACAAATACATAGATGGTCGCAAAGATGAGGCCGACGCCGACGGTAAGGATGAGTTGCAGGACAATTATGAGAGGCAGATAAATAAGGGGTAGCCCCATGTCAATCTTGGAGAAAATAACCCACAGGAAAAGGACCACCATAGCCAACGCGAAATTAATCAGTTGGGCAAACGTTGAGGAAACAGGGTAGATTTCTCTGGGGAAATAGACCTTTTTGATTAGGGCGCTGTTACTGACGATGGAAGTGGTGGCAAAATTGAGGGAATTGGCGAAGAACATCCAGGCGAGGATGCCGGAGAGAAGATAAATTACGTAGTGTTCAATGCCGATGCGGAAGATTTTGGTGAAAACAACGTAAAAGATAAGGGTACGCAAGAGCGGGCTTAAAAGAGACCAGAAGAAACCGAGGAAGGAGTTCTTGTAGGTCAATTTCAGGTCTTTGATGACCAGGTTTTTCAGTAGTTCGCCGTAACGAAATAGTTCAAGCATAGGATAAGGTTATTATATATGGTTTGAGGGCGGGAGGT
>Ga0180009_10001695_pt1 | contig 26662 bp, 25 predicted proteins | sample OS_PC_MetaG_FD_123537 | JGI IMG/M metagenome (GOLD analysis project Ga0180009, IMG submission 123537) | Groundwater microbial communities from the Aspo Hard Rock Laboratory (HRL) deep subsurface site, Sweden - OS_PC_MetaG | ecosystem: Environmental > Aquatic > Deep subsurface > Groundwater... | reverse complement strand
ACCATCTGTAACCATTTGAAAAGACTGGATTCCGGCCGTTCGATGAGCTCACGGTCCTGAGCTTGTCGAAGGACTTCCGCCGGAATGACAAAAAATGGTGTTTTTCGACTTTTTACGAAGTCGTCAATCCTTAGTAGTGACCCTATTTTTTTGTGCACCAGATTGTTCCTGTGTCAGGATTCGGTGCCCACCCCGAGGGCGCTCCGCAGCAGATTCAGCCCTTCCTGCTGAATGGACCAGAAGCGGCCTCCTATGGCACCGCCGTCTACCACGAGATCATGTCCGTTCACAAAGGTCGACTCATCGGAGGCAAGGAAGACCGCTGCCATGGCAATATCGTCTGTGAGACCGGCTCTGGGAATCGGCTGGTTACTTACCAGTGCTTCTTCCATTACCTGAACTGTCTTCTCGGCTTGCTCGATAGGCAGCCCCAGCGCCTTGCCGAAGATACCGGTGGCAATACCGCCGGGGGAAATGCAATTTACTCGGACGTTGCTCTCCCCCAGTTCCATCGCAACACACTTTGTAAGCTGAGTCACAGCCGCTTTAGCCGCAGAGTAAACCATTGAAGAAGATAACCCGGCTCTCAGGCCGGCCACACTGCTGGTATTGATGATGCTGCCGGACCCCTGCGCACGCATCACAGGCGCCGCATGTTTCATGCCGAGCAAAACACCACCTAGCAGAACCTTCATTGCGGCCTCGTACCCATCTAATGGGATGGTTTCGATGCTCCCCACCGGGGCCGGGCACCCCGCATTATTGAACAGGCAGTCCAGCCTTCCGAACCGATCTACCGCATATTGAATCATTGCCTCCACATCCGATTCCCGGGAAACATCGGTTTTCAGAAACCCGGCCTTATCACCCAGGGATTCCGCCAGCATTTGCCCCTCCTTTTCCCTGCGCGCGGCGATCACAACAAAAGCGCCTTCCTGGACAAAAACTTCAACCGTCCGCCGACCGATTCCACTGGTTCCACCGGTCACGATAGCCACTTTTCCTTCCAGACGTCCTGCCATAATGCTCCCTCCTCTTGAATTGATTGAATAGCCAAGACCATGGTGTCTAAATAGCAAATTTTGATTATGTGATCATTTTTCTTAGTTTCTTATGGACGTCCTATTATTCACCATTATTCATGTAAGCAGTTGCCTGCATCCGTCTTGTTGGCTTTCCCTACTTCTCCCGTCGATAGGTTGCTCTGAAGCGACGGACAGACGGATCTTCATTGTCCATGTAGTCCTCAAAACTGAGTTCTCTCAGGCCGAGGGTCTGAAAAAGCATGAGTTCTTCCTTCGTAAGAGGCCATGGCATCTTTCCCTCGGATTCATTGGGTTCCCTCCCCCGGGCGATAACCAAGAGCGTGCCTCCGGGTGAGACGAAGGAGGCAATTTGGTGCATCGCCTCCGCCCTGATGCTCGGAGGCAATACCTGCAGCGTGTACGATTCCAGCACGAAATCGAACCGACCCTTCCACTCGGATGGGGCGTGGAATAAGTCCGCCACGACGTAAGAGACTGGAGATTGTGGATGGCGGTTCCTGCAGGAGGCGATTGCCGATTCGGAGATGTCGAACGCGGTTGTTTCGAAATTCCGCCTTGCCAGTTCTTCCGCGTCGTCACCCAAGCCACATCCAACTTTGAGTGCTCGGCAGGGAGCAGAAGGCTGGTTCTGGTCGAGCCAAGTGATGAGATTAGGGTTTGCTGTCAGATCAGCCCACGGAATAATCGCCGTGTCTTCGCCAGCTTGGGAGTAAAGGTCTTCGAACCAGCCCAGCGGGTCACCTGCCTCTATGTATCTCTGCGCGATCTCTCTCGCTGTTGCCCTGTGTGTTTCGCTCATTATATCTACAGTGTATTGACCCTTTTTCTCATTGACGGTGTAAAGTGCAGCCGGCTATTCAAGTTCATGGCTGCCTTTATCTCCAACTTTACCCTTAAAGGGTCCTTTTTAGATCAGACACTTAGCGTGGTCCCCAACCCCAACCCACCCTGAAGGCGCAGGTTAGGCATCATCAGTAAATCTTTATATAAATAGGCAAGATACCTGTTTCATGGAATGCTTCAAAAAGCTCCATAATACCCATCAACCAAATAAACCATAACGCTCCCAAAATATTCTTCCTAAATATTTTTGGGTTTACAGTGTATGACTCAGGTTCTTTCAAGAGAGATATCTTAGGAAAAAAGAAAGGAGTCTTATTGCAGTATTCTTCGTACTTTTCTTCATGAATCCATAATAATCTCTTCTCTTCACTTCTGATAACGCTTGGGTAATAGATTGCAAATAAAAGAACAAGAACAAAGGGAATCAGTAATGTTTCGGTTGCAAGCCCCACGCCGACAGCTCCAATCATGCTGAATAGATATAAAGGATTTCTCGAAATCGAATATGGCCCCAAAGTCACCAAAGTATTATTTTTATATCCTGCAATGTAGAGTGAACACCATAATCTTCCTAACGAACCTATGCCAACAAGAATACAACCTATCAGAAAGTAGACACTGCCGATGAATGAAATTTCATCCCATTTGCTTGAAGTAAAAAGAATGATAATCAAAAAAATGATAGCAATGATCCTAGATATGTGAATGCGTAATTTTTCGATTAATGAATATGAAGACATTTAAAGTTCCCCATTATTTTAATGATCGGGTAGGTCAGGGGCCTCTAAGCCCCTTTCCCCCCTAAGAATTCCACATGAGACTTTCACCTCATGGAGCTCAAGCATCTCTAAAGGCAGCCCTTGTGGGACGGCCCGATTGTGTTACTTCCTAAGCAAATTTAGCGCGAAATTCGCGTGCCGACAATGCCGGCAATAACTTGCTCTCCTTTCTATTCCTTCGCTGCCAGAAGTAGAGAAAGAGAGACGAGGCTAAGAAAACAATTAAGTCAATGTGTTAATTTAATACCCCTTTCGTTCGCTATGCGCTTTCCTCTTCTTGCTGGGTACATTACCCCCGGTTGGCTCATTCCGAGCCGCCCCGCTATCTCCAGTATACTATAACCGAGCTCTCTTATATGATTATCACATCTTGATTAGTGAATTATTTATCTTTAGCAGGAGGTAAATTACCATAATTCACAAATCAAGATGTGACCCCCCGCTCGCCCCCAGGAGTCCCAGGACCCGTTCCCGGGCCGTCATCTTCCCCTTATCGCGCTCTTTTTGCTGCTTTTCCAAGCCGCCGCTGATGAGGGCCTTTGCCTCCATTTCGCTCAGAGTCCTGAGGCAGGACTCCCATGTTTTATTTTCGCCCATATAGCCTCGCCGGGTAATAGGAAGTTCAAAAAAGAGAACACTAACAGACCAGGCAACCGTTTTATCCCCATTGATCCGAAATGGCCTTAAGCCATTGAATATCCGCCGTTTACACTGAAAACCTGGCCGGTTATCCAACTCGAAAGATCCGAGCAAAGGAAGGCAACCAGGGGAGCGATGTCTTGGGGATTTCCGAGCCTTCCCAGAGGATAATTACCGGCGATTTTTTCCCGGTATTTGTCTATGTGCCCGGCCGGATAGTGGGACGTATCTACCACGCCGACCGATACGCAATTGAGCGTGATGTTGTTCCTGCCCACTTCTCTGGCCACCGATTTCACCAAAGCGGGTTGACCGGCCCTCGAGGCAGCCACCAAGGACAGGCCGGACTCCCCTATTCTGCTGGATTCACCCATGACACTGACAATTTTCCCATAGTTTTTTTCTATCATCAAAGGCAGAACAATATGGGTGGTATTGAGCATCCCATACAAGAGAACATCGACCATCTGCTTCCAGTCAGCCGGATCACTCTGGGCGAATTTGCCAATCTTTCCGATTCCGGCTAAATACACCATAATGTCCAGCCGGCCGAAGTGATCGCAGGCCTTCCTGACGCTGTCCTTTATTTCACTATAATTACTTACATCCGTCTTAGCGAAGGTGGCCTCTCCCCCAAGGGCTTTTATCTCCTTAACGAGTGTCTCCCCTTTTTCAACATTAATATCCGTAATAGCCACCCTGGCCCCTTCTCTGGCCAAGGTACGGCAGACCTCGGCCCCGATTTCATTGGTGGCGCCGGTCAGATAGGCCACCCTGTCTTTCAGTCTCAAATCCATACGCTCTTCCTCCTGATTATTGGATGATGTTGTTTCCGTATCACGATAATACCCTTTTATTTCCTCTTAACTACCGGCCATAACAATGGCCTGTTTCCGCCGGATCCTCAACTTTCGACCAGGGACTTACACTCATCAACCGCATTGAGTTCCAAGCGCTCGATACTTTCAGGGAGCGGAATACCATCGGCATCCAGCCCGCTTAATTGGTAATATTCGTCCAGAAGCACCTGAAATTTGGCTTCATTAATATATTCGCCTTTATAAGGCCCATATTGTAAAGGCTCATGGTACCGGTCGGGAACCTTGTCATCTTTTCTACTGATCCCCTCCCGGGCGTTGAACAGTTTCTCCAGCGTATATATTCGATTCCCATCGGTCATCATCTCCTGAGCCGTTTTGGGGATGCCCGTTACGGCGGTAAAAGATTCGGCCATTTCTTCGAAGCCGAGCAGGCCCGGACTCATCCATTTTGAGGCGAATTTACAGATGCCCACGGAGTCTGCAACGGCACACAACCGTTCGGTCCATACGGTCGGCCAGGCTTTGCCCTCGTAAGCCCGTGGATCAGAAGGAACCGGCTTGCCCAGGAAGCTTTCCGTAACCTTTGGGGGAAGGTGAAAATCTTCGATGGTGAATCTCCCTCTCAAATGATCGCCGCCCCTGGAGGAGACCACCTCGCCCAAAAGCTGTCCTTTATGCGCCCTTAAGTCCCTTGCTTCGATGGTCAAGCCTTTGGAATGAACCACATATTTCATCATATCATGGCCGATGATGTCGGCCGCTTTCAGGAGGCCCCCGGCCATCACCTCCCCGATGTGCTCCCGCTTTGCAGCCTGAACCAGGAAGCCCAGTATGGCCTCCCTGCTTCCCCAGTCATAGGCCAAGCCGCCCGTATCGCTTTTGGTGATAATTTTCCGATCATAAAGCTCCATCAAAATGGCCACGTAGGCACTGGCCGAAGCCACATCCAGCCCATATCGATTGCAGCGGTCATAAAAGGCCATTATGGTTTCCCAGTCTTCGCATTCGGCCATGAAGTGCAAGGCGCCGGCGGCGTTAAATTCGAGGCCAATACCGGTCAGGCCGGCCATTTCCCCCGTCTTTATATGCCAGACATGTTTGCAGTGAATGGGACAACCAAAACAGGCCTTTTTACCCACTTCGTACTGGTCGATAAAGTCGTCAATATCAAGCCCTTCGGTATCCCGGACATTGATCTGAAAGTTTCTGCCTCCCTCAACGCCCAACAGCCGGGAATTGTTCAGTCGTATCAGGGTTCCGTAGACCGAGGTCGCATGAAAGCCTTTTGTTTCGGTAACCGCCCTGTAATGTTTTCCGATGTAACGGCGCAGGGCGTCCGTATCGGCACAGGGAATCGATTGATGGCCACGGGTCACCACCCCCCACAAATTCTTGCTACCCATTACCGCACCCATGCCGGTTCTTCCCACGGCATTCCCCCCATAACCACCGCAGACACAGGCGAAGGCCACCAGCTTTCTTCCCGCAGGACCAATAACAGCGGCCTGTATATCTGGGTCATGGTGCTCTCTTTTGAGCGTATCGAAGGTCTGGTGGACATCCAGAGGCTCCAGATGGGACGCATCTCTAAATTCTATTCGCTCATTATGAACGAATAGGTATACCGGATCCTTGGATTTGCCTAATATGATAAGGTGGTCAAAACCGGCCCGGCGCAGTTCAGGCCCAAAAAAACCGCCCATGCTGCCATCGCCAAGAATTCCTGTTTCAGGCGATTTGGCGCTTATGTTCAGCCTTGCCGCCGTCACCTCCCCTGTTCCTGTCAGCGCCCCGGCCCCGAATATCAATGGGTTTTCAGGCCCGAGTGGGTCAATGCCCTTTTTGACGAGGGAGTATAAAAAGGCCATGTTAATCCCCCGGCCGCCTAAAAATCTATTCCTCAGTTTTTCAGGCATGGGAACCGTCTTTACGGACCTGCGTTCAAGATTAACTATTGCTATCTGATTCATCATCGGTCCCTCCTTTGCTAATCCTTTTTTATGCCTTCATAGGCCCTTTCCCTCCGCGTATATTCTTTCCAGGACACAGGCGAAATAATCATAGCGATATTTTTTGAAAACCAGTGAATGTTCCAATCCTGCTGGCATTCGGGACATAGACCTGTTTTTTCCACAGGGATGACTTTAAACCTGCCGTTGCAAAATTTGCAGCGCAAATAAATCGGTTTTTGTTCCATAATCTTCTCCTCTAAGTCGATTTTTCAAAATTCGTTACATGCCTTGAGAAATCCCTTTCGCTTCCCTTATGACCTCGAGAAGCGTCTGGCCTATCGAGTGGCCTTTCTCCTTGCCCAGGTCGTCCGCGGCCATGAATTTGATGGCCCCTGTTTCACAATGCCTGACGCATTGAGGGTCCCCGTTACACAGGTCGCATTTGATCACCTTGGGCTCTCCATTTTTCTTAATTACCGAAATGGCCCCAAACGGACAGGCTTCCACACAGGATTCGCAAACAAGGCAATCTTCATAATTGATCACCTTGGCACCGGTTTTGGGATCAACCACAATCGCCTCTACCGGGCATGCATCGAGGCAGGGGGCCTTGTGGCATTGCCTGCAGGGGAGAGGCGATGCAAGGCCCAGACGGTCATTTTTTGAAATCCTGATGCGGGCTGACTCATAGTTTGCCTCACCCTCATTGGAAAGGGCACACATTATCTGACAACTTCGGCAGCCCGTGCATTTCCCCAAATCAACCATGATTTTTTTCATCTTTTTCACCTTCTCTTTTCATGAAAAACAATATTTTCCCGATCCGCTTCTGACAAGTATTCGGGGTTCACAGAAAATTTCCGCTCAAGAAAGCTCTCCCTTTCTATTCAAGAGCTACCGGAATATCCGCCCGGATTTTTACATGATAAAAGGCATTTCATCCCCTTTCTTAATAATGCCATGGCGCTGTTACCCTCCCGCAAGAATCCTCGTAAATGCAACCACGTCCCCTTCTTCGAGAATAATATCGGACTGTTTCTCCACAGGGATAATCTTGCCGTTAATGAGCAAGTGAAAAGGTGCTGCGCCTGGGATTTCCTCTCCTTTTAAATGTTTTTCTAAGGCGGGGATCCTTTTAACCAGGGCGTTGACAAGGAGATCGAGGCTGTTGCCCTCGATCTCCAATGAAAGACTTCGGACATCCGCCAAGCGGTTGTAAGGTACGAGCAATTCGATAGCTACCACGATCATCTTTACCTCAGGACGACTAATGATATGTGATATGGGGACGCCTTTAAGATTCTAAGAAACTTATTCAATGAAATGATAATCGTTCTCACGCGCTATTTTTTTCGATCCTTTACTAATGAGTATTCAACCAAGGGGGTATAAATTCCAAGACGCCAGACTGATTTATAATGTGTTGTAAAACACCAGAAGCGTCGATTCGGGCTTATATTAGTATGTATTGGTATTTATTTTTTACTTGTCACCTTGGAAACTTAGAATCTTAAGGGCGTCCCGTTTTATGTGACGAACAATTCCGTTTTGTTCTGCAATTAGATCATAACCTTGGTTATCGACCTCAGGTTTTGTGATTTCGAGCGAACAGCCGCCTTCTGGGAAAGAGAGACGAGGCTAAGAAAATAATTAAGTCAATGTGTTAATTTAATACCCCTTTCGTTCGCTATGCGCTCTCCTCTTTTCACTGCGTACACTACCCCCGGTTGGCTCATTCCGAGCCGCCCCGCTATCTCCAGCATACTATAGCCGAGCTCTCTTACGGACCAATAGCAAAATAAACCCCATGCCTCCACTTTTGACTTTTCCCTTTGTTTTATTTAATTACTTAGCCCCGTCCCCTTTTACGTTGGGGTCGGGCCGGATTTTTTCTTTATGGAAGCCAAAAAAATCTTTTTTGCAGCTTGAGAGGTGCGAATAAAGAGTAGCGGAATGAGCATCCCTCTCCAAGCTGAGGTTCTGCGTAGGCCTTTTCTAATCTAGCAGCTGGAGTTCAAGAATGTCTTTCATGAGTTTAAAATGGTTATCTAGCGAATAAATTTCACACTGATTTTGTTTCGCATTTTGAGCAACTATTAGATCAGGAATGCCGATTCCATTTAAACCATTTTTCAAACATTTGAGTTGGTACTCAATAATTTGATCCCAATTGATGGACAAATCTAATTTTTTGATACTGAACAATGAGTTCACAACTTTTCTTTGGTTTCGAATTTTCAAAGAAGGGACTAATTCTGCGAGTATAAAATCATTAATAACAATGAGATCTTCATCAATTAAGGAATCAAGTTTTGCGGAATTATTCCCAATTCTGAAATATTCAATCCATACAGATGTATCGACAATTACCGACATTGACGATCTCTAATGACGTCCAGATCAATGTCCAAATCTACCTTTCCTTTAAATTTTTTCAAATCAGCAATCTTTGATTTCCTGATTAACCCTTCTAAGGCGGTGATAATGACCTGGGTTTTTGTTTTGATATGGGTGGCTTTCATAGCCTCACTAATTAAATCTTCTGGTATATCAAGTGTCGTTCTCATCATTGAACTCCTTATGCATATAATGTCAAGTCTTTCGCCGAACGGCACACATGAGGGCTTGGTCTCCATTTTTTCTAACACAACACTTTTGTCCAAAAACGGTTTCACCGCAAAGTCGCAAAGCACGCAGAGAAAAACATTTTATCAGAATTCCTGAGAGGGGAATTCTGATAAAGGTATTTGCTGTTTACACGAAGGGCTAGATTCATAGTATTTTCCCCCCTCTCAGGGGAAAATACTCTAAACACAATATTCAGCGCTCTTGGCGGCTCAAGAGAACCCCCGCGGAGGCCGGGGGAACGGGCGGTATATATTATTATTTTCTAAAAACTGATGACGTGAATAGGCAGCAGCTAAGGACTTTACTGCGCTCCTGACGGAAGAATATACGGGCAGACCCTTTGTTTCAAGGTCAGCTAATTGCTTCAGAGCTCCTTCATCCCTGAACCCACAGACAACTGTCGGCTTCTTTATGCCACTCTCAGCATATTTTTGTAGCGCGTTAAGAGCGCTCATCTCCGATATGATGGATGTCAGTATCCCAATAACTACAATAGAATCAACATTTGGGTCGTCTGAGAATGCCTCTAACGCCATTGAATAAGTACTTTGTGCATCAATCTTAAGGGAGGTGAACATGTCAAAAGGATTTCTGGCCGTTGCCCAGGGAGGAAGAACTTGTTTTGTCATTTCAATAGTGGTTTCGGATAATTCAGCGAGGTTTAAACCAAACTCCTTGCACGCATCCACAGCCAGAGTTCCGGCTCCACCGGAAATGGTAATTATTCCTACTCGATTGCCCGTTGGCAGTGAAGGAAGACAGGCAAAAGTCTTGGTGAAGTTTATCAATTCATCCATATCTATTGCCCGGATAATTCCTGTTCTCCGGAAAGAGCCGTTATATATTTCATCCCTACCGGCAAGTGAGCCTGTGTGGGAAGAGATAGCTCGCCTACCTGCAGGGCTTCTTCCTGTTTTCATGGCTATTACCGGCTTTTTCAATGTCACTTTGCGGGCAATCTCCTGAAATTTCCTGCCTTCATCCATACCTTCTATATGAAGTGCAAACACCCGAATCTTGGGGTCAACACTCAGGTAATCTATAACGTCGGCATGATCCACATCACACATATTGCCTAAATCAACAGCTTTGGTTAGCCCCAAATGAGGGTTTTTGAGAACCCAGTCCCAATAAAAAAAGGCGGTCTGGCAAACGTAAGCGACACCACTTTCCCCTAACATGGGCGGAGGAGAATTAGTAACGGAACAGATCATTAACTTCCCTTCACTATCAATAAGCCCCTGTGTATTGGGCCCCATAATTCTTATCCCATGCTCGCGTGCTATGACCACGACTTTACGTTCCAATTCCTTGCCTTCTTCATCACCTTCAGCAAAGCCTGCAGATGATAGTATAACGGCCTTTATTCCCTTCTCTGCGCATTCCAATAAAATAGCCGGAACCACTGGCGGCGGGGTTGCTATCAGTAGAAGGTCGACCTTTTCCGGTATATCTTTGATGCTTGGGTAAATTTTCATACCCATAATCTCGCGCAAGCCTGGGTGAACCGGATATATCTTCCCGGGGTATTTTGATTTGATGAGATTGGTGATAAAATTGTGACCGACTTTTCCAGCACCTGAAATTGCCCCTAGTATGGCTACGGATTTTGGGCGAAAGAAACAATTAAAGTTCATTATCGAGCCTTTCATTTTGAATTATTAAGAATATAAAGAGGATCACTCTTGTCCAAAAACGATTTCACCGCAAAGGCGCAAAGAACGCAGAGAGGAATGATTTTTCCATTGCCGTTGAGAGGACGGCAATGGAAAGGAATTCAGCCCTCCATCTCTTTAGGACCAAAAACGTATTTTACGCCGTACCTTCCAGGTGGCTAGTTTCGTTAAAAATAGGTTACCCTTTGCGTTCTTCGCGGCTCAAGAGACCCTGAGCGAAGTCGAAGGGGAACGGGCGGTAAATATTATTCATCGCTTTTTACTTCTCTCCAAAATTCCTCATGCGCAATACCCCCAGTCTGTTGTATCTCCTGACGACCTCGGGACAGAATGGCTTGAAACCTGGGAGAGTAAGCCATAATTAGACGCTCTATTTCGTCTTCATCAGCCAATCCTAAAAGGACGGCAACCGGTTTCCCGTTTTTAGTAACAACGATTGGTCCCTTTTCGGATTCTTTCAGATAGGCACTAAAATGGGCCTTTATTTCTGCAATCGGTGCTATTTTCATAAAGATATCTCCTCCCTACCAAGGAATAGTTGATTCCCCTTTTTAACGCCCACGGCAAGAACGCAAACTTGGCGATTTTCACGGTCAACTTCATAGAATATCCTAAAACGATTATCGGGGTCGAACCGGATTTCCCATTCCGCCCCCAGCTCTACAGGACGTTTAAGCGGCTTTTTGTTTTTGGTTTCCACATCTGGATTATATGTCAATTGATCTTCAATGGTGTGGCGGATGAGTGAATGATATTTCCGTTCAATCGCTTTAATGTGCGTTTTTACTTGAGGTGCATAGATTAAAGAAAAGCGGCTTTTTTCATTCATTATGACCTTAATTATAGTCAAGTATTACATTTTGTCAACCGTTTTCAGATTCGGTGGATTCATAAAAGTCGTCACTCCGGTGAAAACCGGAGTTCAGAGCCTTCGTAAGTCCTTATAAAGACTGGATTCCGGCCGTTCAATGAGCTCACGGTCCTGAGCTTGTCGAAGGACTTTCGCCGGAATGACAGAAAGAGGGGTTTTCAACTTTTTATGAAACTATCAACTTTGGCTTGATTTTCTAGGATGTGTCTAGTTTGGGCTTTTATAAGATTTAGATTATTAATATCTCAATAAAAATAGATGTAATATAGACAGCACAATAAAATTTCTAAGAAAAAAAGTAAAAGAGACTTGACAAAAGAATCAAGGTTAGTATTATTAAAATTGTTCTATTTTTTAATCTATATTTTAGTAATACTAACCAAATAAATAAAATAATTACAATAGGTTAAATTTATTAATATTTTAGTGAGTTATTTTAGCTCACCAAGGCTAATTCGACTTCATAAAAAGTTTTTGAGATTTTAAAAAGGAGAATATGAATCAACTTAAAAAAACTGAAAAATACCCCAATTCTTCATCTTCTTTATCCTATCCTCCCGGCCGGACAAAGATTGTTGAGGCCGTCAAACAACTATTGGAAAATAAGGAATTTCAAGCCATTACGACCGCAGAGATAGCCAGAACCGCCGGGGTAACGGAGCCCTTGATCTATAAATATTTTAAAGACAAGCGAGATCTGCTGAATCAAGTTCTGGAAGGATATCTGGAACAATATATAGATCGAATTGAGCTGGACCTGAAAGGAATAAAGGGGGCCATGAATAAGCTTCGAAAACTCATCTGGTCCCATATATACACCTATGCCAGCAACCGGATCTTTGCAAAGATCATCCTCCTTGAGGTGAAAGGCTTTCCCATCAACTTTGATAACAAGACCTATTCTCTGTCCAGGAGATACGGAGATATTATCCTGGAGATCATTGAAGAAGGCATTAAAAATGGTGAATTTCGAGAAGACATCTCATCTTCATCACTGAAACATCTGATTTTGGGTGGCATTGAGCGTGTCGTATTGCCGGGATTGATCTTCAACCGTGATATCTCTCCGGATATTCTTACAGAAGATCTTTGTGGTTTGCTTTTTTACGGAATTAACAAAGACGCGTCATTATCTCAATAGGAGTCTTCATAGGCTAAGATAATAAAATTTATCCGCCTATGGCGGATTAATGTCAAGCCCGCCCTGGCGCTATTCATATTTTTTATGCTATTGCCGATGTCTCATTTACGAAGCATTCATATTGGAGTAAATCAATGAAAGCCAGTGCTGGGCCAGGGTTTCTATATGTTGTAGTGCAATTCGCAACCAGATACTAGATGCTTGTTCCTGGATGCTGGATGTTATGAGGAATGGTTCTTTATTTTATCCAGTATCGAGCATCAAGCAACCAGCATCGCTTAGCTTAAGCAAATGAGTTAAACAATTCTCCGCTCGTAGGAGTGATGCGGAGATTCGGTAGAGTAAGGTACGAAGATATTGGGGACTCTTACAAGGTGATAAATTTGTTGAGAGGGGTGGTATGTTCGTAAACATCGCTGATTTTTTGATCAGAAGTGTTGGAGATTATCCAAAACAGACGGCTCTCGTCTTTGAAGAGCAAAGGATAGACTTCCAGACCCTGAATGAAAGGGTAAACAGACTTGCCAGTGCCCTGAAGCAGGATGGCGTCAAAAAGGGGGACCACGTTGGGGTATTCTCAACAACCTGTCCTCAGCAGATAGAGATACTTTTTGCTACAGCAAAGATAGGTGCGGTCTTTGTCCCATTCAATTATCGTTTTAAGGAAGAAGAGGCTATCGGCGTCATCAACGACTCGGAGGTGACCTCCCTCTTCTTTGAAGATCAGTACGGTGAGTTGATCAAGGGATTTGAAGACAAGCTTCCCATGGTGAAGAGGTTCATCTGTATAGAGAGGGAGATGCCTGGAGTCACCTATTACGAAAATATTTTGCAAGGGGGTAAAGAGGAATCGGATATTAACACAACGGGGGAAGATCTGGCCATCATCCTCTATACCAGCGGAACTTCCGGATTCCCCAAGGGGGTCATGTATTCCCACGGACATCTTGTAACCCGGATAGAGGAGAGAACGAAAAATCTTAATTTCCTTCCCCCGGGAGCGTCCATCCTACTGGTTGTCCCAAATTATCATACAGCCGGGATACAGGTGATTCTGGGTGGTATCAGGCATCCACTCTGTTTGGTTCTTATAAGACAGTTCAGGACCCGATTATTCCTGGAAATGGTTGAAAAGGAAAGGGTGGAGAGCTGTCTACTGGTTCCAGCCATGATCAAGAAGATCATAGATCATCCTGACATAGATCAATATGACCTGAGCAGTTTAAAGATGATCCCCTATGGAACGGCGCCCATCTCTCCTGATGTATTGAAAAGGGCCATGGAGAAGATAAAGGCCTTTTTTGTTCAGGCTTATGGCATGACCGAAGGCAGCATAACCATGCTCGGACCGGATGATCACCTGCTGGTGGGTGAAGATCATGAAGAGGAGAAGAAGCTCAAAAGGCTCGATTCCGCAGGAAAGCCCATGCAGGGTGTGGAGATACGGATTGTCGACACTGATGGCAGGTCCCTCCCCCAGGGACAGGTGGGAAAGGTCCTGGCCAAGGGGCCGGCCGTCATGACGGGGTACTGGAAAGCCCCCGAGGCTACTGCACAGGTGCTTCGGGATGGATGGCTTGATACAGGTGACATGGGATACCTGGATGAGGATGGATACCTTTTTCTGGTAGGTCGGGATAAGGACATCATTATTCGGGGGGGAGAGAACATAGCCCCCAAAGAGGTCGAGAACGTTCTGGCCAGTCATCCCAAGGTGGCGGAATCCGCTGTTATCGGCTGCGCTGACGAGAAATGGGGGGAGACGGTACGGGCCATCGTCGTTCCAAAGAAAGGAATGGAGATCGCTGAGGAGGAGCTGATTGAGTATTGCTGGGAAAGAATGGCGAGTTATAAGAAACCTACGTCTGTCATTTTTGTAGAATCCTTACCTCGAAATCCGGTGGGCAAGATCATGAAGCGTATTCTTCGGGAGCAATTTGGCAAATGAATTCGCAGTGGCATGAAAAAGAGGTGAATAGACTGAAGGTGGAAGGCTTTTAGGGACAAATCATACGCGATCATACAAAACTTGATGAGCTCGTAAAAAGTCGTCACTCCGGTGAACCCCGGATCGGGGTCCGGGGCAGGCTCCGGAGTCCAGACAATCTGTAACCATTTGAAAAGACTAGATTCCGGCCGTTCGATGAGCTCACGGTCCTGAGCTTGTCGAAGGACTTCCACCGGAATGACAAAAAATGGTGTTTTTCGGCTTTTTACGAAGTCGTCAAACTTACTTCAACCTAAATACCTGAGTAGTTACTAAAATTTTTAAGAGAGCGAGGTTTAGGCTATGGGCACACCATTGGTTATAGTGCAGAAAAAGGATCGAATCGTTACGCTAACTCTTAACAATCCGGAACGACGTAATGCCATGAGCATGGAGTTAGTGGACGAGCTGTTTAAGGCAATCGAGGATATTAAGGGAGACCCAGAAGTCTCTGCTGTGATCCTGACCGGAGCGGGGAAAGGATTCTCTTCAGGGGCAGACGTAACAAGCATGGGTCAATCCCCGGGCATGAGCGATGAGGACGTTACCGACCGTATCAAGGGCTTTTACCTCAAGAACCTGTCGGTGATGGACATCCCTGTGCCAACCATTGCGGCCATTAACGGCCATGCAAATAGTGCCGGATGCGCGCTGGCCCTTGCCTGTGACATGCGCATTGCATCAAAGGTGGCAAAACTGGGAATGGGGTTTGTCAAAATCGGTCTTCATCCCGGCATGGGCACCACATATTTTCTGCCGCGCCTGGTGGGGACGGCACGGGCCTATGAGTTACTGCTCACCGGAGAGCCCATCACCGGTGAGGAGGCTGCAAAGATCGGGATGGTTAACCGGGCCGTGGAGCCCGAGCGTGTCATGGACGAGGCCCTGGAGTTGGCAGGAAAGATAGCACGGGGCCCGGCAGTACCCATTCGAAAGATGAAGGATTCAATCGGGGGCAGTTTCACCCGGGACCTGGAGGAGACCCTGACCATTGAGGCGGCAGCTCAGTGCGAGTGCTCCAAGACTGAGGACCTGAAGGAAGGTATCACAGCCTTTCTTGAAAAGCGCGAGCCCAATTTTAAAGGGAGATAATTATTAAATTTTGATGGGGGAATGAGATGGATTTTTTCTTAACTGAAGAGCATAAGATGTTTCGCGAGACAGTCCGGAAATTTGCCAAGAAAGAGATCGAACCCTTGATCGAGGAGGCTGAACGGGAACAGACGTTTCCCAAACAGTTGATCGCCAAGGCCCGTGATGCGGGTTTCTTAGGGTTGAGCATTCCCGAGAAGTACGGCGGTACTGGTGCCGACATGCTCATGGTCTCCATACTTTCCGAGGAACTGGTCCGCGTGTGCGCGGGTATTGGGGTTGGGCTTTTCGGGGTGATCTTGGGACCCGGAGCCATAGCGAGAATGGGAAACGAAGAGCAGAAGAAGAAGTATCTGCCCGATGCATTGAAAGGGGAGAAGATCTTTTGCCTGGGCATCACCGAACCCAATGCAGGATCCGACGTGAGCGCCATAGAGACCACGGCAAAGCGGGACGGCGACTACTACATCATTAATGGCCGTAAGATCTTTATCACCAATGGGACTTTTGCCGACTACGTGTTCATTGCTGCATATATAGACAAGAGCAAGGGATACGGCGGCATGGCCATGTTTGTTGTGGATACCAAGCTTCCGGGGTTCGAGGTTGCCCGCAAGCTGGACAAGCTTGGCCACCGTTCAACGGAGACGGCCGAGCTGGTTCTGGAGAATGTGCGTGTGCACAAGGATGAGCTTCTTGGTAACCCGGGTGGCAATCCAGATGGTAATCAGGGTTCAGGGTTTGTGAAAATCATGCAGGTCTTGGACGGGGGTCGAATTATCGTGGCCAGCAGGGCCCTGGGGATTGCCGTGGCGGCCTATGAGGCGGCGTTCAAATATGCCCAGCAACGGGTGCAGTTCGGCCGGCCCATATCCAAGTTCCAGGTCACCCGCTTCAAAATCGCAAGAATGGCCATGGAGCTGGATGCGGCGAGGTTGCTCATCTATAGGGCTGCATGGATGATGAGCCAGGGAGCCAGATGCACCAAAGAAGTATCCATGGCCAAGCTTTTCGCTTCCGAGGTTTGCGAGCGAATCACTGCCGAGGCATTGCAGATTCACGGTGGTTACGGCTACATCACCGAGTTTCCGGTTGAGCGTTACTACCGCGACTCAAAGCTTGCACAGATAACAGAGGGCACCTCTGAGATCCAACACATCATCATAGCCCGAGAACTGGGGTTCTAATAGAGAAAGGAGAAAAAGATGGCACTAAAAGCAATAGATGTTCATGCACACTTCTCAACTAAGGAAGGGTATATGTGTATGATGAAGTATTCCAAGGCACTGATGTCCTATTACCTGAAGAAGGAAGCTACCGCAGAACAGGTCCTGTCCCTGGCAAAGAGTGACGAGGACATGGCCAAGGACTTCATCAACGCAGGGGTCAAGGGTATTCTGGTTGGCTGGGACGCGGAGGTTAACACGGGTGAGCCGGGTATGAGCAACGACTACGTGGCATCAATGGTCAAGCGCTTTCCTGAGGCATTCATCGGGGCCTTTGGATCTGTGGACCCCTGGAAGGGGAAGGCTGCCGTGATGGAGGCTGAGCGCTGCATCAAGGAGCTGGGTCTGATGGGTATTAAGTTCCAGGGAGCAGCCCAGGCATTTTACCCTAACGACCGGCGATTTTATCCCTTGTGGGAGAAGTGCGTGGAGATTGGAGCGCCCATACAGCTCCACACGGGCACTACAGGCCTGGGTGCCGGGATGCCCGGCGGAGCGGGTATCAAGCTCAAGTATACACGCCCCATTCCTTACATTGACGACGTGGCTGCTGATTTCCCGGAACTCAAGATCATCTGTTTACATCCCTCTTGGCCCTGGCAGGACGAAGCCATCGCCATGGCCATTCACAAGGCCAATATCTTCTTTGACCTTTCCGGGTGGTCCCCCAAGTATTTTACCGATGCCCTCAAGAGGGAGATCAGGTCACGCCTGAAGGACCGGGTCATGTTCGGGACCGACTATCCCATGTTCCCTTTTAACCGCTTATTTTCAGACTGGGAGAAGGAAGAATACCCGCCGGATATTATGGAGAGGATCTATTACAAGAACGTGATCAAGATCCTGGATCTGGATATTGATGAAAAGGAGTTTCAAGAATAAACGAATTTGAGGATTTGGATTCAAGTTAGTTCGCTTCGCTCACAACCTGTCGAGAACCTCCAGGTCGAACGATTGGAATAATGGAACACTGGAAAGATGGAATAATGGGTTTTGGGAAAGTGGTTGATTGTTATTATGGGGGAATTCATTTTGACATAGAAACAAAAATGCTCATAAATTATGAATATTCCTTTTCAAAACAACATTCCAATATTCCACCATTCCATTATTCCATGTCTTGGGTATCAATATCATGTCCTTAAAATACTACATAATTTCAGTAAGCTGTAGAATGTCCGGGACCATTAATTAGAAGGAGGTAGGGAGATGAATACTTCAAAATCAGAACGGAAAACAGTTCTGCTGAGTCAGGAGATGGCTTTTAAGGGAAAGGCCCTCCGTGCAGCCGAAGGAGCACCATACGCGGAGGGGGTCAAGATCGACGTTGAAAGGCCTCGACTCCTCACAGAATCATACAGAATGACAGAAGGTGAACCCATGGTCATCCGAAGAGCCAAGGCCATCGCCCATATTCTGGACAATATGACGATCTGCATCCAACCCTGGGAGCGTATAGTGGGGAACTTTGCCTCTGACCCTGATGCCATTCAGTATTATCCAGAGCTATTCTCCCGTTGGGTTGATAGGACAATCGACGGTCCTTACAGACATATGGTGAGCGATGAAGAGAGGGCGGAACTTCATGAAATCCATCGGTATTGGAAGACCAGATCGGTCCACGGCATGGAGAGACGTCTCGTACCGGAGGACGTGAAACCATACTGTCAGGGTATCAATCATGGCGCCTTCTTCTGGGTCCATGGTTCACGCACCGGGGTCCCCAATTACCACAAGCTCTTCAAGATAGGATTGAACGGGTTTATCAAGGAAGCAGAAGATCGGCTCAAGGAGATCTCCAGCAACCCTGAGTACTACTTGAAGGGTAAGGAATACTTAAACCAGAAACGATTTCTGGAGGCGGCCATCATAAGTCTTCAGGCCGGAGTACGCTGGGGAAAACGATATGCCCAAAAGGCAAGAGAACTTGCCCGCAGTGAAAAGAATGATGTAAGAAGGGCCGAACTCGAAGAGATCCCCGAGGTCTGTGAATGGGTCCCGGGAAATCCACCCAGGACACTGCACGAGGCCTTGCAGTCTTATTTCTTCATCACCCTCATAACCCGTGTGATCGACCTTCAGACATCCGGTCTGGGAGATCGGTTCGACCAGATCATGTATCCTGTTTATGAAAAAGAGAAAGAGGCAGGGAGGATCACTCCCAAGGATGCCCAAGAGCTGGTGGAACATCTTTTCCTTAAGATGAACGAGTTCGGAGAGATGGTACCCCTTATGATGGGATCGGGCACCGGCGGCGGGTTTGTTGTGACAACCAGACTCCTGACCATCGGAGGTTTGACCCCGGATGGAGAAGATGCAACCAATGAGATGACCTACATCACACTGAACGCCAGGACCTCTCTTGCACTGACCCAGCCCACTGTTGCTGTGCGTTTACATAAAAATACACCCGACTTTTTCCTTTATAAGCTCACAGACGCCATCAAGGAACAGCCAGGGGTCTATTCCCTGTTCAACGATGAGATGGTCATTCCCAGTCTTCTTGACCGTGGTATACCCATCAGGGATGCACGGGACTATTCAAAAGAAGGATGTATGAGATGGCTCATACCCGGCAAGGCCATGGGACAGAGGGCTCTGGGGGGAATGTTTTCTCTTCCAAAACTGCTGGAATATGCCTTGAACCGCGGAATCAACAAATTAAATGGAAACCAGATGGGGGCACCCACATCCGATCCGTTGACCTTTTCCTCCTTAGAAGATGTGATGAACGCTTATCTGGAACAATTGAGATTCTTTGTCGAGAAATGCGTCGCCATCAACAACATTGTTGAGGTGCTGGATCAGGAATATCTACCACAGCCCTTTCTCTCAGCCCTTATGGATGACTGCATTGAGCGTGGGGAGGATTGCCGTTTCTATAAATATATCCCCAACTCCATTATACAACCGGTGGGACAGATCACGGTGGTCAATTCCCTTGCTGCCATGAAGAAGATTATCTTCGACGAGAAGAAGGTTTCAATGGAGGAACTGCTGGAAGCCCTTGAAAAAGACTGGGAAGGGAAGGAAGAACTTCGTCAGATGTGCCTCCATGCCCCTAAGTTCGGACAAGATGACGAGTATGTGGACGAGATCGCACGAGATCTCTATCGAAAGACGACGGATGTCATCCAGAGCTTCAAGGATATATATGGAGGATTTTTCAGAGAGGACGGAACCGGTGGGTCGACCTATTATGCAGGGAGTCTTCTTACAGGACCAACACCCGATGGAAGGAGAAGCATTGATCTGTTTAACGACGGCACGATCTCTCCTGTGCCAGGGACCGACAAGAAGGGGCCAACGGCCGTTTTGAAGTCCATTGGTAAGATAGATCATGTGAGAAGCTTTACCAACTGTCTGAACCAGAAGTTTGCGCCCATGTTTCTCGATGGTGAGAATAAGGCCAATTTTGTTGCCTATCTCAAGACGTTTATCGACCTCGGTATCCATCACATTCAGTTCAACATCGTTGATAGGGAGACTCTCCTCGAGGCCCAGCGGAACCCGGAGGAATATTCTACTATGGTGGTTCGTATGGCGGGTTACAGCGCCTACTTTACGGACTTGAACAAGAGACTACAGGATCAGATCATAGCCCGGACGCAGCAGTCTCTTTCACCCCAATAAAGATGATTGGATGTTTGAAATGAAATAAACCCTAACGATGCATAAAATCGATTAAACTGCCATTGTAGATATGCTTGAGACAGTTGCCTTTACTGGGCCGATGCTGGATGCTCGATGCTTGATAACCTGCGTGCCATCAAGAGTGGAATCCATAAACATCCAGTATCCAGAAACCAGTATCAAGGATCAGCCAACGAAGCAAGGTTTTTCGTCGAGACAACATCGATTTAGTGTTATATCTAATGCAACTATAGAGTAAAAATAGGAATTATACATGAAAAGATTATTTAGTTCCATTAAAGTTGGGAGTCTCGAATTGAAGAATCGAATCGTCATACCTGCCATGCATCTGGGGTATGCGGAGAACGGATTTGTTAACGATCAGATGATTCGTTTCTATCAGGAAAGGGCCCGTGGAGGTGCGGGATTGATTATTGTGGGCGGAGCCTATGTCCATCGGCTGGGGATCGGGGGGATTAATTTTCTTTCCATTGATGATGATAAATACATACCAGGCTTGAAGTCGCTCACCGATGTCCTGCGGGCTGATGGGGCAAAGACAGCCCTACAGTTATTCCATGCCGGTCGATACGGATACTCTTTCCTCATTGGAGAACAGCCGGTATCCGCATCAGAGGTCCGTTCTCCATTAAGCGGTGATACCCCGATAGCGCTTTCCGTCAAGGAGATCCACCAACTTGTAGTCTTCTTTACGGAAGGAGCACGAAGGGCCAAGGAGGCTGGTTTTGACGCTGTGGAGATAAGCGGGGCCACCGGTTACCTTGTGAGTCAGTTCCTTTCTCCCTTTACTAACCGGAGAACAGATGAATACGGAGGCAATTTTGAGAATCGAATGAGATTCCCCTTGGAGATCGTTCAAAGCATCAAGGGAGAACTTGGTAACGACTATCCGATTATATTCCGCCTGACCTTCGACGACCTTGTTGATGGAGGAAACGGCTTAAAGGAGGCCAAGGAGATCGCCAAGTCATTGGAAAAGGCCGGTGTTGATGCCCTTGACATGCAGGTGGGTTGGCATGAATCGAGGGTTCCCACCATCGCCATGCTCGTCCCTCGGGCAGCATTTGCCTATCTGTCCAGGGAGATCAAAAGGGAAGCGAACATTCCCGTTATGGTCACCAACAGGATAAATGATCCTGTCCTGGCAGATGAGCTGCTTCAGGATGGCGTTGCCGACCTGATCTGCATGGGCAGACCCTTGATAGCCGATCCTCATCTGCCCCAAAAAGCCATGGAAGGGAGGATTGATGAGATAAGACCCTGCATCGCCTGCAACCAGGGATGCTTTGATAGTGTCCTCACTGGAATGCCGGTCACATGCATGGTAAACCCGGCAGCGGGAAGGGAAGAGGCATTTGAGATCCAGCTTTCTGAAAGGTCGAAAAGGGTGATGGTCATTGGATCAGGTCCCGGTGGTCTCGAAGCAGCCGGGGTATTATCCAGAAGGGGACATGACGTGGTCCTTTATGAAAAGGAAGATCGGCTGGGGGGAAAACTCAATCTCTGTCATCTTCCACCGGGGCGGGAGGAATTCAAACCATATATCGATTACCTAACCGGAGAGATGAAACGGCTTGGGGTCAAGGTGGTCAAAGGTGTGAAGGTTACGGAGGAGATGGTGATTAATGATTCCCCGGATGCAGTGGTTCTCGCAACGGGTTCTACCCAGGTCATTCCTCAGATCCCAGGAATTGATATGCCCCATGTCTATCTTGCTGAATCTGTCCTGGAGGGGAGGGCAGATCTGGGAGAAAAGGTCGTCGTCATCGGTGGCGGCGCTGTGGGATGCGAAACGGCCCTCTTCATTGCAAAGAGGGGATCCATATCACCTTCAACCTCCCTTTTTCTCCTGGACAATAATGTCATCAATTCTGAGGAAGCATTGAATCTAACAAAACAGGGACGATCTGTAACAATAGTGGAGATGTTGGATCGAATCGGTGCCGACTTCGGTCGTTCCTATCGATGGGTAATCATGCAGAACCTACGCAGTCACAACGTTAAGATGATGACCAAGACAGAATGCCTGGAGATCCTTGAGGGGAAGATCGTCGTTTCAAAGGAAGGTGAGAGAGAGACCATTGACGCAGACACTGTGGTGATGGCAACCGGATATACTCCTTCCAACGGGCTATATAGTAAGCTGGAGGGGAAGGTTCATGAACTGGTTCTTATCGGCGATGCAAATGAGCCCCGTAAATGTTTGGAAGCAGTGTATGAGGGAGCGAAAGCCGGAAGAGAGATATAGGAAAGGAGGAAACTGATTATGAACGTCGCTTATTTTTTAGAGGATCATATTAAACGTCTGGAAGAGGTCTCATCTCTCATTTTTGAGGAGAAGGCGTACAAGAACGTCTGGATCAGAGAGAATTCAAACCGGTTGGCCAATGGGTTGAAGAGCTTGGGTGTTGAGAAAGGGGACAGGGTCGTTGTGAGTCTACCCAATTCCCCTGAGGTTATAGTCGCTTTTCAGGCAATCTTCAGAATCGGCGGCATCATCGCTCCCATCATGTTCCTCATGACTCCAGAGGTGACAGAATTTATCCTGTCCGACTGCGAAGCCAAGGTCTTTATAACAAGCCAGGACGCTTCTGACAAGATCCAAAAAGCCATGGAGATGTCCAGTATCAGTCACATTATTGTTCTGAGAGGAGAAGAGGAAGGACCCCGGATAACCCCTTATGAAAAGTTGATCCAAGAACAGTCCGGTGATTTCAAGATAGAAGAGATGGATAAGGATAATGTGGCTTTGTTGATCTATACCGCCGGGACAACTGGGAGACCCAAGGGTGTGATGTTGACCCATGGGAACCTTTACCACCATTCAACTGCAACCTATAATCTTTGGGAACGGGATAAACCCCGGAGAGTATTATCCTGTCTGCCCCTGGCCCATATGTTTGGGGTCACAGCAATGCTTATCGATCAGTTGAACGAACATCCTGAATCTGTGTTTGTTCTCATGAGTTGGTTCGATCCGGAGGAGATATTCCGCCTTATCGAGAAATATAAGACAACAGGTATGGGAGGGGTACCCACCATGTTTTGGGTTCTGCTTGCAGATCCATCCATAGAGAAATACGATCTCAGTTCCATGGAGCGATGTGTTGTGGGAGCTGCCCCCCTTCCCGATGAGTTGTACAAGAGTTTTGAGAGCAAGTTCAATATTGAGATGATCGAGGCCTATGGATTGAGTGAATCATGCAGCGCTGTTGCATGCACCCGACCAGACCAGGTCCGAAAACCAGGTTCTGCCGGGACTCGCGTCGGGGAGGCTATTCTTAAGATCTTCGACGACGATGACAATGAACTGCCTCCGGGTGAACCAGGTGAGATCGTCGTAAGTGGTCCAATTGTCATGAAGGGTTACTACAAGAGGCCTGAGGAAACAGAGGAAGCCCTTCGAGGGGGGTGGCTACACACCGGAGATATCGGATATCTGGATGAGGACGGTTACCTCTACATTACGGACCGGGGAAAAGATATGATCATCAAAGGCGGAGAGAACATCTTCCCCAGTGAGGTGGAGAACGTCCTTTTGAAGCATCCCCTTGTGGCAGAATCGGCCGTTATAGGGATCCCTGATGAGAAATACGGCGAGGAAGTCATGGCCTTTGTCGTAAAGAAGCCGGGAGAAGAGATAACTGAAGAGGAGATTATCTCCCATTGTCACAATAACTACTCTAAGTTTAAGTGTCCATCTCGAATCAAGTTCGTTGACAATCTACCAAAGAGCCTGGTTGGCAAAGTCCTGAAAAAGGAACTCAGAACGATGATTTAACTTGGAACCTATTGACCGAGGTACCCTTTTTTCATTTTTTTATCACCAAGAACATAGCGAAAATACATCTGAGCAAATTCCTTTCCGGGGATTGTTCCTTTCACCTCACCATGGTACTCAAGTGTCAATCCCACACCGGGTACATATGTGGTGACCGAGGTCTTTCCTGGAGCTGTTTTTTTATCAAGCCATGAGGCATATCTTTCAATATCAGCCCTATGGGCCTTTACCAATTCTGGAGGATTGCATTTCTCCATCATATCAATAAAACCTTCCTGAATTCTTTTGACAGTGCCCTTATCCGTTAAGTAGTGCAGGTGCATGCGTTTTACTTGCTCTGATTCGATTGCCTCCTGGGCATCTTTTGTTGGTTTCTCCAGATAGAATCCTCCTGCATAGACATTGATGACCAGAGCGGCTTTTTTTAAGGCTACACCATTGAGTTTCAAGGTTTTACCAGCCACAACCATTTCTCCTGGGAATTTCACTCCACCGATCTCCATGTCTTGGGCATAGCCTATCCCCTAGAATACAAAAAGAGAGAGATACAATGCCAAAATAGACAGTTTTTTAACCATACTTCATTTCTCCTTTTTAATCGTATTGAGGCAATAGCTATTTTTAGATAGATCTCTTAACACCAGCAAGCTATTATCATCGAGAATTAACATATATTTCAGGAGATTGTAAGAAGGATTAAATATAGGAGGATACAATATATTGTATAATAAATCCATTGCCTACTATATGTTTATAATTTAAATATATTTTTTTAAATTTATAAAAAATTATTTGACAAATAATAATATATATGTATAATTATATATAAATTTATTTTCTGAGGTAAAATACGTGCGAGAATATGCTGTTGCCGAAAGATTAGTCGAAAGAAGCTATGGACCTTGGAACGATCTGAATAAATACTACAGTGTCGAAATTACCATTGATGGATTGGAATACGTCTATCAGTATAAGATATGGAACATGGAATCAAAATCCATGTTCGTTCTTGTCAAAGGGAATTCAGGTATTCTAACTTGGTTGAAGGTGGGGGACATATTGAATATGAAATACTATTCCACCAATAAAGCCCATCCCTTTGAGAACCTCAATACAGAGATTCAATATATCACAAACCAAGCTCAAGGCCGGTTGAGAGGTCATTATCTGGTGGGTTTGAGATTATTGATAGAAGCGACTCTTTTTTTATACAAGAAGAATTAATGATCTAAATATGATTTAAATTCTGGGGTGTTCGTTACATTTAAAGAGATTCCGTCCATTAGTATTCAGGAGGAAGGAGATAAAATATTAAGTAACGGCACATCCGGATGCCCCGACTTCGGTCGGGGTTTTTATTTTCTGTTTTTTAAATAGTTGTCTTCAACAGCCTTAACAAGGTTCGTCATGGTCTCATAATAAGGTGTTGGAACACCCTTTGCACGACTATATTCAACGACTTTCCCCCCCAAAAAATCTATCTCTGTTGGTGTCTTATTTGCTATATCGATGCACATAGAATCTTTGTGAACACCAACTTTTTCCAGGTAACTTATGGCCTGTTTCAGGTGATCCTCACCCAAGTCGTAACCTACCGCCTTGGCAACGGCAAGGGCCTCCTTAAAGCAGGCGTCAGCTATCTCCCTGGTGGGCGGAAAATCCAGGGCCTCTTTTATGGTCTTGTCTGTTACGGCACATATGGATGCCATGGTACATTTCATAATCATCTTTTTCCAAACGTATAGCTTGATGTCATCGACAAATTCCGTGTCCAAACCCACATCCGTAAGTAATTTCGCTATCTGTAATCCCGCTTCCCGGTTTTTTTGCGTTAAGCCTCCCAGATGATTGGGTCTATTGAAAAACGCTACTTCCGCTTCCCCGGGACCTTTCAGGGAGACGCCATAATTCAGGGACATCCGGAAGGCAGCATCGATACCGAATTTGTCCGCGATGAGATCCTCTGTCCCCAAGCCGTTATGGGTGGATATAATCTTCATTCCGGGTTTGTATACTGCCTCCAGTTCTTGGAGTGCTTGTTCGAGATGAAAGGTTTTGGTGGAGAGAAAAATGATGGTTGGATCGAAATCTTTGACCTCTTCAATATGGGCGTAAAAATTTTTGACTGACGCCTGGTAGGTGATGGCTCCTGAAACACTGATGCCCTTTTCCCCCAGTTCTTTACCCAACCCGGGCTGAGGATCTACAAGAGCTATTTCAGGATATCTGCTGATCATAGCTGCAGCCAGAACCGACCCTGTAGCCCCTATTCCTACAACAGCCACTCTGTGATTTTCCATATCTTACCTCCATTCTCCATCATCTTTTAAAGCTCGCCATGCTTGATGAACTCGTAAAAAGTCGTCACTCCGGTGAACCCCGGATCGGGGTCCGGCGCAGGCTCCGGAGTCCAGACCATCTGTAACCATTTGAAAAGACTGGATTCCGGCCGTTCGATGAGCTCACGGTCCTGAGCTTGTCGAAGGACTTCCGCCGGAATGACAAAAAATGGTGTTTTTCGACTTT
>Ga0180009_10001694_pt1 | contig 26665 bp, 25 predicted proteins | sample OS_PC_MetaG_FD_123537 | JGI IMG/M metagenome (GOLD analysis project Ga0180009, IMG submission 123537) | Groundwater microbial communities from the Aspo Hard Rock Laboratory (HRL) deep subsurface site, Sweden - OS_PC_MetaG | ecosystem: Environmental > Aquatic > Deep subsurface > Groundwater... | reverse complement strand
TTGGCAGTCCCAACGGGGTTCGAACCCGTGTCTTCGGCGTGAGAGGCCGATATCCTAGGCCACTAGACGATGGGACCGTGCACAAACATATGTATGGCTGGCGGACCAGGATTTGAACCTGGATAGGCAGATCCAGAGTCTGCAGTCCTGCCGTTAGACGATCCGCCAGCAGGTACGCACTGATTTATAGCCTCAGGCTGGCGGCGTCAAGGCCTTTTTTACCAGAAGTTCTATTTAGAGGCCAGGGTCAAGGCCCTATTTAACCTTGCCATAACCCGCCCGTCTCCCAGGATGCCCATTACCTCGAAAATGCCCGGGCTGAAGGTGCGCCCGGTCAAGGCCACCCGCACCGGCTGGGCCACTTCGCCCAGCTTGACTCCCAACTCGCCGGCCAGACTTTTAATATCCTGCTCCAGTTCCTGGGGATGGTCCACGCCCTTGGCCTCCACCAGGGCCCGCACCCGCTCCAATACCGGAACCCGCTCCGGTCCCAGGAACTTCTTCACCGCCTTGGGGTCCATGGCCGGCTCGTCCACCAGGAAGGGTTCGGCCCAGTCGGCCAACTCCACCAGGGTCTTGGCCCGGGGGGTCAGCTCGGGCAGGCAGGCCAAGAGCACCGCCTGGTCGTAATCGGTTATGCCCCGGGCGGCCAAAAAGGGCGGCAAAAGCGCGGCCAGGCGGGCAGGATCGCTCTCTTGGATGTAGCGCTGGTTCAGGTGCAGCAGGCGATCGGTGTCAAACACCGCCGCGCTGCGTCCCACCGAATTGAGGTCGAAGTAGTCGATCAACTCCTGGCGGCTGAATTTTTCCTGGTCGCCGTGGGACCAGCCCAGCCGTGCCAGGGCGTTGATCATGGCCTCGGGCAGATACCCCAGGTCGAGGTAGTCCATAACCGCAGTGGCCCCGTGGCGTTTGGAGAGCTTGGTCTTGTCCGGGCCCAGGATCATGGGCACGTGGGCGAACTGGGGCAGTTCGGCGTCCAGGGCCTGGTAGAGCAAAATCTGGCGCGGGGTGTTGTTCACATGGTCGTCGCCTCGGATCACGTGGCTTATGCCCATATCGATGTCGTCCACCACCACCGCCAGGTGATAGGTGGGCCAGCCGTCGGAGCGCAGGATGATGAGGTCGTCCAACTCCTTGTGGTCAAAGGTGATGGGGCCTTTGACCAAATCCTTGAAGGTGGTGCTGCCGGATCGGGGGCCCTTGTAGCGCACCACCGCCCCCGGGGCCGGCCCCAGGTTCTTGTCGCGGCAGGCGCCGTCGTACATGGGTTTGCCGCCCACGGCCATGGCCGCCTCGCGTTTCTTGGTCAGTTCCTCGGGAGAGCAATGGCACCAATAGGCCCGGCCATGTTCGAGCATTTGGTCGATGGCCTGGCGGTAGCGCTCCAAGCGCTTGGTCTGGTAATGGGGTCCCTCGTCGTAGTCCAGGCCCAGCCAGTCCATGGCCGCCAGGATGCCTTGTACGTGCTCGTCCTTGGAGCGCTTACGGTCGGTGTCCTCCAGGCGCAGGACGAAATCCCCGCCGTGGTGACGGGCGAAAAGCCAGTTGAAAAGCGCGGTCCGGGCTCCCCCCAAATGCAAGGCCCCGGTGGGCGAGGGAGGGAAACGGGTGCGCACCCGGGGGGTGTTGTCTGTCGCCTTGTCCATGATTCCTTTTCCAGGGATGCGCGCCGGCCAGGGGCGCATGCAGTTAAAGTAATTACTTGATTATCAGCCCGGCGTAGGCCACCACCTGATCGTCGTCGCCGGTGACCATCCCGCTGTGGGTGTAGGCCACCAACTCGGCGCTGGTGGCCCCCAACTCAAGGGCCGCGGTCAGGGCCACGGTGGTGGGCAAAAAGCCGCACATGCTAATGCGCCGACTGGCCACGGTGTTATACAGGCCTTGGGGATCCAGGGCCAGCACCTTCTCCAGAGCCAGTTGGTCCTTGGCTTGGGCGCTCTGGGCGGATTCGTAGTGGGTCATGTCCGTGCTGGCCACCATGAGCACCGCCTCGCCCAAGGATTGGATGGCCCCGGCCAGGTCCCGGCCCAGTTGGGCGCATTGCTCGTCGGTGAGCATGGACAGGCACAGGGGGGTCAGCAGCACATCGGGCCGCAGCACTTGGAGGAAGGGCACCTGCACCTCCAGGGAGTGCTCGTACTGGTGGGCCAGGTCGTCCTCGCGCACCAGGCCGCTACGGGCCAAAAGTTCAGCACCCAGGAGGGAGTCCAGCGGCACATCGCCCAGGGGGGTTCGCCAGGAGCCCCGGGTCATCACCGCCGCCCGCTCCCCCAGGCCCTGATGGTTGGGGCCCAGCACCACCACCCGCCGGGGGATGGCCACCCGGCTGAACACCTTGCCGGCCACCGAGCCGGAAAAAACGTAGCCCGCGTGTGGGCAGACCACGGCCAGGGCCGGCTGGGGCTCGGCCCCGGGGTCCAGGTATTGCTGGATCATGACCTTGAGCTCTTCTGGGCGGCCGGGATAGAAACGGCCGGCCACTGCGGGAGCGCGGGACATAGCCAACCTCCTTGAGGCGAGAGACCGCCTCGGCTGGGAGGCGGCTTATTGTCTTATGGATAGCACACCCGCCCCGTCCCCGCAACTGTTTGACCGGCTAACCCACCAGATTCACAAGCATCCTTGATTGACAACTCCATGGGCCGAAGGGCTTTCCGGCCGCCGGGTCACGTGGCGCAACGGCAGGCGGCACGCTGACTCCAGCCGCTCCATGAAAGCATGAGGCAGGGTTCACAGGTTAATCGTTAAACTAGAGGACCGCGTCGGGCGCCGCGTGGGTGCCCGAACGGGCATATGCTAAAATTAACAATGTGATATGACCCCGGTAAGACTGGATTTTTACCAATCACTGTGTCATATTTAGCAGGCACATAAAATAACCTGTTAGTGTTTGGGCAGTCAAAAATCCCGCTAACAATTGATAGGGAGTTCGTCGCCGAGCATACGGGAGTTTGTCATGAAAAAAATCGACTTGACGGTCAACGGCCGAAAACATGAGTTTGAAGTCGGCGACCAAACCGTTTTATTGGATGTTTTGAGGGAAGATCTGGATCTTATCGGGGCCAAGCAGTCTTGCGACCGCAAGGGGCAGTGCGGAGCCTGCATGGTCTTGGTGGATGGTAAAGCGGTTCGCTCCTGCCTGGCCAAGGCGGTCAAGCTGGACGGTTCCGAGGTCATCACGGTGGAAGGTCTGGGGACCCCGGACAACCCCCACCTGATCCAAGAAGCCTTTGTATTGGCCGGGGCGGTTCAGTGCGGTTTCTGCACCCCCGGCATGATAATGGCCGCCAAGGGTTTGCTGGACCAAAACCCCGACCCCGGCGTGGAAGAGATCAAGAAGGCCCTGCGCCACAATCTGTGCCGGTGCACCGGCTACAAAAAGATCGTGGAAGCGGTGCGGTTGGCCGGCAGTTTCCTGCGGGGCGAGAAAAAGCCCGAGGACCTGTATCCCGAGCCCGACGCTCCCATGCTGGGCGTGTCCCATCCCCGCCCCTCGGCCATGATCAAGGCCTGCGGCGTGGCCCGCTTCTGCGCGGACTACAAGATCAAGGACGCCTTGGAACTGGCCGTGGTGCGCAGCCCCCTGGCCCACGCCAAGATCAAGTCCATCGACACCTCGGAGGCCGAGAAGATGCCCGGGGTGGCCGGCGTGGTGACCGCCAAGGATGTGAAGGGCACCAACATCCTCAAGTACATCAAAAGCGACCGTCCCGTGCTGTGCGGCGACAAGGTGCGCTACATCGGCGATCCCATCGTGGCGGTTGCCGCCGACACCCGGGAGAGGGCCCTGGCCGCGGCCGAGGCCGTCAAGGTGGAGTTGGAGCCTCTGCCGGTGTTGGAAAACATCGGCCAGGCCATGGCCGAGGGCGTCGTGCAGGTGCACGACGACATCCCCAACATGTGCTATGAGCAGCCCATCGTCAAGGGCGACGCCGACGCGGCCTTTGCCGGCTCCGCCGCGGTGGTGGAGGCCGAGTTCCAGACCCAGATCAACCACCAGGCTCCCCTGGAGCCCGAGGTGACGGTGGCCTACTGGGAAAGAGATGACGACGAGGACAAGCTGGTCATCGTGGGCCGCAGCATCAACATCCACCTGCATCTGGGCATGCTGCAAGAGGCCATGGGCCACGAGAACATGCGCTACGAAGAGGCCTTCGTGGGCGGCCAGTTCGGTATCAAGATCGACGTGATCACCGAAGGCATCGCCGGCGCGGCGGCCATCCACTTCAAGCGCCCGGTGCGCTACGTGCCTTCCCTGGCCGAGTCCATGCTGGCTTCCTCCAAACGTCATGCCTTCAACATGAAGGTTAGGATGGGCGCCGACGAGAACGGCATGATCACTGCCTATGCCAACGATCTGGTGGTTGACAACGGAGCATACTACTCCATCGGCCACGTGGTGGTCCTCAGGGCCCTGTGGATGCTGGCTGGCTCCTACAACGTGCCGGCCCTGGACGTAAAGGGCCGCCTGGTTTACACCAACAATCCCTGGGGCAGCGCGGCCCGGGGCGCGGGGCCGCCGCAGCAGAACTTCGCCCTGGAGTCGGCCGTGGACATGCTGGCCCGCAAGATGGGCCAAGACCCCTTGGAGTTCCGCTACAAGAACTTCCTGCAGGTGGGTCAGAGCGGTTCCACCGGCCAGGCCGTGGAGCAGTGGCCCATTCCCGCCCTGATGGACGCCATGCGGCCCCATTACCAGCGGGCCGTGGAGGAGGCCAAGGCCAACCAAGGCGCCACCATCAAGCGCGGCGTGGGTCTGGCTTGCGGCTCCTTCGGCATCGGCGGCCCCGGCGACGCCTCGGTGGTGGCCGTGGAACTGGATGATGACGGCGGGGTGAGCATTTTCGCGGCCGCCGCCGACCCCGGCGAGGGCAACGACTCCATGCTCACCCAGATCGCCTGTGAGGTCATGGGCCTGGGCATGGACAAGGTGCGCCTGAACACCCGCAGCACCGACGTTACCGCCGCTTCTGGCCCGGCCGCCGGCAGCCGCATCACCTACATGATGGGCAACGCCCTCATCGACGGCCTGCGGCAGATCAAAGAGCTCATGGCCGAAACCGGCGCCAAGACCGGCAAGGAACTGGAGGCGGCGGGCAAGCCCCGGCGCTGCCTGGGCCGCAAGAAAAACATCGAGGCCACCCCCATGGACCCCGTAACCGGCCAGGGCCCCAACTTCGAGACCCAGGTGCATGCGGTGCAGATGGCCGAGTTGGAGGTGAACACCGAGACCGGCGAGGTGAAGGTCATCAAGATGACCACCGCCGTGGACGCGGGTACGGTGATCCATCCCCAAAACCTAGCCGGCCAGCTGGAAGGCGGCATGGACATGGGTGTGGGCTACGCCCTGCGCGAAGAGTACGTCGCCGGCGAGACCAGTGACTGGCGCAACTTCAAGTTCCCCACCATGGCCACTTCCTTTGACATGGAAGTGGTGGTGTTGGAGACCCCGCGCGACACCGGACCCCTGGGGGCCACCGGCGTGGGCGAGATGTGCATGGTGCCCACTGCTCCGGCGGTGCTCAACGCCATCGACGACGCCATCGGGGTGCGCATAACCACCCTGCCGGCCACCCCGGAAAAAGTGAAGGCCGCCCTGGCTGGGGCCGGCGCCTAACCCAACTCGGATCTGAGCAATGAACCCACGTGCCGGCCAAGAGGGAGCGAATGCCCAACTTGGCCGGCACGTTCGCTTGGTGGCCGGGAAAGAGATGGTTTTCGACTCGGAAAATTTTTTCTGGGACCACGAAGACTGGAGCGAGGAGGCGGCCCGGGAGTTGGCCCGGGAGGCCGGCCTGGAGGAGTTGGGGGAAAAGCACTGGCGGGTGATGCGTTTTTTTCGGGAATATTTCTTGTACAATGGGCGCGCGCCCCTCAATAATCAGCTGAAAAAGGGTACCGGCCTGACCCTGTTGGAGTTGGAGGGCCTGTTTCCCGGCGGGATCAAGCATGGAGCCCGCCGGCTGGCCGGCCTGCCCAACCCCAAGACCTGCAACTAGAACCTCTCCACCCCGCGAGTTTGCCAATGATCTACCTGGACAACGCGGCCACCGCCTTTCCCAAGCCGGCCGAGCCCCTGCGGCGGGCCCTGGAGGAATATCTCCAGGCCGGGGCCTCCCCCGGGCGCGGCGGCTACGACCTGGCCGTTGAGGCCGAGTACAAGGTGGAGGCGGTGCGGCGCAAGCTGTGCCGTTTTTTCGGCGGCGGCCAGGGTTGGAGGGTTTGCTTCAGCTATAACGCCACCGACGCCCTAAACACCCTCATCCTGGGGCTGACCCAGGAGCCCTGTCACGTGGTGAGCACCCGCCTGGAGCACAACTCGGTGCTGAGGCCCCTGCACCACTTGGCCGAGCAGGGCCGCATTTCCCTGGACCTGGTGCCCTTCAATTCCCAGGGCTACGTGGAGCCGGACGCTCTGGCGGGGGCTCTGCGCCCGAACACCGCCCTGGCGTTGGTCAACCACGCCTCCAACGTTTTCGGCACGGTGCAGCCGGTGGCCGAAATGGCCGCCTTGTGCCGGGAGCGGGGGGTGGAGCTTTTACTTGATGTTTCCCAGAGCGCCGGGCTGGTTCCCATGAAGCTGGAGGAGTGGGGGGTGGGCGGCGCGGCCTTCACCGGGCACAAGTCCCTGCTGGGACCCACCGGCATCGGCGGCTTGGTCTTGAGCCCCCGGGTGGATCCGCTTCCCACCCGCTACGGCGGCACCGGGGTTGATTCCCAAAGCCTTGCCCACACCATGGATTACCCCCACCGTTTGGAGGCGGGCACCATCAACCTGTTGGGGGTGCTGTGCCTGGGTGAGAGCCTGGACTATCTGGCCACGCCCGGACACCAGCAGGCCTTGAGCCGGGAAGGGGAGCTTTGGGCCCGTCTGCGCGACGGTCTGGCCGCCTTGGAGGGCCTGGAGCTTTACCGCGCCCAGGGCCCGGGCGAGCGCTTGCCCCTGCTCAGTTGCAACATAAAAGGCATGCGGGCCGGCGACGTGGCCGACATCTTGGACGGCGACTTTGAAATCGCGGTGCGTTCGGGCCTGCACTGCGCCCCTCTGCTGCACCAGGACCTGGGCACCTCGCCCCACGGGGCCGTGCGTTTCAGCCTGGGGGCCTTTAACACCGATGAGCACATCGATGCCGCCCTTCAGGCCATGGGGCGCATCGCGGCCACCGCCGCCGCCCAGGGGCGCTAAAAAAAGCAACCCCGCACTGGGGCAGGGGGCGCTCACTTAAAATAATGTTTTCCCAACTCCAGCGCGGCCGCCTGCCGGCAGACACGGCGCCCCAAACCCGGGGCCTGACCTCCTGCCTAGGCGCGAACGAACTCCCAGGCCTTGTCCATGTCGGCCACGTTGAAGTACTTCTCGATCAGTTCCTTTTTTTCGCTGCCGAAAACCAGGTTGTCCAGCTTGACCAGGGCTTCTTCCAACTTGCTGTCGCCAACGATGGCCAGGTGGCGCATTTGCTTGATGTGCTGCAGTGCGTATTTGCTGTCCTTGAAGAAGGCCTTGGGCTCTATCTTGAGCAAGTCCAGCTTATCTATCTTCACCAGGATGTTGAGCCTTTCGCCGCCCTGAGCAACCAGATCCTCGCAGGTCTTCTCGAACTGTTCCACGTCTTGGACGGTGTAGGAGTCACTGATCTCCACCCCGAGCACCGAACCCCCGCTCCCCTCCAGAACCTTGAACATGCCTTTCCTCCAGTCCTCACATTGTTGAAACACAATTTATCGATGCAAACAGGATTTCATGCGGGATGTTGAGCGGTCAAGCCCTTTTGACCGGGCAGGGCGGCGGTGCGACGGACAATCTGGTTCAGGAGCGGTTGAGCAGGGGAAATACTTTCACTTTGGGGTGGTAGTCGCCTTCGGGGGCCTCGCCCCGGTTCACCGCGTCGTAAAGGGCGCACTGATCGCTGATGGATAAACCGGCAAAGCGGCGTTCGGCGCCCTCGGCTCCCTGGCCCCGGCACAGATGGCAGCGGGTGGGGGAGCACCCCTGGCAGGCGCGGCAATCAGGGCAGGGATGTTTTTTACTTTCAGTGGTGGTCATGTTATTACCTCTCTCTTATAGTTAAGTCTCATCGGCCCCCTTGGCATTATTTTTTTTCCCCTAGCGCGCGGCAAGTACCCATGGACCTGACGGCCATACAGCAAGCCATAGCCCAACACGGTTATTGGGCCCTGTTCGTGGGCACCTTTTTGGAAGGGGAGACTTTTTTCATCCTGGCGGGCATCGCCGCCCGCAAGGGGCTGCTCAACCCCTATTACGTGGCCCTGATCGCCATGCTGGGCGGTTTCATCGGCGACCAGGTCTTTTTCGCCCTGGGCCGTTGGCGGGGGGCCGAGGTTTTCACCTGGTCCAGTTCCATAGCCCGGCGGGCGGTGGACGCGCGGCGGCTCATTCGCCGGCACGCGGTGGTCCTGATCCTGCTGTCGCGCTTTCTTTACGGCCTGCGCATCATCATCCCCCTGGCCTGCGGCATGGCCGGCATCCCCGCCTGGCGTTTCGTGCTGCTCAACTTCGTGTCGGCCATGGCTTGGTGCCTGATCTTCGGCGGGCTGGGCTATCTTTTCGGGGGGCTGATCTTTGATCGGCTGGACCTGTTCAAGGGCCTGCAGATGGTGGCGGTGCTGGTGGTGGTGGTGCTGGTGGTCAGCTACCTGATCATGAAGCTGGTCAGGCGCCGCCTCATGGGCGAAGACGGAGACAAATAGCTCAGGGCTTGGGGGCCACCTTCACCGTGAAGGACAGCACTTGGCTGGCCGGCATGTGGCAGACTACGTCGTCGCAGGCCTGGTAGCCGACCAGCGCCTTTACCGTGTATAACCCCGGCCGAAGCTGGGGGGAGGCCTGGCCCTCCAGGCCGATCACAACCCCGCCGCTGTACATCTCCACCGGCTTGTCGGCGAACTGCACCCGCACCTCATGGGCCTTGGGGTAGGTTGGCGCTGCGAACTTAAGCCCGGCCGGGACCTTTAGCTCGACCCGGGTGGGGATGAGGCCGGCGTCGCCGGCCGAGGGGCCGTTTATGTGAAACTTGGAGGCGATGGTGAGCACCAGGTTCAGCTTGAACGAGCCTCCGGGCATGGCAGGCACTTGGGCTGGCTTCACCTGGGCCGCGACCAGGGGAGCTTCTCCGGCGTGGGCGCCCGCGGCACCGGCCAACAGGGCAACGCTCAGGGCCAGGATGTAAAACCAGCGCATGGGGCTTTCTCCTGCCTACTCTTGGATGTGCTTCAATATCTCGCCCACCGCCCGGTAGGTGCTGGGGCCGGCGTCCCGCCAGCCCAGGGGGGCCATCTCTCCCTCGGGCAAAACCCTGAGCCGGGCGCAGGCGCGGGCCAGGCGCGGCCATACCAGCTCCTCGGCGTCTTCCTGGTCCAGGCTGGCGTCCAACAAGACCAGGGGCGCCAGGCGCAGCCGCTCCTCGGCGGCCAAGGCCATGAAGGCCCACAGCCGGCGGCCCTTGAGGCGAGGCAGGGACAGGGGCCCTTCCAGGGACACCTCGTCGCCCAGGTGGGCCTGGCGGCCAAAGTAGGTAAGACCCATTAGCAGGTTGCGTCCCAGGGTCTCCATGCGGGCCGGCAAATCGTCGCGCCGGGCCAGATCCATGAGCACCGCCGCCGCCTCCCGGGCGGCGGGGCCGGGCCGGGCGCTTTGGGGAGGCTCCGGCGGCGGGGTTCCCTTGCCGGCCAAGAGGCCCAGGGTGCGCCCGCCTGGCAGGGAAGGAGCCCACAGCACCAGGTCAGGCTCCAGGTCATAGGCGGCGCAGGCCCCGCCCCGGGCCAGGCGGACGCCGGTGGTCGACTCGTCCACTACCAACAGCATGCCTTGCCGCCGGGCCTCCTCGGCGTTTAGCCGGACCTCCTCGGCGTTGGAGGCCCAGTCGCAGCGCAGCATTGCCACCCCCGGATCGCCACCGGGCGAGGACAGGGGTTGGCCGGTGCCCGGGGCAATCCAAGACACCGCCTTGGGCCTGCCCTGGTCCGCGGCCAACCGGCTGGCCGCCAGCACCGCCTGGGGAGGCTTGGCGTATATGCGCACCCATTGGGCCCAGCCCCACTGGGACAGGAAATGCTCGGCCAGGGTTTCGGGCTCCACGGGATGGGTGACCACCGCCAGGGGGATGGTGAAACAGGGATCGCTGTAGTCCACCAAGGGGCCGTCATCTTGGGCCTGGCTCTCCCAGATGCTGGCTAATAGCTCTAATTGCTTCGGTGAAGGGTCCACGGTATACCGTCCCTTGCTTTGGGCATGAAAGGGAATATAAGCCTATTGCATTATAGCCTCGGGCCGGCGGCATGCCAAGGAACAAGGGTTGGGTGGCAAATTGGGCAAGCTAGTTTAAGCCGCCGGCATGTGCTAAAGTTTTTGGCGACTCGAAAGCCGCCTCAGGGTGGGATAATTGGTTCTTGCAGGGGGTGAACGAAGATGTTTTCATCGGAGGCCAACTTTGGCGCGCCTGGGGGTGTATGCCGTGAGCAGCCCTGAATCGATCGCCTCCGCCAACAATCCGGAACGTCTGTCCATTTTGCTGGTGGATGACGAAACCAACATTCGCGAGGCGCTGGCCGAATACCTTACCAGCCTGAACAATCATTCCTTGACCACCGCCGCCGGCGGACCCGAGGCCCTGGCCAAGTTCCAGCCCGGCAAGTTTGACTGCGCTTTTTTGGACCTGAAGATGCCGGGCATGAACGGGGTGGAGCTTCTGACCCGGCTCAAGGAATTGGACAAGACCCTGCCGGTGGTTATCATGACCGGTTTCCCCTCCTTGGACGCGGCCATAGACACCATGCGCCAAGGGGCCAGCGACTTCCTGGTAAAACCCTTCAACCTGGATCAGGTGAAGGCCACTTTGGAGCGGGTGGTGCGCGAACACCGCCTGTTGCAGGAAAACCTGCGCCTGTCCGAGCGACTCAAGCACCAGCAAAAGATAGAGCGCCTGAACCAGGAGTTGAGCCGCCGGGTGCGGGAGCAGCAGGTGCTTCACCAGATTTCCGAGGCCATCGACCACATGCACACCTCCGAGGCCATCTACCAGGGCATAGCCGACCTGGCTTCCCTGCACCTGGACGCGGGCAAGACGGCGGTGCTGCTGTTGGACCCGGCCAGCGGCCAGCTGGTGGTCATCGCCGTGTCCGGCCTGGACAGCGAGGTGGTGGGGCAGATGGCCGGCCAAATGGGTCAGGGCCTTTTCGGCAAGGCCGCCGCCGGGGGCAAGCCGGTGATGGGCCGGCCCGAGTCCCTGGACGAACCCGGCCGCTTGCTGCCGGTTAGCGGTAGCCTGTTGTGCCTGCCCATAATGATCCACGAGCAGACCCTGGGCCTGTTGGTGTTGGGAGAAAAACGCGGAGGCTTGCCCTTCAGGGGGGAAGATGTTTTCCTGAGCCGCTTTTTATTGCAAAAGGCGGCGCTCAGCGTGGAGAACATCGCCCTGTACGAATCCATGGTCTCCAACCTGCACTCCACCCTGGGAGCCCTGGTGCGGGCCATGGAGGCCAAGGACCCCTACACCCGCCAGCACAGCCGCAGGGTGACCAACCTGGCGGTATTGACCGCCGAGATCATGGGCCTGGAGCTGCACCAGATCGAGTCCCTGAAATTCGCGGGCTATTTGCACGACATCGGCAAGATCGGGGTCAAAGACCACATTCTGCTCAAGGAGACCAAGCTCACCACGGCGGAGTACCAGGAGATCAAACGCCATCCGGCCATCGGCGAATCCATCATTCGGGCCATGGACCTCAGCCAGGACGAGCGCCACATCGTGCGCCACCATCACGAACGCTGGGACGGCAAGGGCTACCCCGACCGCATCGGCGGCAAGGACATACCCCTGTTGGCCCGGCTGGTGGCCGTGGCCGACGCCTATGACGCCATGACCAGCGACCGCTCCTACCGGGCCTCGCGCACCATGGAACTGGCGGCCGAGGAGCTTAAACAATGCGCGGGCACCCAGTTCGACCCCCTGGTGGTGGAGGGCTTTTTGCAAATGCTCAACCGCAACCATTGGGACGCGGAGCATGAGCAGCCGGTGACGCCCTCCGAATCTCCGGCGACATAAACGCTTTGCCTAGGAGCCACTTTGCCCTCCCGGACTGAAATCGACCCCCTCCTGGTGGACGCACTGTTGCAGAGGGAGCGGATCATCTTCTCCGCCCGCCTGCTGCCGGGCGTGGTGCACAACCTTTCGGGTGCGGTGCAAATGATGTCCCTGCCCCTGGACCTGGCCCAGTTGGCCCTGGACCGGGGCGAGGTGGACAGCATGGGGGCGCGCCTACAATCGGTGCGCCAGGGCCTGGATCGCCTCGTGAACGAGGTGGGCCTGCTGGCGGCCCGCAGCCGCTACGGCCAGGGGAGGGGCGCCGAGCCTCTGGACCTGGCCACTCTGGCCGGCGAGCAGTTGGATTTCTGGCGGTGCGATTTGTTCGTCAAGCACGAACTCGCCCTTAAACGCGAGCTTTCCCCGGGCCTGGGCTGGGCCAAGGCGGCCCCCGCCGACGTGGCCCTGGCCCTGAACCTCGTGGTGGCCAACGCCGTGGAAGCGGTGCAGGGCAGCGGCCAGCCCTGGCTGGCGGTGCGCAATCTCAAGCAGGAAGGGTGGTTGAGCCTGGAGGTCAGCGACAGCGGACCCGGCCCCTCTGCTGAAATGGCCGATCTTTTGTTCGAGCCCTTCGCGGGCGACAAGGGCGGTGGGCATCAAGGCTTGGGCCTGTTCTTGGCGGCCAAGGCTCTGGAGCCCTGGGGAGGCCGGGTGGAAATTCGGGAGCAGGTCCCTCACACCACCTTCGCCATCAGCCTGCCGGCTGGTTAGCCCTTTTCCGGCGGGATGTCATCAGGCTTTTGTAGGCAGCTTTGACAGGCGTCCGGCTCTGGTCCCGGCAAGGGCTGGGGCTGGTGGCAGGGCCCCTGGCAGCCGCAACCGCAGCCCGCGCTTTGGTCTTTGGCGGCCCTTAGGCTCCGGTACAGCCGTCGCCCCACCCACAGGGCGGCCAACCCCACCGCCACCGCCACTATGATTCCTTGCCACATGGGTGCGCCTCCATCTCGGATATCCCGCGAAGGTTGGGCGGCAATGAACAACGAAGTAGTGTTCATGCGATCCTTATAAAAAGAGCCTCAGCCTTATGGGAGTACGGGTTGTACTCTGGCCCGGCACAGCCAGCCGCCGGCAGACAAGGCGTCTGGCAAGCGAGGGCCGCAGGCGTAGCCAGGACTACGTCGAGTCCCGGGCGCAGCCAGCACACGGTATGCCGGAGGCTGGCGCAGCCGGACGCACAGCCTTCATGAAGTATCCGGGCTAACCCAGGCCCAGGGCCCGCCCGCCCTGGTACACGGCCAGAGCCAGCAAATAGGCGATGATGGTGTTGTAGAGCACCGAGAACAAGGCCCAGCGCCAGCCGCCGGTCTCTTTGCGAATCATGACCACGGTGGCCAGGCAGGGGGCGTATATCATCACGAAAATCATCAGGGCAAAGGCCTTGAGCGGGTTCCAACCCGGCTCGGCGGCCAGGCGTTTGCTCAGGCTCTGGGCCTCTTCGGGGTTCACCTCGCCCAGGCTGTAGGCCACCCCCAGGGTGCTGACGATGACCTCCTTGGCCGCGAAGCCGCCCACCAGGGCCACGTTGGCCCGCCAGTCGAAGCCCAGGGGGTCGGTGAACACGGTCAAGGCCCGTCCCGCCCGCCCGGCCAGGGTGTGGGCCAGCTGGTCACGGGCCCGGCCGGCCTCCACATCCAGGCGGGCCGCATCACCGGGGGCCGCCTGGATGCGCTTTTGCCAGGCCGCCTCCTGCTCATGGGGTAGCCCGGGGAAGCTCATGGCCGCCCACATCAGCACGCTCACCCCCAGGATCATGGTGCCGGCTTTTTTCACGTACTGCCAGGTGCGCTCCCAGGTGTGGATCAGCAGGCCCTTCATGGTGGGGGCCCGGTAGGGAGGCAGCTCCATGACAAAGGGCGCCTGTTGGCCCTTGAGCAGGGTTATGCGCAGCAGCTTGGCCGCGCTCAGGCCCAGGCCCCAGGAAATCAGGGTGAGCAGGAAAAGCATCTCCGCCTGGCGATGGGCGAAAAAGGCGGCGATCAAGAGGCTGTACACCGGCAGCTTGGCCCCGCAGTTCATGAAGGGCACGGTGAGGATGGTGGCCAGGCGGGCCTTGGGGTCCTTTAGGGTGCGGGCGGCCATCACCCCCGGCACCGCGCAGCCGCCGCTTATGCCTCCGCCCACCATCAGGGCCATGACGCTGTTGCCGTGCAGGCCGAACATTCGAAGCACCCGGTCCATGATATAGGCCACCCGGGCCATGTAGCCCGAGTCTTCCATGATGGCGATGGCGAAGAACATGAAGGCGATGAGAGGCGCGAAGCCCAAAACGCCGCCCACCCCGCCGATGACCCCGCTCACGATGAGCGAGCGCAGCACCCCGGGGGGCAAAAGCCCTTCCACCGCGCCGCCCAGCCACACGAAGAACTCCTCGAACCAGACCACCGGAACCTCGCTGGCCCAGAACACGAAGTTGTAGATGGCGTAAAGCACCGAGAACAGGAACAGAGGGCCCATGAGGCGGTGGGTGAGCACCCGGTCCAGCTTGTCGCTGAGGTCCATGCGCGCCTCGCGCTCGCTGGAAACCACCTGCCGGGTGATGCCGGCGATGTAGCCGTAGCGGTAGTCGGCGATGATGCTGTCGGGGTCGTCGTCCATGGTGCTTTTGATGTGCCCGGCCACCCGGCGGCACACCGGCAATAGTTTGCCGGCCAACTCCGGGCTCTCCTCCACCCGCTCGATGACCTCCTGGTCGCCCTCCAGGCACTTCACCGCCAGCCAGCGGGCGCTGAGTAGGCCGTGGCGCTCTTGGGACCCTTGCAGGATGGCGGCCACCTCGGCCACCCCCTGGTCCACGTCGCCGCCGTAGGAGATGTTCAGTGGCCGCCACTCGGGGTCGCTCTGGGCCAGTTCCACCGCCGCGGCCAACAGTTGGTTCATGCCCTGGCTCTGACGGGCCACGGTGGGCACCACCGGCACCCCCAGGAGTTGGCTCAACTTGCCGGCGTCTATCTTGAGCCCCCGGGATTCGGCCACGTCCACCATGTTCAGGCAGATGACCAGGGGCACTCCCAACTCCATGAGCTGCACCGCCAAATAGAGGTTGCGCTCCAGGTTGGAGGCGTCCACCACGTTTACCACCACGTCGGGCCGCTGGCCGATGAGGTAGTTGCGGGCCACCAGTTCTTCGGGTGAGTAGGCGGTGAGGCTGTAGGTGCCGGGCAGGTCCACCACCCGCACCGCCCGGCCCTGGTGATGGGCCAAACCCTCCTTGTACTCCACGGTGACACCGGGGTAGTTGCCCACGTGCTGGCGGGCTCCGGTGAGGGCGTTGAAAACGCTGGTCTTGCCCGCGTTGGGGTTGCCGGACAAGGCAATGGTGACTTGGCGGCTCATAGGAGGGCGCCGATCTCCACGATGATGAAATCGGCCTCGTTGTTGCGCAGGGCGAGGTTGTAGCCCCTTAGCTTGATCTCCACCGGGTCCTTGAGGGGGGCCCGGCCGATGACCTGTATCTCGGTGCCGGGCAAAAGGCCCATCTCGCGCAAGCGCCGGCCCAACTCGCCGCCGGCGCCCACCTTCTTGACCACCGCCCGTTGGCCGGGCTTGAGTTGACGCAGGGTGATTTCAGTGGTCATGGGGCGGGCTCCCGTTCAGCGTCCGTTACGTTCCAAAAGGCTTACCTGCACCTTGCTGGCCACGCCTTGGCCCAAGGCCAGGCGGGTTCCGCCGCAGGCCACCACCATGGGGCCGTCGCCGCTGGTGATGACCTCCAACTCGCCGCCCACGGAAATGCCCATGTCTTCCAGATGGCGGTGGGCGTTCTCACCACCGGACAGGCGCTCCACCCGCACCCGCTCACCAGGCGAAGCCAGGTTCAGCGGCAGGGTGGGGGTGCGCCGCTGGCGGCACTTTTCGCACAAACCGTAGATTTGCAGGCGGTGGCTCAGGTGGTGAAAGCCATGTTGCTTGGCCACGCCATGCTTGAGCTCTTCCAACTCGGGGTGATGGAACTCGGTGATGGAGCCGCAACGGGTGCAAATGAGGTGGTCGTGGTGTTCGCCAAGATGGCGGTGCTCGTAGAGGTCGGGCTGGTTGTCAAAACGCCGGCAGGAGGCCAGGCCGAAGCGGGTGAACATTTCCAAGGTGGCGGATACGAACTCCGGCTCCAGGTGCAGGCCTTGGGCGGCTAGCCGCCCATGCAAGGCCTCGGCGCTCAAGTGCTCCTCGCAGGCCAAAAAGGCCTCCAAGACCGCCAAGCGGTCGCCAAGGCGGCTCATTCCTTGCTGGCGCAAGAAACGCTCGAACTGGCGCCGTTCCTCATTGTGTAGGTTGCTGCTCAATATATTCTCCATTTGCAACTAATTTAACAACGCCTAATCATTTCTGCAAGCCCCTAATTTTTGTCGGCCGGCAATTTGGCCACAAATGAAGCTCGGAGCGGCTCCAGCGTAACGGAGGGCATGGTCTCGCGGCGATTAACTGGAAGTTCATCCGGGGGCCTCTTGCTTTAGCCGGCGCCGGGTGTTAACGTTAACGTTAACACCCAAACAATGCCGGAGATTGATGTGGCGGACATAACCCCCAAGGACGTTGCCAGGTATTGGCACTCGGTGGTGGACACCATGGCCGAGGGCCTGTTCATAGTGGACACCAAGGGCAAAGTGGTGTTTGTAAACCCTGCGGCCGAGCGTATCACCGGCTACCGCCAACAGGAGGTGCTGGGCCGCTCCTGCACCGTGTTCGAATCCGAAACCTGCCTGGCCTGCCAGGACCAAGAGGGCCAGATGGCCTGCGGCCTGTTCGAAAAGGGCCGGGTTGTGGATCGCCGCTGCACCATCACCAGGAAGGACGGCTCCCGGGTGCACCTGCTCAAAAACGCCCGGGTGCTGCACGACGAACTGGGCCAGGTCATCGGCGGGGTGGAAACCTTGAGCGACATCACCCCCCTGGTGGAGCGGGAGCGCCAGATCAGCGGGCTCAGGCGTCACCTCACCCGCTCCTATGGCTACGAAGGGCTTATCGGCCAGTCCCCGGTCATGCGTCAAGTCTACCAACTTCTGGAGGCGGCCGCCGCTTCCAGCGCCCCGGTGGTGATTTTGGGGGCCAGCGGCACCGGAAAAGAGTTGGCCGCCGCAGCTATTCACCGCCGCTCTCCCAGGGCCCAAAAGCCCTTTATCAAGGTCAATTGCGCGGCCTTGAACCCGTCTCTTTTGGAAAGTGAGCTTTTCGGCCACGAAAAGGGGGCCTTCACCGGGGCGGAAAAAAGCCGCACCGGCCGCTTCGAGGCGGCCAGCGGGGGCAGCCTGTTCCTGGACGAGATCGGCGACCTGCCCGCCGAGGTGCAGGTGAAGCTGCTTCGGGTCCTGCAAGAGGGGGAGGTGGAGCGGGTGGGCTCCAACCAGCCCATCAAGGTGGACGTGCGCATAATCACCGCCACCAACCGCGACTTGAACCAACTCATGGAACAGGGGCGGTTTCGCCAAGACCTGTTTTACCGCATCAACGTGATACCCATATCCCTGCCGCCCCTGGCCGAGCGCAAGGAGGACATCCCCCTGCTCACCCGCAACTTTGTGGAGAGCACCGCTTTGGGCAGCGACCGGGGCATCACCGGCATCAGCCCGGCGGCCCTGGATCGCCTGTTGGCCCATTCCTGGCCGGGCAACGTGCGCGAGTTGATCAACGCCATCGAGTACGCCTTTGTCACCTGCCCCGGCGGGGAGATCTTGCCCCAACACCTGCCGCCGGGCATCGTGGGGGAGAACTACGCATGCCTGCCCCAGTCCGGGGCCGCGGGCGGCGGCCAAGCCGGGGATGAAGCAATGCGCCGGGAGATCGTCGAGGCCCTGGAAGCCACCGGCGGCCACAAGGCCCAGGCCGCCGCCCGCCTGGGGATAAGCCGGGTAACTTTCTGGAAACGCATGAAAAAGTTGGGTTTGACCTCAGAAGGTTAACATGGTGTTAACATAATGTTAACGTAAATTAACGCATGCTCGCCTTGGACTATTCGCCTAACAGGCTGGATTTAAAACGATTTTAAATATAAGCGCTCGGTAGCTGTTTTCGGCACGGCCTTTGCTCTATTTCAAGGCAAGCTTTGAGCGGACACCGCGCCCCTGACCTAAAGCAAAGGATTGAACATGGCTCAAGCCATTAGCCGAAGAAATTTCCTAAGAGGAGGCCTGGCCACGGCAGCCGGAGTGGCGGCCAGCGGGGTGGTGCTGCCCCAGGCAGTGCGGGCTGCCGGCGGACAAGAGCTGTGCACCGTGCTGGATCTGTCCAAGTGCATCGGCTGCGAGGCCTGCGTGGACGCCTGCCGGGAAACCTGGCAGGCCACGGTGCCCGACCCGGTGAACCCCATGCCCAAGCCCTTCCCCAGCCGGGTGCCCACACAGGACTGGAGCAAGCGCAAGGACGTCTCCGACCGCCTGACCCCCTACAACTTTTTGTATGTGGAGCACCTGGACTTTGAGCACAAGGGCCAGGCCCTGGAGTTGCACGTGCCCCGGCGCTGCATGCACTGCGTCAACCCGCCCTGCGCCAACCTTTGCCCCTTTGGGGCCGGCCGGGTGGAAAAAAACGGCATCGTGAACATCGACCCGGACGTGTGCCTGGGCGGGGCCAAGTGCAAGCAGGTATGCCCCTGGCACATCCCCCAACGACAGAGCGGAGTGGGGGTCTATCTGGACATCATGCCCAGCTACGCGGGCAACGGGGTGATGTTCAAGTGCCACCGTTGCCTGCCCCTGGTCAAGCAGGGCAAGCAGCCCCAGTGCGTGGAGGTCTGCCCCGAGCATGTGCAGACCATCGGCCTCAGGCCCCAGATGCTGGCCCAAGCCGAGGCTTTGGCCCGCCAAAAGGCCCAGGCCGATGGGGCCGCGCCTGACCGCTGGCGGGATTATGTTTACGGCATCGAGGAAAACGGTGGCACCAACACGGTGTACGTCTCGCCGGTGCCCTTTGCCGTGGTGAGCGCGGCGGTCAACCAGGCCCACGCCCAGGCCGCCCCAGGCCAGGGCAAGGGCCGGGCCGGTGCGGGCAAGCAGGGCGGCAAGCGCCGCAAGGCCGGATTTGCCGGGCGACCGCCCATGGGCCCGGTGAACAACACCATGGAAAGCGCCGAGAACCTCACCGCCGCCCTGGTGCTGGCTCCCCTGGCCGGCCTGGCCGCCGGCTTCACTAGGCTCTTCGGCAAAAAGCAGCCGCCCAGCGATCAACCGCCACAAGAGCAGCCACCCAGTGAGCAGGGAGGTCAGTCATGAGCGTGATGAGCTATTCCCCCGGCGGGCGCGCGGCCCGCTGGCTCTACGGCATCGCCACGGGCTTCGCCCTGTTCAGCGGCTTCGGCCAGATGCCCATCTTCAAGCGTTACTACCTGGCCGACCTCCCCGGCATGGCCTGGACGGCTAATTTTTTCATCACCAGCGACATCCACTACCTGGCCGCGGCCCTGCTCTTGGGCCTGCTGGCCTGGCGCCTGGCCCTGGATGCGCGCACCACTGGCGCGGCCTGGTCCTGGGGCCCGCGTTCCTGGTGGGGCTGGACCCTGCTGGGGCTGCTGGTGATCTCCGGCGCGGCCAAGGTGCTGCGCAACCTGGGCATCTATTTGCCGCCGCCGCTCATCATGGTGCTGGACTTCACCCACCTGGGCAGCGCCATGGCCTTCATGTTCACCGGCCTGGTGGTGCTGGTGAAGCCGAAACCCAAACCGAACCTCCGTGGGCTTGCCGGCTGAGAAACAAGCCCCACCTCCCAGCAGCCGCCCCGCTCATTCTGCCAGAGCGGGGCGGCTTTTTTGTGTGGCGCTCTCGTTTTTGTCAGCGGTTTTGTCACTGGCCTGAGGCCGTCTTGACACCTTCGCCTTGGCCCCATAACCTGGAGTTGTGCCGAAATAAAACAATGCGGGCAAAGGAGCCTAGCCATGCCGAGCACGGTGTACTTCATCGACCTTAGGGCCACTATCAAGCGATCCCTGGTGCGCAAGCTGGACGAGTTGATCGAGGCGGCGGGCCTGGCCGCCACCGTCAAGCCCGGCGGGCTCACCGCCATCAAGCTGCACTTCGGGGAAAAGGGCAACACCGCCTTTATCCGCCCGGTGTTCGTGCGGCGCTTCGTGGAGGCGGTGAAGGCCGCCGGCGGCAGGCCCTTCCTCACCGACGCCAACACCTTGTACGTGGGCACCCGCTCCGACGCCCCGGGGCATCTGGTCACCGCCACGGAAAACGGCTTCGCCTACAGCGTGGTGGGCGCGCCCTTGGTCATCGCCGACGGCCTGAGGGGCCACAGCACGGTGGCGGTGCCGGTGGACCTGCCCGAGTGCCAGGAGGCCTGGATCGGGGCCGAGGTGGTGGAGGCGGACAGCCTGGTCAGCTTGAGCCATTTCAAGGGCCACGAACTGGCCGGCTTCGGCGGGGCCATCAAGAACCTGGGCATGGGCGCGGCCAGCCGGCGGGGCAAGCTGTTCATGCACAGCAACATAACCCCCTCCATCGACCCCAAGCGCTGCATCTCCTGCGGCCGCTGCATCGAGCGCTGCCCGGTGGCGGCCATCAAGTTCGTGCGCCGGGGCCCGGACGAGCCGGCCCCCAAGGGCACCAAGAACCACGAAGTGAAGGCCCACAAGAACCCCGACAAGTGCATCGGCTGCGGCGACTGCATCCTGGCCTGCCCCCGGGAGGCCATCCAGATCGGCTGGGACGCCCAGATTCCCGACTTTTTGCGGCGCATGGTGGCCTATACCAAGGGGGTAATGGCCGGCAAGGAGAAACACGCGGTGCATTTCTCCTTCCTCACCCAGATCAGCCCGGCCTGTGATTGCTACCCCTTCAACGACGCGCCCATGGTGGCCGACATCGGCATTTTGGCTTCCACCGACCTGGTGGCCATCGACCAGGCGGCGGCGGACCTGGTGAACCAGGCCCCGGGCCTGCCGGGCACCGAGCTCAAGCACGCCCACGCCCCGGGGGAAGACAAATTCCTGGACATCTACCCCAAGATCGACTGGCAAATCCAACTGGCTTACGCCCAAGAGATAGGCCTGGGGCGCCGCGACTACGAGCTGGTCAAGATATAGGCCCATGGCCGGGCCTTTGACCATGGAGGAACCGGCCGCCCCGGAACTGCTGCGTCTGGCGGATGTCTCCTGGCAGGCTCCCGATGGCCGCCTGGTGCTGGATGGGGTGTCCCTGGCCCTGGCCCCGGGGGAATTGGCCTGGCTGCGGGGGCCTTCGGGCGGGGGCAAGTCTTCCCTGCTGCGCCTGATAAACCGTCTGGCCGAGCCCAGCGGGGGGAGCATAACCTTTTTGGGCAAGCCCCTGGCCGGCTGGGAGCCGTCCCAGTTGCGGCGGCGGGTGGGGCTGTTGCCCCAGAGCCCGGTGATGCTCCCGGGCACGGTGGAGCACAACCTTTGCCTGGCCTTCGGGTTCAAGGCGGCCCGGGGCCAAGCGCAGCCTGAAAAGCAAAGCTTGCGCGCGGCCCTGGATGAACTGGGCCTGGGCGGGGTGGCGCTCGGAGCCCCGGCCCTGGGGCTCTCCCTGGGCCAGCGCCAGCGTTTGGCCCTGGCCCGGCTGCTGCTGCTAAAGCCCCAGGTGTTGCTCTTGGACGAGCCGGTTAGCGCCCTGGACCCGGAGTCCCGAGAGCTGGTGGAGCAAACCGCGGCGGCCCAAGCCGGAGCGGGCACGGCGGTGCTCTTGGTGAGCCACCAACCCCCGCCCGGGGCCGCGGCCATGCGCCGTTTGGTATTGGATCGGGGGCGGCTGCGCGAGGAGGGGCCATGAGCGGAGCGGTTCCAATCGGCTACGGCCAGTTGGCCCTGGCCCTGGGCTTCGTGGTCTTGGCCGGGGGGGCCTCCCTGTGGCTCAAGCTGGGCTTGGGCCGCGACCTGCTGGTGGGCACCCTGCGCACCGTGGCCCAGCTGGCCCTCATGGGCTACGTGCTGGTCTACATCTTCGCCCTCAACAGGCCCTGGCTGGTGCTGGGGGTGTTCGCGGGCATGATCTTCTTCGCGGCCCGCATCGTGGCCGGGCGGGTGAAGGGCAAGGGAGTGCCGGTGTTCTGGCCGGTGTTCTTGTCCATGATGCTTTCCTATATGGTGGTGAGCTTTTTGGTGGTCGGGGTGGTGGTGCAGGCCGATCCCTGGTGGGGCCCCCGCTACTTCCTGCCCCTGGGGGGAATGGTGGTGGGCAACTCCATGAACGCCATGGCCCTGTCCCTGGAGCGCCTCTTCGGCGAGGTGAAAAACCGCCGCGATCAGGTGGAGCAGCTCCTGTCCCTGGGGGCCGAGCCCGGCGAGGCCACGGCGGGCATCTTGGCCGACGCGGTGCGGGCGGGCATGATCCCCTCCATCAATTCCATGATGGGGGTGGGTCTGGTGTTCATTCCCGGCATGATGACCGGCCAGATATTGGCCGGGGCCGATCCCCTGCTGGCCATCAAATATCAGATCGTGGTGATGCTAATGCTGGTGGGTTCCACCGCCCTGGGCAGCGTGGTGGCGGTCAGTCTGGCCCGGCGGCGTCTTTTCACCCCGGGCCAGCAGTTGCGCCCAGGGCCCCTTGTCAGCCCGTAAGGTTCACCATAGTGAACGGATGGGCGGGGCAAGAGTTTGCTTGACCCCGGGCCCAAGGGGTGCTATTTTTCGGGCAAGCAAGAGATAACCGTGTTAATCGGCGTTAAATAGACAAAATTGGCCCAATACTCCGGGCAAGGAGGTCGCGAATGGCCAAACAGAACATAGAGCTTATAGTGAACGGCGACCGCTATCAACTGACGGTGGAACCCTCGCGCATGCTGGTGGATGTGTTGCGGGAGGACCTGGGCCTGACCGGCACCAAGATCGGCTGCGCCCAGGGCGACTGCGGGGCCTGCACCGTGCTCATGGACGGCGTGAGCGTCAGCTCCTGCCTCACCCTGGCCGTTGAGGCCCACCAGCGCGATATCACCACCATCGAGGGCCTGGCCGCCTCGCCCCAGGATCTGCATCCCCTGCAAGAGGCCTTTGTGCAGCATGGGGCGGTGCAGTGCGGCTATTGCTCCCCGGGCATGATCCTTTCGGCCAAGCACCTGCTGGACCACAACCCCAAGCCCAGCGAAGAGGAGATACGCCAGGGACTCAGCGGCAACCTGTGCCGCTGCACCGGCTACAACAAGATAGTGGAGGCCATCGGCGATGCCGCCGAAAAAATGGCCGCCTCCGGAAAGGAGGGCTAGTCATGGCGCTGCCCAACTTCCAGGTGCACCAGCCCAAGACCGTGGAAGAGGTCTTGGACCTGCTGGGACGCCACCGCTCCAGCGTCAAGCTGCTTTGCGGCGGCACCGATCTGCTCATCAAGATGCGCGCCGGGGCCCAGGCCCCGGAGCATTTGGTCAGCCTTAACCGGGTGGCCGGGCTCAAGACCATTTCCTACGCCGCCGGCGACGGCCTGGTCATCGGCGGGGCGGCCCGCATTAGCCAGGTGGGTAAAAACCCCGACGTGCAACGCCTCTATCCAGGCCTGGCCCACGCCTGCTCGGTGATGGCCACCGTGCAGATCCGCAACATGGGCACCGTGGCCGGCAACCTGGTAAACGCCGCGCCCTCGGCCGACACCGCCGCGCCCCTGTTGGCCTACGGCGCCTCCCTGGTGGCCGTGGAGCGGGGAGGCCGGCGCCAGATAAAGCTCACCGACTTTTTCACCGGCCCGGGGCTAACCGTGCTGGAGCCCGGCGAGATGGTGGAAGCCATCCGGGTGCCCGACCCGCCGCCCCGCACCGGCTCCTGCTATCTGCGCCTCAGCGCCCGCAGCAAGGTGGATATCGCCGCCGTGGGCGTGGCCGGGTTCATCAACCTGGACCTGTCCGGCAAGGTGATACGTTGCCGCCTGGCCCTGGGCTCGGTGGCCCCCACTCCGGTGCGCTGCCCCGAGGCGGAGGCCATGCTGGAAGGCCAGGACCCCGGGCCGGAGCTTATCGCCCGGGCCGCCGCCGCCTGCGTGCGCACCAGCCGCCCCATCGACGACCTTCGGGCCACCGCCTCCTATCGCCGGGCCATGGTGCAAGAGCTGGCCCAGCGGGTGCTGACCCAAAGCCTGGCCATGGCCAGGGGAGGTGGTTCGTGAAAACGCCCTCCATCATCGGCCAAAGCATCCCCCGCCTGGACGGTCCGGCCAAGGTGACCGGAAGGGCCCTGTACACCAACGACCTGAGCCTGCCGGGTATGCTCTACGGCAAGCTGCTCAGAAGCCCCCTGGCCCACGCCAAGATCACGCGCATCGATGTTAGCCGGGCCAAGGCCCTGCCCGGGGTCAAGGACGTAATCACCGGGGCGGACATCCCCCAGGTGAAATACGGCAACTGGCGCCTGGTGCCCCAGAGCCAGGACGAGATGGCCCTGGCCGTGGACAAGGTGCGCTTCGTGGGCGACGAGGTGGCTGCGGTTTGCGCCATCGACGCGGACACCGCCCAGCGGGCCCTGGAGCTCATCGAGGTGGAGTACGAGGAGCTGCCGGTGATCCTGAGCGTGGAGGAGGCCACCGCCGAGGGCGCGGCCCTGGTCCACGACGAGTCCGAGGGCAACGTGAGCCTGGTGCGCAAGATCGACTACGGTGATTTGGAGGCCATGTTCGCCAAGGCCGATTACATCCGCGAGGACACCTTCAAGGTTCACCCGGTGCAGCACGCATATATGGAGCCCTGCTCCTGCCTGGCCGCCAGCGAGGAGGGCGACCGGGTCAGCCTGTGGACCTCCACTCAGACCCCCTACATCGTGCAGTGCCTCTTGGCCTCCACCCTGGGCCTGCCCGAGAACAACGTGCGGGTGATGAAGGTGCAGGTGGGCGGCGGCTTCGGCGGCAAGATGGAGCTCAGGCCCTGGGAGTTCTGCGCCTCGTTCATGTCGCTGCGCACCGGGCGTCCGGTGAAGTTCACCCTGACCCGGGCCGACGAGCTGGCCTTCGGCCGCCGCCGCCACGCCATGAGCATCTACTCCAAGGTGGGCTTCAGCAAGGACGGCAAGCTTCTGGCCAAGGATTTCCAGGTGATGCTGGACGGCGGGGCCTACAACGCCATGGGCCCCACGGCCACCTTCCTGTGCGGCACCTTCGGCAACATGCTCTACAACTACCCGGCCTACCGCTACTTCGGCCGGCACGTCTACACCAACAAGCCCCCGGCCAGCGCCATGCGCGGCTTCGGCGCGCCCCAGGCCGCCTTTGCCGCCGAGACCCAGATGAACATGGCCGCCGAGGAGCTGGGCATAGACCCCATCGACCTGCGCCTGATGAACGCCATGCAGACCGGCGACGTGATCCCCGACGTGGCCACCATAAGCTCCTGCGGCTTCAAGGAGTCCCTGGAAAAGGTGCGCCAGATAAGCGGGTGGGACGAAAAGCGGGGGAACCCCAAGCCGGGCAAGGGCCTGGGCATCGGCTGCTTCAGCTTCATCAGCGGCGGGGTGTTCAACTGGTTCAACACCAAATACAATTTCAGCGCCGCCGAGGTTAAGGTATTCGAGGACGGCACCGCCCAACTGGCCACCATGGCCTGCGACATCGGCCAGGGGCCGGACACGGTGCTGCGCCAGATATTGGCCGCCGAGCTGGGCATCCCCATCGACAAGATCCGCCTCATCTCCATGGACACCGCCACCACCCCCAAGGCCGATCTGGGCACCTGGGGCAGCCGGGTCACCCTGATGAACGGCAACGCCATCATCGAGGCGGCCGGTAAGATCAAGGATATGCTGCGCCCGGTGCTGTTCAGCGAGTTGGACCTGAACCAGATCCACGACGTGGCCTTTGAGGACGAGCGGGTGTTTGTGCGGGCCAACCCCAAAAAGGGCATGAGCTTCGCCGAGTGCGTGTACAAGGCCCTTCGGGGCCGCGAGGGCGAGCCGCTGACCGCCCGGGGCTATTACACCCCGCGCAACAAGGGCCTGGTCAGCCCGGCCTTCAGCTTCGGGGCCCAGGTGGCCGAGGTGGAGGTGGACACCGGCACCGGTCTTATCAGGGTGGAGAAGATGTACACCGCCCACGACTGCGGAGTGCCCATCAACAAGATGTCTGTGGAGGGCCAGTTGGAAGGGGCCATCCAGATGGGCCTGGGCTACGCGCTCATGGAAAACCTCATCATGGACGACAAGGGCCGCACCCTGAACACCACCTTCCTTGACTACAAGATGCCCACCGCCGAGGACATGCCCCCCGGCGAGTCGGCCGATGTGATCACCTACGAGCCCGAAGGCCCTTACGGGGCCAAGGAGGCGGGCGAGGGCCTGGCCATCCCCACCGCCCCGGCCATCACCCACGCGGTGCACCAGGCCACCGGCTACCGCTGCATGGAAACCCCCATCACCCCGGAGAAGGTGCTGCGGGCCTTGGGCAAGATTAAGTAGGCCGCGCCGCCAGCGGCGGATATGCTGCGTTGCGGGCCGCGCTCGCTTCCTCGGCGTATTGGCATATACGCCTGCGGAACTCGCTTACCCGCGCCTTGCCTAGCACACCGCTGGACGGCACGGCTTAGAAGCGATTCATACTAGATTTAGAGAGGGCCTTTCGCAAGGGAGGCCCTCTTTTGCGCCTTATCCCTGGGCCGTGAGTGTGCTAAAAGTTGAAGGGGAAGTTTCGCGTGGGGGGATACATGCG
>Ga0180009_10001693_pt1 | contig 26665 bp, 26 predicted proteins | sample OS_PC_MetaG_FD_123537 | JGI IMG/M metagenome (GOLD analysis project Ga0180009, IMG submission 123537) | Groundwater microbial communities from the Aspo Hard Rock Laboratory (HRL) deep subsurface site, Sweden - OS_PC_MetaG | ecosystem: Environmental > Aquatic > Deep subsurface > Groundwater... | reverse complement strand
ATTTAAGAACACAAAATAAATTTATATAGAATTTAGATTAATAATTTAAAATTTATATGAATAATTTTGAACTTATTAAATAATAGTTTTTTAAAATTATTTTGTCAAGTGATTATAATTGACAGCAATAATTAAGCATAATTTAATAGGTATGGAAAAGAAGATGCAGAATTGCTGAATTGACAGTGACTAGAATTGACTTTAAAGCAATATGTTATTATACTAAAATAAATAGTGGAAAGTTCTTATAGTTTTAAAATTAAATATTATTTTAAGAAAAAACTTGTTGTTATAAAAGTTTAAATATTTTTTTATATAAGGAGTTTTTATGAGAAATGGTTTACTAAAAGAGATGAAAATCGATCAATTAAAAATAGAGATATATAAAACAAATAAAGAAATGGGTGAGGCTGCAGCAGAAGAAGCAGCTGATGCTATAAAAACCGCTATTAATAGCAGGAAGATAGCCAATGTAATGCTGGCAACAGGTAATTCACAACTCAGCTTTCTTAAAAAATTAAGAGAAATTAAAGATATATATTGGCCAGCAGTAAATATTTTTCATTTAGATGAATATCTTAATTTACCTTTTGAACACCCGGCAAGTTTTTCTTTCTTTTTAAATAAGAATTTTCTCTGTTATGCAAATGTATGTGCATTTTTCCCTGTTCCTGGTCATTCACAAGATGCAGAAATTGCCTGCAGGGGTTATGAATATTCACTTAAAGCTCACCCTATAGATGTTTGCTGCGCTGGAATCGGTGAAAACGGGCATCTTGCCTTTAATGAACCGACGGTTGCAAATTTTAAAGACCCTGTTTGGGTAAAAGTTGTAAAATTAGAAGAAAAAAGCCGTCATCAACAGATTAATGAGGGGCATTTTAAATCATTAAAAGATGTACCTACTCATGCTATATCTGTCACGATCCCTGGCTTGCTGTCAGCAAAGAAAATATTATGTATTGTCCCTGAAAAAAGAAAGGCAAGAGCTGTATATTCAACTCTAAATGAAACAATAGATCCTGCCTTTCCGGCTTCAATTCTTCGAAAAACTGAATACGCCAGATTATTTTTAGACAAAGATTCTGCTTCCGAAATAATAATTAGTCAAAAGTAATAAGTAATTATCATTTCAATATTTTTATTACTTTTAGATTATTATTTTTCCAAAGAAAAATTACTAAAGGTCCTTTCCTGCCTGGATAAATCATCATTTTATCTTCAATACCAAAATAACGCGCAGGATTTATAGAAGCCATTATCAGTGCATCTTCTATACTGAAATTGCAATATTTTACAATATACTCTACATCCTGGTTCAAAGTCTTTACTGCTCCGCATAACATATCCTTATCTTTTATCCACAAACCTTCGTCTTTAAGGACTACTTTCATTTTATTTGATTCTGATATATACTCTCCTTCTGGCAACCCGGAAAGATAAAATAAATCTGATATAAGGATCGATCTATTAATGCCTTTTGCTTTTATTGCAACTCTCAAAGTATAATATGGAACATGATGTCCATCTGCAATAAAACTGGCCCACATTTCATCTATTGACAACTGAGACCATATTACATTATGCTGCCTATGTATTAAAGGAGTACACCCATTAATTAAATGTGAGGCTAGATCTGCTCCCGAAGCCACGGCTTCTAGAATCAATTCATGATTTGCAGCATGATGAGCTAAGCCAACTTTTACCCCCTCATTTCGCAGTTTTTTTATGAAATTAATAGCACCATTTCTTTCAGGTGCTAAAGAAAAGAGCCTTATATTGCCTCCAGCCGCCTCTTGCCAGTAATCAAATTCTTTAAGAACTGGGTCCTTTATGTATTTTGGAGAATGTACGCCTCTATAGCCTTCTAAACTTGATATATAGTGTCCCTCCATGTGAATACCAAAAATACCCTGTGCTATTTTTTGCTCAATTATTTCACTCAAAATTTTTAAGTTTTTCGCCACTATTTCAGATTTTTGAGTGCAAATTGTTGGACACCAAAATAAAACTCCTCTTTTTTCAAGTTCTTTGTCAATTTCTAAAACTTTTTTAATACTTAAACCATCTGAAGACAAAAAATGTCCGATCATCCCATTGACTTGTATATCAAATAATCCTGCAGTAAGCCAACTAATATCATTGTCTGATACATTACCAGCCTTAACTGGTTTAAGTAGTTTTATTATTCCATCTTCATATATTAACCTGAATATTCCAGTTCTTCCTGGAATGCGGCATAAACATTCATATTCCATAAGCAAATACCTGTAATCATAAAAATAGGTTTCATTCTATTCAATAATTAATAAAAATATTATATTTAGAATTTTAATTCTTAAGATATTTTCTTGATATTTCCGCTCCTACAACATAAGGAAGATTTGGACTTTTAATCATTTGGTATACTTTTACTTTGAATTCAGGACTGCAAGAAATCATTATATAAGCATCCTTTGCTCCTACTCCATATTCTTCAACCATCCAACTCATAAGATTGGTTATAGCTCTATGTACAGCATCCTCTAAAGGCTTATCTGCAAATAATTGAATAATTGATTCTTCTCTTTCTATTCTCGCATATGGAATTTTTTTATTCTTTATTACTTTACAACTCAATGAAACTTCTGCTTTGACCTCATTAGCAGAGCAGGTCCACTCTGTATCTCCCTGACTGGCATGAACATCCCCTAAGAAAAGCAAAGCTCCATCATGAAAGCAATTTAAATAAAGCTTACTTCCTTCTTTAATATCTTTACAATCCCAATTTCCGCAACAGGGTGTTTGACCATTTAAGGTACCGTGAATTTCATATTCTGTAGCTACTCCAATTGTTCCGATCATCGGTTCTAGATCCCATGAGATATATTCATTATAAATTACCTTTCCATTTCTTGTTGTACCGCTGGGCCCAGGAATATTTTTTAAAACTTTTATATAAGCCTCTCCAAGTTCTGGCCATTTTTTATTATGACAAAGAGGCCCTGCGTCTGGATCTATGGCTGAAAAACCGATCTCAGCCGGGATTATTTTTTCAATACTAACTTCTAAAAGATCACCCTTACTGGCACCATTAATATATATAGGACCACTAACAGGATTAAATTTTGGAGGATCATATTTCGTAAAATGCTTAAGATTTTCAATTAGTGGATCTTTATCTGATTTGATAAGTCCCGAAAGGTTATCTTCTGTTTCAACTATGAAACTTTCTCCCTCTTCTACTGTGAGTACCGGTTTTTTATTATAATCAAACAGATAACCAAGCTCGCTATTTCTTGAAAGTCGCTTTGTCATAAAAACTCACCTATAATAACATATTTTATTATTTTTTGATTTTTTACAAATAGAATGATTTATTCAACAATATTAAATTTTTCCTAACACACTAAAAAAGTGGTCTTGGACATATCTCTGCTCTTAAAATAAATAAAAAATTATAATTTTTATTTCACAACAGATGTTTTATTCTTTTCGAATATTCTTCAAAATATTTCCAGTTAGCCTCGTCTCCGCCTGGCATATTGGCACTCTTCCAAATTAACGGCTTTTTGCCCAATTCTAATATCTTCTTTACTGTCTCTATCACTAACAGTTGTATTACAAATGAATTACAAATAGTAGAAACTGGAGCAACTTTCTGATCAGCCCCTTCCAGTTCTACAACTGCATCCCCTATAGGTTGATGATTATTTATAAAAACATCGACTAAATCATGTAAATTTTTATTACTGGGGTGTCTGGATGGATGATCTTTTGGGACCAAAGATGCAAAAGAAGTCGAAGTTATACCTATAGTTTTCATCTTTCTTTTTTTTGCTTCCAGCGCAACATCTATAGTCATGGTATTTATACCACAGGCATTTATAATAATTATTACTTCATCAGCAGTTTTACCAATATTGTATGCGTCCATTACCTTTACTCCATAACCTGGTGTCCTTTCAATTATAGTGGTTCTTCTTGCTCCATGGATTAAATTTATTCCTGGGTCAAATATTGCATTAATTGGGACTAATCCTCCTGCTCTCCAAAACATTTCTTCAGCTCCCATATTAGAATGTCCTCCGGTACCAATTGCATGTATTATCTTATCCTTAATTATGTTTCTGGCCATTATATCTGCAGCTTTTTTTATATTTTGTTCTTCTCTTTCTATTTTTTCAAAAATATCTACTATGGTATCTTTAAAAAAAGTAAATTCCTTATTCATGATGAATAGCACCTTTCTATCTTTTTGATTTTAAAAGTTTTTCTAACTTAACAATCATAAATACCCTATAGTTTCATAGTTTTTAAAAACTAAAAACTATTCAACTAGCATATACTATAGTAATTGAATATCCCATTTGCGATAAAACCAAATAATGCACTGGGTCAATCTTCTCTTTAATTATTTGATCTGATTTCCATTCATCAACTATAATCTATAAAATATAGAAAGTTCTCTTTTTTTATTAGAATGAATTCTAACATATTTTTCCACCTATTGCCAAGATTTGATAGAATTTTCAGTAATTTAGGATTAATTCTTTTTGGTAAACACAATTAAACAAATATTTAAAGATAAATTACTAAATACCAATGATAATGTTGTTAGCTAAAAATCAAAACTGGACTATTTAAAATTCAAAAGTGGACTTGTCAAGTCCTAATTGTTCTTTGATAAATTAATAATATTTTAAGGCAGGCCTATCTGTTAAGATTTTGCTCCATTGCAAAAATAATAGCAAAAGGAGCAAAAATGGCAGAACAACTTCACAGGAAATTCTCAAACAGTCAGGTAAAATCACTTATTGAAAGCTATATAAGAAAAGAAATAGAGCTTTCCTATATACTTTCAATTCTTGGAATAGGCAGGTCAAGATTCTTTGAGATACTTAAAACCTATAGGCAAAATAAAGGCGCCTTTTCCATAGATTATTCAAGAGGATCTATAAACAGAAAGATTGGGGCTGAAGCTGAGGCTTCTATCTTAACTGAGCTTAATATTGAAAAGAGTTTAATTGAGGACAAATCAAATCCTATAAAACATTACAATTACAGCTATATAAAAGACAGGCTAGCCTCGGATTATGGCCATAAAGTATCACTTCCAACAATAATAGACAGAGCTAAAAAATATGGATTTTATGATAAAGCCAAAAAGAAAAAAGCTCATGATAGAGAGGTTTTAACAAACTATGCAGGAGAACTACTGCAGCATGACAGCTCAAAACATAAATGGAGTCCTTATGCAGAAAACTATTGGTATCTTATCACCACTCTTGATGATTACAGTAGAAAAATACTCTATGGTGACTTTCTTGAGAGTGAAACAAGCTGGGCTCACATTGTAGTTATGGAATATATCTGCTTAAAATATGGTATTCCATTCTCATTCTATGTTGACAGCCATTCAATATTTCGCTTTGTTCAAAAAAGAGATTCCTTCTGGAGAAAACATATAAAAGTTACAGATGAAGTTGACCCACAGTTTAAGCAGGTTTTAGATGAACTCTCTATAAAGATTATCTATGCACTTTCACCCCAGGCAAAAGGCAAAATTGAGCGTCCTTACGGCTGGCTTCAGGACAGAATTGTAAGAATTTGTGCAAGAGAAGGAATAAAAGACATAAAAGATGCAAGAGAGGTACTTGCATCAGAGCTTAAAAGATATAACAGTTATCAGGTTCACAGCACAACCGGAGAAGTTCCAGATATAAGATTTTACAGAGCAGTTGATGAAAAAAGATCACTTTTTAGAGAATTTATAATACCAGCTCCATATGTATCTACAAAGGATGTATTTGCACTTCGTGATAATAGAATGGTCAATGCATATCATAAAATTTCATTAAAAAATCTAGAGCTTACTGTACCAAAAGTTCCATTAAGAGAAAGGGTCTCATTAAGAATAGTTCATGATATGACAACAGGCATTGCTGAAATTAGATTCTGGTATGCTAAAAATCTTGTTGAAATTACTAATGTTAAAAATGAGGATTTAAGTATACCAAACTTTTAACTGGAAATATTTAGTCCACTTTTGAATTTTAAATTATATAAAATCAGTCCACTTTTGAATTTTAAATGACATACCAATGATAATGTTTGAAAATATTAAAATATTCGGTTAAAAATTATTAATTAAATAAAATTTTGAAAGATGATTTTGTTAAATAATTTCTGTTTTATAATCTTTAAGTAAAGGCAATAATCCTCATATCTTTCCTACACTTGGGCCAAATAAGAGGACTCGCCTCATAGATTTTTTCAGGTAAGCCTTACCCAGCTCCTGTTGCAGTTCTAAATTCCAGCGGTACATCAGTTTCCAGTTCCTTTAATTATAATTATATAAAAACATCAGTTGTAATTGATTTTACAGTACCTGGTGATGCCAGTATTGAAATTATTTCAAGGCCTCCTATGGTCTTTGATGTTTTCCGTCATATCCCAGTTCTTTAACTTTTACTAAATTTTCATATAAATTTTCCTTAAAAACTATCGGTCCGAATTTTGTTTTTGAAACTGATACTACTATGCCGTATCTCATCTGCCATCCTTCCTTTTATCCAGCATATAAAGATATTTTCCGCCTTCTTTTATCCAGAGTCTTCCGGGACTCAAAAAGTCAGACTTTTTAATAGTTTTGGGATCCCGGTAGTTTAGCCCAACTGATTTGCAGACTTCCTCAGGTATTCCGGTTGCAAGGGTGAGCTTAAAGTTCGGCTCTTCTTTTTTAGTTTTTGGGTCAAAGGTGCCCGGTCCGGCTGCATTTATGAGATGGGAGGCGCTGTTTCTGCTTATCTTTTTTTCAGAACCCAGTATGCTGCAGACTCTGTCTTTGCAGTGGTATCCGACTTCTTTAAGTTCTGCATCTATTTTTTTATTGGAATGAAAGCAACTTATATGCGGCCCATAGAGGATGACTTCTCCTCCTTTAGCCATTACACCCGGCTTTTGAAGCTTGTATGAACCTTTTGCAGCAGTCCAGATTTCGTCAAAACACTCAGGAATTACCTGAACTACCTGCTCAAGCGGCCTGTCAATATATTTTATATGGACTTTAGAACTTAGAGCAGCAGCAGCCCTGTATGCCCTTATAAAGCCCTCATATCCTTTATCAACATAGAAGCCGTTCGGGATTACGGCACAATCCGTTTCGGAACTCACCATGTTAAAAGTAAACACATCACATTTTAGATTATCAAATATTAGCTTTGATCCCTCATTTATTATATCCCTTGCATTATTATCCACAGTACCTATAATATCCGGTATTCCGACAAGAACAGCCGACCAGTGAAACAGGTCAATTGCCTCCGGACCTGATATCCCCGGGAAAAAAATCTTAAGGCCTCCCGAATATCCGCTTGCTTCATGAGGGACAGTGCCGGAGATTGCAATAATAGTGCTGTAATCAGATAGTATTAATTTATTTACTGTTACAGGTATTGGTGCAAGAAGCTGGCTGTTAGTTTTTTCTTTAACAAGTTCTGAAGAGATACTGCCAATGGTTACAAGGTTTTTGGGGTCGCTATAGTTGTGGTTATAAAAAGATATGCCCATGCCTCTTGTCTTCAGGCCGAGTTTTGAGAAAAATTCAGTCTCAGTCATCTCTCTGTGAGTTCCGCCGGCATTTAGAAAATCTAATTTTGCAGCACCTTTTTTTTTAAATATATCTACTATAAGAGGACCAATTCTATCTGTAAAATCTACTCTTGTATAATCGGAGATAATTACAAGGACCTTATTACCGGGATTTATACCTTCTAAAACAGAGGCTGTAAAGCTATAAAACTTACCTTTGTCTATGCCATTTATATCTTCTATTAATCTCATAAAAATTTACGCCTTTACCGCCTTACCCTTGCATTTCCGCTCCAGATGTTCCATATCTGTTCTTCATCAGCCGGGGTTGCATAATCTGTTATTAGAGTCGCTACGAATGCGCCGGATGCCCAGCCAAATTGTATCCACTTTTCAGGCTCCCAGCCCTTTAGGATGCCGTAAAGCATTCCACCCACAAATCCGTCCCCGCCGCCGATGCGGTCAATAACTTCAATCTCGCGCGGTTCTATTACATGCCAGTTTCCTCCTTCAAGCATTATTGCGCCCCATAGATGGCAATTTGCACTGATAACCTCTCTTAAGGTCGTGGCGAAAACAGACGTAGTGGGATATTTTTTTCTTACATTTATTATCATTTCCTTAAAGCTGTCAATCTTTGAAGATAAGTCCTTTCCACCGGCCTCAGGACCTTTTATGCCCAGGCAGAGCTGGAAGTCTTCTTCATTACCTACAAGAAAATCTGCAAGTCCTGCAATATCAGAAAAAATTTTTCCAAGTTCATCTTCGCGGTTTTTCCAGAATGAAGCGCGGTAGTTTAAGTCAAAGCAAATCCTTGTTCCGCTGTTTTTTGCAGCTCTTGCAAGCTCAACGCAAAATCTGCCGGTCTGTGGAGAAAGTGCAGCAATAAGGCCTGAGAGATGCAGAACCTGAACTCCTTCAGTATTAAAAATTCTATCCAGGTCAAAATCCCCTGCATCCAGTATCCTGCCCACTTCTCCGGCGCGGTCATTTTGCACCCGGGGGCCGCGGGGGCCATAACCGCTGTCGGCAATGTTGAACTGGTGGCGGTATCCCCATGGTCCTCCCTGGGGCACATCTTTGCCTTCATAGGACATATTCCTTGACAGAAGATTGCTTTTTATCATTTTTGCAATGGAGCTGTCCTTAACAAATACAGTAAGCACTTTTACAGGCAGGCACAGGTAAGAAGACACACTTGCAACATTGGTCTCAGCACTGGTAGTTTGCATAGTAAAAGTTGAACTGCAATTAACCGGCTGCCTGTCCAACGGGGTAATGCGCACCCCGATGCTTGTCGGTACAACCAGGCTATATTTATAGTCTTTTCGAAGTTCAATTTTCATATCAGCCTCCTGAAACCAATATTTTTCTATAACTTTTTTTCCGGACGGCCATCTTCCATCCATTCTGTATGATATTCCTGGTAGCTTCCATCAGGTTTTAGCTCTATTTCTGAGCTGTCCTTTTTAAGCTTAAAATAGCCATGAGCGCCAAAGTAGTCCCTCTGCTGGGCGGCCACCTGGGCTGATACCATAACAGGAGAGGCTATCTGGAGTATGTAGTCATAAGCGCAGCTCATGGCAAGAGTGGGTACTCCAACGTTTCGGGCAGCTTCAATAAACCTTGAAAGGCTTAAAAGTTTCTCGTTAATAAAGCTGGAAAAAGAAGGTGCTGCCATAAGGTTGGGTAGTTTCGGATTTGTCTTGTACTCTTCGGTAATCTTTGAGAGAAACTGGGCGCGTATTATGCATCCGGCTCTCCATCCTTTTGCAATACGTCCCATATCAAGATTCCAGCCGTATTTGGAAGATGCTGCCTCCATAAGTGCAAAGCCCTGCGCATACGATGATATTTTGGCAATATAGAGGGCATCATGGGCAATACCTGTAAATTCTTCAGGGTCTAAATTATAACCGGATGGGACCGGTTTTAATATCTTTGAAATCTCAAGCCGCAGGTCCTTATCCTGGCTCATTTCCCTTGAAAATACTGCTGCAGCTATTGTGGGTATTGGAACAAGAAGTTCAAGTGCGCTTGTAACTGTCCAGGTGCCGGTTCCCTTCATTCTGGTAATATCAGCGGTCCTGTCTACAAGGTAGCTTCCGGATTCCTTTTCCGTCTCCCTCATTCCCTGACCTGTTATCTCTATAAGATATGAAGATAATATGTCAGATGGCCTGTTCCAGTCTGCCATTATGTCTGCAATTTGTGCTGCATTATAGCCCAGGGCATTCTTTAGCGCCCAGACGCATTCTCCTATTAGCTGCATATCGCCGTATTCAATCCCGTTGTGGACCATCTTTACAAAGTGCCCTGCTCCGTCCGGGCCTATATATGATACGCAGGGTGCTCCGTCTTCTGCTTTTGCAGAAATATCTGAAAATATGCCTTCTACCATATCATATGCCTGCCTTTTTCCTCCGGGCATAATGGCGGGACCAAGCAGAGCCCCTTCCTCTCCACCGGAAACACCTGTACCTATGTATAGAATATTTTTTCCGGAAAGATACTTCTCCCTTCTAATGGTATCATTATAGAATGAATTGCCCCCGTCTATTATAAGATCTCCCGGCTCAAGGAGGAGGAGGATGTCTTCAATGTTACCATCTACAGGGCTACCGGCTTTTACCATAAGCATGATTTTTCTTGGTCTTTTAAGCAAGCTCACAAATTCTTTTAAAGAATATGCGGCTTCTATATTTTTACCTTTTGCTTTACCTTCAAAAAAATCTTTTGTACGGCTTTCTGTCCTGTTGTATACCGCAACCGAATAACCTTTTGATTCAATATTAAGGACAAGGTTCTGTCCCATTACCGCAAGGCCAATCAGGCCAATATCTTGTTTTTCCATCTATATTCCTTTCAATTTAAAAAATAATTGTTTATCTATGAATCATTAAAACAGTGAGAGTTTCATACTCCTGAGTATGCACTAAAACCGCCATCTATCGGGACAACTATTCCTGTAACAAATCCGGAAGCTTCTGAAGAAAGCCATATACATGCTCCGATAAGGTCTTCAGGTTCTCCAAACTTTGCCATGGGAGTGTGTGCTATTATTGACCTGCCTCTTTCTGTAAGTTTTTCATCCTTATCAAACAACAGATAATGGTTCTGGCTGGTTAGAAAGAAGCCCGGAGCTATTGCATTAACGCGCAATTTTTTATTGTATTCCTGTGCAAAATGTACTGCAAGCCACTGGGTAAAGTTTGAGACTGCAGCTTTTGCTGCTGAATAGCCCGGAATTCTTGTAAGGGGTCTTAATGCATTCATTGAGGAAATGTTAATAATTGAGCCTCCGCTTATGTTTTTTGCCATCTCCTTTCCAAATACCTGGGCAGGAAGTATGGCTCCACCAAATAGATTCAGTGCCATTACCTTTTCCATGGCATCAAGAGGCAGATCAAAGAAAGAGAGTTCTTTTGAGGTTGTGGCCTCCTTTAAATTCCCCCCCGCAGCATTAACCAGTATGTCAATACTTCCAAAATCAGCCAGTATAATGTCTTTGCAGCCGGTGATTTTATCCTTATCCATTACATCGACATAGTAGCCTTTTGCGTCAAAGCCCCTTTTGGCCATATCCAGTGCTCTCTGGCTATAGTTTGCTATATCACATATTGCTACTTTAGCACCTGCACCTGCAAGTCCCGATGCAATTGAAGAACCAAGGATTCCTGCTCCCCCTGTAATTACAGCCGTTTTGCCTTTTAAATCAAAAATCTTAAGGTTTGCCATTCTTATAAATCCCCTTAAATAATATTAAAAATTATTATCAATATAATCTTAGCTGTTTTAAATATCAAGCAGATCAAGATGCCTGTCTATGTTTTTGGTTATGTACTTGTAATGAAGTGGCTCGTTTGCAAATAATGTCTTATAAATACTGTCACTGAAAATATGATTGCTATTTTTTGTTGCAGTTAGTATTGCGCCAAATGTTACATGTAGCATTTGCCGGCATTCTTTTAAATCAAGTAGATTGTCGAACTTATCTTCCCTAAATTCACCTATATCGGGAATTGATGAAAGCTCAGTCGATATATGATAAGATTTCTTTTCTTCTTCATATCTTTTAACAGCATAATCATACATATTTCTAAAAAGATCCGGGTTTTTTACAGCTATTGTCCTTAATGACTCCAGCCAGCTGGTCCCGGAGGTTTTTATGTGAAAAAGACCATCGCTTTCCTCAGAAAATATCTTATATACGGAAAATTTTTCACTTCCGGAATGAAGAGATAGCTTGTATGGGCCAAATTTTTTTGCGATTCCGGCATGCATTTTTAGCTCATGGCTGAATTGGTCTATATCTCCGATGTAATCTATGGCTTTTTCCCACATTCCCGGATAGCGCAGTGCAATATTATGGAAATTTACTTCGTTTCTTTGAAGCTCACCGGCTATGAATAAATGCGCCAGGGGCGATATAGCACTATCTACTTCATCCATGGAAACTTCAAAGTCAAAATTATCTTTCTTATTCTGTTCTATGAATTTATAGCACTTTACAACATTTTTTATGGCATCAAAATAGGAAGCTGCCACAAATTTTAATGAATCCAAATCAAATTCCAGCACTTTTTTGTTAATGGTGATTTTTTTACCCAGATAGAACTTCTCAATCTCTTTTTTTTCAGGAATAGAATCATATCTTTTGCTTATTTTATCTTTATCCTGACTGCCGGCTCCGGTTAATATGAAATCTGAAGGATCAATGGTAAACATTGTAAAACCATTTTTGATTACAACATCCAGATCCTCTATTTGCTTAACGTGGTCCGCGTCTGCCCCAAAGGGATTTTTGTAACCGGCTTCAAATACACCCCAGAGAGAATCGCTAATGACATCCTGCCAGGAGCGCCCTGTCTTATTGAGTTCTCTTACTGACTGCTGACATAGATAGGGAAAAATTTCCCTGCTGCTAAAAGAGCTTATATGGGCGGGGGTTACGATTCCCAGCCTGTCTCCGGTTCCAAAAGATGGCTTTAGACCGCAAAAGCCCGGCCGCAGATGGGGAAAAATATTTTGCAGCAGTTTAAGATTCTTAAAACTAAGATCCGCTTTCCCTACAATAAAATCACTGCCGTCTATTTTTATAGTTCCAATAGTCTTGCCTTCGAATTCCTCCAACAGCTCCGATAATTTAAAAGGTTTACTGCTTCCAATAACAAATAAATATTTTTTACTTCTATCTTTCGCTAAAAAAAACCAGCTTTTATTATCCGAAACTATTGATACTTCGTAAACGCTATAACTTGAACCAAAATTTGATGTAAATTCTTCTAAAATATTTTTCCCATTTATCATATCTAAATTTTTCTTTCTGCCAGAAATATCCATAAATATAAGATTGATACTAAAAGCTAAAAATATTACTTTATAATAAATACTTTAATAAATATCTTATTTAAGATTTATTTAATTTTATTAATATTATGAATTTGAGTCAAAAAACTCTTTAAAATAAAATAAAAAATCTCCCTAAATTTCTGAAACCTTTACCAGCCTACCAGTGCCTATCACACCTATATTTACTTTTTTAGCCATATTAAACCTCCGATTTATAATTTTTAGAAAACGCCAATTTGCGGTATTTCATAAACTGACTTCCAACCTTCGTTGAAATTGTTTTATATTATCTTAAGATCCATTTATTGGCGACATAGCCAAGGGGTGAGGCAGAGGTCTGCAAAACCTTTATCCCTCTTTCGAATCCGGGTGCCGCCTCCAAATCATTTGATAGTAATTTTCGGGTAAGGGGAATTCGAATATCTCTGATATTTTAAACATAAACAAGTCTTTATTTTTCTATTATATCCAAAATATAAAATTTCACCTTTTTAACTATTTGAAACAATTATAATGAATAATATGTTTAAGTTTTCGCTTGGGTACATGCAAAGTTCCAGAGGTATCTTTAAAATATTTTATTGAAGAATTCTTATCAACATCTAAGTATCTGGGGTTTTCAGCTGGATATCCCAGGGCTAGAATCAACTCTATTGAATAATTTTTAAGAAAATCAAATATTTTATTAATCACTCTCTTATTAAAGGCTTCTATCCAGCAACATCCAATGCCATCCTCCATAGCAGTAAGTGTAATATTTTGGCAACTGGCTCCTATGTCTTTATCAGCATTAGGAATTATTTGTTTATTTACAAGCACCAATATATATGCTACCGGCTCTTCACCAACCTTAGGATTGCCTTGTGGCTTTATATATCCTGCCCAGGCTATATTGGCAAATATTTGCTCTCTTAGTTTCTTTTTTGTTACTATAAGATATTCAAGGGGTTGCAGGTTTGCTACAGAAGGGGCAAGCCTTACTGCATTGACAAACTTTTTAAGCAAGGTTGGTTTTATTTTTTCCTGCTTAAATTTTCTTATCGTTCTTCTTGATATGATTTTTTTATAAATAGTCAAAGTTTGCCTAAGAATATATTTATTAATTAATTAAATATGTTAAAAATTTCAAATATTTAAATTTTCATATTCAGTAAAACATAATAAAGATAAATTATCAATACAATTCCGGTAATAATTAAAGAAAAGAGGACTGGTTACAGATAGGGTCATAGAATTTATTTTATCATGGCACCACTTAATGATTTAATGTTTATTTATAAGAATTTGCTTCTGGATCCCCCAGGTATAAATAAGATAATTACAATAATATTTGCCCAGATTAATAATACATTTACCGAAAAGCATGGATTTTAAATAAAAAAAGCGGATATTCTGGATAAGATTTATTAGAAATATTTTCTGTTAATAAAATTTATGTAAATTTATAATTATTTCAGCCTGTTTTGGGCAAGGGTCTTATATAAAGAAGCTTAAACTTCCCTTTCTAAAAATCTGTATAATCAGTATTTATATAATCGTTTTGTGCATAATCATCAAATGAGTCTGCAACAGAAAGTCTTTTAGGTGAAGGCCTGTCTCTTCTAAACTCATATATACCAAGATAGTCAAGGATTTTTCTTATTACCTTGTAGTCTTCAATAAATGCAATAATCCTCATATTGGCCCCGCACTTGGGACATTAAGGGGACCAGCCTCATATATCTTTTTAATAAGCCTTGCCCAGCTCCTGCTGCAGCTCTTATTATATTGCCCGTCCTCTATGACACATTCTTAAGTCTGCTGTGCCCTGTTTTTTCCTTCTGCCCAGGCATACATTGCTGTAATAACCATATACCTAACCATCTGTTCATTCTTATCTGGGATATGGGAGCATAATCTCGCAATAAAATCCAGGCTGTCAAATTCTTTTGTATTATTTCCATTCTTTGACTTATATATAACCTTACAATCTTCCCTTATATAGTTTAGTCTCTCCTGTGAAAATGATGCCCTTATAATATATCTTGCAAGATTTTCCATAGATTTGGTGTCGCGAGGATAAATCCTATGGCTGCAATATACATTAAACCCCGAGTGTCTCCATGATTTTCTTGTTATTGTAGTGTTTACACATGCTCCCTCATAATAATAACGGGTATGCTAATATCAAAAAACGTTATTATGGAGGTGTATCTATATGACCGAAACACTACTTTCAACCCTTATTGAAAAAACAAGAGAAGCGGTAAAATCATTCGGCCACAAACAATTGATTTATCATATTATTCTTTTCAATAAGGCTATAAATTTAATACTTCCTCTTCTCTTTCCCTGAAATATTCTACCGAATCTTTTACCAGCTTATCGAGTTTCGCAGAATCAGGATTTCCATACATCGCAGGGTATGGATCACCGCCAGGACCAAGAGGTTCAGGAGTTAAAAAACAGGAATCATCATTATTATATCCTATAATATATAAGGACATGATTAAGGTATCCAGATCCAGGAAACCATCTCCAAGAGCACCTCTATTGGAATCAGCCATATGAAGGTTTGTGAGCATTTTGTCTGAATTTACTATTGCCTCACCAATATGAGCCTCCTCTACCAGCATATGATACAGGTCTCCATTTATATGCCTGATACCTGGAGAGTCTACTGCTTCTATATATTTTTTTGCATCTTCAAAGGTATGACAGAAGCTTACTTCAGCAGACCTTATAGGTTCCACAGCACCTCTGATTCCTGCTTTTATAAAAATATCTGCTACTGTTTTTAAGGTTGCCACGGACCTCTGAAACTCCATATTATCATATGCAACAGGCCTTCCTACTGCTCCTGGGGCAATAAGGAAATACTTTGCTCCTACTTTTTCTGCAAAATCTACATTTCTTCTTAAATAGTCTATAGCATTCTGCCGGAGTATTGGCCTGTTTGCAGAAAGATCATTATCGTGAGAAAACATTCCGCATATACCTGCCGTTTCAATATCATAACTTCCAAGAATTTTTTTTACAGTCTCTGGCTTATATCCCAGATCCTGACCATAGAGGTTTCCATGAAGTTCTACAAACTTGATATTATTCTTATTCAACCTTCTCGCAGTAGTTTCCAGGAGTTCCATTCCAAAACCCCAGTTTGACCAGGAAAATTTTAACCTTTTTTTTAATCTTTCCGGGTTATTTTTCTTCAACTCTATAAACTTTTCTTTAATTATTTTATCCCTGATTTCATAATTCTGCAATTTCATAAGTTTTCCTAAATAGAATTTTTAATAATTAAAAAAAATTAATTTTATATATACTTTTTGGATTATTATAAAGAATATTTTTAATAACGCATTCGGCATCATTCATACTAAAATATCCTTTTTCTATTTTTTTGGAGAGAACACTTGCTAACACATCGTTTAAAGCAAGGCGTGCCCCATAACTTTCCTCCGATGTCCAGGTGTCACATCCCCAGCAAACCTTTTCCGCAGTGCCCACTTCTATTAACTGATGAAGCGTATACTCCGCGGCTGTCGGCGACAATAATGGAAGCCAGCAAATATCTGGATAAACGTTTTGATATACATGCAATAGACCTAAAATATCATCCGACCAAGGAAAACCTCCATGAAATAAAACAAACTTCGTATCGGGATTTGCTTTTATAATATTTAACATATTCAAAGCGTTGGTTTTTTCCAAGCATCCCATGCCTGTGTGGCATTGAATTGGGACATTAAGTTCAGCCGCCAATTTACATATTTCGTAAAAGATATAATCTTGAAACAGCTTGACGTTCGCCTTTGTAATGTGAACTTTATCCTTAAAAACTTTCTGTGCTTTATCTTTAGAAGTTTCTTGATAATCTATACATCTGTCATAAGCTATCGCATTTTTTAATGCAACGCATCCATTTTTTATTTTATCGGTTATTAATTTTCTTATAAACAAAATATAGTCATCAATATCGGTAAATTCCCTGTTATAAAGTCTAAACACATTGTTCCCGTCATGATCAAAAGTATCTTTACTATACCCAAAGAACAGCGAGTCAATTCTAAACGTGGATGCGAATATTTCAGGATCTTTATTATTGCTTCCTGGATTCCAGTATGCATCTATAATTACTTTTTCATAATTACAATAATCCTTTAGGATTTTTTTATGCCATGCATTATCTTTATGATAATTGGAAATCAATTCGGAATAATACCCCCAGTTTTCCGGGGATAAGTCCTCATTTATTTTATATATTACCTTCAAAGCCTTTTGCAGCCATCTGTAGTATGATTTAAATCTAACTTTATCAATATAATTTTGCCTTGCCTCTTGCGAGCTGTCAAAGCTGACACCACTCCAATTTATATATGTATCTATTAACAGTTTATCAATATTGAAATCGATAAAAAAAGCATCCTCAAAATGATGTGAATGTGTATTAATAGCCTTCGTGTTAGCTGCTAATTCATTTATTTTTTCATATATCATATCTATTTCCTATTTTTACTCTACCCTATATTCAGACAAAAATACTTCTCTTAGTTTACTAATCAAGTCAGACAAAACAACAGGGCCATCTTCACCTATTACAAAACCTTCTTCAATTCTATTTGAACCAACTGGAGAGCCAAAAAGGCTTACATCAAAATTAATACCTATGCCTTTTAAAAGAGGTGCTTCTGAGTTTTCATCAGGATATGGAGATTCGGCTTCACTTAGCCCATTCCCATGAATGGGAGGATACAGATCAAATTGTTCAAGATTATTATCAGAAAAATACTTTCTGATTGATTTTACTATTGTTCCCAATTTGATACCATTTTTTAAACTTTGCACACCTAAATTCTCTGCGTTGACCAAATGATAAATAAAGTCAATTTGTTCTTTGAAACCTTTACCACCAGCAACAAAAGGCCATTCATTTGATGCTATGTATCCTTCATATTGAACACATAAAGCATACATGATCATATCATTTTTATTTATTATTTTATCTGAAGGTCTTCCTACAACAGTATTTGTCCTGTGGCCTGAACAAAAAATTGAAAACACTATACTTTCCGCTCCAGAGTCAAAAGCAGCTTTTTCTCCTATTGCAGCTGCCTGCTTTTCTGTTAAACCAATAATATCTGTTTCAAGTACTTTTTTATAAGCTTTGTCACAGATCTCCCAAGCATTTTTTAACAATTTGATTTCAAAAGGTGACTTTATATATCTTAAATTATATATATCCTTATCTCCATTTATAATCTCTGCATTGGTTAAAGTAGACTCAATTATCTTAAATAAAATTATGTTCATAGCATCGATTCCAGCTACCTTTACTCTAATGCTATGTTTATTCTTAGTTACTTCTTTAATAACATCTCTGAAAGATGTAAAATTAATATTTGTAAACTCCACCTCTTCCGGTACATATGACATACCTACTTCTTTTATTAACCTTATGTCTTGCCATACAGACATTTCCTTTGCAATATGGAAACATTCAGGCGATGCCAGTAAAATAGGGTCTCTGTCTTGTCCTATCACGACAATGCCTCTTTCAAAAATAGGCCAATAATTTGATACATATCTTAAATTCTCTCTGCGGTATTCATCTCCATATATCAGAAATGCATCTATATTATCTTTGGCCATTATTTCCTTTATTTTATTAATTCTTATTTCAATCTCTGATTTATTGATTTTTTCCATTATTCCCCCTGATTGTCATTTATCTTTATATTTTAAAAATACTTAACCTGTATAACCAAGTAGGCCTATATAAGCTAAATTATCTTGTGTAATATCCATTCTTCCATACTGAATTATTACTTCTACGTTACTCCTGAATCTAAGAGCATATTGATATAAATTTTTTATTTTAATCCCTCCAATTTCTTCAGGTTTATCCATCCTAAAACATTTAACTCTCCTTGCAGAGACAGCTAAAGCAACATTCATTATTGGTTCCTGGTCTTCAAAGAATATGTCCATTTTGATGTTCGTATCTATATCCTTACAATTAAGTATCATAATTGCTTCGTGACCTTCAAATTTTATTTCTTTACTTTTTTCTTTTAAAGGTAAATATCCATCAGCAAAATACCATACCTTTGAGCCTTCTTTTTTATTATCCATAACCTCTCCTCTTAGAAGTTTTAACTTTAAATAATTTTTGAAGCAAATTATCTGTAATAGTACTTTCCATCTTTTTCCTTGAAATGAATCTCATTAAGTGATGTAGGAGATTGCCTGAACCTTGTATATTCATTACTTAATGTTATTGGCCAGGGTTTTTCTTCTGTTTCTTGCACTTCACCAGAAAGTCTTGGACCTAAAACAAACTGCGCTGGGACTCTTGTGTCAGTATCATATTCTACTTGAATATGAAGAGGATTTTTAAATATTTGATAAGCTTCTTCGACCATACTAAACTGCTCTTCTTTTTTTAAACCATCATTAATTAAAAAAGGTACAAATAACATATCTTCAAAATATGTCGAAGATTCTGGCACATAAGACATGCGCTGAGGATTCTGTGAGCCAAAGGGAAATATTAAATTTCTTGTAACATAATACCAGGGACCCCAGTTAACATACTGATAGTGATGTTCTAACCTGGGCAATCCCCCCGACCTTCTCATCGCAGCTATGTTTAATGTGACTTCCGCAAAACCAAATTTATATGAAGGGTTGTAAAATGCTGTCCATGGAGTATCCGCTTCAAAGGTCAATGCAATTTCTTCAAATCTTGGCAGGTCAGTTAGTACAAAATTTTTAATCTCTCCGGTTTTATCTCTAAAAGCAAAATTGTTAACTGTGTTGAGATTAAAAACAATTTCCCCATTCCTGAGAGCCTGGATATGTTTTCCCTTGTTTATGTCTATAATAGAACTCACTCTGACAAATGGACATTGTGAGTAAAAAATATAAGTTTGTGAAACGTAAGTATCCGGGTAAAGTGGCAGTGGATTATATCTCTGTGTCATTAAAAATATTGGACCATTTTCTTCAAAATACCCGGGAAGATTTTCCCAATCCGATGTATGGGTCCAAGCTGTCGGAGGTGCATAAAATCCCGGATTCCAGTGTATTGCCCCGTTGGTCTCAATTTTGTGTTCAAGTACTTTATTAATGCCCATCTTGGTTATTATCTGGTCAAGTGAACCGCTTTTTTTATGCAGATTAATCTTATAAAACTCATTTTCAATTGAAAGACCTGGAGCTTTTCCGTCAACGCTTAGGTTAGATTTAAAATTTGGAACAGGAGCATTATTATTACCATAAAATACCAGATAAACCTTGGCATTTTTACTTCTTACATTTGCAAAAAAAGCAATATCAAAAGTCAATGAAGGTTGTATTGATTCATTTTGAATTTCATTATAAAGCTTAGATTTGCCATAAATTTGACATGGGATTTCCAAATGTGTTCCAGTTAAGGAGTCAACTTCAACCATCCTGATTTCTCTGGTGGGGTCAGAAATCCTATCAGCATATAAAGTTGTTGTTAGGTGAACAGGTTCATTTATTCTTTCAATTCCGAATCTATCTGTAGCGACTATGGAAAAATAATATTTCCATTCTTTATTCCAATAACCTCCATAATCTGGAGCAGAGACTGAGCGATTAATAAAAATATTGCCTTTCTTATTCTCTTCAATTAAATTCAATTCAACTTTGATTTCTTTATTATTTTCCCAGTTTGTCCGTGCAAAAATCCAGCTAACTGACCTGGCCTTAATTACAGGTTCAAAAATAAAATTCTCTTCTGAAAATATTATAAAATCCCTTGAACCTTTTTTGTTAGCAATTAATTTATTAATGTAATAAAGTGAATCAGTATTATTTCTTATTCTTATCTTTGTGTGATAGTAAGGAAACTTAGGCACTGGATGGCTGCAAATTAAATCTTCTATTATTATTTTATCCATTATTATCTCCTTTTGTTTTTTAAAATAAAAAATTTTTAATTAATTACACCATTTTAAAGTAAAATATAAAAAAATTTTCGTAAGTAAAATTAGGTCGTCAATTAAAACATACTCATCCTGTGCATGAGCATTCCCACCCCTAGGACCAAATATTATTGTGGGAATTGAAAAATAATTATTAAAAATAAACCCATCACATGCAAATTTTGCACCCGTAACTAACGGATTTTTTAAACCGATTGCATTAGAAGCAAAAAATAAATCCCTGATTGCCAGATTATCTTTATTGACTTCAAAAGGCCATAAATACCTGGTAATTCCGGTAATTTCAGGTTCCTGGGGGAATACTTCTTTATTTTTCTTTACTATATCAATGATAAATTTTTTAAATTCATTATCGAGCATTTCTTCTGAAAATCCAGGTAGCGTGTTAATAAATATCGAAAACCAGGCTTCATCAGGTATACCTATATTTCCACCTGGTTCAAGGTCTCCAGCCTGGACTTTATCAAGGATTACAGTTCTGGGATTCTTTTCTTCTTTATAATAAAAACTTTCCAAATAAGGATTTTTATTTATTTTTTTCTCATAGTTATAAATATTATAGGCAAGTAAACTTATACCATATACGGGATTGCTAATTAACTCTCCCCCATATCCAGTACCAGCTTTACCTTTTAAACTAATTCTGTAAGCTTTCCCTCCCTTACAGGCTGGACATATATCCAATAATGATGGCTCTGGTAAAATTGCGACATCCCCATTATATCCCTTAAGTCTTGATGCAAGAGTACCATTTGATCCGGCGTTTTCTTCATCCACAACGCTCTCAACAATAAGGTCTCCTTTTAAAGTGATTTTATTATCAGCAATTATCTTTAACACCATAACTGTGCTTGCAAGAGCACCTTTCATATCAAATGATCCTCTTCCAAAGAGCTTTCCTTCAATGATTTTACCAGAAAAGGGTTCTGCTAAATTCCATGGTAAAGGTTTTCTGGAGACTGTATCAATATGACTTGAAAATATGATTGATCTTGATTTTTTATTACCCTTTTTAACAGCAACAAGATTAGGTCTGCTGGTATAATTTCTTCCATGTCTGAATGCAGGATGTTTTTCAATTCCTTTAACTTCAAGAGGTGTAAAATAATCCAGGCCAATTCCTTCCAATTTTTTTAGATAACTATATAAATAATCCTGGGCTTCCTTCTCAAAACCGTTGGGTAAAATATTTTCTGAAGGGATTTTTACCAGGTCTGACGCCAATTGTATCAAATCATTTTTATAGTCTTCTACATATTTATTGACAATTTTTATTAAAGGGTCAGGATTCATAATTTTTCTTTCATAAAATTATTGATTGACATCAACTAAGTTATATTTAATCTCTATTTGAGAAAATGATGGCTTAAATACGAGAACTTTAGAAAATACTCTTTTAGGCAGGACCCAGACAACTTTTGAAGTATATTTTTCGCCTGCTTCTATAGAGATTTTCCCAGGCATTTTATCAGGCACAAAATTTAATTTATCTGGTATTGGTTTAAATACTTTATTGTCTATAATCACACTGAATTCATTTTCATTTACTCCGTTAGACATAAGAACTGCGACAATTGACGAAACAAATGCAAACATAGATCCCACGGATAAATCAAAATTTCTACCGATAATCAGAAATGTCATTCCGATTGACATTATCCCAATAGTTGATATCTGCCTACCCAAGTTTAATAGATTTCTAAGTGTAGCAAAGCCTGGATTAGAAATAGTAAAAATTACACATAGAATTATAAAAGCTATTAAAATTCCAAATTCTTTAAAAAAAAATGTGCGCTTTGATTTTCTTTTTAAAGTTGAAATGTTTCTTCTCATTAATATCTTCCCATCTCAAGATTTAATTTTTTTTCAAACACATAAAAATCTTTTCGGGTTTTCCCTGATAATAATATCAATATCTTCTTTCCCGATACCTTCTTCAGACATCATTGTTAGTATATTATTTAATATATGATCATATCCCCAACCACCATATCGGTGTAATAATGTCTTCAAACATACGTCACAAGAAATAAGGATATTTTTTACATAGCCCTTATCAATAAATTTTTTAATTGCCTTTACTCTTTCGATATCTCTTGCAAAAACACCTCCCGCAAATCCTCCCACTCTTCTATCTATAAAGAATTCTTTCCCAAAATCATCAAATTCAATAAATGCACCAGCTTCCATTATTTTCTCGCAATATTCATTATCAATTTCAACATCTACATGACAAATGCATACTTTATTAATAGCAGCTTTATTTTTTTTGAATATTTTTAATATCTCAAGACCTGCGTGACCCCATGGGTAAGTATGAACCAGAACTCCTAAACCTGTTTCCTTCTGGGCAATAGCTGATGCAACAAGTACTTTTTTCTCTATTTCCCCAATCGGCTCACTTGTACCTACTTCACCGATCACACCAGCCTTAATATTTGTTCTGTTAATTCCAATTTTTATTTCATTTATCATTTCTTCTGCAATCTTTTCTACAGAAAGAACATGTAATCTTTCTGGATGAGTATCTTGTGTATAATATCCACAACCGGCAATTATCGCCAATCCTGTCGTCCTTGAAATTTTTTTTAACACAAGAGGATCTCTTCCTATTCCTATTGTAGTTGCATCAACTAAAGCATCCCCTCCTGCTTTTTTGAAATAAAGTATTTCCTGAGCTGCCAGTTCTTCATCATCCATGAAAAGATTATCTTTTAGAGCATAGGGATTTCTTGAAAGTACCCCCAGGTTCTCAATAGTTATTCTTTGCTCAGATAATTTTCTTTGTGTAATTTCTTCAAACTCTATAAATTGATTTCTAATATCAATAAGTACATGTTCATGAGGAGATATGATATCAAGGCTATTGCAATTGACTTCTCCATTAACGGTAATTAATTTTAAAGTTTCTGATTTGTCTGCTTTTTTAGAATTCATTATTTAAAACGATTGCGTATTATTTAAAAAAAATAACATAAAATTTTTATATAATTAATTTAAATAAGATTGAAAATCTAAAACATTTGTATTATTGTATTGAATTATCCTAAATTGTCAAATATCTAAATTTTTAAACAGCGATTAATCAGATACTGGCCTGTTTTAGGCCAGGACAAAAGAAAGGAAAAAATAATTTTTCCTAAAAATCTGTGAAATCACAATCTATATACTCATTGCGTGCATAGTCATTAAATAAATCAGGTGCAGCTAAAACCCCGGGTGGTGGCCTGTCTCTTTTGAACTCATATATCCCAAGATAGTCAAGGATCTTCTTTACCACCTTATAATCTTCTATAAATGCAATAATCCTCATATTGCCTCCACATTTAGGGCATATTAGAGGATCCACTTCGTAAATCTTCTTTATAAGCCTTGCCCAGGATTTATTGGCGCCCTTTGTGTATTTGTCATCCTGCAGCACAAAGTCAGATTCGCAGGCACTGTCTTTTTTCCTTCTGCCCCGGCATACATTGCTGTAATAACCCATATACCTGACCATCTGTTCACATTTGTTCGGGATATGGCTGACAAGACATGCAACAAAATCTACTGCGTCAAACTCTTTAGTATCATTTCCATTCTTAGACTTATATATAATTTTTGACTGCTCCCTTATATAATTCATCCTCTCCTGGGAAAATGATGCTCTTATAATATACCTTGCAAGATTTTCCATAGATTTGGTGTCGCGAGGATAAATCCTATGGCTGCAATATACATTAACCCCCGAGTGCCTCCATGATCCACTTTTTAAAGTTTTTAATCTTTTCTTTTCAATAGTATAATCTATTTGTATTGGAATAAAGCTCTACTTTAAAATTGATTATTGTTAATCTTTCAAGTAAAAAATTCGATTTTGGTTTTGTGATAAAATCTTTTTATTAAATTCTCCACCACCATCCACATTTTCCGCCATAAATATTGGTGGTGTAATTCCTCGTGCAAGTAATTCCTCCACAGTTGCAGCAACCATACATTGTAATACTACAGTGCTAGTGTATGTCCTTGTTCTTCAATATCAAAGCCTACAAAAGGAACCTCTTCTGGGCCATATACAGTATCGCGTGAGCTCATTAAAACAACTTCTATGCCTTTCTCAACCGCCGTTTGGACAGAAGGATGGAGGCCTTCTGGATCAACGCTGAATACTACAAAGCCATCAACGTTTGCTGCAATCGCTGCATTAGTGTAGTCTATTGTCTTTGCAAAGTCGTTATAAGCGAATTGTTCGTTCGTCGTTACTCCTAATTTTTCTCCTGCTTCTTTCCACCCCTTAATTATTTTTGCATGGAAAGGATCCGCCGGATCTCCGTGATCAATAAATATAAATGTAAATTCCTCTGCAGGAGCTTCCTCTACTGGTGCTTCCTCTGCTACTTCTTCTGCAGGAGCTTCCTCTGCAACTTCTTCTGCTGGTGCTGCTTCTTTTTTACAGCCAGCAAATGAAAAAGATGCAACCATTGAAATGCTTATTAACAAAATTACTACCAATAATAGAAATCTTTTCATTTTCAATTCCTTTCTTCCTAAAAATCCCGATTATAAAAAATACATATAATTATTTCTATAAACCACCTTCTATCGTGTTAATGACTTACTTGCTGCTTTTAGGCTTTAAAATTGACAATATGGAATTTTTTTTATATAACACCTCCCCTCAGCTCTTCCTTGTCTAATTAAGTCAAAATCAAAAAATTACTCTAATTAATTTTCTATATGAGACTCATATAAAATATTCTATCTCATATCATCATTGTATAATCAAGGTTTTTTGGTTTATCTGGATTCAAATTTTTCTTAATAGTTTTTATGTAAGCCAATATCTGAAATATAGGAATATTTATAAATGACTTAATAATATCAAATTTAAAATTTGAATCAGAAAGTAAATAATCTATATTCTTACTATCAACAATACTAATATCTTTGCTTCCCACTAGTAAAACTTTAGATCCTAGATTTAAAATTTCCTTAATTATTTCCTCAGTTTTAAAAAGACTTTTACTCAAAGTTAAAATTAAACTCAAGCTTTCTTTATCAATTAATGCTTTAGGCCCATGGTTAAACTCATATAAATGATAAGAGTAAGAAGGTGTTTGAGACATCTCTTTCATCTTCAAATCAGCCTCAACAGCCAAGCCATAATTAAATCCACTTCCCAGCACAAAATAAGAACTAAAATTGTTTTTGTCTATATAATATTCAACATCATCAAATAGCTTAGAAATATTTTCACCCAAATAATTGCTCAAATCCTTAAATTCATTTAGCATATCCTTATTGTTTAATAATTTAGTCAGCATCAAACAATATGCAATTAACATGCTTGAAAATGATACTGTCATAACAATGCTCTTCTCAGCAGCCCCTTTACATATAAAATGGTAATCAGAAAATTTTGAGATAGTATTATTTTCTTTACAAGAAAAAGTGAAAGATGTTACATTTTGTCTGTCTTTTAACAGCTTTACCACATTAATGCTCTCAGTTGTTTCACCGGACCTTGAAAATCCTACAATTAAATATTTTTTATCTTTATTGATGTAAATATCTGTATTTATTAATAATTCTGAACTTGGTAAAGCGAAACAGCTTTGCCCATCAAGCAATGATTTAGTAAAAAAAGAAGCCGATTGAGAAAGATTGTATGATGAACCACAACCAAAAAATATTATTTCATCATAATTATCAGAAAAAATATTTAAATCTAAGCTAACCTTCTCACCAACAACATCGCTGTAAACTTTTCTCCAGCTTTCCACCTGGGTCATTATTTCTCTGTAAGT
>Ga0180009_10001692_pt1 | contig 26667 bp, 18 predicted proteins | sample OS_PC_MetaG_FD_123537 | JGI IMG/M metagenome (GOLD analysis project Ga0180009, IMG submission 123537) | Groundwater microbial communities from the Aspo Hard Rock Laboratory (HRL) deep subsurface site, Sweden - OS_PC_MetaG | ecosystem: Environmental > Aquatic > Deep subsurface > Groundwater... | reverse complement strand
TCGATGCTTGATAACCTGCATGCCATCAATAGTGGAATCCATAAACACCTATTAGCCAGTCGAAGATCCCGCTGTTTTTAGCGGGATATCCAGAAACCAGAATCAAGAATCAGCCAATGACAGCAAGGTTTTTCGTCGAGACGGCATCCATTTAGTGTCATATCTAATGCAACTATAGGGTAGAGATAAGCTTAGCGTTAAATAGTACGTGGATTGTTAAACGGTGAAAATTGAAAAAGGGGGAGTTGGAATGACCCTCAAAAGGCTCTTGCGTAAGAAGATTGGACATGATCCTACGAATCGGTAGTTCAGTGGGGATATAAAGTGATCGGCTGAGCGCAGAGTATTTTGTTTATAGTATTTTCCCCTGACCCCAGAGGAATAGGCTTCGCATTCCACGGGGCAGGGAAGGGGGAAAATACTATGAATCAAGCCCTTCGGGAAAAACAGCAAATACTTTTTAAAAATTGTAGATACCTTTATCAGAATTCCCCTCCTTTCGAGGTCTGAGCCCTCAAGGTCGAAGACTCAGGAATTCTGATAAAATTTCTTTCTCTGCGTTCTTCGCGACTCTGCGGTGAAATCGTTTTTGGACAAGAGTGATATCAATTATGGTCGCTTATGAGAGGCATCATGCACAAGTTAAGTTCTTGAAACAATAAAAAAATTTAGAACTTGGGCTAGCGAAGAGAGGGGCACACATGGAAACTAAAAAAGGAATGCATATGAAGCCTGTGGTCATGCATACTCTGTTTTTTATCATTGTTTTAACTTTTTTACCGGGTTTAGGGTTTGCCCAACTACTCCACGACAGACGATTTCATACGTACCCATCCATGTATTATACTACACAAACTGATGTTAGCTTGACATTCTCAAGGGAAGTTGGGGAGTACATGGATCGACTCCATGAAAAATATAGTGATAGGTTAAAAGGTTTTAAAACGGATTCAAAAGAGAAATTCCATATCCGCGTTTATAAAGAGAAGGAAGACTTTCACAAACTGGTGGGCTATGAGAAATCCATAGGGGCGTTTTTGCCCAATAAGTATCTACTCTGCTCGTATCTCGGAGAAAACAGCAAGTTGCGTTTATTCAGGGCACTTCGACATGAAGGATTCCATCAATTTATGTACACCCATATCTCCAGGCAGACCCCTCCATGGATCGACGAGGGGTTAGCGGAATATTTCGAACATGCAATGGACGAATGGGGAAATTTCAGTCCTGAATTGATACCGAAACACCATATCAGGGTATTAAGGAAAGCCATAAAGAATAACACATTGATTCCATTGATTGATCTGCTCACCATGAACAGAGTGAAATGGAATAGTCAATTGTCTAGCAGGGTCCTAGCCAACAATCAGTATGCCCAGTCGTGGTCAGTGGTATATTTTCTCCTCCATGGAGACGATTCGAAAAACCGAGACTACCTGGATCGATATATCACAGCTATCAAGGAAAAGAAGGCGGGGAAAAGCGGTTTTGAATATACTTTCGGGAGTGATATTGAGGAATTTGTTCAGAGCTGGTTATCCTATGTGAAGGATCTGACCTTTTAACCTTTTTGGTCCGACCCCCATGAAACCGAAATGTTTTTGACACGCAAGACCGAGTCTCCTATACTACGCTCTCAAAATAGAGAGTCGCTATTACCCTAATTGAGTTAAAATCTTTAGGCTGACAACTGATACCTGAATGCTATTGGCTCCCAATTGAGTGTTTTCACTCAATTGGGATATTACAAGAGATCATTGGAGGGGATAAATTATGAGCAGGGTTTTGGATGGGATCAGGGTTTTGGATTTTGGCCGGGTGATCGCCAGTGCTTACTGTGGAACATTACTGGCCGATATGGGGGCCGATGTGATTAAAGTTGATCGCCCCGGTGGAGAGTTCGATCGTTTTTTAGGTCCATTGGCGCCAAACGGGCAGGCCCTGGTATACGATCTCATCACGCCTCGAAATAAGAGATCCATTACCCTCGACATAAGGCATCCTAAGGGCAAGACCATATTGGAAGAGCTGATAAAGCGCTCGGATGTTGTCATTTCCGGCTTTACTCGCCCGGGAAATAAGTTGATGGGGCTGGAATACGATCAATTGAAGAAGATCAATTCCGGAATTATTCTTGTGGCCATATCCGGCTTCGGGCAGAGTGGCCCCTATGCCGACAGGACCTCCTTCGATGCAATCGCCCAAGCAGAGTCAGGAGCCATGAGTTATACGGGTTTCCCGGGAGGGCCTCCCACAAGATCATCCGTCCCCTTTGCGGATTTCGGTACCGCCATATTGGGCGCCTATGGTGTCACGCTGGCACTGTTCCATCGAGAACGTACTGGTGTGGGACAGATGGTGGATGTCTCGCTGATGGATACGGCTCTGACTTTTGTCGCCGGGATGGGAGTTGTGGCGGAATACAGCCTTTTTAAACATATCCGGCCCCAAATTGGAAATCACAGTTTTTACACTTTTACCGATTCCTTTGAGGCCAAGGACGGATGGGTCATGATAAGCGCCATTGGGAATAACCTGTGGAAAAGGTTTATGGGCGTTATAGGGAGAGAGGATCTGGTGGATGACCCGCGCCTTCAAGACGACATGGGACGGTATGAGAATCGTGGTCTCATACGTCCCATTGTGAGCGACTGGATATCACTTCACACGGTGGATGAAGTGCTTCAGATGCTGGAGGAAGCACGGGTGCCTTGCGGCAGGGTGAATACGGCCCGTGAAGTTATAAATGATCCACATATCAGGGCCAGAGAGATGCTGGTGGACGTGGAGTACCCTGGAGTGGGGTCGGTCCCCCTTCCGGGGGTTCCTGTAAAGCTTTCGGAGACACCGGGAAGGATTGAGACGCCCGCCGCTCGACTTGGCGAGCATAATGAGGAGATCTATTGCAGCTTACTGGGATACAAGAGCGATGATCTGATTACCCTGGAAGAGGAGGGCGTGATTTAAAAGGGGAGATAAAAAGAAGAGATGAAGATATGAACATAAATAATCATGAATCCGGGAGAACGAATGATCGTATCAGATTGAGCGTAAACGGTGAAACATACGAACTTACTGTGGGAGACCGCCCTCACCAGATTTCCCCCTCCCACACTTTGGCACACACCCTGAGGGAGGCTTTAGATCTCACGGGTACAAAAATAGGATGCGACAAAGGTGCATGCGGTGCATGCACGGTGCTTATGGATGGAAAACCGGTACCATCCTGCATGATCCTGACAGTGGAATGCGACGGAAAGAGCATCGTAACAGTTGAGGGATTACAGGATCCAGAGACAGGCGAGTTGGACCTTCTTCAAAAGGCTTTTATCCATTATACAGCATTTCAGTGCGGATTCTGCACCCCTGGAATTCTTATGACCTCAAAAGCCCTCCTTAAAAACAACCCATCTCCAACCCAACAGGATATCAAGGATGCCCTCTCAGGTCATTATTGCAGATGCATCAGTCATTATCATGTTGTAGATGCTGTTCTGAACGCCATTGAAAAAAGGGAGTGATGGCCATGGCCTCAAGGTCTTACAGATATATCGGGAAATCTTCGCCACGCAAGGATGCCGTGGATATCGTCACAGGTGCCGCGAAATATATTGACGATATGAAGATGCCAGGAGTGCTCCATGGAAAGGTTTTAAGGAGCCCATATGCCCATGCAAACATAAAAAGGATTGATACAACGAAAGCTTCTCAACTAAATGGCGTCAAGGCGGTGCTGACTTATGAGGATGTGCCGGATTGGATAAGCGGAGCTCCCGAACCCCACCAACGTGTTCTTGATCGCAGAGTACGTTATGTTGGGGATGGGGTGGCTCTGGTGGCAGCAACTAAGGGTGAGATAGCAGAGAAAGCATTGGAACTCATCGATGTGGATTACGAGATATTGCCCTCTGTTCACAATATGGATGAAGCCTTAAAGCCGGATGCCCCTCAGTTATATGACGCCTATCCCAATAACACTCTTCCTGGCGGTTGTCCCGAATTTGGCCCCACGAGTCTCAAAGCCATTTTAAGAGGGGATGTGGAAAAAGGGTTTCAAGAGGCGGATCATATTGCCGAAGGGACATACGGGTACGAAAACATTCCAAACCCCCTGCCACCGGAACCGCCAGGGGTCATCGTCAAGTGGGATGGGCCGGATAAAGTAACTATATGGGCCTCCACCCAATGCCCAAACCTGCTTAAACTGAAGATCAGACGCATTACGGGTGTTCCTGAAATTCGTGTCATTGGAGCCCACTGTGGCGGTAGCTATGGAACCAAGATCGAGCCATGGCTGATCACTTTGTATGCAGCCGCTCTGGCAAAAGCGACCAATAAGCCGGTCAAGCTATACTACTCAAAAGAGGAGCACTTCAGCACCTATGTTGTGCGATTGGGGTCTCGCATTAACGCAAAGATAGGGATGAAAAAAGACGGAACCGTCACGGCTATAGCCGGCGAATGGATCCTGGACACCGGCGCGTTTTCAAACATGACCCAGGCCCAGATTGCCGTGGGGTGCGGGGAGACCCAGATAATGATCAATAGTTGTCAAAACTGGCAGTTCCATACGAAAACCGTTGTGACCAATAGAAACCCTTCAGGCATGGTAAGAGGTTTTGGGGGTCAAGAACTCAAGAGCGCGTTGATTCCACTCTGGACAATGGTTATGGAAAAAGCGGATCTTGATCCATTCGAGGTCTTTAAAAAGAATTTCGTCAAGCCCGGGGGCGGGTATTATTGGAGGGATGGGAAATGGTATATCTGCACGGGTAAAGACTATACCGGCGCCATGGAAAAGGGCGCCGAGGTTTTTGGCTGGAAAGAGAAATGGAAGGGATGGCTGAAGGCCACAACAGTTAAAGGGCCAAAGAGGGTAGGCGTGGGTGTTGGCGTTCATGGTAATGCTGATGCAGGTGAAGATACTGCTGAGGCTTATGTGAGGTTAAGCGGGGACGGCAGCGTTGTACTTCATTGCTGTGTCGTTGAATCCGGTATGGGGGAGAGGAGCAGCATATGTAAAATGGTTGCTGAAGTATTGAATATACCCCTTGAAAAGGTCTCCATCACGGAACCGGACACCATGATCAATCCATTCAATTTTGATCTTGTGGGTTCACGGGGCACCCATGCCGTAGGATACGCCGTCATAGAAGCGGCCGAGGATGCCAGGGAGCAGTTGCTTGAACTGGCAGCGAAAAGATTTGAAGCGCCGAAAGAGATCTTAGAGACTGAGGACGGCTTTGTGTATGTGAAGGAAAGACCCAGGGAGAGGCTCCCTTGGAGGAGAATCATCAGCTCGGTACGCACCATTACCGGTCATGGACGATTTGAACCCGATTATAGCAAACCCAACTTCCTGATGACATTTGTGGAGATTGAAGTTGACGTGGAAACAGGCCAATCAAAATTGCTGCGTGTTGTGCAGGCCACGGACGTGGGGCAAATTATCAATCCCGCTACTCTTGAGGGGCAACTCTACGGAGGACTTGGATCTGCCGGTATAGACTCGGCTCTCTTTGAAGAGACTATTCTGGATAAAACCACGGGGCGCATACTCAATGCAAATCTCATTGACTTTAAGTGGCGGGTATTTCCAGAACTCCCGGTCTTTGAGAATGTCATTCTGGAAACGGAGATCCCAACACATCGTTTCAAGGCCGTTGGTGTGGGAGAGGTGGCCACAGCGCCCGGCCCAAGTGCCGTCCTTATGGCCATCTCCAATGCCATAGGCAGGAGAATCACGGGATACCCTGCAACGCCGGAAAGAATTCTCAAGGTTCTGGGTAAGATATAGAGATAATCATGATGAAAGATTTCAAGCATGTGAATGCCAGGACAGTCGATGAGGCCATTAGTCTGTTGAAGTCCTGTAAAGGCGTGGCGAATCTGATTGCCGGCGGGACGGACCTGCTTGGAATTCTTAAGGACAGAATCCTCCCCAATTACCCAGATACCATCATTAACCTCAAAACCATTCAAAACCTGGATTACATCATGGAGGATGGAGAGTGTTTGAAGATCGGGGCTCTGGTCAAACTGGAAGATATAGCCCAATCCCCTCTCATCCGGGAAAGATATAGAATCCTGGCAGATGCTGCCAAAGCCGTTGCGACTCCCCAAATCCGCAACCTTGGCACCATTGGGGGCAATCTATGCCAGGATGTTCGGTGCTTGTATTACAGGTATCCACACCAGATGGGGGGGCGATTGCTGTGCAAGCGGAAAGGGAGTGGTCCTTGTTTTGCAGTGACAGGTGACAACCGTTACAATGCCATTATGGGTGGGGAAGGTTGCTTTGCTGTGTGTCCGTCTGATATGGCAGTGGTTTTCACTGCCCTGGATGCAGACATCAAGGTGGCAGGTGCCGATGGCACTAAATTAATCCCTATCAAGGATTTTTACACCAACTCCGGCAATGTTCTCGGGGCAACCGATATCATAACAGAATGCCGGATTCCTTTTCCTTCGAATAATGAAAGGAGCGCTTTTTTAAAATTCAGGCTGAGGGATTCCATTGATTTCGCTATTGTTAGCGTCGCGTCCTCTATTACGATAACAAAAGGGTTATGTGAAGAAGCCAGGATCGTTCTGGGGGCAGCGGCTCCGGTTCCCATGAGGGTCAGTGAGGCTGAGGAACTCATCAAAGGTAAGGCGCCAACGGAAGAGGTGGCCGAGCAAGCGGCATGCATAGCAGTTGAAAAGGCCAACCCTCTGAGCATGAATGCATACAAGATTCAGATAGCTAAGAATCTGGTGAAACAGTCGATTTTGGCTGCGGGTTCAAATCCATGAAAAAGAATCAATTATGCGTTGTCATGGTTGGCCTGCCTGCAAGGGGAAAATCCACAATAGCAAACAGGCTCAAAGAAAACCTGGTGAATGATTCCATAAAGACCAGGATCTTTAATAACGGCGATCTAAGAAGAAAGATGATTCCGGAAAACACTTCCTATGCAGAATTTTACGATCCAAAAAACAGAGAAGGTGCCACCATAAGAGAAAAGATTGCCTTCATTAATATGAAAAGAGCCTGCAATTACCTCAAAAACGGTGGACATGTGGCTATATTGGATGCAACCAACACAAACCGGAAAAGGAGAGAAACAATTAAGGCCCAATTGAATGATAATCCCATACTTTTTATTGAATGTATCAACAATGATGAAGAGATCCTTGAAGCCAGTATCCGCAGGAAGATAGACAAACCGGAGTTCGGCAATTTAGTACAGGAAGAAGCCTATCAGAGTTTTAGAAAAAGGATCTCATATTATCTCCCTGCTTACAAACCCTTGGAGCGGGAAAGAAATTTCATTAAGCTGGATTCTCTGAACAATAAAATTATTCAAGAAGAGATTGGTGATGATCTCCCCTACTATGATCAGATAAGGGACTTTTTGGTGACAGATACGGTAAAAACCCTCTATCTGATACGACATGGGGAGACTGACTTTAACCTGGAGGACCGCATAGGTGGAGACTCTGATTTAACGGAAAACGGAAGATTACAGGCTGAGGCCATGGCTCAATTTTTTAAAAAAAAGAGAATACCCCTCATCTTCACTAGCCAGAAAAAGAGAACCATACAGACAGCAGAGCCTATAAGAGATATGCAGAAGAACTGCACCATCATCCCTCTCGCAGAATTTAACGAGATTGACAGCGGTATATGTGAATGTATGAGTTATGAAGAGATAAAGAGAAAGATGCCTCACGTGTATTCTACTAGAAAAAAGGACAAATACAATTACGTATATCCCCAAGGAGAAGGGTATGTCACTATGAGGGAGAGAATTGATAGAGGGATTAAAAAGGCCCTTTACCTTAGCGATATTTCGAGCAATATCATGATCATCGGCCACAGGGCAGCCAATAGAATGATTCTGTCTCATTTCCTCTTTCGCCGAAAGGAGGATGTTCCTTACATATATGTTCCCCAGGATAAATTCTATTTGATCTCATCCATGCAAAACAAAAAGCTGTTTCAGTTAAAGAGCTATAGAAAGGGATTTTGTCTAAAGGAGGAATGAGATGACTAAAAGATTATTAAAAAATTGTAGGGTTCTTGATGTGGTTGGAAAAAAGTTATTGGAGGGGCAATCCATATTGATTGAGGATGGCTTTATTAAAAAGGTGGGCAGATCCGAAGAATTTGGGAGCATAGAAAATGATCTTAGTCAAACCGCAGTATATGAAATAGATAATCAATTCGTGATGCCTGGGCTGATTGACTGTCATGTCCACCTCTGCGTCGTTCGAGACCCCTGTGAAACAGATATCGTGTTGGAAAATCTCAGGGCATCCGAAACATTAAAGGTTTTATACGGATCTAAAAACGCTAAACAGACTTTAGAGGCAGGTTTCACCACGGTGCGTGATGTTGGGCAGGGTGATAATCTTGCATTGAGGGATGCCATTGAAAGGGGGGCTATACCTGGTCCTCGCATTGTCGCATGTGGTTGGGTGGGACCAACCGGAGGACATCAGGAAAGAATGAGCTCGGAATGGGTTTATAATGTTTCAATGAGAGAAAACGAAGTTGGCGTTGACGGTCCGTGGGCGGTCAGAAAGAGGGTGAGAGAATTGGTTCGACAGGGTGTGGACTGTATAAAGTCCTATACCACTGGTGAAGGTTATTACAAATATCCCTTATACCCCTATTGGGCGGATCAGAGGAATTATACGGATGAGGAATTGAGTGCTTTGGTGGATGAAGCTCACTGTGCAGGCCGTAGGGTGGCTGTCCATGCATTTGTTGACAATGTGGGTGTCAAAAGCGCCATTAACGCAGGAGTTGATTCAATAGAACACGGGGTTTTTATTGAGGAAGAGGATGCAGTGCGGATGAAAGAGAAAGGGATTTTTTATACACCCACACTTGGGGTTGGTATTAAACTATTTGAAACAATGTCAACCAAAGGTATGTCCCGAATGTGGGCAGTTGAGGAAGGGTACGAAAAGATGTATCCTGAGGAGCATCAGGCCAGCTTTAGAAGAGCACGCGAAAATCACGTAAAAATCGTTTTGGGAAGTGATACCTATAGAATACTCCAACATGGTGAAAATGCCTTTGAACTGGAATGTATGGTGAAAGGCGGAATGTCTGAAATGGAAGCGCTAATAGCGGGGACAAAGACAGCCTCCGAAGCCCTTGGCCTTGAAGATATGATCGGATCCATTGAGGAAGGTAAATATGCGGATTTACTTGTGGTGGATCCCGATCCCCTTTCGGACATCTCCAATCTTCGCCACAAGGCTAACATAAAGATAATCATGAAGAAGGGTGATATGGTTTCTAATCAATTGTGAAAACAGAAATGAGGAATAAAGAGGCGTGTTGATTAATTTTAAAGCATCTTAATAGGTTGTATATAACCAACGTTCCCGGTTAATGTTGATGGGTTCACCTAGTGTTGTGTACCAGAAATATCTTTAACAAACTGTCATTTCGAGTGAAACGAGAAATCTTAGTGAATTTAACTCGTTATAAGATCTCTCCCTACGGTCGAGATGACAACTTAATTATGGTACACAACACTAGAAAGAATAAAAGAAATCAATGAGAATCATTGCCCATGGTTTCAAAAACAAAGAGTCCCACGCTGTCAAAATCACGTTTCCTGGCAGGGCTGCAGTGCCCCCTGCGACTCTGGCATCAGTGCCACAATCCTAATCTTGCCTCAGAGATATCTCCTGTTCAACAAGCCATTTTCCATATGGGCCATGAAGTGGGAGAGCTGGCCACCCGCCTTTATCCGAGGGGCGTTCTTGTTGAGGAGGATCATCTTCATCATGAGGAGGCTGTTGAGACTACTCTGGCAGCGATGAAGGACCTAGAAGTAAAAGCCATATATGAGGCGGCCCTTCTTTTTAATGATGTAAGAATAAGAGTGGATATTCTTGAGAAACTCGGCAATGGGAAATGGAATCTGATAGAAGTGAAGTCCTCAACTTCAGTCAAAGAGGTTCATCTCCCTGATGTCGCTATCCAGCATCATGTTCTCACCGGGGCAGGATTAGACATAGATCGGGTTTTTTTAATGCACCTGAACAACCGATATATATACGACGGCAGTCATCTTGAGCTTGAAAAGCTTTTTTCTGCCTCTGATATGACCCGGAAGGTTCTTGTATATGAGAATCAGATTTTCTCCTTGCTTTCGGATTTTAAGGATATGCTGGCAAAACCCAGAGAACCTGGAATCAGACCTGGCAGGCACTGCAGGAATCCCTATGAATGTGAGTTCCGGGAGTACTGTACAGAAGAGATGCCCGAGCACTGGATAATGGAACTCACAGGGATCACCCAGAGAAGATTAAATGAAATGATGGCTATGGAGATTCAGGATATCAGAGATATCCCAGACTCTTTTCCTTTAACTCAGATTCAGGATCGCATCAGAAGGTGCGTTGTTTATGACGAGGAATACATATCAGGTGAACTTAGAGATGAACTGATGGATGCGGAATATCCCATCCATTTCCTTGATTTTGAAACGGTCAGTCCCGCCATTCCCCGTTATGCCCGGACCAGGCCCTATCAAACGATCCCCTTTCAGTGGTCCGATCACATCCTGTATGAAGACGGGACCGTTGAGCATAAGGAATGGCTCTGTGAAGAGGATAAAGACTCCAGGGAGGAATTCGCTATTACGCTCCTTAGGGCGATGGGAGATGAAGGGGCGATCTTCATCTATACAGACTATGAAAAGAGAATAGTTCATGATTTAGCAGGATATCTCCCCCAACAGAGGAACCCATTACAGAATCTATCGGGTCGTTTCAAGGATCTGCAGAAGTTAATTAGAAAATATTATTATCATCCAGAATTCCATGGTTCTTTTTCCCTCAAGTTCGTGCTTCCGGCGCTTGTTCCTGAAATGGACTATAAAAATCTTGCCATCCAGGAGGGTAGTTTTGCTACCCTGGAATATCTTCGTATATTAGAGCCTTCAACATCGCCACAGGAGAAAGAGGAGATTGAGAGGAATCTCCTGGAATATTGTCGTTATGACACCCTAGCCATGTTAAAAATCAGAGAGGAGATACTCAAGAAAATCTAAAGTTAGATTGTGTGTGAGAGGAGGGATTTGCTATTTTTTATGAAGTAGCATACTATGGACGGTGGGATATGCTGCTAACATGTAAGAAATAAAAAGAATTGGAGGGACCATGGATATCAAGGAGATTAAACTGAAGGAATTAGACACTGAAAAATTCATTGAGGAGAAGATTCAAGAGATATCATCTATGGTCGGCGAGGGCCTGGCTATAAATGCCCTTTCTGGTGGTGTTGACTCATCCGTTGTTACCCTTCTCGGTCACAGGGCGCTGGACGATCGATTGAAGACCTATTTCATTGATAACGGTCTTATGAGGGAAGGGGAGCCCGAATCAATTGTTTCTTTATTTAAAGATCTTGGCGTACATGTGGAACTTCTCGATACCAGGGCGACATTTCTTAATGAATTAAAAGGACGCATTGACCCGGAAGAGAAAAGAGAAGCCATTACCCGTTCGTTTTACAAGGAGGTCTTCGGTGCATTGGTGAAGGAGACCGGAGCCAAGTTCCTTCTTCAGGGTACCAATTATACGGATATAGAAGAAACGGTTGCCGGGATCAAGAGGCAACACAATATTCTGGAACAGATCGGGATTAATCCGGAAGAGATGTATGGATACAAGGTATTGGAACCACTCATACAGCTCAGAAAGTCATCCATAAGAGAAGTGGGAAAAAGATTGGGCCTTCCTGAGGAGACATATAACCGTCCCCCTTTTCCGGGACCAGCGCTGGCTGCAAGAGTAATCGGAGAGGTCACCAAGGAGAGAATAGACACCGTAAGGGCGGCCACCAAAATCGTTGAGGAAGAACTCTGTGATAGTGGCGCATTTCAGTATCTGGCTATTCTCCATGAGGACAGGGTTGTGGGGATAAGAGAAGGGAAGAGGGATTACGGCCTGCAAATTGAGGTGAGATGTTGGGAGAGCCAGGACGCGAAAGTAGGATCTCCTACCCGACTTTCATTTGATGTCCTGGAACGATTGGCTGAGAGAATCACAACAGAGGTGGGCGGGGTTGTGAGCGTTACCTACAATATCACGAAAAAACCACCTTCCACCATAGAAGCAGTTTAATGCGGGGGGAATCCTTTGTGAATTAGCGTACGTCGTTGAATCGATAGAATTGCTCTTGCAAGATAAGGATCAGATCATTTTTTTAGTTAGCGTTAAAAATCGATGATAGCTTTTTAGAAGGAGGCTGTATTATGACCATTGATATTCATTGTCATTTATGGATGGAGGATATCCCTTCAAGGTCCTGGTGGGATAGTTTTGTCAAAGTGTCAGCCTCCATTGCAAACAGACCGGAAGAGAAGATAAGGGAAAGGCTGCCGGGCTGGATGGACACTGAAGGTGATTTGCTGGTTAGTGATATGGACGAAGGTGGGATTGATAAATCCATACTTTTGCCCATTGATTATCTCATAGCTGGCGGTGCGGGGGAGATTACCTCGTTGGAGGAGGTACACAGAAGGTTTGCCAAAGCAGCGGAAAAACACAAGGACCGCCTGATCGCTTTTGCAGGGATAGACCCGAGGAGACCGGAAGCGGTGAGCTTCCTGGAGAGGGCGGTTAAGGAGTGGGACATGAAGGGACTCAAGCTGCACCCGGCTTGTGGGTTCTACCCCGATGAGCCCTGCGTTTATCGTATCTACGAAAAATGTATGGAATTGGGACTGGTTGTTCTGATTCATGTGGGGCCTGAGATCTATCCCATGTCAAGCAAATACGCTATGCCCATGTTTATTGATGAGGTGGCCAATGATTTTCCTGACCTCAAAATCATCATGGCCCATGCTGGCGGGTGCTACTGGGAAGAATCGGCCATGATTGTCAGCAACAAACTCAATCTGTACGTGGATCTATCCTGGTGGCAAACGATGCATCTCGCCCTGCCACCAGAGCAATTCTACAGCAGGATAAGAACGCTTATCAATTTAGCGGGCCGATCCCGCGTTCTTTTCGGTAGTGATTGGCCAGCGATGAGGCAGGTGCGACGGTTGAATCATGCTGCCTGGGCAGATGTTTTTAAGGAAGCACCACAAAGGGCAAAAGAGTATGGCATATCCTTTACAGAGGAAGAGATACAGATGATCATGCATGATAATGCTGCCAAGCTATTGGGAATAGAGGAGGAATCGTAATGGGCAATACGGTTATCTATGAAAGGAAAGGAAAGGTCGGGATCATAAAGCTGAACAGACCCAGTGTTTTGAATGCGGTCAATGATGAGTTAATCAATGACTTTATACAAGCATTGCGAGAAGCGAAAGATGATGCCGAGGCAAGGGTTTTGCTGCTTAAAGGAGAGGGACGAGCATTCTGTGCGGGTGCCGACCTAAAAGAAGGCGTGATTGACCGTTCTTTAGAAGATTATCGTGAGCACGCAATCAATATTCAAGAGATTGGACGTCTCATGTTGAAAATGGACAGACCCATCATTGCGGCTATTCACGGTTATGCGGTGGGAGCTGGCCTTGAATTTACTATCAATTGTGACATCAGGATAGCCGCAGAGGGTACGCAATTTTTCTCGCCCGAAACCAGCGTAGGGGCAACGGTAACCACGGGTGCCACGAAGCTCATTCCATCTGTTATCGGTTTAGGTAGAGCCTTTGAATTCTTTTTTACCGGGAAGAGACTCGATGCCAATGAGGCCAAAGAATGGGGACTGGTAAACAGGGTAGTATCTTTAGAAGAATTGGACAAAGTGGCTATGGAGACAGCAGAGAGCATTGCGGAGAACTACCCCCTTGCCTTGGCCCTGAATAGGGGCTCGGTCTATTATGGTCTGGGTGCCAGCCTTGAAGATGTTTTTGATGAGGAAATCAAGGCTGCCTGTATCTCATTTGCCTCCGGAGAAAGAAAGACCGGGATGAGGCGAGATAAATAGAAGGTTAAAAGGAAACGGGATATTAGACAGAGCTTGGCTATGTCGGTTATAATATTGAGGTTATAGCAACATGAAGAAGATCACAATTGTATTCATTTTTATAGACATTATTTTCTCTACCCCCTGCAAGGCTGATCAACTTCCTTTATGGGAGTTGGGATTTGGTCTGGCAGGCCTGTACCTGCCCGATTATCGAGGGTCTGATGAATCCCGCGGCCGTCTGCTCCCCGTCCCTTATATCATGTATAGAGGTAAGATCCTTAAGGTTGAAAGGGACACGATTAAAGGAGAGCTTTTTGAATCAGATCGGCTGAAACTGGACATCAGTCTGGGGGGTGGTGTTTCAGTGAGCAGCGATAAGAACCAAGCCCGTATCGGCATGCCTGACCTGGATTTCACAGCGGAACTGGGACCTTCCCTTGAAATCAACCTTTGGGAAAACTCAGGGGGTAAACAGTCCCTTTGGCTGAAATTGCCCGTGCGCACGGTCTTCTCTGTGAGCAGTTCAGAACTGGATTATCGCGGCTTGAAGTTTGCCCCTTACCTGAACTTCCAGTGGAAAACCAACGGGGCTCAGCCATGGAAGATATCTTTATCTGCAGGGCCCATCTTCGCAAATAGTGAATACCACGACTATTTCTATGAAGTGGAACCCGCCTATGTCATCCCTCAGCGGCCTGAATTTCACCCAAAAGGTGGATACGGCGGAAGTCGCATTACCTTGACCATGCAGAGCCGCTTTAACAATCTCTGGATTGGTGCATTTGCCCGGTATGATACATTATCCAATGCTGTTTTCGAAGAGAGTCCACTCGTCAAGAGTGATGATTACATGGCAGTGGGGTTGGTCATTGCTTGGGTGGCTGCCAGTTCCAAGACACTCGTAGAGGCTAAGCCGTAGACCTCCGACCATCCCCTAACCTGGGTAATACTTCAGAGCCCCCTCTGGACAGCCCTCAGAACAACAGAAGCAGTAGATGCACTTCTCATCATCAATGGTGGGGTAAGGGTCGAGTTTCATGGCGCCTGCCTGGCAGACCTCCTCACAGGTTCCGCATTGGGTGCAAATCTCCTCGTCCAGTTCCACCCTGACCTTGGTCGTGATATAGGTCAGGGGAGGCTTGAAATGGGGGAGGACCTCGAAATCGCCTACGATGTCTATCTTGTTCAGATCGGTCTCCCCCAGTCCCAAATTGTTTGCCATCTCCAGGAACTTGAGCCGGGAAGGAGCGAAGCCCATCATCGCGGCCATCACCGCGTCAACCTCCACCCCATTGGTGCCGGCCATGATCTTGTTCACCCTTCTTAGCTCTCCGTGTGAGGGGCCATTTCCTTCCATCCCCACCAGTGCATCCACGATATGAAGATGAGGGCTAATGAACCTGTAGAGGTCAACAAGAAACTGGGTGAGCATCTTGGGGTGAGAGAGACGGATGTGCATTTTGGCTTTCGACAGGCCGGGCATGACCCCAAAGACATTCTTAATGCACCCGGAGACCCCAGTTAGAAGGTGCGTCTTGAATTTAGGAACGAAAATAATGAAGTCTGAATCTCTGAAAATGCGTGCCACGGGTACTTCGTCCACAACCTCCGAGCCTATGGATGTTGTCTCCACCTCTTTTGCCGGGTTCACCCAATGTCTTCCCGCGGCCGCTTCCATTCCAGTTTTCATGATGGCATCATTGAGTCGCCTGTCATCGTCGAACATGGGATTGTCTCCGACGGTGACATCCTCTGTATACGTGAGCACCTTGTCCAATAGGGCTTTGACCACCGCTGGATGGGTCGTCACCCCCTTTTCTGCCGCCATGGGGGCCACCATGTTGGGCTTGATGAAGACCTTCTTTCCCCTCAAATGGGGGTGGAAAAGGTCAAAGACTTCATCCATTACCTGAGGCAATGTCTCCTCGGTTGCGTTCCTCACCAGGACAGTGGACATAGGCGTTTCCTCATAATGATATCAATGATAAATGATAAGAGTTCTCTTTATCTGAGGGAAAACATAGAGAAACTAGCTTTGTGTGTCAAGGGAGAATGGCGCACAAGATATGAGACCGAAGATCTCGATTATACCCTTTTAACTTTCCTTAAGGGTTTTCAATCCCATTTTTTGACAAAATCCTTTAAATAATCCAATTATTCCATCTCCAGGATTGCTTCGTCAGCATGTTCAGGGGCTTCGATCTCTTTGATTATTTTTTCATCCAACATCTTATCAAATTTCACATTAATGGAATAATCGTAAAGATGATAGTGAACTCCAACGACCGTCCCGTTTTGCTCTATTTGATGTTGGGATTCTCCTATTGGCAGGATAAATTTCATATTCAACTTTGGCCCCATTAACATGCTGGCGGCCCTTTCTTTGGAAGTCTTGATATAAAAAGACAATCCGCCCTCAGAGATATCTGCAAGGGTACCCGCGATAGCTTTCCCTATGGGAACTCCGGAATCATCCATAGGCTTAATTGACATTTTAACCTGTATTTTGACCCGTTCATGAGATCTTCGATCCAGATCTTTTTTCTCTAATAAATCATGAATTTTTTCAAATCCAAGACAGTAATTAGTCAGTTTTGATGCAAGAGCTGGAAATTCCTCTTCCCACTTTTTTAAGATCTCTTTTTCCAAAAAGTGAAATTCTACGAGAGAAAGAGTTATTACGGAGGTCGTACAAACGGTCATGTAAAAAAAGGAGTCATCCCCCACAATATCACCAGGATTTAATTCTTTGATAAGGAATTCTTCTCCCTCCTTGTGAAAGACCATTTTTAATTGACCCGCATCAATAAAATAGAGCTTGGAATTTAATTCACCCTGTCGAATAATGGTCTGATCCGCATTGCATGTGCCAGATTTCATGGCATAGTAAAGGACATTGGCCTCTTCTTTGTTGAAGATATCATATAGATTCGTCCAGAAAGCGAGGTGATCTTGATCTATAGATTTGCTTTTTTCTTCTTCAATGATTTCGCCCGCCTTGACGATCTCGGTTAAAGCCATGGGGTCAACTTCTAAAAGTCTTTCCCTTAAGACTTCTGCTTTTGAAAAGTCTTTTTCCTTGGCGTATTTCACAATCAAATCAAATAATATTTTGACGGCAGATTTGGTGTCGTTCTGTTTAACATGTTGGTCGACCAACTTTAGCTGTTGAGTAAGCTCATCTTCTGCCGGTTCTGTCTTTTTAGACTCTATGGTTTCCAAGGCACTTTCGGCAGCGGCTTGAACCTTGGAATCCTCGTGGGTCAAACAGGTTTTAAGGATTGGCACATTGTCCTCAGTGCCTACCTTGCCCAACAGCAGTATTAGATTACACATGTAATGGGAAGGCCCGCCTTGTTCGATCCGTTGAGTCAAGACAGGAGAAACCGACGGGCTTATTTCGGAAGCAATTTTTAAAATGCGGTCGTGCTCGGATATATCCTGACTTTCCCGCAAAATATCCAGCAAGGGCTCAATAGATTTTGAACCGATCATAGTCAGCGTGTTAGCCGCCTGCTCCCGAAGGTTTTTTTCATTAGTTTGAAACTCCTGCAACAGAAGGTCCAGAATGTCGTCTGTTGCAGTGCTTTTTAATACATTGCCCGATAGTGCCTGGATCGCCGCGTTCTTTTTTATCCTTCCGGAATGTATCAGATGGAAGGTCTCAAGCAATTGGTTACATTCAGCAAACTGATGGTTTCTGATCAGAGCCTGCGCCGCGTCCTTCAGTTGTTTACAGATATGCTTGTAGGCGGGGTTCACTTTGGTCTCAAATTTTATCCAGCTCGTTAACTTATGGGAGAGTCTGAGCACTTCATCCATTCGCTGCTTGGAAACGAAGTTAAAGTTGATCTGCGCCAGAACAGTCGATACCTCGGCCCGCACTTCCGCCTTTTCACTGAGTAGTCCTTCACCTAACCTGTCGATGATGCCTTCGGCGATCTTGTTTTTTCCCGTGGAAAACAGCTGGTCTACAGTGCTAGGTACCGCTATCATCACTTGCCTGTCCAAAAAGGCTTTGTCCTCGCCTTTCAAAATGCTGTTTATTCCGGCCTTCACATACATAAGACGGCTTTTCCTCTGTTCTTTTCTTTGACGTCTTTCGATACCGCTCTTGAGTAAATATTCTAGGCCGTGATCTTTGCGTCTATCTTCCCCGGAACGGCGTTCAACACCGGAAGGATCAAGAGCCTCTTCACCGTCAGCGGCACCTCCTTCCAACTGCTTGATTTTAGATGCCAGCCTTGCAAACTTCTCATCATCAAGCTGATCAAGAACGTTATCAAAAAGATCTTCACCGAGTACACCCTGGGGATTTTGAGTCAAAACCATGCTGAGCGTCTCATCATCCATGTCTGCTATGGAACTTACTATCTGCATGGAAATCTCTTCTTTGCTGCTGCTGTCTACAACTTCACCCAGAGTATTGATCATGTGGATGACAGCCTCAGACAGTTTTTTGCTTGGAGTGGCCCCCTCTTGCTGGGTGATCTGCGCAATGCCAGTTTTAAACACCTCGGCGACCCATTTAGGGTCCTTGGCCGCATCCCTGAAGCTCTCAAGATCAATACCTGATTCGGAATCCCCCATGACGAATTTGATAATATTTTCATCTTTGTCTCTATCAATAGCTTCATCAGCAGATACGATTCGCTGGTCTTTATCTACGGCAACATAGAGCTTTTGATCCAGGAGGACATGCCGTAAATTATTGCTCGCCATAACCTCTTGTAGACTCCCTTTTTTTGTCACATTTTCTGGCTTCTGGCTAACAATTTTCAGGAAAGTAAGGAGCTCGTCTTTGTCCAGTCCTTTTTCGAACGCGATGCTCTTAATCCCAAAATTGACCATCAATTGAACAAAGGCAGTCACCTGAGGCCTTTTCTGATCTTTTTCATTCAAAGCCTGCCCCGAGATAATAAGGTTTTTTTCCGACTCAGCAAATATGGCGGAACCCTCTTTCTCGAAAATTGTCTGGAGGATCGTATAGGCTCTGTCAATGGAATTGCCTATCATATCGCTGGTAGGAGGATAAAGGCGTAAATTGGTAATAGTGGCATTTAAAACGATCATTGCCTCAATAGCGTTTTCTAGTATGATTGGATCTGTCATTGTTTTACTCCAATATAGATTTGTGTATTATAGAACTCACCCCAATCTACTGAGAACTAATATTATTATATTTTAATAAGAGCAACTTTATAAAAATTTGCTCATTCTAATTTATTATAGAAAAAATTTATTTATTTGTCAAGTTTATCTGGCACAACTGTGTGATAAGACCCCCCTTTTTCCGGTAAGAAATAAAGAGAAACTGTCCTTGGTTGTCCAGGGAAAGTGAAGTAAATGGGGTATTATTGAAGTTGTAATAATGGTAAGATATAGTAAATTTTGAATAAAACTATTATATCCTATTCATGCTTTGATATTAGGTTTATTTATACTCAACCATGGAAGATGAACTCAAACGAGTCTTGACCTACTACGACCTGGGTGGTCCCAGGAGTGGTAGAAAGGTGAAACGCTTCGGATACTCAATGGGGAGTTCCATGATAAAAGCCATCATCTTTGACTTCGGGAGGGTTATCTCGGCACAAAAGCCTCCATCCCTTTTTCGACGCTACGAAAAGGAGTTAGGGCTGGACCCGGGCACCATTAACTCCATCATGTTCGGTAGTGGGGTTTGGCAGGAAGCACTGGTGGGCCGTAAGACAGCTGAGGAATTCTGGTATACCATCGGTCCGGAGCTCGGCTTGGAAACGCCCGAAAAAATAGAAGCGTTTCGCCGTCGTTACCAAGCCGATGAGGCAATCAACAAGGATGTACTTGAGCTGATTAGGGGACTATACGGTCGCTACAAGCTTGCCGTACTCTCCAATTCACCACCGGATCTGTCCCGATGGCTGTCTGAGTGGAACATGCTCCATTTGTTCAATGTGGTATTCTGCTCCGGGGACGAAGGTGTGGTCAAACCAGAGCCTGCAGCTTTCAAAATGACGCTTGATCGGCTGGGGGTACAGCCCGAGGAATCTGTTTTTATTGATGATACAGACGAACATGTGAAAGCGGCCCGATCCCTAGGAATGCATGGGATACTCTTCACGACCGCCCATGCGCTCGCTGATGAGCTGAAAGAGATACTTGAGACGCACTGAATCAAGCAGATTTTCAAAAAGACCCGACCTTGCCCAAGAGTGTGAGTAACAGTTTAGTCCCTTTTTCCGTGACAATTGGGATAGTCATCCTGCTCAACGTCCACGGCGCGGCGGCGGTCAGCAAAAGGGGATTTATTATTGTACTTGCTTATAAGCTTGAGATTAGCTGGAGTCGTTGTACAGCGCCGCCTGTGCGGTTGCGGCATCGGTGGTGAGAAGCGTCTTGAGGAATGTGAGTGGATGGACGCCCTGCCTTTTTGCTGTCTGCATCAGGCTGGGGATGATGCTATGGGTCTTGAGCCCCAGTTCGGATCTCGTTCCGAAGCATACTTTGCGGAAGATTACCAACTTTCGCAGCGATTGCTCGGCATGATTATTGGTCGGGGGCACCCCTGGGATGCGAAGAAAGGTAAAGAGGTTTTTCTGTTCAGGGCCGATGAGATAGGTTCGCAGGGTTTCGGCAGGCTTGAAACGAAGCGGCTGTTTGCAAATGGCCTTGATCTCTCTGAGGAAGCGTTTTTCGATCTGAGTGGCAGAGTTTTGGGAAATGTCGCAGGATTTAAGTTTCTGGCCGATGTCGCATGCCCTGGAGAAGAGGTCCTGGGCCCCTGAAAAGGGTGAAAAGGGGGACGACCTTCAATAATTAAATAACTTGACATAATGTATATTTGGGAGTATGTTGCGGGCATGCCCAGGATAGCCCGATTAGACACTTCCGGCCTCTTGCATCATGTTATGATCAGAGGAATAGAACGCCGAAAGATATTCAATGATGATAAAGATCGTGAAAACTTCATTGAACGGCTATCTTTTCTCCTGCCTGAAACCAAGACCCAATGCTACGCATGGTCATTTTTATCGAATCACGCCCATTTTTTGTTAAGAAGCGGTCCTGGAGGTATTGCCGCTCTAATGAGAAGATTGCTTACCGGATATGCGGTATCTTATAACAGGAGGCACAAGCGCCACGGGCAGCTTTTCCAAAACAGATATAAGTCCATTATATGCCAGGAAGATGCCTATTTGCAGGAATTGGTTCGGTATATTCATTTGAATCCATTGAGGGCAAAGATAGTGGTTGATATGAAGGAACTGGATCGTTATTCTTATTGCGGTCATAGCGCCTTGATAGGAAAGAAAAAGAGGGAATGGCAAGATGTTGAATATGTTTTAGGTTTTTTTGGAAGAAGGGTTGGTGAAGCGAGAAAGGGGTATGTGTCCTATGTTAAAAAAGGCATTGTCTTGGGGAGGCGGCCTGAATTGGTAGGAGGGGGTTTGATAAGAAGCCTTGGTGGTTGGGATGAAGTCAAAAAGATGCGTCTGATCAGACAGGATCGCACCAAGAGCGATCAACGAATATTAGGGGATAGCGATTTTGTGAGTGATGTACTTTCGGAATCGCAAGAGCAATTTTCCCGGAAATATAAACTCAAAAGCTTGGGCTATGATTTTGAAAAGGTTGTTGAGAGGGTCTCCATCTTATTCCAGTTGGAAAAGGAATACATAACCGGAAGAGGGAGGCAAAAGGACCGAGTCCGGGCCAGGGATTTACTCTGCTATTGGACTGTGGTTGAATTGGGAATGTCAATGGTGGATTTTGCGAGGAAATTTGACATAACGCCTGGATCTGTCAGTTATGCGGTTCAGCGAGGAGAGAAAATAGCAAAAGAAGGGGGTCACCAACTTGATACTTGAGTTATTTGAATATTGAAGGTCGTCCCCCCTTTTTGTGGTGACGAGGTGCTGAAGGTTTTCGATGTATAATTGCACACCCTCTTAAATATGTTAAATTGAAAACCTGACACCCCGGCAATGGACATGTACATTTTCTGTATATCTACACGAAAGTGGAGTTATACAGAAACTTTAGAATAACTTGTTATGCAATAAATCATTTAGCAAATAGGTGGCGAAAATGTATAAAAATACAATTTGCAGCCTCGCTATTCTTACAGCGAACTGGCAAATAAACAAAAGAGACTATATCGAAAATTTTATCCCCTTCATCGCCACTTTAATTAGCAAGAAGAAATACAACAAAATACAAATAGATGAAATAGTGGCTGATTTTCCAAATGAATTTGGCTTGAGCATACCATATCATCCAATGCAGACAATTTTAACAAGAGCAAAACGTAGGGGATTGATCAGAAAAAGCGGGAATTCATTATTCCCAATTATGGACAATATTAGAAATTATGAGTTTTCAAGTGAAGCACAAAAACAAGTACGTCAACAAGAAAGAATTATTAGTGAAATCAAATCATATGCGAAAAACAATTATAATTATGAAATGACGAATGAGACTATTGAGCACTCTTTGATAGCGTTTCTAAAGGATTATGACTTAGAAATATTATTTGCATCAGAAGACAAAGGACTCCTTCCTGACGTTTTAGCATCGAAGAAAGATAAGTTCATCATATATAAATATATCAGTATGGTATATGAATCAGAACCGATAATATTTAGCTTTATTGTAGATATTGCTATTGGAAATTTAATGGCTAATTCCTTATTTTATAGGGATTTTACGCGGTTTGTCGGAAAGCTAAGAGATGTTTGTTTTTATTTAGATACACCATTGATTTTTAAACTTATTGGATTAGAGGGCAACGAACGAGCATCGGTTTATAAGGAGTTTATTAAGACCCTTCATGATGAAGGTGCTTGTATTAAACTCTTCAGGCACACTTACGAAGAATCATATGAAATATTAGAGGAATGCTTAAATTGGGTTGAAAATACATCCTACGATCCGAGTAAAGCAAGTGCTATCTTGCGGTATTTTGTCGAAAATAATTTTTCTAAAATTGATGTGCAGCGGTTTATTAACCGAATTGATACGATTCTAAGCAGTAATTATATCGATAGGTCTAATGTGACTGACAAACCAGATATTCAAGAATTTTCTGAATATAATGTAGACGAGCTAAAGATTCAAAAATTGATAGTTGACATTTATAAAGATTACAACCCGTTATTCAATGAAGATGAAAAATCATTTACATTGCGCAGAGATGTCGATTCTATTGCATCAATTTATATATTGCGAAAGGGGAAAAACGCAAAGCACATCAAGGATGCAGACCATATATTTATGACAACTAATGGAGCTATCGCTCTTGCCGCAAGAAAGTATGAGCTAAGTAGACATGGGAGCAAATATAGCATTCCAGCTTGCTTGACTGATACATTTGTTGGCACCATCCTTTGGCTTCAATCTCCAGCTAAAATATTTGAAATAAACAAACGAAAAATTTTAGCAGACTGTTGTGCAGCATTAAAACCCGATGCCAAGCTAATAAAAAAATATCTTTCTGAAGTAGAAAAGCTTCGGAGCGATGAACAAATTGATGAAAACGCATACTATTTTTTAAGGCGCGATAGTATGGTCTTTGAGTTACTAGAAGAAAAAACTATGGGAGATGCCGATAGTTTTGATAGCTCGGTTTTGACTGATATATATAGTGAAATTACATCTGAGATTAAACAAGAGGCAAGCTTGAAATATCTTAAAGAAAAAGAGCTGCATCAAGAAACTCAAATCAAATATTATGATCTTGAGACAAGACATAAACAATTATCTTTTTCACTAGAAGAAAGAGCTTTTCAGATGTCGAAGTTTGTTTCGAATGCATTCATTATATTGCTTACTTCGATTATTCTATTTGGCATAGGTGTTCAAATCATTCCACCTTTACTTGAAGATACACCTAATTTAAAGAGAGGAATAATATTACTTTACAGCATTTTAACTATCCTTAATCTTTCTTTTGGCTTCAATATGTTTGGTTTAAAAAAATCTCTACAAAAAAAGATAAAACAAATTATTATAAAAATGTTTTCTGGTAATGAAACGATATAGTTGCATAACCTGTCACTGCTGCGGACTCGGTGCCCTCGCCGCAGAGTGGCGGCGTTTGGCTTCAATATTTAAATTCAAGGTCATATGAATGCTTAAATCATATCTGAAAAAGATTTTTAAGACTGCAAATCAAGGTGATGCCAGAGAGGAAAGCTATTACGCGGCTCTTGAAGAGTTAATGGAAGATTTGGCGCACTCTTTTGGTAAGAGTACAATACACATCACAACCCTCCCCAAAAGCACTGAAGCCGGTAATCCTGATTTCCGAGTGTGGGACGGAAAGCAACATATTGTAGGATATATTGAAGCCAAAGCCCCGACCATTGAGAATTTGGATTCCACAGAACATTCAGAACAGCTAAATCGATACAGGAACACATTCCCGAATCTGATTTTAACCAATTTTTTTGAGTTCCGACTTTATCGGAACGGCATTCTTGTTGAAAAGGCATTAATTGCCAGACCTTTCATTGTGCATAAGCTTAAAACAATTCCGCCTGTCGAAAAGGAACCCGATTTTGCAAAATTGATGGAGGCGTTTTATTCATTCTCACTGCCCAAGGTTTATAATGCCAAAAATCTGGCGATAGAGCTGGCAAAACGCACAAAGTTTTTAAAAGAGGAGGTCATTACCGAGGAACTGGCTGAGGAAGAGAAAAATGGCAGAGGTTTTATCCTTGGATTTTATGAAGCATTCAGACAATTCCTCATCAGCGGACTTTCAAAAGAGGATTTTGCCGACCTATATTCCCAAACAATCACTTATGGACTCTTTGCCGCGCGTATGCGGGCTAAAAACGGCTTTAACAGAAAACTCGCTTATGACAATATTCCCCGCACCATCGGAATATTAAGAGATGTTTTCCGGTTTGTCTCCCTTGAAGATGCTCCTGCTCAAATGGAATGGATTATCGATGATATCGCGGAAGTCTTATCTGTGGCGGATGTTAACAAACTACTTCATGAGTATTTTAAAGAAGGCAAAGGGAAAGATCCTGTTCTTCATTTTTATGAGACCTTTCTTGCAGAATATGATCCTACAACCCGTGAAAGACGCGGCGTATATTATACACCTGAACCGGTTGTCTCATATATTGTGAGATCAATTCATCATATTTTAAAGGAAAGATTCGGCAAGGCTGACGGTATAGCAAACGATTCTGTGACGGTTTTGGACCCGGCATCAGGCACGCTTACCTTTTTAGCGGAAGCGGCAAAACTGGCGGTCAATGAATTTACGATCAAATATGGTGAAGGTGATAAAGAAGGATTTATTAAGGAACATATTCTCAAAAATTTCTATGCATTTGAACTTATGATGGCACCGTATGCAGTAGGTCATTTGAAGATGTCTTTTCTACTGGAAGAACTCGGCTACAATCTCAAACAAGATGACAGGTTTAAGCTCTATTTGACAAATACGCTGGAAATGGAAGAGCTTGAACAAACGAGTATGCCAGGCATGGCTTCCCTTTCCGAAGAATCCCGTTTGGCTGGAAAAGTCAAAAAAAAGAAGCCGATCCTCGTAATACTCGGCAACCCCCCTTATTCCGGGATATCTGCAAACAGGAGCGATAAGGAAATTGAGTTCAATAAAGGAGGAAGATATACAACCCATTATCAAATTAAGGAAGATACTGGTTCGTATAAATTGGTCCCACAAACCAAAGAGGCAAAACGAAAGATAATCAAAAAGCAGAAAACCTGGATAGGGGAATTAATAGAATATTATAAGGTGATAGATGGAAAATGGCTTAATGAAAAGAATCCCAAGTGGTTGCAGGACGACTATGTAAAGTTCATCCGTTTTGCCCAATGGAAATTAGATCAGACTGGCGAAGGGATACTCGGATTTATAACCAATCACAGCTATCTGGATAATCCAACATTCAGAGGGATGCGCCAATCGTTGATGAACAGCTTTGATGAAATATATTTGCTTGATCTGCACGGCAATAGTTTAAAAAAAGAAAAATGCCCAGACGGTTCAAAGGATGAAAACGTGTTTGATATCCGCCAGGGAACGGCCATTGCGTTATTCTTAAAGACAAAAGACAGGAATAGTAAAAACGGCAAGAAGGTTTTTCATTCCGAATTGTGGGGGATGAGAAAGGAAAAATACGACTGGCTTATCAACAATGATATTACAACAACAAAATGGCAAAAAATAGCTCCCAAATCAGAGTTATATTTTTTTGTACCCAGAGATGAAAGACTATTGAATTCCTACCAAGACTTCCCACAAGTCACATGGATTTTTCCCTTACACAGTCTGGGGTTCCAAACACATCGGGATGCTTTTGTCATTGACTTAAACCGTGAATCACTAAAACGTCGCATCCGGATGTTCCGAGATCCCAAACTGCCTGATGAGATGATCAGAGAAGCCTTTAAACTTAAAGAAACCCGCGCCTGGGAATTGGAGCAAAGCCGTAAGCGAATTAAGAGGGATGACAATTGGGAAGAGAAGATCTTGCGTTGCTTGTATCGTCCGTTTGATGTGCGATGGATTTTCTATCACAGAGACGCAGTAGACCGCGGGCGCCAGGAGGTAATGAGGCACATATTGCATGGGGAAAACCTTTGTTTGCTAGTTCCGCGTCAGATTGGAACGCTCGGGTGGTCGCATTGCCTCGCCACAACAGAAATAGCTGAGAGCTGTGTAGTATCAAACAAAACAAGGGAGCAGAACTATAACTTTCCAT
>Ga0180009_10001691_pt1 | contig 26669 bp, 25 predicted proteins | sample OS_PC_MetaG_FD_123537 | JGI IMG/M metagenome (GOLD analysis project Ga0180009, IMG submission 123537) | Groundwater microbial communities from the Aspo Hard Rock Laboratory (HRL) deep subsurface site, Sweden - OS_PC_MetaG | ecosystem: Environmental > Aquatic > Deep subsurface > Groundwater... | reverse complement strand
TCGCTCACACAGGTGAGGTTTTTCACTCCTTAGGATTTAGAGGTAAGTCTCCATCTATCACACAGTATTTAGTAATTTTAATGTCAATGTCGATTTCTAAACGAAGTAATGAATCGCTAATTGACTATTCCGGTCCAATCGGTGCCACCCATTCCGGAGCATTCGGCGCCAGTATTCCGGTCCATTCAACGCCACCCCAAAAGTGGCAAAAAATGGAATTAGAAACAGTTGAATAAAAAAATAACATCACCTGACATTCCGGCAGAAACGGCGCCACCTTTCCGGGCAGATTTGTAACAATCGAGTACCTTGTCACAAAACAGGTGCTATGTCAAAACGACCCATAACGATGTTACAAATTCGACGCATAATACAACTTTTAGAACAAGGGCAATCCAAGCGAAAAATAGCCCTAAGCCTTCATTCAGGACGCCATACAATAGATGGTTATATTCATAGGATTGAGCAAAGCGGAATGGAATTACAGCAGTTATCCAGACTTTCAGATGCAGATCTAGGGGCTTTGTTATACACTGGTAACAGGGAACAGGAGTCTGATAAACGACTGGAAGATTTGCAAAGCAGATTAAGTTATTTTCATAGCGAATTAGGCCGAACCGGAGTTACCAAACTCACCCTTTGGCAAGAATACAGGCTGGAAGTCCCAGATGGCTAAAGTTATTCTCAGTTTTGCAAACATCTTGTAAATGACAAACGCAAGAGTTCAGCTACCATGCATTTTGAGCATAAACCCGCAGAGCGAGTCAAAGTTGATTTTGCCGGTAAAAAGTTGAGTTACGTTGATTTATCCACTTCAGAGATCATCACATGCACCGTCCTTGTTTGCGTATTGCCCTTCAGTGAATACAGCTATGTAGAAGCGCTGCAATACGCCATCCAGGAATATCTTTATCCGGCATTGGGAAGGTGTATGAGCTATTTCGGCGGCGTTCCGGCGAATGTGCTGAGCGACAACATGAAACAATATGTAAAAAATAGCAACCGGTATGATCCGGTCTTCTCAGAGGTATGTGAACAATGGTCATTGTACTATAACACCAGTTTATCAGCTACCCGGGTTTCTAAACCTAAAGACAAACCCAGTGTTGAACAAGCAGTTCACCTGGCTTATAGGCGTGTATACGATCCCCTGCGCAACAAAATATTTTACAGTCTGAAAGAGCTTAATGACAATATAATCAAATGCTTAGAGATACATCACAATAAGCATTTACAAAATCGCACCTACAACCGTAGGGAGCTTTTTGAGCAACATGAGCTCCCTTTGCTTAAGGCCCTGCCTGCTGAACCATTTGTGCTCAAGCATACTGCTATGGCGAAGGTGCAGAAGAACTATCATATCATTCTGGGAGAAGACTGGCATCAGTACAGTGTTCCATATCAGTACATAGGGAAAAAAGTAAAGATTATCTATTATGCAGATGAGGTAGAGGTTTATCTTGATTTGCGCCGTATTGCTGTGCACAGGCGCAACTACCGGAAGCATGGCTATACAACACTGGAAGAACACATGCCGGAGAAACACAAGAAGTATAGGCAACCCAAAGGTTGGGATGCAGATTATTTTCTTGGAAAAGCGAAACAACTAGGCGTGTGTTCACATAAAATTATCAGCCGTATCCTGGAGTCTAAAACGTTCACCGAACAAGCCTATAATGCCTGCCTTGGATTATTGCGGCTATCAGGCCAGTATGGTGAAGATCGCTTTGAAAATGCATGTAAAAGGGCCGTTAATGCCCCCAAGATAAACTACCGCCTCATCAGCGATATACTGTCAAACAATCTGGATAAAGAACAAACGGATCAAATGACAATTTTTTCATCCATCCCTGACCATGAAAACCTTCGTGGGCCACAGGCATACAATTAGTCACTAATACTTAAACAACATGAACACGCAAATCACTTTAGATCAGTTGAAACAGTTAAAACTGCCAGGCATGGCAGACGCCTATCAGGCTATTTTATCATTGCCGGTACAAGAGCAACCTCCCATCCATCAATTTATGGCCCGCTTATCAGAGGCAGAGATCCAGCACAGGGCCCATCTGAGAACACAGGCCCTGTTAAAACTGAGCAAACTTCGCTACCATGCCGTTATGTAGCAGGTGCATTGTAACTCCGGAAGTAACCTAACACAGGATCAACTCATGAACATAGCTGACTGCAGCTTCATTGAACGCTCTGAAAACATCCTCATTACCGGTGCCACTGGTTGTGGAAAAAGTTATCTGGCTTGTGCAATCGGGCGCCAGGCATGCACCTTTGGATACAAGACTCTTTACCTGGAAATGACGCGATTCTTAGAAAAAATCACCCAAACCTAACTTGATGGAACCTATATTAAAATACTGAATCAAATCGAAAAAACCCAATTGGTTATCCTGGATGATTTTGGCATACATCCCATGGATAAATTAAACGGCTGGCACTCTTACAAATACTTGAGGATCGGTACGGTAAGCGATCAACATTGATATCTTCACAGATACCAGTTAACAAACTGTACGAATATATCGGCGAGAATACCGTGGCCGATGCGATTATGGACAGATTGTCAGGTAATGCACACAGATTTGAATTAAAAGGAGATTCTTTATGAAAGAAAAAAACAGAAAAAAACTGATTAATATTGTAAAACAAATCCGCCCAGTTTAGGTGGCGCCGTTTGCACCGGAATGGTGGCGCTGAATCACCGGAATAATCAGCTAATAATTTTTGAGTATATTTCATTATAATCTCCACCTGCTTCTTCCATATGTTCATTAAGTACATGGTCACATTGTAATAATCCTATCTTGAACTCAGTTTTTATATTTTTATTCATATACATAAACGAAAGATATCTGATTTGAATACTTTTGGGTGGGCTGTATTTGAACTCTTTTGCAATTTTTAAACGCGAATTGGCTTGTGCGAATTGCAAATGTGTTGGACTGTGTTGGTATAGTATTCATCTAGTTTTACATTGGAAATATATTTTCAGGAAAAAACCACTTATTTAAAGTTTTCAAGGCAGAATGAGATAATTCTTGCGTAAATAAAACAGCTAATCGTTTTTTAGGTCTTGAACAAGAAACATAAAAAAGATTTCTATTGCGCTCAAAAGCTTCTTTTTTATCAACAGGAATTCCATCGTTCACCCAACCGAGAAACTGACTCCAATTATATTTATTCCAACCTCTGCCGCAAATTACTAAGACATTTTCAAATTCTGCACCTTTTACTCCATGATAAGTTGAAAACGGAGTTTTATTATCAATGTATTTAGCCAGTTCTATTACCTCTAAGTATTTAACAGATTTAAGTTTTTTTATTTTTGAAATAAGTTTTTTATCGGCTTCATCCTCAAATTCTGTTAAATCCTTAAGTTGTGAAAATTTCTCTTCTGATTCTTCAATTTTAGCTGATAAACGGGGTTTCTGTGTTTCAACTAAACAGTCAATAACATCACCAATAGTACCCGTATTTCTGCTATCAATTAATTTTTTTAAACTTTCATTCCAAACTTTTTTATCACCATGGTTTCCCAATCTTGGAGTTCTCATTCCTATAGCCTTCAACATCTCGCCATATTTTTTATTGCCAAAATGCTCTGAAACAGGTTCAAGAATATTTACAAAATAGTCAATGTATTGATCTTGCATTTTAAGATAATCATCAGAATAATGAAAAACATCAGAAATTCCGCTATACCCCTGCTCTCTTGCAAGAACGGAATTTGTAAGCATTAAAATTTTAGTCTTTCCAAATGTAAATTCCCAACCTTCCTGTAATAGTTTATTTTTTAAAGCTCTAAAATAATTCCCAGCTTCATTTGCTGGCAAATCACCTGTCCAATGTCCGCCACCTTTCCCATCTCTTCTTGCACCTGTCCAATTATTTGTATGAAAGACTTTAATGTCACCTGCAGAAGTAGGGTCTTTTTCCATCTGCGGGAGGCTTGGACGCATTCTATTTAGAAATTCAACTATTTTCTTCTCAGACCTAAAATTTGCATTTTTCCCAATTTCCTCAATCTTATTAGATGCCATTTCGCCAATCCCATCTTCATAAATTTTCTGCCAATGGTCTCCAAATAATCCAATTTGTATATTAAAGTTAGACTCTATCAAATTTGATATTATGGATTTGCCTAATTCTGCATTGGTATCTTGGTATTCATCTATAAATATTATCGGATATTGATTTTTAAGAATATTTTTAAACTTTTCTTTTGATAGTAGGACTGTAAAAAGTTGTATTACATTATCATGATGAATGTAAATTTCCATCTCTGATGCACTTCGATAACCTAAATCATATACAATTTTTTGCTTTTTCAATCCCCCAGCATCATCAATTTTTTCGTTAAGCTTATCATCACCTAACGTTGTAATTTGCTCTCTCATTTGAGATTGAAAGCCTTGTAATATCGACCAACAAAAGCCATGAATTGTATCAACGAAAACAGTTGGATGATTATCAATTCTACTTCTAATCTCATCTGTCGCAACGTTAGTATAGGTGATACATGCAATTTTGTGAAAACCTTTTTGAAGCGTTGCAGACTTTGATTTTATCAGATAATGCAATGCTTGTATTAAAGAAAATGTTTTACCAGCACCAGCTCCTGCTTCAACACGAAATGAACTACCTTTATCTAATGCAGTGTATATTTTCTTTAAAGTTTCTTCTGATGCTTTTTCGGCTGGATTACTCATAAAGCTCTTATTTAATCAAGTCTGTACTTAAAACTTTATTTGATTCATTTTCTGATAGCCAAACTAAGCCTTCTTTGATATAAAGAGGAATCACCCAATTTGATTCTTCATAAGCATATTTTATAGCAAAATCTGTCTTTTTAGAATAATACTTTTTAGCTTCTTCAAAAGCCTTTATTTCTAAAGCATTACCCTTTAGTTCTATGATACCAAAGAGTTCATGATTAGCAATTATAAAAGCATCTTCAAAACTCCTCCCACAACACTCTTTTGTTTCTTCATCTATTTGATACGCTAACCTTCTTATTCCTTGAATTTTATCTTTAAGTTTTTTTGAACGTATTTCAGCTAAATCAACATTTTCATCTTTATATTTAAACCAATTGATTATACCTGCATTACTGGACTTTTCTCCATCGGAAACTAAACAAGCTTTGTGTTTTATCCCTTTGTCCGTTGTTTCAGGTTTGGTCGAGTCAAGGTCAGTTATAATTAATGTTTTCAACTCTAAAAAGTCCAAAAATTTATAAAAGTGATGTGCATATGCACCGCCAATTTCAATTGTAGAGATAAATTGGCTTGAAAGATTGCCTTTATCTAATTTCTGGATGAACTCGGGCATTAAAATTCTTTCTGTTGGGCCTTCAATCATAATGGCTTTATCAGCAAAGAATAAATCACACTTAGTTAATGTCAGATATTTATGAATAAAGTTTTTATCCGTATCATTTTCAGGTTTACTAAATTCTTCATTAAGGTCTTTAATATATGTTTGGAATCCGTCATCTCCTTTTGTAAGAAAGTAGCGTATGGATTCAAAATCAGCTTCATTGGCTATGTGTGTTGAATGTGTTGTTACAATAAATTGAACAGGCCAATTCTTACCTCCATTTAATTGTTTTGAAAAAGTATCTGCTATTTCGTACAATTTCCTAATAAATACTTCCTGCATTTGAGGATGGAGGTGGGCTTCGGGTTCTTCAATAAAAATCACATGATTTTTAGGTTGAATTTCATCAGATTGAAACTGCCTGAAATAATCAAACAAATGAAAAAGGATAAATATTAAATTTCTTGAACCTAATCCATTATAAGTTTCAGGAAGATTAATCCCATATGATTTTTCGTAAAGGAGTTTTGTATTTTTCTCAATAATAGTTTTAGCATCAAAGGTTGTTTTTGTGGTAAATTTTGGGTCACTTAATCCAGGATAACCCATAATCTGAAGTGCTGGAATTAAAGCTTGAACTTTTGAATTAAAATCAGAATCTACAGTTGTTTGTATTTGTTTTACAACCTCGTCAAGTTCTTTAGATTTCTTCTGCATTTCTTCTGGTGCAGATTCTTTAGAAGCATTACTAAAAATGCTACTTAGAACTTTTCCTAAAACATCATTTTCTTTTATAGTTTCATCGTCCAACCAACGTTGTGCATTTATAAAATCTGTTCGGATTAAACGTTTGTAATTTTCGAATTCAGTTTTTGAAGTATTACCCGAATCTTGAGTGTCAATTGCAATAACCTCAAAATCGAAATACATAGGTATGCGCTCTCTGAGAATATTAAATAAATCAGGAGCATCTTCATCAGTTAAGCCAGAGAAGAAACCATTTATTTTCCCATCTTTTAATCTATATGATATTTTTATTTGAGTCTTTGTAACCTTTTCATCCAAATCAATAATGAAATTGCTTAGTACACCATAATCATCCTTATTATCTGAGTAGTTTATTAAAAGGGACATATCAATGCTAGGAAGCAATCTTCTTATTAGAGAGTCATTTTTGTTTCTCAATTTTGCTTTTAAAGCTTTTGAAAAACAAGAAAGAGAAGCAAGGCTAAAATCTTCAAGTTTGAATTTTTCTCTTTTAGAGAATCGTCTAAAAATCTCTGTTAATGAAGTTTTGCCTGAGTTATTGCGACCAACTATAACAGTAGTTTTATCTTGCAATGAAAGACTTGCATTTTTTAAAAGTCTAAAATTTTTTATCTCAATTTTCTCTATTTGCATATCATCGCTATTTAAAGTAGGTGTGGAGGGGCAAAAATTGCACTCTTTTGCAAATTTTGGTCTGTGGGTTGGCTTTTATGATTTGCAAATGTGTGCAATGTGTGTGGGCTTCCCTAACTGTCCCGAAGGGCAGAAGCGGGTCGGCAAAAACTAATTTTTTCTTGCACCAACCTTCAATCAATAAGCCTATATTTTCTATTCGTTTTTTCAAATTTATAATCAGGTTATTTCTATGTAACTCGGTTTCTAAGCCTTGCATACAACTTGTTTATATCCCAAATATCTTATATTTCAATATATTCATGTTTATATGGTCATTTTGTACACTATAAAATATTTATTCCATATTCCAGCATCAACCTGAAATCCTGCATTTATTACTTATTAATAACAAAACCCCAAAAGTTTTACCCAATATATGAAAATAAATGCTATCGGACAATATATGAAAGATGAAAGTTACCAACAATGAATCGATTCCAAAGGGTCAGATACTTAAATACTACTGCATTTGCCTGGTAGCAAAATCGCTTAATAAAATTTCATATATGCAGGTAAGGGATCAATCATTATGCCCGGGCATACCTTTCAAACTAGAACAAACAATATGCAAGCTCTACGTGAATGTTGAGTGCTTCCAACATATCCAGATTCTCCTCTTATACAAAATAAACGCCGAAGGCACCAAGCGGAAACTGTTAGTCAAGTATAAATCCGATCGATTTAAGCAAGGGCAGGGTGATAGGTGATCCTGAATGGAAAATTTGTTCAATCGTGTCAACAAGCAGGGAAATGTTATAATCCTGGATTGCGTTTATCGAAAATGAATCAAAAATGATTATATATATTGCTTTTCCCTCAAATTCAGGATCATTTTCTATTAACTCCAATACATACTCGAAAGGTCCCCTGTCATTGAAGTATTTGTCAATGGTATTTTTAATGAAATCACAGTTCTCTCATTTTTTAGCTGATCCGGATGCATTATTACTTCTCAATCTTAAAATATCTTAAATGCTGAGATCAAAGAACTTCCCGGAATAGTAATCAACCATATCTATGGCCTTTATTATCTTTTTAGAAAGGTCCCTCGAATAACATTTCTATTGAAGGAAATATGTTTGGGTATTCTGCTTTGACATTATTTTTATTGTTTAATAAAATATTCGACAGAATCCCACCTAAGTATGATTTATGATATAAATGTTTACTAGCATATAAACCGTCTTCAGTGCCTAATAATGTCTTAAAAATGGAAGATTCAAAGTTGGAGAGGATATAAAACCATGTATCCCAGATATTACCCAATAATTTCCAACCCGATTGTACTGCTGACGAGCCGGTAGTTTGTAACATTAATACATCCATCAGGAGCTCTCCTAAAATATCCAGATTATTACTCAATAAATGGAATGTTATAGAAGCATTTATATTTCTGGATAGATGTTCTTTGTCAATTTTTGGGTTTATAGCCTTGCTTTTAAAAACTGTCATGTACAATATTGAATGCGTTAGCGCATAAACACCTGATAAAGTAACATATATTGAATGAACTTGCTTACCAGAATTGAAAATTGAAGCATGCTATCTTATACTATAAGAGCATTTGGCAATATCAAATTTTTAAGTAATACGAAACTATATCAAAATCCATTTCTCCGGCCTTATACATATATACTGGAATAATCTTTAGGCTCCTCTTTTTAAGAACTGTGAATTACGAATGGTATAAATCACAATCGCCGATTTCCTGTAATTCGAAGCTTTTCTTCCTTATTGAATGTTCGCTTATTCATAATTATAATCATAAAATTATAGACTTTTTATATATTTTAATCTGACGTTTTGGGGGACTAAAACACAACAACAAACCAACCAACCGTCAATCTATTATAATATTCTTAGTAGAATAATTCGTGAGAATTTATGAGTGATTCAAATTATCTGATAAGTTAAAAAAGGGACTCCATCCCGTAGGATGGAGTCCCTTTTTCGTTCCGTGACCCCGGCGGGACTCGAACCCACAACCTTCAGAACCGGAATCTGACATTCTATCCAATTGAACTACGGGGCCGATATGCTTTACTTCCCGGTTTATCCGGAAGCGATTGCAAAGGTAGGAATTATAAATTATTTCAAACCATGCAACAGAAGTTTTCTATCGCATTGTTTGTGTTAGTCCCTTTTGATGATCTTGCATGAGGAAACCTGATGTCCATCCTGAAATACCACCATGTAAATTCCACGATCCACAGGGTTGCCCCGGTCATCATTTCCGTCCCATTTTAATATCCGGCTTCCTGAAGAAACAGTGCCATCACATAAAAGCCTTATCTCTTTTCCCTGCATATCAATGATCTTTATGGAAACCTGACCGGTATAACCGCCATTGAGCCGGATATTAACATTCCCTGTAAACGGGTTCGGGAATACGTAAATATTTCCTGAACTGATGATGCTTTCGGGCGATAACCCTGTTATATCAATAAAGAAAATAAGGTAGTGATTGGAACCATCCAGGTATTCTGCCGCGAACACCGGATCTTGTCCGGGATAGTCGGCAACGCCCTCATAGTAACCATAAGGCAGGTCTGTAAAGACGATGGAGTCATTCATTATGGTTCCGGAGCAGGTATCCTGTGGTCCATGGATCTCAAGGTTTACGTTGTTCAGGATGTTTCCTTCGAGGTCATAGGCCTTACAGATCAAATCAGCCCTGATCACCTGCAGGTCGAAATTTACGTCTCCGGTGGTAGATCCGGCCTGGACTTCAACGCCGGTGATGCTGTCTGTGAGGGTATAGGGATGGCTGGCAGTCACCGTATAGGTTCCGGCATCCAATGCTATGTGGTAAAACCCGTCGGATGAAGGATGGTCCATATGCCCTCCTGCCCTGACTTCCGTTTGGGTAACATCACCCGCTCCGTTAATGAGGGTAATATAGCCTTCAATATAACCCGTGTTTGGAGCCAGGTACAGGAAAAAATCCACATCGCTGGTCACGGCTCCTGTATCAACCTGAACACCGGTTTGATACTGGGTCAGGAACCCGGCAAGGCTGGCACTCACATCGTAAGTACCTGCCGCGACCTCCATGATATAATATCCTGTTGCATCAGGATGCACGGTGACCGTGTCGGCGGTAACATCGACCAGGGTCACATCACCTGCCCCGTTCTGCAGTTCAACCACACCTTCGATAAACCCTTTAAAAGGGATAATGTCCAGTACCAGGTCCACCCCGGTGCTTGTCTGTCCGTCGAGTACAGTAACATCCTGGACAGTATCCGGAAGATAACCGGAAAGTTTGGCAATCACGTCATAGGTGCCGGTCCAGACTTCCATCTGGTAGTTGCCCGATGCATCCGGGTGAACCATGGTGATGCCGGCTGTAACCTCTACCTGGGTTACATCACCCGGGCCGCCGTTAAGACTTACGTTCCCCTGTATAAAGCCGGTAGGCAAGGCATTCAGCGTAAAGTCAACATCGGGGGTAACCTGTCCTACCGTTACATTAACTCCATTGACAGTATCCGGGTAATAGCCCGGCAGGGAAGCATAAACATCATAGGTTCCGAACAGTATTTCCATGCTGTAGTGACCGGAAGCATCCGGGTGAACGGTTTCGGTCCCGGCCGTAACAATCACCTGAGTAACATCGCCGGTACCGCCAATGAGGGTAACTTGTCCTTCAATAAAGCCATTCTGAGGGACATAAGGTCCGAGGGTTCCGTCAAGCTGTATATTCTGGGCATAAATATCCTTGTTGCCGCTGCGGTCATCCTCCCAGCTAACTATCCATTGGTTATTGCCGAAATCATTGGTCACGGTATGAACCTTTTCCGAGTTTACCGAACAGAGAGTAATCATGCCGGGGGTCCAGAGCAGAGCGCCGGAAGCATCGATACGCATGGCCTTGATCTGGGCATCAACAGCGTTGAAGTATTCTTCGTAAAACACCACCACATCGGTTGGTGAATGTCTTGCAGCCACGGGATAGACATTCAACGGTGAAAGATCGATGAAAATCATTCCGTTGGCGGGCCAGAGGATGGTACCGGAAGATGACATCTTCTGCCCGTAAATTCCCCGCTGGTTCTGATCTGCATCCATTTCATTCCAGAACACATAAATATCGGTAGTTCCGGGAGGCAGGGCCAGGTCCGGGTACATTCTTTCCCTGTTCGCCTGGCTGGCTACCTCAACCCCGTTTGCGGGAAACAAAACTGTGCCCGTACTGCTGATATGCTGAACGAACACACTGGCATTCATATCGTTATTACGGTCGTCATGCCAGGTCATATAAAACCCATCGCTGCCATCGTTGATGAACGGAAATATCTGTGTCCAAGCGGAGATACCACCTGCATTGGAGATCACTGCCGGGCTGGCCCAGACGGGGCTGCCGTTTGCATCGTATCGTTGTGCATAAACGTGGCGCGTAGGGGAATATGAAGGGCCCGTATCATGGAAATATTTCAGGATGACTTCATCGGTTCCGACCGGAAGCAATTGCGGCCATGAATAGGTATCCGCGCAGCTCAGGGTGATACCTGAGGCGCCCCAGAGGAGATTGCCTGCCGGGTCGATCTTCTGCAGGATGATAACATCATCTGCCTGCCAGGCAACAACAGCATTGCCGGTGGAGGTTGTCACAACCTTGGGTGCGGCGTCAAAAGCAGTTGAATTGGAAAGGGCTATACCATCGGCACCCCAGGAAAAAGACCCATCGGGGGCAATCCGGTAAGCCACGACATTGTTATTTCCTCCATTCCTGATATCCTGGAAAACCAGCACCGCATGGTTGGCATTGTCGGCCGCCATGTCCCAGTCGGTAAGCCAGGTCATTTGCGGATGACTGCTGATCAAAATCCCATTGCTTGCCCATTGCGGATTCCCCTGGGGATCAAGCAACTGCATCCTGACATTATAATTCCCGCTTTCATTGGAAAAGGAAGCGATGTAGGAATAATTATTTGAACAGGTTGCTATCTTGGGAATAGCCTGTTCCCCGCTCATGGTGTTGATGGGATTGTTAACCGAAGGATTGGTGCTCCACTGGGCTCCTGCAGCAATAACAAGAAAAATCGCGAACAGGGTACTTAGGGTTGTTTTCATAAATGAAGGAATAATATTTAAATAATCCGTTTGATAGTCAAAGTTCCGAAATAATCAAACGTGAATTCTGGATAAAGGAAAAGAAATAGTTTCAAGTTATAATTCTTAACAAAAGTTGTATACCAGGATCTGTCCATCCTGAAGTTTCGCATTAATCCTGTTCGCGTTTTTAACGTACCCACCCCCCGGCCCCCTCCCTGTTGGCAGGGAGGGGGAGTGCGCTATTTCAACTTTGTGAAATTATTTACAAACAGTAAGTAAAAACAATTGGGGAATGGATTTTTGCACACCAATGAATATATGATATTTATAAATACCTGTTATCTATTTTATTAAAAACTTAATTAGCACGTTCCCCCTCACTGCTGGCAGGGAGGGGGCCAGGGGGTGGGTACAAAAAGCAAGCAAGCAAGATTTTTTATCAAACATCCTATAATGCATATTCTTTACATTTGCACAAACCGCATTCACTATGTCGAACGACTGGAAAGACCGTCTGGGGATTGTTTATTCTACCAATCCTGATTTTAAGTATGAAAACGGGCAGGAAGAACAACCTGAAACTCCGGAACCAGGGAGACAGGATTTGAGGGTAAGCCTCGACAGGAAAAACCGGAAAGGCAAAGCCGTAACGCTAATAACAGGATTCACGGGCAGGGATGAGGACCTCCAGGAACTTGGCAAATGGCTGAAAACGAAATGTGGAACAGGGGGATCTGTGAAGGACGGAGAGATCCTCCTTCAGGGTGATTTCCGCGATAAGATCATGGTTCTGCTTCAGGAAAAAGGCTATCGCGCAAAGCGAGCAGGGGGCTGAACGAATCTTACAGGTTGCAGGTTGCAGGTTACAAGCAACAAGCTGCAAGTTACAAGTTACAGGTTACAGGTTGCAGCGAGCTACTTGTAGCCTGTAACCTGTAACTTGTAGCTTTTACCTTTTCCTGAAGCACAATATTTCATTCGCCCCGGAACCGGGGTTTTCTTTTTTCCCTGAAGGCTTTTATGCCCTCTTTGAAATCCTCGCTATGGTATGCTTTGGAGCGGAGTTCCTCGATGCGTTCATAAATACCGGGGTTCAGAGGTCTGGCAGAGCCCAGGATATTAAGTTGTTCTTTGGCAACGGCAATGCTCAGGGGTGAATTCTGGCAGATCTTGCGGGCCAGGTTAAATGTAAATTCCTCCAGTTGTTCGGTTGGAAGGAGGTGATTAAGTATTCCGAGGTTTTTAGCCTGTTCGGCATATATGGGTTCGCCGGTAAAGAACATCTCTTTGGCAATATTCAGTTCAACCATATTCAGGAAATGAATGAAGCCGGAGGCATTATAGGAAACGCCCAGTTTTGCCGGTGTAATCGCAAAAGATGCTTCCGGGGAGCCGGTCAGGATGTCGCAGACAAAAGCCAGGTCGCACCCGCCGCCCCAGACGCTACCGCTGATCATACCGATAACCGGTATGGGTATTTTCTGTATTTTCCTCATCAGAATCTCAAGCGGGTGATGATAATTCAAGGGATCTCCCCCATTTTCAGGAAGCTCCTCTATATTGAGTCCGGCGCTCCAAACCTTGGCACCGGGATTGGCCCGAATGATTATGGTCCTGACCTTTTGACCGGCCAATTCATCCACAGCTTCGTTAAATTCCTCCAGGAGGGCAAAGCTAAGAGCGTTTCGCCGCTTGTCGTCATTGAGCGTGATCGCTCCGATCTGCTCATCACTGTATATCTCTATAAAATCCATCTTCACTTGTAATAATATGTATTTGTATATTCCACCGTGTTCCCTTGTTCAGTGCAGACTAATTTTTCGTTCTTAACATAACCTGCTTCATAAAAATCATAAGTATAGTCATAAAAAATAATTTGGCCACCCGGTGAATAGTGTATTTCCGACGTCTTCCGGAGGTTGGTATTTGCTGTTCCAAGGTATGGGGCAAGGTTGTTCCACATATTTACAAAAGCAGGATAATAAGTGTAAGTATAGCTTTTGGAATGCACATCGCTACCCACTGAATAATCACTTTGAATCTGAACAACATTCCCGTTATCAACGGTATAGACAAATATCTCCGTGCCTTTTTCAACCAGTTGCTTATTATGGTAGACCAAAGTAATATTCCGGGATTGCCTCACCAGGTATCCGTTCTGGTTATACTCATAAAAACAGGTGTCAAACCGGTCACATGTTGAACCGAATGATTTAAAGGTAGCATAATCAACGCAACCATAAATATTCATGGGCAACAGGTTATGGTACTCGTAAATGATCGATCCATCGGAGCGGTAATGAGTATACGTATATTCATTTGCATAATATCCTCTGATTCCATAATCATCCGGTTCGCCGTTCGAATAGTTTTGGGTTTTTACATGCCTGCCCTGTGTATCGTATTCATAGAAAGAACTTTTCTCTCCGTCCCTGTCTACCTGCCTGATCCTGGAGTTCGCACCAACAGGCTCCTTCCAGCCTTCAAACGACCCATCAATACTATAGATATTGTTATGATAAGTTCCTGAAACGTAGGAATAATCCACAATCACACCCTGAAATTCAATCTCTAAAGCAAAAAAGCTGATTTCCCCGTTTTTGGAAATGGTGCCTGGGTATTGATAATCCTCATTATCCGGGATGGAATGCGCTATAAGGGTGATTTCCGGGCTATCGGTGATCTTCAGAACCCAGGTTCCGTAATCATCTCCATCGTAGGTACCGCTGTAAGTTCCTTTAAAGGGGAGCAGCCAGGAAGGGGATGGATCCTCCGTTGCGGCTTTATCATCATTTTCCTTCTCACATCCTGTGATTCCGGTCAAAGCCAGAAAAACAAAAACAAAGAATGCTTTTTTCATCATAATCCGGTATTGATTTGAAACGGAAAGTTAATCAATTCTGCCATGCCAATGAAAAGCACCGGTAAAAATATCAGTAAAATTTGTCAGGATTGAAGGATGAATAGCGATCAACGAAAATGGAAGTTTCAATATCTCATTTTAGTAAAAAACTCTACCTTTGACAAAACCCTGTTTTAATTGTTAATGATTCAAAACGAATGATATGTCAGAGAAAATTTTAACCAAAGTACAACCCGGTGTAGCTACCGGAGATGCCGTGCAGGAGATTTTCCGCATTGCAAAGGAAAACGAGTTTGCTTTGCCGGCTGTGAACGTAGTAGGAAGTGATTCTGTAAATGCAGTAATGGAGGCAGCCAGGAAGGCACAGGCCCCGGTCATCATTCAGTTTTCGAACGGGGGTGGGGTCTTTAATGCAGGGAAAGGCTTATCGAACGACCATGAACAGGCAGCCATTGCCGGATCCATCACCGGGGCATTGCATATTCACAAACTTGCCGCGATGTATGGTATTCCTGTCATCCTTCATACCGATCATGCCGCCCGCAAGTTGCTCCCATGGATCGACGGGTTGCTGGATGCCGGTGAGGAGTATTTCCGCCAAAACGACAAGCCTCTTTACAGCTCTCACATGCTCGATCTTTCCGAAGAACCCCTGGAAGAGAACATTGCTACCTGTAAAAAATACCTGGAAAGGATGTCGAAAATGGGCATGACCCTGGAAATTGAACTCGGAGTAACCGGCGGCGAAGAAGACGGGGTGGACAATACGGGTATAGACAGTTCCAGGCTCTACACTCAACCCGAGCATGTGGCCTATGCTTATGAAGAACTGCGCAAGGTGAGCGATCGATTCACCATCGCTGCCTCATTTGGAAATGTCCATGGTGTCTATAAACCGGGAAATGTCAAACTTCAACCCATCATCCTGAAGAATTCACAGGATTATATTCAAAACAAATATAAAACAGGACCCAAACCCGTCAACTTTGTGTTTCATGGCGGCTCGGGCTCCAGCCGGGAAGAAATCCGGGAAGCCATTTCCTACGGCGTTATCAAAATGAATATCGATACCGACACCCAGTGGGCTTTCTGGGATGGCGTAAGGGAGTATTACAGCAAATACAAAGACTACCTGCAAGGCCAGATCGGCAATCCCGAGGGCGACGACAAACCCAATAAAAAGTACTACGACCCCCGCAAATGGCTCAGAGAAGGTGAAAATGCCATGATCAAGCGACTGCTTACGGCATTTGAAGATTTAAATTGCATGGAAAGGCTGTAGAATCGACGATCGACGAGAAATGATCGACGAACAAATTGTCGATCTTCGATCTATTCTTCGATCTTCGATCGTCGATCTATTCTTCGATCTTCGATCGTCGATCTCCGATCATCGATCATCCTCTATCCTCCGGTTGCCGTTCTCACTAACTCCTTGGGATGGATACTGAGTACCGGGATGGGTGAATGATTCACCATCTGCTGGGCATAGGGACCGAGCCAGAGATTGGCGGTGGTCCTTTCCTGCTCCGTCATGATGGAGATAAGATTAGCTTTTACCTTCAGGGCATATTCGATGGTAGCTTCACGGATGTTTTCCGTGTCAGCCTCGCTCATGGTATACCTCACTCCTTCATCGGTTAGATACTCTGCAACCTGCTGGGCATAACGGTTAACTCTTGCTCTTACTTCCTCGATCTTGGTAGTGTATACCGCGAGAATGTGAATCTCGGCATTGTGGATCTTAGCCAGATAACTGGTGAAGGGAACTTTCTGACGCGTGTCGATAGTGCTGTCGATAGGTATAACGATGCGGGAAAGTGGAGTTTTTACGTCTATGCCGGCGCGTATCGTTATGATCGGAATTGAGGAGGCCGAAACGATTTTATTCGCGTTGCTGCCGATCCAGAACTCTTCAAAGCCGGATGAACCATGGGTTCCCACTATTATCATATCTGCTTCGCTTTCCTCCGCTTCACGGCATAATTCCTTATAAACCTTTCCCTCACGGATCTTGTATTCCAGCTTACCTCCGGTAAGATCCGGCTGGTACTCCCTGATCAGATCTTCAAATTTGCCGCGTATTATTTCCGGCAACTTCTCAGGTTCGAACAAAAACACCTCCCGGTCGTACTCCGGACGGTGAACCCATAACATCAGTACATCGCATTTTGCATTATTTGCAATGGAAATAGCATGCTTCAGCGCATTAATCGAGCTTTCCAGAAAATCGATACCCACCAGAATCTTTTTCATAGGACTATAATTTAGTTTAGACTTGGAAATTTTATTTCATCTTTGATCACCCATGCATTGGGATAATCCCTGATTATTTGCTGTAAAAAACGCTGAGCATCCATACGGGTGCGAAAATCCCCCACTCTAACCCTGTAGTTGGGAGATTGCCATGTGATATAAGCAGGAATTTCAGGATAATCCAGCTCAAACACTTCCTTAACCTCCCTTGCTCTCGCACCGGAATAATTTCCCGATTCAAAAAAGATCTGTACCCGGTAACCTTCTATACCATAATTATCCGGGTTTGTCAGCCTTTCTTCATTCAGCCTGACATGGAACCGCAGCAGCGAATCTATCCTGGCATCCTGGCTGATCTCAAGCTCGCCCATGCCATCCTGGGAAAACAACGGCGACATGAAGGAAGATAAGACCAGAATAAGTATGGGGCTGAATAGTTTCATTGCTTATGGTTTTTACATTAACTTCTTTGACCGTATGCTTAGTATGGGAATGGGCGAATGATTTATCAATTGCTGTGCATAAGGTCCCAGGAAAATATTTGCCGTGGTATTTTCCTGCTCGGTCATAATGGCAATCAGGTCGGCTTCCTGCGACTTAGCAACATCAATAGTCGACTGAACCATATTATCGGTTTGCATTTTTTCTGTAGTACTCGGTATTCCTTTTGCAGAAAGAGCTTCTTCGGTTTGCAGTACAAAATTATCTACCCGTTTATGCAGCGATTTCAAAGAAGTTGTATACAATGCCAGGATATGGATCCCTGCATTGAACAAGTTCGCAATTTCGCTGACTACAGGAAGCTTTTGTTTGGTCTCCTGGGAATTGTCGATAGGGAAAATGATCTTTCTGATGGTTTTGCTGAAAGGGAAATCATAACGGAGGGTGATAACCGGACAAGGTGCATGGGTAACAATGCGGTAGGCATTGCTTCCTATCCAGTATTCCTCAAATCCTGAAATTCCATGGGTTCCGGCAATGATAATATCAGCATCGGAAGCTTTGGCAGCAGCGTTCATCTCAAGGTGAACCTTACCTTTTCTTAGCTTATAATCAATATTGCCTTTCGGCAGGTGATGCTTGAATTCCCGGATCAGCTTTTCAAAGTTTTCCTTTTTCTCTTTTTTCATCTCGCTGTCGAGCGCATCAAAGATGTATTCCTGGGAAATGGCATTATTGACCCAAACCATAGTGACACCGGCACCTGCCTGTCCGGCAAAATTCACGGCATATTCAAGGGCGTGCAGGGAGTTTTTGGAAAAATCGATGCCCACTAATACTTGCTTCATAACTATTGGTTCTGCGGTTTTGGCTAATTTACGAAATTTCTTGAATATCCTGATGAAAAACCTAAAATATTCTCTCCGCAAGTTAACCTGAATATACTTACTTTTGTTGTAATTTCGATGGTTTATGAACAAGGACCTGGATGCAAGCGGAAAACAGTTAAGCCAGACAGAGCGGGAGCTGGAAAGGGTATTACGGCCCGGTGATTTCTGGGATTTTGCCGGGCAGGAGAAGGTGGTGGAGAACCTGAAGATCTTCGTTCAGGCTGCCAGGCAAAGAGGGGAAGCTCTTGATCATGTTCTGCTACACGGCCCACCGGGATTGGGAAAGACGACCCTTTCCCATATCATTGCCAATGAGCTTGGGGTGAACATACGTATCACGTCAGGACCGGTAATAGACAAACCGGGTGACCTCGCGGGTTTGTTGACCAATCTGGAAGAGAATGATGTGCTCTTTATCGATGAGATTCACCGGTTAAGTCCGGTCGTGGAAGAGTACCTGTATTCGGCCATGGAAGATTACAGGATAGACATCATGATAGAATCGGGTCCTAATGCCCGCAGTCTGCAGATATCGATTAACCCTTTCACCCTGATCGGGGCGACGACACGTTCAGGACTGCTGACGGCACCCCTGCGTTCGCGCTTCGGCATTACCGCAAGGCTGTCTTATTACGATGCACTAACGATCAATCATATCATACGCCGTTCCTCCTCCATCCTGAATGTTGAGATCGATGAAAATGCCTCGGCGGAGATTGCCCGAAGGTCGAGAGGTACGCCCCGTATTGCCAACCTTCTGCTGAGACGGGTGCGGGATTTTGCCCAGATCAAAGGAAGCGGAAAGATCGACCTGCGAATTGCACAAATAGCGCTGGAAGCACTGAACGTAGATAAAGACGGCCTGGATGAGATGGATAACCGTATCCTGCTCACCATCATCGATAAGTTCAAGGGTGGCCCCGTGGGCATTAACACCATAGCAACCGCTGTTGGCGAAGAAGCCGGTACCATCGAGGAAGTGTATGAACCTTTCCTGATCCAGGAAGGATACCTGGCGCGCACTCCCCGCGGAAGAGAGGCTACCGACCATGCGTACCTCCATCTCGGACGAAAAAGAAACACAACCCAGCCTGGATTATTCGATACATAAATCATGTCTAACCCGGACCTGAAAGAATACACCTACAGGATGAAGTCCCTGCTGCAGGAAGAAGGTTTCCAGGCAGCGGGGATTGCCAGAGCAGAGGAACTGGCCCACACCCGCGACCATTTCCTGCAATGGCTCGAAAAAGGATATCATGGCACCATGAAATACATGGAAAACCATGTAGAAAAACGGCTTGATCCCCGTGAACTTGTGCCCGGAGCATTATCGGTCGTGACCATCCTGGATTTCTATCCATCTCCTGTATATGATGACAGCTACAAAATCGCTGCCTACGCAAAAGGCAAAGATTATCACACTGCCATCCGGGAACGACTTCACAGGGTTGCAAAGAGGTTTGGCAATGATGACAAAAGCTTCCGCTACCGTGTTTTCACCGATTCAGCACCTGTAATGGATAAAGTGTGGGCCGTAAAAGCAGGATTGGGCTGGACAGGGAAAAACACCTGCCTCATTAACAACAAATTCGGGAGTTTCTGCTTCATCGGGCATATTATCTGTAACCGGGAATTCGAGTATGATGAACCATCGATAAAAAATTACTGTGGAACCTGCACCCGTTGCATGGATGCATGTCCAACAGAAGCCATTATTGCCCCGGGCATCCTGGATGCCAGGAAATGTATTTCCTATCTGACCATTGAAAACAGAAGCTTGTCATCACAGGAACTGAAAGGGAAAACCGGCAGATGGATCTTCGGTTGCGATATCTGCCAGGAAGTATGCCCCTGGAACAGCAAAAGTTCTCCCCTTCTCCACAAGGAATATTTACCCACGGATGAAATCGTCTCTGTGAAGATCTCACAATGGGAAAACCTGACAGAAGAAGATTTTGAAAAGATTTTCAGAGGAACGGCCGTGCATCGCACCGGATTCGACATCCTGAAGCGCAACATTGAAGCCGCAGATTTGTTATAAGAGTTAAACAAATTTAAAACGTTATGCCGGCAGTATTCACAAATCAGATACCATTGGGGTTCAGCGCCCCGGATTTTAACCTACCGGATGTTGTTTCCGGCCGTAAGCTTTCCCTGAATGACCTGAAATCGGAAAAAGCTACTGTGATCATGTTTATCTGTAATCATTGTCCGTACGTCAACTATGTGATTCAGGGTATAGTCGACCTGGCCAATGATTATATTCCCTTGGGAGTATCTTTCATAGCCATAAACTCCAACGATGTTGAAAAGTATCCCGATGATCACCCGGATCTGATGAAGGATGTAGCAACCAGGCTGCAATTTCCGTTTCCATATCTTTTCGATGAGGACCAGGAGACAGCAAGAGCCTACAATGCGGCATGCACGCCCGATTTTAATATCTTCGATGGTATGATGAGATGTGTTTACAGGGGGCAACTGGATGATGCAAGGCCGGGTAACAATGAACCAGTAACTGGAAAGGATATAAGAAATGCCCTTAACGCCATCCTGGAGGGAAGGGAGATAACTGAAGAGCAAAAGCCCAGCGTTGGCTGCAGCATAAAATGGAAAACCACCTAATCCCGCCTGATTTTCTTTAAAATTTTACGGAATTTGACGTCTTCCTTGTAACAAATGGGGCAGAACCCAACTTTTACGGAGTACTCCGTCCCGCAATTGTCACATTTGTAGTACCTGGTAAGATAGAACCCCGGGCTTTTACCCACGAATTCCATAAAACGGACATAAGCAATTTCGTACATGGCTTTGGCTTTTTAATGTAAGTTTTTGAACGCCTGTAGTTCATCAATACAGACATTCAAATATATGTACGTTAAAAATAAGAAAAGTTACGATTTCTTTATGGAAATGTTAAATTTTTACCGTTTCTAAATTATTCAGGAATTACAATTTCCTGCCCAGTTTCAGGAAACGGTACTGCAGGGATATGATGAGGCAATTGTGATACTGGCCCCATTCAAAGAAAGGAAAACGTTTGACGTAACCGCTTTGCAATCCTCCTTCGCGTATGGTATTAATGGAAGTATTAAAACGAATATTGAAAGCAAGGTTGGGTAAAGGATTCACGTTGGCTCCAACAATGGCATTATAGGTAACCGGCCGGAAATCAACGGCAGGGGTATTTTCATAACCGTCAATGTATTCTTTGCCTACAACCAGGAATGAGATGGAAGGGCCGATCTCGAGTTTGGCCCAATCAAAAGGCATAAACTGGAATAAAACAGGGATTTCGATATAATCTGTCTTGATCTTGAAGGAACCAAAATCACTTTTATCATAATCGGCATTCTTCTGGCTTCCTTTCTGGATATAAGACAGTTCCATCTGAACATACATTTTATCGGCAAACTGAAGGTTAGTAAAAAAACCACCGGCCATGCCAACTTTATTCAGCCCACCAAGAGTATCGCCATCCACTTCACTGCCCACGATACCAAAGAAAGCCCCGCCGCTGAATTCCTGTGATCTTGCAGCATTAATGGCGATAACAGTTAAGATAAGGAGTAGTAATCTGCGCATGTTTTTTTTGGTAAAGATAAAAAAGTATTCCCATCCGGTATTCACTCACATAAAAGAGGGATAGGTCGGGGATCAGGGGTATCGCTGAACCACACCACGGCATAGTTTTCAACAATGCCAATTCCGATTGTTTTCCAGGAAATCTGCTTCCACATTCCTTTGTGAATGATCATTTCATTGTGTTTGGAACTGTTTTTCCAGCCGTTCAGAGCTCCCTGGGCCATATTGGAAACATCACCGGGATAAGTGCTATAAAAAACCATTTCATAACCAATCCCCTCGAAACCTGTCAGTTCATTGGGCTTGTACCACATGCATGCTGCCTTTTTATGATCATCGGTATAGCAACAGGGTTTCCATGGACCGTGGTTTGACCAGCTGTGCAGGTTGCATCTTTTACCATGGCCATAATGATCCTGAAGATCCCGTGCGTGAATCTGAGCCACATAGGTAAGCGAAGCGGAAAGCTGCAGGGAAGGTAATCCCTTTGAATTCCTGTAGCGATTGATATTGTTATATAATTCATACTCTTCCTGTGATAGGCAAACCGATACAGGATCAAAAGTCGAGTATGAAGGTCCGGGAGAAATAACCAGGAAGCAAAGTATCAGCCAATTCGAAAATGCCAGGATCATAAAAAAGTTTTTCCTATAACGGGATTTGGGAATTTTTGGTGTGAAGGGGGGGGAGGGGGTACCCACCCCCTGGCCCCCTCCCTGTCTCGCCTCAGGCGAGAGGAGGGGGAACGCGCTATTTAGGTTTAGGGACTATTATTTAAAAAATTACGTCAGGTTTTATGGTCAATAACTCTTAATTTGCAAGAAAGGATGTGCAAAAAGGATTTCCATATTTCTGCTTGTTCCGGGAAAATTTCTTTAATAAAACCTTCGAAGGTCGTTACCCAATTTGCCAGTTCGATAAAATTATCCTGAAAAATTCTATAATAAATTCAATTAGAACGCCCCCCCTCCCTGCCAGCAGGGAGGGGGACGGGGGGTGGGTACTTTTGATAATGCTCCCTGCCAGCAGGGATAGCCTGTCCCTCGGTATGCGGGAGGGACGGAGGGGGGGTACTTTTTAATAAAACGCCCTGCCACAAAAGTAGCCCTCGGGGGGTACTGTCTAAATGTGTATGTAACTAGCAACTATTTAAAAGCATTGCAAATCTTTAATAAAACAGCATCAATATCCATCAACTCTTCATTTCTTATACGAAGGACACGGATATTCTTTGTCCCAAGAATTAAATCACGCTTTTTATCCCGATCCTTTTGATAATCATGGACCGGACCATCCAGCTCTATTGCAAGCCTTTCTTCACTACAGTAAAAATCAGGAATAAAAAAAAACAGTTCATTTTCTACATTTTCATAAATGATGGGGTGTTGCCTTAAAAATTTACGACCTTGCAGCTTCCTGTTTTTCAAATAAAACCATAAAAGCTTCTCAGCGGGAGTCGGATTACGTCGTAACTCCCTTGCAATTTTCTTAATTTCAGGGTATTTCATAATTATTAAATTGAATAATGTCTATACCAATTAGTTCCTGAAATCGTAAAATATCCCAGGGTATTACTAAAAAATTTAATTTGAAAGATTGCATTTTCAGTACCCACCCCCTGACCCCCTCCCTGTGTGAATAGTTTTAGTACCCACCCCCTGACCCACCCCCTGTCTCGCCTCAGGCGAGAGGAGGGGGGACGCGCTATTTACGCTTAGGGGCTATTATTTAAAGTATTACGTCCAGGTTTTATGGTTAATAAATTTTGATTCTCAAGAAAGAATGTGTAAAAGGATTTTCCATATTTCTGCTTGTTCCGGGAAAATTTCTTTAATAAAACCTTCTAAGGTCGTTACCCAATTTGCCAGTTCGATAAAATTATCCTGAAAAATTCTATAATAAATTCAATTAGAACGCCCCCCCTCCCTGCTGGCAGGGAGGGGGGCGGGGGGTGGGTACTTTTGATAATGCTCCCTGCCAGCAGGGAGAGGGACGGGGGGTGAGAACTTTTAATCCCCCCAAAACTTAACAATTCCTTTACAATCCCATAAAGCAAAACAGCAACTTCCGCATTACTTTTATCGCGAAATAATCAAAAGCCCAATATGCAAAAAGAAAAAAGAAACAGGCCGGATCTACCCGGAAGGAGAAATAAAACGGCCCAGCGAATCATCGAGGAGAACCTGGAACCAGAATCTAAACAGCTAAAAGAACTTGACGATCTTTATTTTCACTTGCTGGAACTGAGTAAAAACTGAGCATATCCCGGTTCTGGCCATCTCATCTCAGGGAAAAATCAATACCTTTGCCGGTAATTGACAATTTTCTTTTTGAAATAAGAAAGATAATTTGTTAATTTACTGTGGACAAATACATTGTCCTGAAAGGTAATTAATGCTTTCCCATTATGAGTAAAAAAGAGTATAAACTCCTTCTTGTCGATGACGAACCCGATGTTCTTGAATTTCTTGGGTATAACCTGAAAAAGGAAGGATACGAAATTCATACGGCATCCAACGGCAGGGAGGCCATACGACTGGCAAAGGAAGTCCAGCCCCATCTGATCATATTGGACGTAATGATGCCAGAAATGGACGGCATAGAGACCTGCCAGGAAATAAAAAGGTTAGATAAACTTGGCAACACCATCGTTATTTTTCTTACCGCCCGGGGGGAAGATTATTCACAAATCGCAGGATTCGATGCCGGCGCTGATGACTATGTCACAAAACCCATCAAACCAAAAGTGCTGACCAGCCGCATCAAAGCCTTACTCCGAAGATACAAGGAAGAAGAGGAACAGGTAGAAGAGCAGGTACAACTTAAGGAATTCACCATCGATAAGGAAAGGTTCATCGTAATCAAAGATGGAAAGGAGATTTCATTGCCAAAGAAGGAATTTGAATTGTTGTTGCTGCTGACATCAAAACCGAACAAAGTGTTTTCAAGGGAAGAGATCTTTTCAAGGGTTTGGGGAAACAATGTGATCGTGGGTGACCGGACCATTGATGTTCACGTCAGGAAAATCAGGGAAAAGTTGGACATCAGCAATATCAAGACCGTTAAGGGTGTAGGGTATAAATTCGAAACCTGATATGAAATTTGAAGACCCGAAGAGCCTTGCCTCTACCAATGCAGCATTAACTGTGCTGTTTTTCAGTTTAATCTACTCTATTCTTGGTTTTTCATTCGGAGGTTTCAACTTCCTGATACTTATTATCATCGATGCAGCTCTTTTTATTTTCCTGTATTTTCTCATCCGATATACTGCCGATAAATTTATCTACGACAAGATCAAGATCATTTATAAATCTATACATAATCTTAAAGTTGTCGAATCAGGAAAAGGTAAGATCAGGATTGCCAGAAAATCCATTGATAATGTCAACCAGGAAGTCATAGAATGGGGTGAACAGCAACGCAAGGAGATCATGCAACTCAAACAGCTTGCCAATTACCGGAGAGAATTCCTGGGAAATATCTCCCATGAACTGAAAACGCCCATTTTCAATATCCAGGGTTATGTGCTTACCCTGCTCGACGGTGGGTTGGATGATCCCAGGATCAATAAAGAATACCTGCTGAGAACGGAGAAGAGCATCAACAGGATGATTGCCATTGTTGAAGATCTTGAGGCCATCTCCCAACTGGAAAGCGGTGAATTAAAGCTGGAAGTAAGCAAATTCAATATAGTGGCCCTTACACGGGAAATAATTGAATTTCTGGAAATTAAAGCGAAAAAGAGGGATATCAAAATCAAACTCGACCGGAATTATGAAAAGCCCATTTTTATTTCGGCCGACAAAAAACGCATACGGCAGGTATTGATCAACCTGATCGATAATTCCATCAAATACGGCCGGGATCACGACGGGAAAACGGTAATCAGTTTTTTTGATATGGATGAACATGTTTTGGTGGAGGTGACGGACAATGGGATAGGAATCGATAAAGAAAACATACCCCGGATTTTTGAACGTTTTTACCGCACCGACAAAGGAAGGTCGCGGGAACAAGGGGGAACAGGGCTGGGACTTGCCATTGTCAAACACATCATTGAAGCCCATAACGAAGCCATCAATGTTAGAAGCAGCCTGGGAATCGGAACAACATTCGGATTTACTCTGAAAAAAGCCTGATCATTTGTTTCTTTCGGTAGTATATATCACAAGGTCATGCATCGATTGCCTGTAAATACTTTCAGGAAATGAATCCAGGATGTTTAATGCTTCCTGGCGGTATTCAATCATCTTACTCCGGGCATATTCAATACCTCCATTGCCGTTAACCCGGGAAATGATCTCCGACACTTTCTGCCCGTTATCGCTGTACCTTTTTATATTACGGATGATACCCCTCCGTGTGCCTTTGTCGGAATGGTTCAGCAAATAAATTAAAGGAAGGGTGAGTTTCTTTTCCTTGATATCTATACCCCGGGGTTTGCCTGTTTCGTTCGATTTTTCGTAATCGAACAGATCGTCTTTGATCTGAAAAGCGATGCCTACCTTTTCACCGAATGATCTCATCTTTTCAACCGTTTCCGCAGGCACCCCCGATGATTGTGCGCCACAGGCACAACAACTTGCAATCAGAGAGGCCGTCTTCTTACGGATGATCTCAAAATATATGTCTTCCTTGATATCCAGGCGGCGTGCTTTTTCGATCTGCAGCAACTCCCCTTCGCTCATCTCCCTTACTGCATCAGAGACTATCTTCAGCAATTCATGGTCGTTATGGTTGACCGACAGCAATAAACCCCTGGATAACAGGTAATCCCCGACCAGAACCGCAATTTT
>Ga0180009_10001690_pt1 | contig 26669 bp, 37 predicted proteins | sample OS_PC_MetaG_FD_123537 | JGI IMG/M metagenome (GOLD analysis project Ga0180009, IMG submission 123537) | Groundwater microbial communities from the Aspo Hard Rock Laboratory (HRL) deep subsurface site, Sweden - OS_PC_MetaG | ecosystem: Environmental > Aquatic > Deep subsurface > Groundwater... | reverse complement strand
TGAGCAGGAAGCGCCGCAGAAATCAGGGATCAGCACAACCGCCCTCACAATCATTCTCGTGATTGTGGTGGTGATACTGACTGCTGTCAACATATTCCTCGCGATTTACAGGAAAAAGAAAGAATAACGCAGACTCGCCGCTCGTCCCTACAACATTTACGGGACTCGCTTTTGACAGGCGAGTCTGCGGGACACGCAAAATGCGAAGCATTTTGGTGTGCCAAAATCGCAAAGCGATTTTGAGCATTGCAGATGGCGCAATCCGCGACTAAAGGCGCTACATCCTCACCTTAAAAAAAGAGGTATTGCACCATCTGCAATAAAGAACAAGGAAAAATTTATAAATAATTAGTAGTGAGGGGTATGGCATGAAAAGCAAATCAAAAGGATTGAGCTTGAGGACAACCACCGCTCTCATCCTTATCATCTTTCTGCTGGGTATGGGCGGCACTGCGTGGTACTACGCACTCTATAAGGTGGCATATATCCAGGTGTTCGATATCGAGATAAAGATCGTACCTGGCAGCAAAGCGATAGGCTTCAACGCAGACCCCACTCTGCATTTCGGCAAGCTCCCTGAGGTAGGAGGAAAGGCAGAGAAGGAGCTCAACCTTTTCAATGACTGGGACATCCCTCTTCTGCTTATGATTAGGGTGAAAGGTGATGCTGCCCCGTTCATCAGCGTCGAGAACAATACATTCATCATGCAGCCGAAGGAGTTCAGGAAAATTAAGGTATATGCTGTTGTTCCTGAGGGATTCAACAAGACAGGAATATATACAGGCGAAGCAAAGGTAATGTTCCTGAGGCCTTGAAAAAAAAACAGATTTCTGGATGGGTTTTCTCGACAGACATCAGTCCATCATCCCGTACCATCTCATCAGGAGCCTGTCCTTGGCTCTGACCATGTCCGGGCCGTAGCCCTGCACTGTCACGCAGTTGTCAGAAAGCGATATCTTCGGCTCTGCAGCCTCCTTGAAGTATATGACTGCCTTGTCCTTGTCGTCGCACGTGACTACCCCATTCCTCAGGCATATGCTGCTCTCGTTGCTTGTGCAGCTTGCAGTGAGGTTATAGCCGAATCCCCTGATCAATGCCATCGATAGTCCCGCGTTCGCGACTGTTATGTACTTGGTGCCTGTCGCATCAATATCGAACGTGATGTATAAGTCGCCCCCTTGCATGAATCTCTTGCTCAGCTGGCCTTCGACAGGTATGTCCTCCACGCTCTTTGGGTCGTTGTTGAATGTTATATCGTATGTGGTGCCGCCTTTCTGGACCCTTGAGTACCACACTCCTGTGAAGTTCACGAATGAGAAGCCGTTGTAGATGTATCCTTGGCTTGGCTTGAGCTCTCCCAGCAGGTTGGCCTCGTGCAGCTCGTCGACAGTCATGACGTGCCTTCCGGGCCTGTAGAATATGAGCAGGAGTATAACCAGAAGGAATATTCCTAACACCCCTGCGATAAGTATCAGGAGTTTCTTCGTGTCCTGCTTGCTGTCTGCGCCGGACCCTTCTGACTCCTCTGCACCCTTTGCTCCCTTTGCAGGCATGTCTGAGGTGTCTTTTATCCTCAGCCTTCGCCTTTTTGTTATGTCCAGCTCTAAGTCATCGTCGTCTATGTCCTGTATCCTCTTCATCCGCTGGAGTTGTTCTTCCTTGAGTTTTCCCATGAGAAGCACCGAAAAAGCGTTGATGAGATTTATTTGATTATGCCAAGAAGGGCGTACAGCACGCGGTCCTTGAGCACGCCTGCAGCATACTCGTCGCTCTCCAGGACTATGCATTCCCCGTCGAGATATGCCTTGGTCTCATTGCCCTCTGTGATGCTTATGACCGGCACGGTCGCTGTCGCGTTGCTGCAGTCTACCAGCGGCTGGTTGTATTTCTCGTTCTCTTCTGAGACGCCTGCCATTGTATAGACCCCTCTGAGCTGCGACATCGCGTTGCCGAGCTCGAAGCGCATGAGCTCGAATTTCTGCACGCTCTTTGTGTTTGGGTTGAAGGTTATGTATACTACTTTTGACGCTTTCAGCTTGTCAGCGACCTCTTTGCTGATCTCCAGCTCCTCTATGTCCTCCGGCAGGTAGCTGAACTCAGCCTTCTTGCCGCCTATCTCTGTTGTCCAGCCCTTGGCTGTCCGCTGGAAGGTGTATTCTCCGTACTCGACCTTCTCGTTGCCTGAGTTGTAGCTGCTGAACATTATGCCGAAGACGCTCAGCACCATCAGCCCGCCTATTATTATTGTCATGAGCATCTTCTTGGACATCTTCTTCTTTGGCTGTTCATGCCTGATGAGAGCCTTCTTTACCCTGTGTTTCCTTATCCTTGACATGCTGCACAGCAGTTGAATAGGTCTATTTATATTATTTATGGATTTGAGCGATGATCCAGGTTGTCAGCGCCATCGTTGCAGCGTGGCTGCAGCCACCACAACTTAGCAGCGTAGCAGCCGCCAATAGTATTCTGGCAGCATGGCAGCTGCCACAAGCGCGCCCGATATCCGCAACATTTAAATATAAGTATTTTCACTACTTATTATAAATAGCAGAATTGATAAAATTTAATAAATCATAAAAATTCGTCGCAGACGGATTTTTAGGATGCCAAACGGCAAAGCCGTTTGAGCATAGTAAAAATAACAGAGACAACAGGAAGATGAAGGAACACCCCTGCCTGGAAGAGGAATTTTTAGATTTAATGTCAGGCGTATTCAGCGGTTTCGGCCTTGACCAGCTGAGCAGCCGGCTTGTCGGGATGATATTCCTGGATCCCAAGGAGATTTCTATGGAGGAGCTCGCCAAGAGGACAGGCTACAGCCTCGCATCTGTCTCGAACAAGCTGAAGATGCTCGAGATGCACCAGATGGTCGTGAGGGTCAGGAAGCCAGGCACAAAGAAGGCTTTCTATTTCATCGAGAAGGATGTTCACGCGATCATGCGGCGCAAGTTGAATGTCATATTCGACCAGTTCCTGGGCCCTGCGAGGAGCTCCCTCCCTGCGATGATAGAGAAGTGCAGGAAGTCCAGGATGAGCGCCGAGGAGAGGCAGAAGATAGAGATAGTGCAGGGTTACTACAGCCAGCTCCTCGAGGTCGAGAAGGTATTCGAGAAGATAAGGAAAGACCTGGAAAAGTGATATGATGGGGAATAACGGGACAGTCATCAGGATAAAGGATGTGTGGAAGATATACAGGATGGGAGAGGTAGAGGTCCCTGCATTGAGGGGCCTGAACCTGGAGATCAAGAAAGGCGAGTTCGTCGCTGTGATGGGGCCGAGCGGCAGCGGCAAGAGCACTGCCATGAACATGATAGGCTGCCTGGACATACCCACAAAGGGGAAGATCTTCCTGGACAGCAGGGACATCTCACACCTCTCAGAGTCTGACCTCGCCCAGATAAGGGGGAAGAAGATAGGGTTCATCTTCCAGCAGTTCAACCTGATAGGCACCCTCACCGCTCTGGAGAATGTCATGCTCCCTATGACATTCCAGGGCATACCGAGCAGCCAGAGGAAAGAGAGGGGTGTCGAGCTTCTCGAGATGGTGGAGCTCGGCGACAGGATGGAGCACAAACCTACAGAGCTGTCCGGCGGGCAGCAGCAGCGCGTCGCGATCGCCAGGGCCCTCGCGAACGATCCTGAAGTCATACTTGCGGACGAGCCGACAGGGAACCTTGACTCGAAGACAGGCGGTATAGTCCTGGATTTCCTGAAGAGGCTCCACAGCACCAAGTGCAAGACAATAGTCATGGTTACGCATGACGCCAACGTGGCAGAGCATGCCGAGCGCATCGAGTTCCTGAGGGATGGGAGCATCGTGAGCTCGAAGAAGGGCAGGAAGCATTCTCACGACAAGGAGTCTCCCTGCAGGAAGAGGCTGAAGAGCAAGATCCAAAAAAAACACAAGAGGTAGCTGAAAATGAGAACAGGATGCAAAAAGAATGGAATGGCTGTATTTATGGGCACTGCACTTTTATTGATGATATTTCTGGGCGCATCTGCCTTCGCTGACAGTGATACATATGTCTCCGGCGCGAGCATACGCGTCTCGATGATCAGCCAGGACCCCGACCCTGTGAAGCCAGGGGAGTATCTTGAGCTCAGGTGGATGGTGATCAACTATGGCTCGACTCCGCTGGAGGATGTCGAGTTCATGCTGGTCCCGGACTATCCGTTGCAGCTTCTCGGCACTGATAATGGTATCAGAAAGATTGGAACTATCCAGGGCCACCAGAAGGGAGAGGAAGGTGTCGTGCTCTATTATAAGGTGCGCATCGACGAGGACGCCGCTGAGGGTGTGAACAAGCTGACGCTCAAGTACCGGTATAAGGGTATGGATGGCTGGACAAAGCTCGACCTTTTCGAGACAAGGGTCCAGAGCGTCGATGCTGCGGTAGTGATAGATGATATACTCATGGAACCTTCAAGGATAACTCCTGGGAGCACAGGGAAGCTCAACATCAAGCTGAGGAACCTGGCAGACTCGCTCATGAAGGATGTGAATGTCAAGCTGGACCTTACGCTTTCGACGATCCCGAGGTCTGCGACAGGCGCTGAGTCTAGCCTCCTGTATGACGCGTTGCCTTTCGCGCCAACCACTTCCGCGAGCGAGAGGAGGGTCCAGTCAATAAAGCCAGGCGGCACGGCCATAGTGTCTTACGACCTGATGGTGTATCCTGACGCGACGTCAAGGGTTTACAAGCTGCCGATAATAATCACCTACAAGGATGAGCTCGGCACAGAGTTCACCAAGAATGACATAATCGGTGTTGTAGTTGGGTCTGCCCCTGACATCTACGTGGTTATAGACCAGACCGACCTTGTCGCGGGCAAGAAGACCGGGAAAGTGTCCTTCAAGTTCGTGAACAAGGGCGTGACAGACGTCAAGTTCCTGGACGTGTCGCTCAAGGAGACTGAAGACTACAAGATAGTGTCTGCAAACAAGGAGTACATCGGCAACATAGACTCGGATGATTTCGAGAGCGTGGACTTCTCCATATACCTGAACGACAACGGCGATGCTGACCACAGCGCGGTTATAAGTTTTCCGTTGCACATCGAGTTCAAGGACGCGAACAATGTGGATTACGACAAGGATGTGACTCTGGAATACCAGATCCGCACCGCTGCTGAGAAGGGTGAGATCAAGAGCCAGAGCGCCTTGATGATAGTCCTGGCAATAGTCATAATAGTGGCTGTCTGGCTGGGCTACCGCTGGTGGGACAGGCGCAGGAAGAGGAAGGAGGCGCAGAAGAAGTAGCCGCGAAATAATTTCTTTTGTCTTTATGTTTTGTTTTCATTGATGATGCCTGAAAAATGATATTCGACTATTTCAGGATTGCTTTCAGCAATCTCACAAGGAGAAAGCTCAGGTCCTGGCTGACCGTGATAGGCATATTCATAGGCATAATGGCTGTCGTCGGCCTTGTCTCTCTTTCTCAGGGCATGGAGAACGCGCTTCTTTCTGAGTTCAAGAAGCTCGGCACCAACCGCATCGTCATATCCCCGGGAGGGGCTGGGATGGGCCCTGTAGGCGGCTCGTTGAGCGCTACAAAGTTCACTGAGGATGATTACGACGCAGTCAAGGACCTGCGCGGGGTCGAAATGTCTGCCAGCATCTACAGCAAGACGGCATATATCATTTTCGGCAAGGAGACGAAACAGGAGATGGTGTGGGGTTTCCCGTTTGACAGTGAACGCAGAGAGTTTTACAGGACTCAATCCATGTTTGATATAGAAGAAGGACGCCTCTTGCGGCCTGGTGACAAATATAAGGCGCTGGTCGGCTGGAGCACCGCCAATGAGTTCTTCGACAAGAAGATAAAGGTCGGCAGCAAGATCTACATCAATGGTGTTGAATTCGAGGTCGTCGGTATCCATAAGAAGATGGGCGGGATGGCTGGCATGGCTGGTGACAGTATGATAAGGGTCCCGAAAGAGGCTGCTAGGGAGATATTCGATGAGGCTGACGAGGTCAGCGCAATATTCATGCGGGTCGATGAAGGGTATGATGTCGATGAGGTGGTTGAGCGTGTCAAAAGGAAGCTGAGGAAGCTCAGGGATGTCAAGGAAGGGGAAGAGGATTTCAGTGTTCAGACCTCTGCCCAGGTGATTGCTGCTTTTGAGCAGATACTCGGCGTTGTCCAGGCCGTTCTTGTAGGGCTGGCTGCGATATCCCTCCTTGTCGGAGGTATTGGTATCATGAACACAATGTATACATCTGTGGTAGAAAGGACAAAAGAGATAGGCATAATGAAGTCTGTAGGTGCCCGGAACTCTACAATAATGCTAATATTTCTCATAGAATCCGGCCTTCTTGGCGCTGTTGGCGGCGCCATCGGCGTGGCCCTCGGGCTAGGGATAGGGAAGATTGCAGAGATTGTCGCGATGCAGTTCGACATAACCTCCCTCCAGGCGTATACCGGGTTCCCTCTCATAATGGGAGCGTTGCTCTTCGCGTTTGTCGTCGGAGCGATAGCAGGAACCCTGCCTGCGATACAAGCGTCAAAAATGCATCCAGTAGACGCGTTGCGGAAGTGAAAACAAGATGTGGACAGATTATTTCAAGCTGGCGTTCAAGACATTCACCAGCCAGAAGAAGCGAACCGCACTCACACTTATAGGCATATTCATAGGCATAGCGGCTGTAGTGTCACTCATATCACTCGGACAGGGGCTGAAGGCGAGCATTGACCGCCAGTTTGACCTTTTAGGGACTGACAAGATATTCATACAGCCAGGAACCAGCGTAGGCTTGGACCCTACTATGACAATCAAGCTTTCAAAAGATGACCTGTTGGCCGTGAGGGGCATATCAGGCGTGGAGAGCGCGAGCTCCATGGTGTTCAAGCTGTCAAGGATCACGTTCAAGGGAGAGAGCAAGTACACCTTTGTCATGGGCATGGACGATCCGGATATCGATTTCGAGACGATGATAGAGAGTTTCGGGGTAGAGATGGCTCAAGGACGCGGCGCCGAAGGTGACAGGGAAGCTGTCCTGGGTAAGAATTTCATCTCAGGGGATTTTTTTGATGCTCAGGTCGAGGTCGGAGACAAGATCGAGATAGAAGGCAAGAAATTCAGGGTTGTCGGTTCTGTCAGCGAGGTCGGGAATCCCCAGGATGATGCTAATGTATACCTCACGATTGATGCTGTGCTTGATATATTAGACATATCTGAAGACGAGCTTGATTTCATATATGTGACTGTTAGGCAGGGAGAAGAGCCTGCGAAAGTTGGTGACCGGATCAAGAAGAAGCTCAGGAAACTGCATGATGTTAAAGAGGGTGATGAGGATTTTACAGTCTCTACGACTGAGGATTACATGGAGACCTTCGGCATCGTCCTGACAGTGGTCCAGATAGTACTAATAGGGATAGCAGCAATATCCCTGATTGTAGGTGGCGTGAACATCGCCAACACGATGTACACTTCAGTCCTTGAGAGGACGAACGAGATAGGCATCATGAAGGCGATAGGGGCCAGGAACAGCGACATATTCTTCCTGTTCCTCATCGAGTCAGGGATATTGGGTGTTGTCGGCGGGATTGCGGGCATTGCTGCAGGCATTGGCCTCAGCAAGCTTGTGGCTTTCGGCGCCGCTAGCGCTGGCTGGACATTCATCCAGACGCTTTTCCCATGGTACCTTACATTCGGAGCCCTGCTATTCTCATTCGCTGTAGGCGCGATTGCGGGCACGCTCCCTGCGCGGCAGGCCTCTAAGATGAAGCCTGTTGATGCATTAAGATACGAGTGAGGTTATGCGATGGATATCGGCATAAAGATCTATCCTGAAGACCTGGAATATGCTAAGCGCATAGCGAAGTATTGTGATTTCTTCGAGGTCACTGCTATTCCCAAGTCCAACTTCCGCGCCCTCAAGGCAATAAAGAGGCCTTTCACAGTCCACACAATCCACTCCCACTGGGGGTTCAACCCTGCAGACCCTGCCAAGAAAGACACAATCAACAGGGTCGGCGTCGAGACAGCAAAGAAGGCTGCAGATATCCTCGGCGCAGAAACCATAGTGGTCCATCCAGGATACCTGGAGGACAAGACCTGCAGCATTAAGCACACCATATCATTCATAAAGAGGATAGACTCAAGGTTTGTTGTCGAGAACATGCCCGCCTTAGGGCCTGGCGGTAAGAGGATAGGCGGGAGTCTATCTGAAATGAGGAGTATCCTTCGCGATACCAGGAAAAGCATGTGTCTTGACTTCCCCCATGCTGCGGAATATGCGCACCATCATGGCCTGGATTACATCCAGTTCATCAAGAGGCTCATGGCCTTGAAGCCCAGGTATTTCCACATCTCTGACACGCGCATACAGAACAGGAAGGACCTTCACCTCCACATGAAGGAGGGCAACCTCAGGCTCTGGTATTTCGAGAAGCTTATCCCGAAGGGCGGCCGTCTGCTCATAGAGACTGCCCACGAGTTCAGGAAGCAGCACAGGGATATAGCGCTCCTGAGAGAGAATGGATGATGCTGCGGGCCCTTGATTTTTATTCTTATTTATCTCTCATTCCTTTTTCTTCTTGTCTTCTTCCATCTTCCGCATGATGCCTGCGTAGATGAGCACTGCAGCAAGTATGATTACTATGAGGAGTATCGCGCATGCGTTGTTGTACACGAAGATGAGTGTTGCAGTCAGCCACCACGGCAGCATCTGGATGTATACCGGCCTTTCCCGCACGACTTCCAGCTGACTTAGGCGCTTGCCTGTGACATCAGCCCTTCCTGCTGATGTGCTGTGGTATATGAACTCTACGTCGTCCACTCCGTCTCCGTCGAGGTCGACAGGCTTTATCCTTTTCATGCCCACTGAGAACAGCAGCTCATCGTCGATGCTCACGTCTATGCCCTCCCAATCTATCCTGAGGAAGTTCATCACTCCGGCCTTGCCCCTGTAGGTCAGCAGCCAGTCCTCGTTCATGCCGACATTCCTCGTGCACGAGTCCTCTATGTCGAAATCGCAGAATTCGAACTGCTTGAACTTTGGCTCTCTCGGTGCAGGGGGCAGTACGTATATGCAGCTCTCTTTCTCCAGAGGTATGTCTTTGGGACAGTTGTTGAGGGTGTAGCATGTCCTGGTCTTTGTCCCGTCCTGCCTGCACGTGCTCCAAGGGGTGCATTCCCACTGCGGAGTGCATTCCCTTGTGACTCCGCCCCCGCCGCCACCTCCTCCTGGCACTCCAGGCACCGCAGGTATTGTTATCGTGAAGGATATCGTGGCGTTCGAGTTGGAGCATCCTTTCCCGTCCGTTGCTGTGATGGTTATGCTGTGTGTGCCTGCATCTCCTGCAGCAGGAGTGAATATTATCTCTCCTGTGTTAGGGTCTATGCTGAAGAGCGCTGTGTTGTCATAGAATGTGATGGTGTCGTTGTCAGGGTCTGTCGCGTCAACATCACAGTAGTAGCCGACTCCTACGGTCGCGGTGGTGTTGCAGCTCTGGTTTATTGACGGCTGCTTGTTCACGCAGAGCCTTGCCTTGCCTTCTGTCGTCACCACCTCTCCTGTCAGCTCCTGGACTATCTGCCGTGACCTGTTGTATGTGAGGTAGCTTGAGAAGACAGAGCTCAGGATGAACAATAACACGATTAGCGCGAAAAGGTTGTTTGTCGGCAGGGTCTGGTTTCTGCCTGTTTTCCTCTCTCTTTTTTGGGCAGCCATATTACGGTTCTATGGCATTATACATGCTATGCATTATTTAAATATTGTGGCGGGAACAGATAGCAGCGTGGCTGCAGCCACCGCTCATTGCGTGTCCTCAGATAAGCAAAGCGGACTGGGCTGCACTTCTAGAACAAACAGCGGTTATTGCGCAGCATGGTTGGTAAAATCATCAGTTAGCAGCCTGCTTGACCGATAGCAGCGTGGCTGCAGCCATTTATACCTCGGCGCTGACGCAGCGCCTCACGCCATGAACTGCGGCAGGAGCAGGTTGAAGAACAGTATCAGAAGCAGCGCTATCAGTGCGACAAGAACCGACTTTATGCCTTTTAGCTTAGACAGGGTCTCTGCTCCCCAGCCGTATACCAGGTAGTTGTAGAAGGGTATCAGGCTGAAGAACATGTTTATCGCTGACTCGCTCTTTAGCATCGTGGAGAATAGCGCAAATGATATCAGCGCGAGAGGTATCGACACGACCAGCAGGCTCATGAAGAGCGCTGTGTTCACTGTGCTGAAGAACACCCTGAACGGCGTCTTCGACCCCATCGCCCTCATCGCCACGAAAGTGAGTATGTTTATGAGGAGGAGCCCTGCGAGCACTACGAAGAAGTTTGTGATTAGGGAGTCCAGTGCTAGCGATTTATTGTCTGTCGGGAAGATGAGCACTATGTCCACAAGCAGGAGCATGAACGTCCCGAGCAGTAAGCTGGAGAAGTGGCTTACGTTCTCGACGGCTTTCTGGCTGAATACAGCTATCCCTACATTGCTCCATATCTTCTGTGATGCTGAGATCTTCTTCTCTATGCTCTTTCCGAAGTCTTCGCCGCTCTGTGGCATTACTTTCCTTATATGCGCCTGGATCTTCCTGTGGTGCTCTCTGGCCTTGTCGCCTATGCTCAGCTTTCCCACGTCAGGTAGTTTAAGTCTTCCGATTTTCATTTTGTCTTCTTGATGTAGCTCTCTGTCTTTGTCTTGTACCTGTATATCTCGAGAGGCTTTGCCTTGCCTTTGAGAGTGATCATCTCCTTGTGCTTTGTCGGGAACGCGTGCTTGACCTTGTCATAGACTACCTTGCTTATGACTATCTCTCCTGCGCCTGTCGCGCCCTCGAGCCTTGCGGCCGTGTTCACTGTGTCCCCTATTGCAGTATAGTCTATCTTGTGCTTGCTGCCTATGTTTCCGACGACAGCCTCGCCGGTGTTTATCCCTATGCCCGTGTCTACCAGGCCGTCCTTCCTTATCGCCTCTTGTATCTCGATAGCAGCGGTGACAGCCTTGAGCTCGTGGTCCTTCACGTTGGTAGGCGCGTTGAACAGCGCCATGACTGAGTCTCCGACGAACTTGTCGACGGTGCCGTCGTGCTTGAATATGATTGATGTGGAGATGTCGAAGTACCTGTTGAGTATGTTGACCACCTCTTCAGCCGACATCTTCTCTGACATCTTGGTGAAGCCCCTTATGTCCATGAAGAAGACCGTGACTTCCTTTCTTTTGCCCTTCAGCTCGAGCTTTTCCTTCTGCAGGAGCTCGTTGATTATCTTGGGGTTGACGTATCTCTCGAAGAAGGTCTTTATCTTTATCTTGTCCTTCTGCTCTTCGAGCCTCTTGCGTTCCCAGTAGTCATAGAACAGGAAGAGCGCCAGCGGCACGAGAGTTATGGTGAACTGGAACGTGAGCAGGAACTCCTGCATCTTGACTCCGTAGGCCTTCATCCACAGGTGAGGCGTGAGTATTATGAAGAACGCGAGTATGACAAGGTACTTGAATTCCCTCTTGGCCTTGTATGCCATCAGTGACTTGAGGCAGCCGTAGAATGTGAACAACAGTAGGACGAGATACGCTGTTTGACCGAGTGTGAATGCCATGTCCCCCACTTATAAGTGCTTATGATTTGCTTATGACTGCTGTTGAGATGTTTGAGTATTTATTTATTGCTATTCTCAGGACACTCTCCTGCCATGCCCTTTAGGTACTCTCCCAGCTTCTGCTTGACCTGCCTCTCGAGCTCAGGTTCCAGCCCCAGCTTCTCTACTTCTGCTTCCCAGTCCGCCTCAGGCATCCTTGTCAGGCTTCCCTGGAACTCCCTGCCAGCTTCTGCTGCCTGCCTCTCTATCTCCGCAGCCTGCGGGCTTCCGAACCGTTTGACTGCTGGGAACTTGGTGAGTGCATTGGCGCCTGCCTTCAACAGCACTCCTGCGTAATCAGAGGACCTTTGGGGTGTCAGGCCAGCCATTATCTCGAGTTTCGGGAACCTCACCCTGGTCTGCGCTACCCACCACGCGTACTCTTCTGGCTCAGGGCTTTTAGTGTAGGGTGTTCCAGCGACAGGCTTGAGTGCGTAGAAGGTTATCCTGTCCAGCTGGTGTGATTCGATGAACTCAGCGAGCTTCTCGAAGTCAGATTTTTTCTCCCCCAACCCTATTACAATCGTGCAGCTGGTCTTGAATCCCATCTCCTTTGCTTCCTTGAGCATCTTTGAATAAGGTTCGACGGGCTTGTCAGGGCAGATCCTCGCGTGGAGCTCTGGATCCACGCACTCGATTGACGCGCAGACTCCCTCGACGTACCGTTCCATTCGGCGAAGCCGTTCCTTATCTATTGATCCTAGATTGACCCATATCTTAGAGCCACAGACTTTAGATACCAATTCACATATCTCCAGCTGCTCTTCGAAAGGGAATATCCTGTATCCTCCTGTCAGGAACTCGATGCGCCAGCCGAGGTTCTTTCCTATAATCGCGTCTGTCAGTATGGATGCGACAGTCCTCTTTGCTGAGGCAGCGTGCCTTATCTTGTGCTTTATGGTCGACCTGAAGCAGAACGCGCACGTGCCAACGTCGCAGTACCATGAGAGGAATATGCACCTCCCGAACCACGTGACCGGCGGGAAGTTCTGACTGTAGACCGTGCTTGCTCGTTCTAGAAGTTGTTTGAGGTCTGTCATCTTGGATGATCAGTATATCTTAAGTATCTTCCTGAGCCCGAGGCTGAATGCCAAAGAGAATATGATGTATGTGCCGAGCCATCCCACCCTTCCTTTTGATAGCCCTCCTTCCTCGAGGCTGAAGAGGTTTATTGCGATGAGCTTCTTGTTGCCCAGGGTTATTGTCTTGACCGGCTGCTTGCTGAACTGCTTCATCACAGGGGCGTATGTTGGCTCTTCTGTTATCGTCAGCTCCTTGTCGAAGCTCTTGCCGTCGTAGCCGAATACCAGGAGGTAGTCCCCTTCCTGTCCTTTGAACCTGAATTCAGCGATGCCTTCCTTTATCGTGGCTGTATCCTCTCCGACGACCTCCACTCCTTCGGGTACGCTTACGCTGACATTTCCCTCGAATCCCTGGTCAAAGACAAGCGTAGTCGTGAATTCCTGTCCAGGCAGTATTGGGTCGTATGCCATGTGGGCGTTTAGCCATCCGAATATGATTATTATCGGAAGGAATGTGATGAGTGTCGGCTTGAAGCTCTGCTTCATGTACTGCATGTTGACTTCCATGGCCTCTTTCTGGACCTTCATCAGCTTGTCAGGCTCGCCCTTTAGCTCCTTCATCTTCTTCTGGAAGTCCTTCTGCCTCTTCTTGAGGTCTTTCATCATTGTCTGGTCTGTCATGTACTTGTAGACAAGGGTGATTATCAGGGATATGATTAGCGAGATTATTCCTACTGCGACGACTGTCGGCAGCTTTAGAAGCGGCGAGAAAATCGGGTTGAGTATCGTCTCAAAGACCATTTTTATTCCATGAACTTGCGCATCATGGGGTGCATGTCCATCATGTGCTGTTTTGCTATGTCTTCATACATCCTGTATACTATCATCACAGCCAGGAGTATTCCTGTCCCGTGGCCCAGCGCGCCTGAAAGGTCTGCTATTGCCGCGAGGAAACCTACTGCTATCGCGCCCATTATGGTCAGCGGCCCTATGTACCTGTCGAGGACCTTCTCGAGTATGCGCTGGTCTTTCCTGAAGCCAGGTATCTGGAGCCCTGATGCCATTATCTTCTCTGCCTGGCTCCTTGCGTCCATGCCTGATGTCTGTACCCAGAAGACGCTGAACATGACCGCGCCGCCTATCATGAATAGCATATAGACTGCTGCGTGGCCGAAATCTGCAAGCGTGATGCTTCCCCTGATTATCTTGCCGACGATGTCAGGGGAGTAGAGCCATGACACCAGTCCTGAGGAGGGTGTGTTCCCGACGAACGTGCCGAGTATCGGGTGGCCCCAGTTCTGTAGCAGCTTTCCGAAGAGCTGTACGTTGGCAAGCAGCGCTGCCACGAGTATGACCGGGATGTTTGATGTGTAGATGAATGCCAGCGGCCATCTTATTCCGTGGCCTCTTACCCTTCCGAATGACAATGGTATCTCTATCTTCATGGCCTGCGTGTAGACAGCGATGACAAAGACCGCTATTGTCGCTATGACTGCTGCTAGCTCGAGGCCTGCTGTGACTGCGTCCCCTGCCGCTAGGCTCTGGAAGAGCGCAGGTATTGCTCCTGTTGCTATGCCTGGGTTTGTCGGGCTTGGCATCGGGCTCAGTGCCCTTGTGAATATCTCCTGTGCTACATTTGCGACGATAAAGAGGCTGATTCCTGATCCGAATCCCCATTTTGATATGAGTTCGTCCATGAACATTATGAGTATTCCGCCGAGGAAGAGCTGGAATACCAGGAATAGCTCAAGATGAAAGAACATCGCTGTCCCTACTAGTTCTGCCGGCGGAGCGAGTCCGCCCATGAACACGTATATGCATGCCTCGAAGATTATGAACCCTATGTTCATTATCTTCTGTGTGCCCTGGAATCTCCTTCTTCCTTCATGTGTTGTCTGGTCGAACTTGACCAGTCCTGACCCGTTGAGGAGCTGCAGGACGATTGATGCCGTGACCAGGGGTCCTATACCCAGGGAGACTATCGACCCGAACTGCGCTCCCAGGATTATCGAGAGGTACTCGAACTGCTGCAGCGCGTTCTGGCCGAGCCCGAACAGGGGGATAAGCCCCATTGCGTAGAATATGACAAGACAGATGGCTGTCCATTTGAGTTTTTCCTTGAAAGAAAGCCTTCTTTGCGTGGGTCTTGCGACCTCAGGAAGATATGATATGACTTTTTCGAAGAGTCCCATTGTTCCTCGTTTGGATGGTTTTTAGGATGTTTTATGCGGAAAAGATTTACTCTTCAGCAGCTTCAGCCGATTCAGCAGTTTCTTTGGCTAATTTCTTGGCCGGCTCCTTCTTCTTTGCCTGCGCGGCGGGTTTTTCCTTGCGCGGCTTCTTCGCCACCAGGACTGTCACTTCTCCGCCTGCTTTCTTCACCTTGTCCGCTGCTTCGTCTGTCGCGAAGTCTGTAGTTATCATGAGCTTCTTTGTCACTCTTCCGGTGCTGAGCAGCTTGTTGTAGCCTATGTCCTTGAGGTTTATGATATATGCTCCGTTCTCGAACCTGGCCAGCCCCTTCTTCACGAGCGTGTCTGCCCTGTCCTCGATGGTCTTTATGTTGATCGGCTCTGTCTCAGGAGCCCTTGATTTTGATGTGAATCCCCATTTTCCGAAGTATTGCCGGTCCTTCCATATGAGCGGCTTCATCTGGTCGCCCCTTTTACCTGTGCCGGCCATGCCTCTGCCTCCTCGGTTACCTGCCCCTCTGTGCTTCTTCATCGCGCCCCAGCCATGGGTCTTGCTTCCCCTCAGCCGGGTGTTCTTTTTTCTTGTGTGGACAGTCATGTTAGATCATCTCTTATATCATCTTCTTGATCAGTTCGTTGATCCTTGCGCCTCTGTATCCTAGGACGCCTCCTTGGGCATAGCTCTTCTTTATGCCCTTCCTCTCGAACCCTCCTCTCGGCGGGTGGAGGTTGTAGCTCATCTTGGCTTTTTTCTCGCTGCCTTTCTTGGCTCTCTTCTGCTCGAGGAGCTTCTCTGTCTCGCCGTCTATCTCGCCATAGGTGATGTAGCCTTTGGCCTTTTTGAGCATGCCGAGGATGCTTCCGCTCTTCTTGAACAACGAGCATGAGAACTTTGTGTGCAGGTTCAGCATCTTGAGTGTGTCCCTTAGGGCCCAGCTGGCGCCGGTGGTGTTCCTGATGAGGATCACCGCTACATTGCCTGATGCGGCCGGTTCCTTGGCTGGTGCCTTTGCAGGTTCCGCCTTCTTAGGTTCCTTTTGGGTTTTTTTCTCTTGTTCCATCTTGCTGTTCCGTCTTATTCTACGATGTTAAGTTTTTCCTTGTATCTTTCCTGGACCTTCATGGAGGTCAGCTTCTTGAGCGCCTCGACGACTGCGCTTGTGAGATTTATCCTTGAAGTGGTCTTGCCTGATGTCTGGGACCACACGTCCTTGACGCCTGCGAGCTTGAGTATCTTGGCGATCTCGCTCCCTGCGCAGAGTCCTGTTCCTTTAGGTGCCGGCTTCAGCATCACCTTCACTGATCCGCACTTGCCTTCGACCGCGAAGGGTATTGAGTGGGGCTCTTTGCAGTTGCACTGCCATGATCCGCAGCCCCTTCGTATCTTGATGAGGTTTATCTTCGCCTTCCTTATTGCCTTCTCCCTTGCGGGGACAGTCTCTCTTGACTTGCCGTATCCTATGCCGACGTGGCCTTTCCTGTCGCCTACGACCGCGCAGGTGGCGAAGCTGGGCTTATTGCCTTCCTTGGTCTTCTTCTGCGTCTGCCTGAAGACCCTTCTCTGTCCGCCGCCGAACTTTCCTTTCGACTGGCCTATGAGCAGGAGGTCTGACTCGAGCGTGGGGATGAGGACATCCACTATCTCTGCCTCGAGGAGCTTCTTGTCGCTGTTGAGGACCTGGTCGATGTCTGCTATCTCGCCTGTCTTTACCTTCTTGCCCATGATTGTCTTGGGGTTCCATGCTGCGACATCGATTGAGGCTTTCGGGACCGTCTTGACTATCTCTTCCTCTTCGACCGGAGTGACGACGTGACCTTCCTCGAGAGCTTCTGTCTCTTTGTTTTCATTTTCCTCGGCGACCGGGGATATCTTCTTCTGTTCCTTTTCTTCTTTTGCCATTTTAATCATTCAGTTTGATTTTTAGTTATGCCTGATGCTTTGTCATCAGCTTGCGATTACCTTCTTCTTCGTGTCCTCGAAATGCTTGCACATGTCCTCTGGCTTCACGCCCTGCTTGATGCATCCTGAGAACTGCTTCTGGTACTTCTGGGGGTCCTTGCTGAGCTTGCTGGCGTACTCTGCGATGTGCTTTCCGCTTATCCTGGCGTCGCTCGGGAACGCCTCTTTGCTGAAGTTCATCTCGACGCCTGAGTCGATGAGCCCCTTGAGCGCCGCGAAGAGCCTGCCTCCCCTGATCGGTGTCTGCAGGCCTATGTCGAGCACGAAGTTGTTGATCTTCTTCTTCTTTGCCTTGACTCCCAGCAGCAGTCCTGTCAGGTATGCGCTGGGTATGTTGCCCCTGTGCATCTTCCACCCCATCTTATGGAGGTCTTTTGACGTCGCTGAGACCAGTATCCTGTCTCCGTCTGGGTTGTACTCGATTATCTGCGCGGTTATCATGTTGAGGGATTTCCTAAGGACCAGCCGGGGGCTTCCTGACTTGAGCAGGGTCAGCCTCTTCTTGTAGTTTGTCCTGCCTTCCCTCTTCCGCCTGTAAGGGACTGTTCTCGTCTTGCCGTATTTTGTTCTTGACATTTTTCAGTTACTTTCCCGTCTTAACTGTTTTCTGTATAATGTTGTGCTCTTCTATGTAGAGCTTGATGTGCCTCTTGCTTCTGAAAAAGCCTCCTTTTGACTTTGAGTATAGGTTCTGGTAGATACCTTTCTGCAGCAGCCCGCCTTCACGCAGGCTCCTGAGGAACTCCCTCTGGACGCGTATCTTGTTCATCCATTGCAGCTTCTTCGGGGTCCTTGCCTTGAGGCCGCCTTTCCTTGACCCTGGACCTTTCTGCATGCCTCTGGACTTCTGGCTCCTCTTCTTCCTGGCCCGTCCCTTGGATGTCGACCTTGTGGGCTTGAGCCTTATCGCTCCGTCGATGACAAGGCCCTTGATATCCTGCTTGGTTATCGCTTCCTTTATGTCGCTAAGCCTGTCTTCGTCGAACCAGACCCTCTTCTCAGAGCACTTGAAGAGTGCTGCTGCGAGCCTTTTTTGGACCTTGAGTTTCATTTTGTCTTTTCAGCCTCACTGGGTTGATATGAGCATCTTGTCTTTTTCCTTCTTATCTTCTATCTTCTTCTCTTCTTCTGTCAGTTCGGCGGCTTCCTCTTCGGATTTCTCCTTCTCCTTCTTTTCCTTCTCCTTCTTCTTCTCTGCCTCTTTCTTCGCCGCCTCTCTCTTCTTCGCCCGCTCTTCCTTGAGCTTTTCCTTCTCTTTCTTCTTCTTCTCGAACTGCTCTTTCACCTCGGTGACGAGCTTGGCGGGCTCCTTGAAGTTGGCTATCTTCAGGTTCTTGCTGAGCGCCTGCTCTATTATGGCCACCCTTTTCTTGGTGCCGACTGTGCTGCTTATGACTATTATGTGCTTTTTCGGGTCTGCGTTCGCCAGATCGGCTGGCCTGTTGACGGTGAAAGGGACGAGTCCTGTCCTGTCGAGTCCTCTGACCAGTGATGGTGAGCCCCATCCTTTCCTGACTGACCTCTTGTAGCCTCTCCTGCTGACGCGCATCTTGCTGTCGGATCCTTTGGGCTTCCGCCAGTTCCAGGAGAGCTTCTTTCTCTTGTGAGCGTCCTGTCTTATGAATTTCGGCTTTTTCTTCTTGAGCAGCCTTCGCTTCTGGAGCAGTTCTTTTACGTCCATTTTATTGCATTTCCTTCCCTGATTTTTTGATTATGTATATCCCGTCCTGGAATATCCTTATGTCCCGGTTGGTTATCCTTGTGAGCTGCTCTATGTCTGCAGCCACCTGTCCGGCGATCTCTATGTCATTGCTGTCGACGGTCACTTCATTCCCCTCGATCTTGACCTTCGCGCCTTGCTTTATCTTGAACGTCCTTGGGATCTTTTCTCCCAGGAAGTTCTTTATCGTGAATGTGTCTCCGCTGATGCTTACGTTCATGGGGAAGTGGCCTGAGCATATCTTGAGGGTGTATGAGTGGCCATTTGTGACCCCTTTGACCATGTTCACCAGGTGAGCCTCTGCCGTGCCCATCTGCGTCTTCTCCCTCTTGGTGGCGTTCTTGAAGAGAAGCGTGACGAGGTCCTTCTCGACCTTGATCAACATCTTCGGGAAGTTGAATGTCCTCTTCAGCTCTCCTTTGGGACCTTTCACTGTGACTGTCCTGCCCTCTACCTTGACCTCAACCTTATCAGGCAGTTCTATTTCCTCTGTCAGTTCTGGTATTCTCATTTTCTCTCTTGTTTTAGTAGCAGTATGCGATGAGCCTTCCGCCGAGGTTCTTCTCCTTGGCGGCGTAGTGAGTCATCATCCCCTGTGATGTGGACACTATGAGCAGCCCGAAGTCCTTTGATGGAAGGAACCTCTTCTCGAACTTCTCGTAGTTGTCGACAGTGACCGCGAATCTTGGCTTTATTGAGCCGCACTTGTTTATGTTGCCGAGCAGGCTTATCTTGATATATTTGCCCCTGCCGTCATCTACCTCTTCGTATTTCCCGACATATCCCTCTGCGTTGAGGATGTCGAGCACCTTCTTTATGACTACGGATGTAGGCTTCATTACGCATTCCTTCTTGCCGACTTTCTCGTAGTTCAGTATCTTCGACATCAAGTTTGATAATGGATCGTTCAGTGACATATTTTTCCACCTAGCTGAATTTCTTGAATCCCATCTTGACCGCGACTTCCCTGAAGCATCTCCTGCAGAGGTTGAGGCCATACTTGCTGATGTGGCCATGGCATGTGCCGCATCGCCTGCATCTTTTCGTGTTTATGCCGCAGCTCCGCTTCTTTGGAGCATTATGCTTTATGAATTTCTGGTAGATTGCCGGCTTGACCTTGAGCTGTGCCAGCATTTTCCTGTAGTCTGAGGCTGTCATCTTGTCTTATTCCTCCTCGAGCTGTACCTTGAAGTGCTTTTTCATGAATTCTATGGATGCTTCCTTCTTTATCTTGTGGTTCTTGCCTATCTTCTTCTTCATGAGGCGCCTCTTCTTTATCCTGAAGCCGTGCCTCTCGAGTGTCGCGCAGACCTGGAAGCCCAGCACGCCTATATCAGGGGTGTATTCTACGCCAGGTATGTCTATGTATTCCCTTATCCCGAACGATATATTCCCCTCGTCGTCGAACTGTCTTTCCTTGAGCTTGTTGTCGAGCGCCCCGAGCAGCTGTTGGAGCAGTTCGCCAGCCTTGCTCCCTCTTACGGTGACCTTGCACCCTATTGGGAGTCCGGGTCGCAGGCCCCAGCCCGCTATCCTCTTGTTGGTGATCGTCTTGACCGGCTTCTTGCCTGTGAGCATCTCGAGCAGCTTCACTCCTTTATCTAACCTGTCCGTGTTCTTCCCTGCTCCTATGTTCAGGGTGACCTTCGCGATCCTGATCTCTGTTGAGCTGTTCATATTATCATTTATGTCCTTTCATCATTTGGCTGCTGTCAGCTGTTTTATGCTGTCGAGCGCCGGCTTGTCCTTGCCTACGACAAAAGCGTGCCTCTTCAGCGTCTCGAACTTCTGGTTCTTTGATGACCTGAGCGTGATCACGTTCTTGCTGATGTCTTCAATCTTGGCTATGGTGCCGGAGTGCTTCCCTCCTATGAGCATGAGCAGGGCCCCTTTCTCGAGCTTGAGATGGTCAAGTATCTTCTGTTCCGGCAGCGACAGCTGGACAGTGTCTCCGACCTTGTAGTCGTCCTTGTCGACGGTTATGTTCCTTCCGTCGAACAGGTTGAGCTGGGTCTTGCCGCCCTTGACCTTTGTCTTCGACTCTATCCTTGACAGCTTGGTGTTGGCTTCCTTCGCAGTGGCCTTGATGGCGGCAATCTTCCCTTTCCCGTCAAGCAGCATCCTGTAGTAATCCTCGAGCTGCGGGAACTCTATGATGTCCATCAGGCCGACTGGATACCTCTCGTCGTCCCTTTTCCTCTTGTCGACGAAGACATCCTTTGTCTTCAGTATCTGCTTGGCGTCCTTGGCTGTCTTTGCGAACTTGATGAGCTCCCTTATGACCACTGAGAGCGGCATGCCGTGCTGCAGCTTGTGCGGGCCTGGCTTGGGTCTGGTTATGTACTTGGACTCCTTCCTGTTGATGCGCCATGTGCGCGGTGCTGCTATCCTTTTCATGTGGTTCTTGACCATTTTATTTTCCCTCTTCGGGCTTCTGCGCCTTCGGCTTTGCCGCGGCTTTGCTCTTCTCTAATGATGCCTTCCTCTTCTTGTCGTCGAGGTTGAGCTCGGTGATTATGAGGTTTGACGGGTTTATCGGCTGCATGGACTTCGAGCCTTCCTTCTTGGCCCGCTCTATCCCTGTTATGTAGACGCGAAGTTTCTTGTGATCTGTCCTCTCCACCTTGTTCTCCCTGCCCTTGAACTGGCCTCGCGCCACCTTCACCTTGTCGCCCTTCACGACAGGGAGGCTTCTCCTGCCGTATTTCTTCCTCAGCTCTTTTGACAGGTGCGCTGAGAGGAACTTCTGCTTGAGGTGCAGCGGGGCGTTGTGCCTGTACTTGCGCTGCTTTGATGGCCTCTTGCTTGATTTCCAGCTTGTTGAAAATGTCTTTTTCATTTTGCGTCCTGTTTTGTCTTCCTATCGCATTATGTTAATGACCATATTATCTGAATCATATTATTATGCTCGCGATCTTCGCCACTCCAGGCCACCTGCCTGCCGCTTCCTTGGCTATGGGTCCCTTGAATATCGTGCCTTTCGGGTTTCCCTTGTCGTCCTTCAGCACAACGGCGGCGTTGTCCTCAAAGCATATCCTCATGCCGTCGGGCCTCCTATATTCCCTCTTCTGCCTGACTATGACAGCGAACACTACCTGTTTCCTCATCTCGGGCTTGCCTTTCTTGACTGCCGCGAGCACGAGGTCGCCCACTCCGCATGATGGGCTTCTTTTCTTCGCCGTCTTCATGTTCTTGATCGAGACTATCCTGATGAGAGTGGCTCCTGAGTTGTCGCAGGTCGGTATTGTGGATCCCGCCATCAGTCCTCTTGTCACTCTCGCTTTTCTTGCCTGCATTTTACTTCTCTACCTCATCCTTGGATGTTTCTTTTGGCTTCTCCTTGCGCTTGCCTTCCGCAAGTGCCTCCTTCTCGAGCTCATACTTCTCGACCTTGCCGAGCACCTTGAGCACGACGAAGTTCTTTGTCTTGCTGAGCGGCCTGCACTCTCCTATCTTGACTATGTCGCCTTCCACAGGGTTTATGCACGGCGGGCTGTGCGCTATGATACGGGTCCTCGTCTTCTTGTACCTCTCGTATTTCGGGATGTATCTCCAGCCCAGCCATTCGACTATGACTGAGTGCTGCATCCTGTCCGACACGACCTTGCCTGTGAACTGCTTGCCCCTTACCTTGAGCGTACCGTGGAAAGGGCAGTTCTTGTCATTGCAGCTCTCCTTTGGCAGTTCGATGTCGAAACCCGCTTTCCTTGTTCTGGCCATTTAGTTCACCATTATTGTATTATTGATATTGTGTTGTTGATTTGCTTTATTATTGCTTGATCCTCGCTTCGATCCTTCCTTGGAGGTCTTTGCCGTCGATTGTCTTGTCTCCGACCTTGACCGTCGTCTGGTCCTTGACGATGGTCTTGGTCCCATTTTGCGTCTGTATCTTGATTGTGCTCTTCGTCTCGTCTGTTACCTTGCCGCGGAGCCCTACGAGCGTCGCGTTTCTTGCGCTTACCACTTCGAGCGTCATGCCTATAAGCGCGACTCGCGCGGACTTTCTTTGTTTTGACATATTATTTTACGATTATGGTTTCAGGTGCGAACCCCACGTCCAAGAGAGCTTCCCTGACCTTCTGCTTGTGGTTGCCCTGGAGCTCGATCTTCCCGTCCTTGGCTGTCCCGCCGCAGGCGAGCTTGTGCTTCAGCTTCTTGACGAGCTTTTCCATGTCGATCTCCTTGTTGTCGATGCCTGTCACGACGGTGTATTGCTTGCCGAACTTCCTTTTTTCGACATACACTTCGATCAGCTGGTTCTCCTTTGCGATTGTCTCGCAAACGCAAAGCTCTTTTGGTAGTCCGCACGTGGAGCAAATCTCACTCATTTGTTTTACTCCTTCGCTTTCAAGGCTGTCATCAGCCTAGCTATGTTTTTCTTTGTTGTTTTGATCTGCCGCGGGTTCTTTGGTGCTGTGCCCGTGGCTGTTTGAGCGTTAAGCTTGATGAGCTCTTTCCTGAGCTCGAGCATCTTTGCCTGGAGCTCCTCTTTGCTCATCTTGGTAGGGTCTATGTCCTTCATTTTCATTTGGTACTCCCTGCGCCTTCATCCGCGGGCGCTTCGGTTTCTGCCTTGTCGGCCTGTGCCTCTTGAGGCTCTTCTTTTGCGGCTGGCTGGGCAGGTGATGCAGCAAGTGATACAGCAGGTGATGCGGCAGGTAATACGGCAGGTGATGCGGCAGGCGCTGCAGCTTTCTTCTCCTGCTCCGCGTCTTTCTTCTCTTCCGCGGGCTTGCCCTTCGGCTCGGCCTTCTTGACTGTCTTCCTTGTCCTTTTCTTCTTCTCTCCTTGGGCATCCCCTTCCTTCTCTGCCTTCGCCCTCTCTTCCTTCTTCTCTTTGCTGTCTTCTTTCTTCTCGTCCTTGCCAGCCTTCTTCTTGATCTCGCTCTTCATCTCTTTCGTCACTTGCTGCTCTTCTTGGTACAGCACTACCTCGTCAGGCAGTTTGATGTCTGGCGGCATTATCCTAACCTGTATGCCGACAGTCCCTGTCTTCAGCTGGGCTGCGGAGTATGCTTTCCTTACGCCGATTATCGCTATGTCGCCGCACTTCTTGAGGTATCCCTGGTAGAACCTCCATCTCTTGGCCCTTGAGCTCGGGATCTTTCCCGATATCAGTATCTCGACTCCCATCGCCCCCGCGTTCATGACGTCAGCCATTACCCTGTGGCCTATCCCCTTGAACCTCTGGGTGCCGAACTTCTCGAGGGAGCTTGCCACCCTCTCGGCGACTATCTGCGCGTCAAGGTCTGGTGATTCCACCTCGTTTATCTCTATCTGCGGGTTCTCGAGCTTGAATTTCTCCTTTAGGTCTTCTGTGAGCTTCTTGATGTTCTGGCCTTTCCTCCCTACTATGAGGCCTGGCCTTGATGCATGGATTATGATCTTCTCTCCGAGGGGTGTCTTCTGCAGCTTTATGTGGCTCTGGCCGAGGTTCTTGAGGACAGTTGTCACGTATTCCTGTATCTCAAGCTCCTTGACGTTTGACGCGACAATCTGTCTTTCGATCATTTTTTGTCCTCTTTGCCTTCCTTGGTCTTGGCTTTTTGTGCGTGCTTCTCTTTCGGCGCGTGCTCCTTCTCCTTAGGCTCTGCTTCTTTGCCTTGCTTCTCGCCTTTCTTCTTGGCGACTGTCTCCTGCACGACTACCTCCACATGCGTCCTTTTGAACTCCCTTCCGTGGTGCCTTCCGTAATGCACTGGTTGGCTCGCCCTGTGTGCGCATATGTGGATTATCTCGAGCTCTCCTGTGTTGAGCCCTTTCGTCTGCGCGTTTGCCTCTGTAGACTCGAGCAGCTTCAGGATTGCTGTGCACGCTTTCAGCGGGTATCTCCCCGCAGCGATCTTTCCTGACCTGTGGCCGAGCCCGTTTGTGAACCTCTTGAACGGTATTGCGCGCTTCTTCCCTATCACTTCCTCAAGGAGCCTCTTGGCCTGCTCGAGTTTCCTGTGGCGCAGGTAGTTGCATATCTCTATCGACTGTTTTGTGCTTATTCCCAGGTCTCTGCCTACTGCTCTTGCCATGAGTTCCTCGTTGAAGTTCTGGAACGCGTAGTTGTAGCTTGCCATTTTATTCTGTCACGGTTTATTTGACTGATATGTTTGATGATGACTTGGTGGCTCCGACTCCTGGTGCGGAGTGCGAGACCTTCCTTCTTGTGAGCGCGAATTCCCCGAGGTAGTGCCCGATCATCTCTGGCTGGACCATGACGTCCTCGAATGTCTTTCCGTTGTGGACCTTTATGGCCTTGTTGACCATCTCCGGTAGTATTATCATCGACCTGCAGTGGGTCTTTACCGGCTTCTTGCTTGTCTTGAGGTTCCTCAGGAATATCTTTTCTGCGTCTGTCAACCCTCGCTTGAGTTTCCTTCTGACACGCGAAGGCAGAAGCTGTGCAAGCTCTTTCAGGCCCATGGTCTGGAGCTCCTCAAGAGTTTTTCCCATGTAGATGAATTCCTTCTTGGCCATTTTGTCTCCTTATCGTGTTTTTACCTCTTCCTTCTGCCGGTCCTTCTGGCTGCTATCATTCCTACCTTCCTTCCTGGAGGTGCGTTTCTTGATATCGGCCTGGCCTTCGACTTCCTCGACGTCCTCTTGTTTCCGAACGGATGGTCGACTGCGTTCTGCGCGGATCCGCTGATCTTTGGCCAGAGCTTGTTCTTCGCCTTCATCTTGAAGTACTTGGTGCCTGCCCTGAGGAACGGCTTCTCTGTCCTTCCCCCTCCTGCGACGACACCTATCGATGCCCTGCATCTCGGGTTGAATGATTTCCTTTTCTTTGACGGGAGCTGGACTATGACGCTGTCCTTGAATCTCCCTATGACCTTGGCGAATGTGCCTGATGCCCTGACGAACTTTCCACCGTCTCCTGGTATCGCTTCGATGTTGAACACGACAGTTCCTTCAGGGATGTTCATCAGCTGGGCTGTGTTTCCTGGCATGACTTCTGTCTCTGGTCCGCTCTGGACTGTCTGGCCTACCTTCATGCCTTCTGGAGCGAGGACCAGGCATGTCTCGCCGCTGTTGTAGTGTACCTGTGCGAGGGGCGCTGAGTGGCCTTGGCAGTGGATGAGGTCGAGCACCTCTCCTTGGACAGTTTCAGCAGTGAGCCTATTGTGCTTTGCTGCTCCCTTGTACCTGAAGCTCGGCGCCCTGTATGTCGGGCCGCCTTTTCCCCTTGCCTGTTGGATTAGGTTTTTTCCCATTTTCTCAATCCAGTTACATCAGTCCGAGGTCTGTTGCCACGTCGAGGGCTGGCGTCTCTGGTGAGAGCCTGACATATGCCCTTTTCTGCCCTGATGGCATTATATGCGTGGTGACCTTGAGGACCTTGACCTTGAATGTCTTTTCTATGGCCTTCTTTATCTCCGGCTTCCTTGCCTTGAGGTCTACGACGAACACTAGCTTGTTCTCGGATTCCATCAGCCTGATCGACTTCTCTGTCGACAATGGATGTTTGATGACTTTCTCTATGTCCATTTTCAATTCTTGGCTGCCTTGGGCGCTTTAGGTGCTTTGGCAGGTTTTTCCTTCTTTGCTTCTTTCTTTGCTTCTTTCTTTGCTTCTTTCTTTGCTTCTTTCTTTGCTTCTTTCTTCTCTTCACCCTTCTTGGGCGTCGCTGTTGCTGGCGTGTCGTAGAACAGCTTCTCTTTCTCCAGCCTTTCTATCGCTGATTCAGTGAATAGAGTGAGCCTTCCTGGCACTGCTCCTGGTGCGAGCAGCTCTGCGTTGAGGGATTCGACGCTCACTGCGTCGACGCCGCTGATGTTCGATGCTGCCTTGAGCAGCGGGCAGTCCTGTGCGACGACAAAGAGCGGCCCTTTCCTCTTCCTGTACTTCCTTCCTCTAAGCCTTGCTTTCCCTGTCCTGTATGTCCTTTCTGATGCCCTCTCGAGCTCTTTGCCGAAGCCGAGCTTGTTCAGGGCCTCCAGGACCTGTTTTGTCTTTGACAGTGATTCGAATTCATTGTTGATTATGAATGGGTATTTGTCTGGCGGGATGTGCCCCCTCTCCATGACGAGCTCCTTGGCAGATGTCGCGGCTATTGCGCTTCGTATGGCCTTTCTCCTCTCCTTTATGTTTATCTTCCTCTCCCAGATCTTACTTGCTTTCGGATGGTGCGCCCTTCTTCCGCCGACTGTGCCTGGCGCGAACGCTCCTACCCAGTTGAACCTCATGCCGTTCCTGGACATGAC
>Ga0180009_10001689_pt1 | contig 26678 bp, 20 predicted proteins | sample OS_PC_MetaG_FD_123537 | JGI IMG/M metagenome (GOLD analysis project Ga0180009, IMG submission 123537) | Groundwater microbial communities from the Aspo Hard Rock Laboratory (HRL) deep subsurface site, Sweden - OS_PC_MetaG | ecosystem: Environmental > Aquatic > Deep subsurface > Groundwater... | reverse complement strand
TACTCATTTAACCTCCCCAAATAATTTCGGCGGAGTGTATTTATTCATTAGGGCACCAAAGGCGTTCATAAAAAGAATAGCATACATGACTCCTTCGGGGAGTCCGCCGAAGATTCTGACAAAAATTACCATCAGAGCAATTCCGAGACCAAAAATCCACATTCCCTTTTGTGTGAGTGGAGAAGTAACCCAATCTGTAGCCATAAAAAATGCGCCGAAAAGAAACCCTCCAGCAAAAAGATGGAAGACGGGATCGGGATATTTAACGGGATTAATAATCCAGAAAATTCCCCCAAAAATTACGGCTCCCAAAATCATCGCTGCCGGTACACGCCAGTTTACAATTCCTGCTGCTATTAAAAATAATCCGCCGATTAATACCGCAAACGCCGATGTCTCGCCGATAGAACCAGAAACATTTCCGAAAAATAGGTTTGATGATTCCGCAAAAATTGAATCGAACTTAAATGCTGAAAGCGGAGTCGCGGAAGATACTGCATCTGCGGAATAATTAGCTTTAGACCATGTCGTCATAGGAACGGGAAAAGCTGCCTGCAAAAATGCTCTGCCAACAAGCGCGGGATTAAAAATATTAAAACCAATTCCGCCAAATACTTCCTTCCCTATTGCTATTGCAACAACGGAACCAATTGCTGTAAATGGAAGTGAGAAATTCGGAGGAAGAATCAAGCCCAGCAGCAGGCCTGTAATTACTCCGCTTCCGTCTCCGATTGATATTTTTCGCTTTCTAACAACCTTGATTATTATTTCTGTTAGAACACAAAAAGCGACGCTCACGGAAACAACTAATAATTGACTAATGCCAAAAAATACGACGGCTGAAATCAGTGATGGAAACAGCGCAAGAACAACCATCCACATTGCCTGCTTGGTATTCCAGCGAGAATGAATATGAGGTGAACTCGCTAGCTCTAATTTGTAATTTGGATTTTCACTTATGTTTAACATTTCATCTATTTTTTATTCTTTATTCCTATGCAGTCAATTTTTCCTTTTGAAGTTTTAGAACGCGCTTCTTTCCTAATCTGATCCATTGAACAAGAGGAATGTTTCCTGGACAAGTGAATGTACAAGTTCCGCATTCCATGCAAACAGTTATATTTGAATTCTCGGCTTCTTCATATTTTTCTAATTGAGAATACCGCGCAATTTTGGTTGGAACTAAACCAAGCGGGCATACCTCAATACATTTGCCGCATTTTAGGCAAGGAGTTTCTGGATGAGAGTTTACTTCGCTTTCAGTTAACACAAGAATCCCCGAAGTAGCTTTCATTATCGGAGCGGAGAAATCGTATTGGGCAACTCCCATCATAGGACCGCCTACAACTACTTTTACAGCGTCATTAGTTACGCCTCCGCAATACTCTAAAACTTCTGATAATGGTGTCCCCACTTTTACAATAAGATTTTTTGGATTCATTATTCCCCTGCCAGAAACTGTAAGCGCAGCGGTTATTTGCGGTTCTCCCTTTATCACCGCATCATAAATTGCAACAGCTGTACCTATGTTTTGCACAACGACTCCAACATCAAGCGGAAGCTTACCCGGAGGAACTTCTTTTCCGTTTACAGCTTTTATTAACATTTTTTCCGCGCCCTGAGGGTATTTTGTTTTCAGTACTTCTACTGAAATGCCCGGATATTTTTTAACATATTCTTTTAGCATCAAAATAGCTTCGGGCTTATTATCCTCAACCCCAATTGCGCCTTTTTCAACGCAAAGAGCTTTCATCATTAATTTTAATCCGCCAAGTACTTCCTCTGTCTGATCAATCATCAACCGGTAATCGCGCGTAAGATATGGCTCGCACTCACAGCCATTCAAAATTACGTAATCGATTTTTTTTTCAGCCTGAGGTGTTAGCTTTATAAATGTCGGAAACGCAGCCCCGCCCTGCCCAACAATTCCTGCTTCTTTTACTCTTTCTCGAATTTGATCCGGCGTTATTATACTGGGATTCATTTGTGTAAAAGAGATTGTTTCCTTTTGCTCATTAGATTTTATTACAATTGCCTCTATTGGCGAACCAGCAACATTCGGTTCTCTGTGAATTTCAGTAACAATGCCTGAAACTGATGCATGAATTGGAACGGAAACAAAGCCATCGGCTTCTGCAATAATTTGCCCAGTTTTCACTTCATCTTTTTTCTTGATCACTGCTATGGAGGGTTTACCAATATGCTGAGATAATGGTATAATTACCATTTGTGGTGTCGGCATAATTTCGAAGCCAAGATGTTCGGTTAACTCCTTACTTTCTTTAGGGTGAACCCCGCCTTTGAAGGATTTAATTTTTGTTAATAATTTCATCTTCTTAAGAAAAATTTTCAGAATATCATTGCCACAAACTCAATCAGAAATTGTGCCACAACAGATGCCCGCCATTTTTTGATACTCCTTGAATATCGTTCAAAATCAAACTCCTTATCGCTGGTAATCCTAAAATCAAAATATGAGCAAATTTCATTATCATTATTGGCAATGATCAATATCTAATGAGAAATAAAAGATATTCTGTTTTATTATCTCAATCGATTAATTACTCCCTTTCAATTGGTGAAGGCAATAACTATTTTTGATTTCTCAATTCTAAGAAAGGACATTTTTTGCTTCTAATCGAAATTTTACCCGATAAATGTGATTTTTGCGGTTGCTGCGTCGGAGTTTGCCCGGAAGACGCGATAGAATTAAAAGAAGCTGAGATAAGTATAATTGAAGACCGATGCACTAATTGTGTAAAGTGTGTGTGGTCATGTCCAATTGAAGTGATAAAATTTTATAAGGATTAAGTTACTCGCAATAATGACAAATAAAGAATATGATATAATTGTAGTTGGAGCAGGACCGGCTGGAACTATGGCTGCAAGATTTGCCGCAGAACATGGCGTTTCGGTTTTAGTGCTGGAAAAAGACAGAGACGTTGGTTATCCGGTAAGATGCGGCGAAGCAATAAGCAAGGCTGGCGTTGAAGAATTTATTCCTTCCAACGATAAATTTATCGCATCCAAAATAGATAAATTCAGTATGATTTCACCTGACGGAACTGAATTAATAATTCCGCTCGAGGAATCCGGCTACATCCTCGAAAGAAGAATATTCGATTATGAACTTGCGAAAACCGCTGTATCTGCCGGCGCTGAAATCATAACGCGAGCTTACGTTAATGGTCTTCTATTCGATAATGATGCCGTTGCCGGAGTTGAGGTAGAATACCGCGGTGAAACGCATAAAATAAAATCTAAAATTGTAATTGCCGCAGATGGAGTTGAATCGCGAGTTGGAAGATGGGCGGGAATTAAAACACATATTGATTTCCGGGATATGGAATCGTGCGTTCAAATTACTGCCGCTAATATTCCTGTCGATCAAAATACATTGTACTTCTACTTTGGAAAAGATTACGCGCCCGAAGGATATTTTTGGGTTTTTCCTAAGGGCGGCAACACAGCCAATATCGGCTTGGGAATTAGCGGTAACATCGGGAAAAAGAAGTCTGCCTTGTCTTTTCTAAATGAATTTATGACGAACAACTATCCGAATGCATCAATTCTAACGCAAATTGCCGGCGGAGTGCCTTCAACAATTACTCTTGAAAAAATTGCCGCCCCCGGAATAATTTTAGTCGGCGATGCTGCCCGGCAGGTCAATCCCCTTTCGGGCGGTGGAATTGCAAGTGGAATGATCGGCGGTAAAATCGGCGGAACAATTGCCGGCGAATCAATTAAAATGAAAAATCCCAATCACCTGCTCAGTTATGAAACCGCATGGCACAAAAGACTTGGCAAGCGGCACGAAATATTTAACAAATTGAAAGAGGGCATTTACAAATTCGATGATAATAAATTCAATGAAATTGCTCATGCGTTTTTAAAAGTGCCATACGAAAAACGTTCAATTGGTAATCTGTTCAAAACCGCTTTATTTAACAAACCATCTTTATTGATTGACGTTGCAAAGGTTTTTCTAATAAAATGAAAAAGATACTACTCGAAATACTAATAAAACAATATCAATCCATTTTCAGTAATTGGCTGGAAAAGTTGAGCCTGGATTTCAATAATAAATTTTCCGAAGCACAGCTTAAAACATTCATCGAAACAAGTCTTAATATTTTTAAGGAAATAATTAGAACCAGCGAATATGCTTTTGCCGATCAATATTTAATTGATGCGTACAATTTGTTTTCTAAGAAGCAGCTTAATCTACTCGAAATCAGCCGGATTTTTCACTTCGGAAGAATTTCCCTTCAGAACAATATTGATGAAGACAGCTCGTTTAATTTCGATCCGATTATTTTAATTGGATTCGCAGATGAAGTAATTGAACAGATTTTTGCGCGATACGTAATGATTCATCAAAAGGCTCAAATGGTTGAGTTGGAAAAAGACCGCGACAGGCTTGCCTCTAAATTGGATATGAATCAAAGATATTTAAAGAACATACTTCATACTTCCGAATATGCGATTGCAGTAATTGATAAGGAAGAAAAATTTACATCATGGAATAAAGGCGCCGAAGAACTTTTTGGTTTCAAAGAACATGAAGTGCTCGGGAAGTCATCATCGCTTCTTCTACCCAATGGGAAAAAGTATTATGAAGAGTTGGATTATATTAAGAAGGAAATTCAGCGCACCAATGATTTGAAAATTCTTGACACGGAAAGAAAAACAAAATCGGGAAGAATAATTCCCGTTGAATTAAGCGTCGCGAGACTTCCGAGCAGAAATGATGAATACATGGGCAGGACTGTAATCCTTAAAGATCAATCTCAAGTAAAACATCTTCAGCAGCAAATTGATCAATCTGAAAAACTCGCTGTTATCGGGCAGCTTGCTGCAGGAATAGCTCACGAGATAGGAAATCCTCTTGCTTCAATATCGTCTTTGGTTCAGTTAATTCAAAGAAAAAATAACGATCAGGTTCTAGACGATCAACTTGTTGCAATTAAAGAAAACATTGACCGCATTTCAGGAATTGTACGCGAGCTGGTTGATTTTTCAAGACCGCCGAGTTACGAAAGAGCTGTAATTCAAGTTACAGATATTATTAAAACCGCTGTGGGCATTGTTAAATATGATAAGCGAGTTAAAAAAGTAAATTTTGAAACTGAATTTGATTCTGATCTTCCGCTTATAAAAATTGTGCCCGATCAACTGCTTCAGGTTTTTGTAAATATTTTAATTAACGCTCTCGACGCGATTGAAGGCGAGGGAACAATTAATGTGAAATCACATCACACCGATGACGCAATATTAATTGACATAACTGATAACGGGCATGGGATTGAGAAAGAAATAATTAATAAAATTTTTGATCCTTTCTTTACTACTAAGGATGTTGGCAAAGGAACCGGATTGGGTCTATCTGTGAGTTATGGAATTGTAAAAAACTTTCACGGAGATGTTTTTGTGAAAAGCAGGAAAAATCAAGGCTCAACATTCACGGTTAAGCTTCCTGTATTAGATAAATAATTTTTGGAGAAAATAAATGGCTAAGATATTAATAGTTGACGACGAAAAAACAATTCGCGAATCCATTAAAACGATGCTCGATGAAGAAGGATACGAAACCGAAACAGCCCAAGATGGTTTAGAAGCGCTGAACAAACTTCAAAGCGATAATTACGAAGTTGTAATTACAGATATAAAAATGCCGAATATGGATGGAATGGAATTGCTTGAAAAGGCTTCTAAGTTGTCGCCAAATTCTTTCTTTTTAATCATGACGGCTTATGCATCCGTTAAAACCGCAGTTGACGCCATGCGCGAAGGAGCTTATGATTACCTTATAAAACCTGTTGAGTTTGACGATTTAATTCTGCGAATAAAAAGGCTGGTTGATTTCAAAAAGCTTTCACTGGAAAATAAGTATTTGCGTCAAAGAGTCAGCGCCGAAAAAGGTTTTCAAAATATTATCGGCAAAAGTGAGCCGATGAAAAAAGTTTTCAATTTGATTGAGCGAGTTGCGCCGACGAACAGCAATGTTTTAATTATGGGAAAGAGCGGTACCGGAAAAGAACTTGTTGCAAAAGCAATTCATTACAACAGTTTAAGAAAGGATCAAATATTTCTTCCGGTTAACTGCGGGGCAATTTCTGAAAATTTAATTGAAAGCGAATTATTCGGACATAAAAAAGGATCCTTCACCGGAGCTATTGATGATAAAGCGGGTTTATTTAAAGTAGCCGATGGCGGAACCCTGTTCTTAGATGAGATTGGCGATCTGCCGCTTAATCTGCAAGTAAAACTTTTACGCGCAATTGAAGATAAAGAGTTTCTTCCGGTGGGGGCAACAAAATCTGTTCACAGCAATGTGAGGATTATTGCTGCGACAAATCAGAATTTATACGATAAAACTAAATCCGGTAAATTCCGTGAGGATTTATATTACAGACTAAATGTAATCGAAGTAAAGCTCCCCTCGCTGAATGAAAGAAAAGAAGATATCCCAATTCTTGTAAATCACTTTGTGGAAAAATACTGTAATGAAATGGGGAAAAAAGTTCTCGGCGTTGATAACGACACAATGAAAACTTTGATGGCGCATAACTGGCGCGGCGGTGTGCGTGAGTTAGAAAACATATTCGAGCGGGCGGTTATTTTTGCAACCGGCGATATTATTTCTGTTGATGATCTTTCAGATCACGTTCGCGGAAGCATGCCCGTGCACACTTTCCCGGATTCTTTAAAAGAAGCTATTCATGATTTCGAAAAAGATCACATCCTAAAAGTGATTAAAAAATATTCATACAATAAAGAGGAAGCTGCAAAGGCTTTATCAATCGGGCTTTCTTCACTATATCGAAAAATGGAAGAGTTGGGCATCCCAACTAAAAGTCCTGAAGAGTTGAACAACTAGATGCCCCGATGAGTAAAACAATTTCTTATTTGAAAATCGGATTGTACAATTTTGCAGTAGTTATTATTTTATTTCTGCTGCTGGAATTTGCAGTTCGATTATTTCTTCCTCAAATTCAACCGTCATTCACGAGCGGTGAATTGATTGAAGAAAATAAATTTGGAGATTCGCATGGAATAAAGAATAGTTCATGCGGAGAAAGCAACGGCGTTAAAAAATGTTCCGATGAAAACGGTTTTTGGAAATACACATCACAAAAGGATTCTACTGCCAGCAAAGTTTTGATTATCGGCGACTCTGTAACAATGGGAATTGGCGTTGAATCCGATTCAACATTTGCAGGCTTGATGAACAATAATCTTTCTCACATCTCAGTTCTCAATCCATCCTTGATTGCTTACACCGGCAGTGATTATAAAAATGTAATCCGTCAATTATTATCTTCCGAAGAAATAAAATTCGATAGAGCAATTCTTGCGTGGAGTTTGAATGACTTATATCCACGTCATCCAATAGAATCAGCCCCAGGAATTGTTAGTGATAATTTTTTTGGAAATTCAGTACGTTTGGTTAGAAAAAACTTTAGAGTATATCATCTCCTTAAAAACCTTTTCACCGACAGAAAAAGAGAGTACTTCGAATACGACAAATCTTTTTATTCAAGAGAAAATGAAAATTTTCAACTGGCTTTAAGCGATATCAAAGAAATTAGCGATGTACTTCGAGATAGAAATATTCCACTCAAAGTTTTGTTGATGCCATACGAATATCAATTGAGAATGAGTAACGATTCAATTTATTATCCGCAACATATTCTTTCTCAAGAGTTGGGCAAATTAGATATCCCTGTAATTGACTGTAAAGATGCTTTCCTCGAAGGAGCAAACCATTCAGCCGATTACTACTTATACGGAGACGGAATTCATTTTTCAAATTTGGGACATCGAGAATTGTTCCAATACTTGAGGAGCATTCATAATAAAAGTGCCCTGTAAATATTTTTCATTTAATTGCTTTTTCCCTTTTGTTTTAGGAACAATTTGAGACGAAATATGGTTCTCGATAGTAAAATTATTAAGTTTTTTAGTATTGCCGGCATTTCTTATATTATAAACCGAAAAAAATAAATATCTGAAATGAAAAATTCCGGGTTGTCAAAAGACGTATTAAAAGAATTTGTTAAAGACGAAGAGTCATTAGAAAAACTTTCGAAACTGATTGAGAGTTCAAATGCGCCAAATTCAAACGCGAACGGCTTCCAAGAATTCGAAGATGTTTTTTGGTGTAAATCCGAGCCCGGTAGTTTAACAAAATTTAATTATTCGTCATCTATCACCGATATAACAGGGTATACAGGTGATGAAATAAATGCTCTGCCAGGTAAATTTTTCTCTCTAATTCACGAGGACGATATTGACCGCATCCGTATTGAATTCTCTGAAATTCTTGCCGATAGAGGACCAACCAAGGGGAAACTTTCATACAAGCTTTTTACAAAAGACGAAAACATTGTCTGGATCAACGAGATTATAAGTATTACGCGGAGCTCTGATGGAAAAGCTCAAGAATTAATCTCAGTTGCTTTCAACATATCCGAAATATTTAAAAAATTCAGCGAGCTAGAATCAGTATTTCAGAAAACGAAAAATGTGCTTTCTGCAAAAGACAATTTTATTTCAATTATCTCGCACGATCTTCGTGCTCCGTTTACAAGTCTTTTGGGTTTCTCGGAAATTTTAATCAATGAACCCGGTCTTCCGGTGAATGAACGCATTGAATATCTCGAATACATTCATGATGCGTCTTTCAATCAACTTCAGTTCATCAATCACTTACTGGATTGGAGCCGGTTGCAAACGGGAAAAATTAAAGTAGAACTTAAACGCCTTCATTTAAAAGAAGTAGTGTCTAACTGCGTATCATCACAACTGCACTCCGCCATTAGAAAAAGTATTGACATAAAAGTAGGCATTCCCGATTCAATTTATGTAAAAGCCGACGAAAGACTTATTGGAGAGTGTGTTATAAATCTCTTGAACAATTCAACAAAATTTTCCGAGGAGTATAAAACTGTTCACGTCTCTGCACAGAAATTTAAAGAGGGAATGGTTGAAATAGTCGTTAAAGATGAAGGAATAGGAATTCCGGAAGAGAATCAATCCAAGCTTTTCAGAATTGATCAGAAATATACAACTAAGGGAACTAAGGGAGAAAAGGGTTCGGGGATGGGATTGAATCTTGTTCACGAAATAGTTGCGCAGCATAATGGAGTAATTTGGTTTTATTCTAAACCGGGCGAAGGCAGTGAATTTCATTTTACCATCCCGGAAGCAAAAAATGTGATTGTTCTAGTTGAAGATGATAATGAACTTAGGACATTATTCAAACGAACATTGCAAAAAAATATTTCCGAATATGAAATTATTGAAGCCGATAACGGGTACGAGGCGATGAGTTTAATTTTGGCAAATCCACCATCGGTTATAATCACAGATCACGATATGCCACTCATGCTTGGAACTCAGCTTGTTGAGGCAATACGAAAAAAAGACAAAAAAAATATTGTTCAAATAATTGTAATCTCCGCAAAATTCACTGATGAAATTATTGAAAAATATAACCGACTTGGCGTTCAAAAACTAGTGAGAAAACCATGCAGCCCGGATGCGCTAACTCAAATTGTAAAAGAAGTATTAAGCTGATTTTTTATTGTTTCTTTAATCCGCCCAAACCCCGCAGCCAAGTAAAGCGGCGGTTTAGTTGAGGCGGAAAGTTTCTTTTCCACATTTTAAATGTAACATAAGTGTTCCGAGGATATGGACGAAAAAAAATGGTATGCATTATACACAAAACCGCGGCGCGAATTTAAAGCTTCGCTGCAATTAGATGAATTAAACATCACTCATTATCTCCCAACAATCACATTATTAAAAAAGTGGAGCGACAGAAAAAAGAAGGTTACCGAGCCTTTATTTAAAAGCTACTTGTTTATTAATGCCGATGAAAAGGAGCGTTACGTAGCTGTTGAGCAGAATACAATTGTTAAGACAGTCTTCTTTAATGGTAAGCCTTCTGTAATTCCAGACGATGTGATAGAAAATTTAAAAAAGATGCTCGAAAAGACTGACGACGTCCGGGTGATTAACGGTATTGTTAAAGGAACTAAAGTTAAAATTATTTCAGGTCCATTTACAGGAATTGAAGGCGTTGTTCAAACTGTTAGTAAAGATGAGCAGATTCTTGCCGTATCTATTGATTTGTTGAACAGGTCGGTTATTGTCACTCTTCCCGGCGACTATGCATCCAAAGATCTTGATAAATATTAGCTGTGTTGAATCATTATTTTTATTAAATTAATTACGATTTTCAACTAGGTAATTACTTTTATGCTAAATCAGCAAAAATTAATTTCTTTATCAACCGGTTCCAAGGTTAATCACTATTTATTAGTTGTTGCTTGCGATGTAAAAACCGCTAAGAACAACAGGTCATATCTTAATCTCGAACTGAGGGATGAATCTCAGCAGCTAAACTGCAAAATGTGGGATGGCTTTGAAGTAATTGCTAAAGAGATTGATAAAGGAAGTATTGTTAAAGTTGATGGAATAATTGAGGAGTTTAACAACCAGCAGCAAATTAGAATTAACAGAATCAGAGCCTCTGTTGAAAAAGATAATGTGACAGCAGAAGATTTTCTTGCCAAGTCCTCGCGTAATTTAGATGAAATGCTTTCTGAACTGTCAAACAGAATTGAATTGATTTCCAATAAATTTTTGAAGACTCTTCTCAACAATATTTTAGCAGGAAATAATCTAAAAAAATACAGCAATGTTCCCGCCGGCAAATCCTGGCATCATTCCTATCTTCACGGTTTATTGGAACACACTTTAGAAATTATTCGCATCTGCGATTTGATGTCAGATATTCATTCTGAAATTGATAGAGATTTACTTATCAGCGGCGCGGCTCTTCACGACTTTGGAAAAATTGAGGAGCTTGAATTCGAAACCGGATTTGATTACACCGACAAAGGGAGACTTCTCGGGCATATTGTAATTGCTTCAATGATTGTAAACAACGAGGCTGATAAAATTCCCAATTTCCCCGAAGCGCTTAAAACGGAACTGCTGCATTTAATTCTAAGCCATCAAGGAAAACTTGAGTACGCGTCTCCGGTTGAGCCTAAAACGCTGGAAGCAATTGTACTTTATCACGCCGATGAGTTGAGCGCAAAGTCGAACGCTTATAAATACGCTATACTTTCAGAAAAAAACGGACAAAATAGATGGACAAAATTTTTGCACCTTGCAGGAACTTCTCTTTATATTCCTATTGACGAAAACGGAACTAATCAAACAACATTATTCGACAAATAAAAGAGGCACAATAATGAAAAGGAACTACTTTTTTTCTACGCTGATTGTAATGCTTTTTGCGGCGCAGTTAGTTTTTTCCCAGACTTTTGAAGAATTGATTTCAAAGGGCGATGAATTTTACAAGAATTTCAACAACTATGAAGCGCTTGATATATACCAACAAGCAGGAAATCTTCAGCCTAATAATTACGAAGCGCTTTGGCGAATAAGCCGCGCTTATGTTGACATCGGCGAACATTTACCGAACAGCACTGATGAGCAGGAAAAAATTCAATTGGATCATTATCAAAGGGCATTGAATTATGCAAATAAATCAGTTAAAAACGCACCCGATCAATCTGTTTCTTATCTGCGTCGTGCAATAGCAAACGGAAGAATTGCTTTATTTAAAGGCGTTTTTTCCGTAGCCGGTGTTGTTAATGCAGTTAAAGCAGACTGCGAAAAAGCAATAGCGCTGGGCAATGGCGGTGATGATATTCAAGCAGTTTCGCATTACGTTTATGCAAGAACTCATGCTAAGATTAGCGAAAAATGGGCGCCTGCACGTGCAATACTAGGTCTTGGCTGGGCTGATCTTAAAATTGGAATAAAGGAGTACAAGAAAGCAATCTCATTAAAACCGAACTTTGTTATGTTTTATCTCGACTTTGCTCATGCTTACATAGCCGATGATAATGAAAAACTAGCGATTGAAATGTTGAAAAAAACAATTGATTCTCCTATTGAAGACGAAGACGATGCAGTTAAAAAAGAAGAAGCAAAAGCGCTGTTAAAAAAATTGCAAAACTAAAATGATTTTTGACGAGAAATTTATTTCGAAATTAAAAAATGCCCGTTCGCTGGTTTTCTTTACCGGGGCGGGCATTTCTGCTGAAAGCGGAATTCCTACTTTCCGGGGGAAGGATGGAATTTGGAATAAATTAAAACCGGAAGAACTTGCAAACTTTAATGCCTTCTTAAAAAATCCCGATATGGTTTGGGAATGGTATCAATACAGACGGAAAATTGTTAATGAATCCAAACCTAATCCCGGTCACACAGCTATTAAGGATTTTGAAAATCATTATGATGTTTCGGTAGTTACTCAGAACGTTGATAATCTTCACGGACGCGCCGGCAGTAATAATATTTATGAATTACACGGAAACATCGAGCGGAATTATTGCATTGACTGTTTAAAACCATTTAGTATCGAGCACTACAGAGCAGAATCAAAAGGCGTTCCAAAATGTCTTGAATGCGGAGGATTGGTTCGCCCCGATGTTGTTTGGTTCGGCGAGATGCTGCCGCAAAAAATCTTTGCAGATGCCGAACGCAAAGCCGAGCATTGCGATATTTGTTTTATTGCAGGCACTTCGGCTGTGGTTTACCCTGCCGCATACATTCCAGTATCTGCCAGACAGCATGGAGCTTTTCTTGTGGAAATTAATATCGAATCAACGGAGATTAGTCATCATGTGGATTATTCTATCTTTGGTAACTCCGGGGAAATACTGCCGGAAATTTACAAAGCTGCACGATCGTTTTTTAATTAGCGCTTATGAAAATAGAATAGCATACATCACCTTATAGTCTAAAAATATTTGTAAATAATTCATGTTACACAAAAATGTAGAACGAAACGTTGTTTCGCTCATAAATTGAATAATTTGGCGCAAATTAACTGAGCGATTCAGAGAATCGGTCTACAATTCTTATTCTATTGCGCAAGGGATATTATATTAATTGTAAAAATAGTTTAAGATAAGTTTAACAAAAGAACAATGCGGTATGAATATTAATAACATAGAATTAAATAAAATTCATGAATCGCTTTGGGAAATTCCTAAGCACGGCGGAATGAGGGTTCCCGGCAGAATTTACATATCAGAAAATATGATGCAAAATTCTTTGCAAAATGATGACGCCCTAAAGCAAGTTATAAATGTTGCGCATCTACCCGGGATTCAAAAATTTAGTCTAGCTATGCCCGACATTCATTGGGGTTATGGATTTCCCATTGGGGGCGTTGCCGCTACGAGCGTTGAGGATGGTGTAATTTCTCCCGGCGGTGTCGGTTACGATATTAATTGCGGTGTAAGAATTGCGTCCACTTCTCTTTCTTTAGATGAGGTTCAAAATAGAATTCCCAAGTTAATAGAGAACCTATTCAAGAAAATACCAACTGGAGTTGGATCGAGCGGCGCAATAAAAATGCTGAGTAAAGCCGATGTGAAAAACATTTTAACAAAAGGCTCAGCATGGGCGGTAGAAAATGAATTCGGCAATAAAAATGATATTGAATTCACCGAAGAAAGCGGCTGCATGAAAGAAGCGTATGTTCATTCTGTTAGCGAGCGTGCTATTGAACGCGGGTTAGATCAAGCAGGAACTCTCGGTTCAGGAAATCATTTTTTGGAAGTAGGTGTTGTGGAAAATATTTTTAACGATGCAGCCGCTCAAACAATGGGATTATTCAAAAATCAAATTGTTGTAATGATTCACACCGGTTCGCGCGGATTAGGCTATCAAGTCTGCGAGGATTACCTAAAAATTTTGCATAGAACTTCCGAAAAATTTGGATTTGATTTACCCGATAAACAATTAATTTGTGCTCCGTTAAATTCACAGGAAGGAAAGGATTATTTCACTGCCATGAAATGTGCGGCAAATTTCGCATGGAATAACAGACAGATAATAATGGAACTCGCAAGGAGAGCTTTCAAAAGTACATTCAGCATTTCGGATGAAGAATTGGCATTCAATTTAATTTATGATGTGAGCCATAACATCGCAAAGATTGAGGATCACTCGATTGACGGGAAATTAAGAAAAGTATGCGTGCACAGAAAGGGAGCAACAAGAGCATTCCCGCCCGGAAGTAGCCAAATTCCCCGCAAGTATTTGGAAATTGGGCAGCCGGTCTTAATTCCCGGCGATATGGGAAGGTATTCGTTCATCGCTGTTGGAACTGCAAAAGCGATGGATGAAACATTCGGCAGTTCATGTCACGGAGCCGGCAGAATACGAAGCAGAAACAAGGCTCTTGAATTAGGAAAACATCGCGATATTATTTCCGAACTTCGACAGCGCGGAATTGTAGTTCAAGCAAAGGGTAAAAAGACTCTCGCCGAAGAAATGTCTTATGCATACAAAGATGTGAAAGATGTTGTTGATGTTATGGACTCTGCCGGAATAATAAATAAAGTTGCAAAAATAAAACCGCTTGGAGTAATCAAAGGGTAATATCTATAGCGCGCTGCGGCATCTGTAATGGATAGAGCACCAAGGACTAAACGAATTATTGCTTCTCGGCTAACTCTAAGTTCGTTTTTTCAATTCGATTAGAAATTATTTTTCTTTCCTCTTCACTCAATTCCAATTCGTTGATTTTGGTATAATCGGAAAGCGCTTCTTCATATAATTTCAAATCATAGAGTAAATCTGCAAAAAACAATCTGCCGTTAAAATCGGAATTGGCAGAAGGATATTTTCTAAAAGTCTCCTTTGCTGAAGCTACTGCCGATTCTTTGAAACCGCTTTCAGCCAATTGCTTTGCGCCGTTAATTCTTTTTATTCCAAATTCATCTATTGACGCATTTGTGTTTTTTGATGGAGATACTTTCGATCCATAAATTGCTGTGCTCGACGAATTATTTTGTTTTATATTTTTAGGAAGACTCCGTATTTCTTCCAGCGCTAACACGAGCAGAAGATCATTAATGCTCATTTGCTTCAGGTAGTTCATACCTAACGCCGAGTTCGAATTTAAATTGAATTTAGTATTGTCTTTTTTTAGCTGAACGAATGAATTATTATCGGTTACAAGCACATCTTCGCCGGTAAGCGTCTGCCCTTGAATCACATCAACAAATTGCTCGCTGGTTCCTTTTAAAACCTGAACTTTTCCTTTTACTTTTTCAACAGTGAATGTTTGAGCGGATATATTCATTATCATCAAAAAGCATAATGCAATTATTTTTTTCATTTCATACTCCTAATAAATATCGATTATTCTAACATTCCCTTTTGCAATTCCCAGTTCAACAATGCCTTCCCTGTAAAATTTTTCCGAAGCTAAATTCCAAGAAGTTTCAAAGTCGCTAAGAGAAGTCATCTCCAAAGGAATCCAAATCTCGTTTTCTGCGTTGGAATTTTCTCTAATAAAATATTTTTTATCATTCTTTGTTATAAGGTTTGCTTTTTCCGGAGGCAGCTTAATATTTATAAGCAGACTAACGTGCGAAATTTTATCTGCCGAAACATAATCAACAAAAGCTGTTGCAATGCCGATGCTTTCCAGAAGCGAACTGAATGCAACGCTTAAATCATCGCAGTCTCCGCCTTTCAGTTCAAAAGTTTGTTCTGGGAATTGGACATACTCGAACGAAGTTCTAGGATCAGAAACGTAATTCATGTTTTTTATAAATGAATTAAACAACGTCCTAATGTCTGAAAGGATTTCAATTTCTGAGTTTCCAACCTGCTCTTTCTCTTTCAAAATAGTTTTAGCTTTTGAGCTTGAGAAAGAATAATCGCGCATCACAAAATAGTTCAGATTTTCTACCTTCCCATCCCACGCATTTTTATTGTGAATAAGAATTGGTTTTTGAATTTCGTCTTCTTCATCAGAGCTTTGGGTAGATAAATAGAAATTAGCCTGCGAAATATCCCTTGAACTGGTTCCGATTTCATCATTTTCAATTATGGTGTAAAAGGGAACTTCCGCTTCACCAAAGGCTGGAATTATAACTGCAGGAGAATATACTTTACCGCTGTTTATCCGTTGAATAAAGCTCGATGGTTTTACTGTCACTTTTTTGTCGGTTAAATTTTTCACACTAGCAACAGCAAATGGATATTCCAAATACTCGTCTGAAAGCGTTGGATAAATTTGAGCAAGAACTTTTACTTCAACGAATTCAACCGATTTTTCTTGTTTAAAGCTAAGCGCAAAATTAAGATTCAGCAGAATTTTATCTGCACTGAATTGATTATTAATTATACTGTGCATTCCCGTTTCGGATAACTTAGATAAAGGCTGTGAACCGGAGCGGTTTTGTAAATAATTAACCCAAACAACTCCGGCGGAAAACAGTTCATTCCTAAAATTAAAATGAGGCATCACAGTTGAAATGAACGGCTGCTGAAATTTATCGTGATATCCGCTAACGCCAAAATCAAAAACACCATAGAATAAGTCATGCGAAACATTGAACGAAAGAAATCCGGAACCAGACGATTCAATTCCTATGGATGATGACATGCCATTGCTAAGGAATAAATCGGCTGTAAACAGAACGCTCTTGTTTGTACGCAAATTAAGATTTCCATTTTCAGAAAAACTACCGTCTTCATTAAAGATAAATAGATTAGCTGTGGACAAGTTGAACCGAACAAAATCTGAATAGCTGTAAGTAATTCCCAAATCTCCCCGCCAGTACTTTTTATACTGCTTTTCGTTACTGGTTAAAAGTGTATTGAGAGTATCGCTGAAATAAAATTCAATCTTTTCGGTATTCAACGCATTTTCAAAATATCTTAAACTAAACCCTGCCGAAATATTCGGGGCAATTGAGTATGCATAACCCAATCCGAATTTCTCTTCGTATTTAATAGAATTCTGTAAAATATTGGTGGAATCCTCAAGCGTGATTGTTGAACCTGTTTTAATTACAAATTCCTTCACATAACCGGGAGTGAATCTTGAATAGAGATAATGTTTGTCCAGTTTATTAGCGAGCGAAATCAAATAAATATTGTTCGAAATCTGCTCACCGGTTTTCATTTCACCGCCAAATATTGTAGCCAATTCCCAATTTTTTGAATGCGAAAAATTACCTGCATTTTTTTCGAAACTGTTTAAACGAAATCCATTCTTGCTGCCATAGGAAGCAAAACCGAATAAATCAAAGGATTCCTGTGAATATGTCTTGCCCAGGAGTATCATTATTCCAATAATAATTTGAACGATTTTTTTAAGGTACATCAAGCCTGATATTATGAATACTATTCGAAATAACAATATTGTCCGAAAGACTGCTGCTGGTAAATTCTTTTGAATACTTTCTTTGGAATGTAATCAGCAAATCATCAAATCTATCAAGTGGAATACTGTTCATTACAGAAGGAGGAAGATTAACTTTGCCGTCATCTTTGACTTTAATTCTCAATAACGGAACTACTACATTTTGTTCCTTTGAATAGCCGCCGACAATAATATCAATTTTCCCTCTGGTTAAAGCATTCCACATCAGCTCCATTTTCAAATCTTTTCTATCTCTTCTACCTTTGAATGCAACTGTTCCGTTTATTTCTTCCGGTGTTTTAACTTCGAAAGAAATATTCTCATATCCCAAAAACGGATGCGGTTCAATCCTAACATTGATGGAAGAATTGTATGGGAAAAAATCACTGTATCCATGACCCATTCCTTTTCGTTCGGTTTGTATATACATCGGGCCGAATAGTGAGTCGATTATGTTCCCATGATTTCTAAATTGCACAACTCTTTGAATTAGGGATGCGCGCTGATTATTAAAAAACACTTTGCCTATATTCCACGATCTATAACCCATAAAGTGTCCTCTTTGTGAATGCACCGGTTCAGTTTTTGTGCCAAATATTGCGGAGTTATAGACTTGGTAAAAAGTATTGTTTTTAAATGTAGATTTAATTCCATTCAAAGAAATTACATTAGCAAACTTCGGCAAATCATTTGTGATTCCGGTAGAGTCGTAACCGTTTGCATAATTAACAGATTCCGGATCTGGCGATAGTATTTCAATATCAAGTTCATCTGCAGAAGAGTTATTATCAACGAATAATTGGGTGGGAGAAGGTTCATTGCAAGCTGCAGTGAACGCTATAGCTAAAAACACAATATTTATTATAAACTTTTTCATTCTGCAGTAAAATAATAATTCTTTATTTAATAAAAATATATGGGCTGCCGCAGAATCGTTTCCTCATCAGAGCAGCCCATCATAACACTTAATTAACTTTGTAGGGAATTCCCCACGATACCAATTCTACGGGAGCTTCATCATCATAAATTACTTGATTCGGAACGGCGTTTACAATGGCATATTTGTAAGCTCTGTGTTCTCGAATGGTCCAGCTACCTTCATAAACTTTTTTGTAAACTCCACCTTCTTCTGAAGAAGAAGCCAATTCCAATTTCTTTTTAGCTTTGAAGTGCTTACCCCCCCGGAAAGCACCATACGTTAATGATAAGAAATCCTCATCTGCATAAGCGCTTGTAACTTCAACTCGTACTTTTACAACTTCTCCGCGTGTGAAGCCATGAAGCATTCCGCGAACGCTATGGTCTCGTGTAATGAAATATTCAGTCGGATCTGTAACTTCAATTTCCTGACCGTCTGGGAGAGTTACAACCATTTTGGTTATTTGGATATTCTCAGTTTCTGTGCCGCCGGCAGCTAGAGAACTTGAAACAATTTTCCAATTACGAAGCGGGTTAATTGATTGATCAACTTTTTCTAAAACAACATTATACTTTACTGTAGTTGTAAATTCCTTGTACAATACAGTATCAACTTTGGCACGCTCTCCAGCAACAGGCTCTGCGTAAGTAGCGGCAATTATAAGTACGCCTGCAAAAACTTTTGTTACTGTTCCTGTTGCTATATCGCCATCTTCGCTGATTACAATATTTTTATCAACTAGTTTAATTCTCTGACCGACTTTAATGGGATACATTTTTTTACCTAAAGTTCCCAGAAATGCCATTGCATCTTCTTCATCGTAATTGAGGTCAAAAGATTGAAGCAATTCGTCATCTTCAATCAGCTTTGCGAAAACTTCCTGGTTTATCTGATTTTCATCTGACGACACCAGGCTTTGATCACTTTGACATGCAGAGAAGAAAGTGGCAAGTAAAAGTGAAGCAAATAATAATGTGAAAATTGATTTTGGGTTTTTCATACTACCTCCGATTAGGTTATTGATTTTGGCTAATAATTCTACAATAATTACGCATCAATTGTGCCAATAAATAACCCGAACGTTAAATTGTTGTTTTATATGCCTTTACGGCTATTTGCCTATATTCTATATGCCTGAAATTTACGCTCAAATGCCTGAAATTTATTTTTCAGGTGTTTTGCTTATTAGATGAATAATTAGCTCGTCAAGATTCGAGTGATATTTTTGAGGAAGATTTTTATACTTTGACGAAAATTTAATTTTAAGATCCCCAAATCCCATGTTCGGATGTTTTGAAATATCATTTGTAATATTTGATAAGTATTTTTCACCCTTCGATTCCACACGTTGAAGAATTTCTTTGTCAACGCTTGCTGCAATGGTTTTTACGGCTTCATTCAAATTAAATCCGGAGATTGAATAATGTCTGAAAAATATTCCGCGGAAATTTTCCGAGACTACTGTTCTATTCAAACCGCCCAGTTCTTTGGCGGTTTCGCTTATTGATGAATGACTGAATTGCTTTTCTCTAAGTGAATTTAGGATCAGATTTTCTAAACTCGATTTCTCAATTTTAGATAACTCTTCCGGAAGATCACTCAGCTTAATAATGCGGCGGTCTTCGAACTTAGCAAAAATAACAGCTCTTTTAATAACGGATTCTAACTCTCGAATATTTCCTTTCCAATCATTAGCGCAAAGACTTTCAATAACTGCTTTTGACAGTTCCAATTCCTTTTCTTCCCTTTTAACAAAATAATCAGCAATTGGGGCTATATCCTCTTTGCGCTCCCGAAGTGAAGGAAGTTTGATCTGGATTACATTTAATCTGTAGAACAAATCCTCTCTAAATTTTTTCTGCTTCACAAGACTTTCCAGATCTTTGTTCGTAGCAGCCACTACTCTTACATTCACAAATTTAGATTCGGTTGACCCGACTTTCTGAATTTCGCCCGACTGCAATACTCTTAACAGTTTCACTTGAAAATTTTCGCTTGTCTCTCCAATTTCATCGAGAAAAATTGTTCCCTTATCGGCAGCTTCGAACATTCCTGCTTTTTCCGCAACAGCATTGGTGAACGATCCTTTTACGTGTCCAAACAGTTCGCTTTCTAAAAGCGTATCAGATAATGCAGCGCAGTTCACCGCTACAAATTTTTCGTTTTTTCTTTCGCTCAATTCGTGAACAGCTTTCGCAACTAGTTCTTTACCGCTTCCGCTTTCACCAAGAATCAAGATAGTAGCTTTTTGAGGCGCGATTTTTTTAATTATCGAAACAACTTTTTCCATAACTGCGCTTGTAAAAATCATTCCGTAGAAATTTCTGATTTCAGATCCGCTTTCTTCTAATCTTGCCGGTAGCTCATCCTTTTTATCCATCGTTAATAAATCAATATCCCGCTTCAAACTGCCGATTTTATCTATCAATTCCTGAGGCTTTGAATTTGGGTGAAGTTCTAATTCTTTTTGAAGATTAGCTAAGTTTTTTTCCTTTTCGTTTAAGGCTAATTCCAGGATGTCCTTCTCGTCAATAGCTTTCTCGAGCATAATGCCTTTTAAGAAAAAAGTTAGCCCCGCTTCAGAAGCAAGAATTAAAACCGAGGCTGTAACAAGGAAAGCATTGTGCGTTTGAACTCCGAAAAAAGTAAAGACGGCGAACGAAAGCAGAAAAAGCGTAAAACTCAATAATGCAATGGCAGCTAAGCTTCGGTTAAGCTTAATTATAACAGCCAAGAGAGAAAAAAGTATTAAATAAAAAAACAGTGAAGGTGATTTGTAATCGAAAATTAGAGCATCATCATTCAATAAATTATCGAGTGCAATTGCGTGAAAACCTATTCCAGGTAGCTGATCGTCGAATGCAGATTTAAGACTCCTCGAAATGGAAGGATCGCTGACACCGATAATAATTATTTTATCTTTTAAGTTGGCGAGCGATTCAGGGTTGTTTTCTGCTTTTGTGAAAAATTCAATCAAACTTAAAGACGAGTATGATCGCCATGACTTATTCAAATTTATTTTAACTAACTCACCGGATAAACTTTTCTTCCCCGCCAGTATTGAAGAAAACGAATGCTCATTTCCCGAATTAGAATTTACCTTCGTTGGAATAATGTATCCATCGTCTTCCAAATAATTTAGAAACCCAGTACTAAGTTCCGAATAACTTTCCTTCAGTACGGGGTATTCTATCGAATCAGTTTCGAATACATTATGAATAAAATTGATATTCTGAAGTTGAGACGCAAGTACAATGCCGCTTGTGTTTCTAATCTCGCTTTCCAATAATGAATTGTATAGATTTTGCGAAGACAAACTGCTCGAAAGGAATATTTCGATGCCGATTTTACTTGGCGAGTATTTTGACAAGTAGTTTATCAAAAGCGCATAATAACTTCTTTTTAGAGGCCAGCCGCCTAAATTTTCAATATCCGTTTTTGTGATGTTAATCAGAACAATATTGGTATCGGCTTTTTCTTCTCCGCCGATTCGGTAAAATACATTCTGCACATTTGTGTTTAATTCCTCGGAAAATTTCGGAGACACAAAAATTATTAACGCTGCAACTAGTAGCGCACAAAGACGAATAATAATTCTTTTGGTAATAGCTGTCTCGAATTTCTTCATCATTATTTATTTTGCCAATCGAACTTTTAAAGGAAAATTATTTGTGAATTTACAAAAAAATGATATCATAGTTCTGCGCATTTTTGCACTTAGGAGAAATTATGAGAAAAGTAATAAACAGTCTAGTCGTTGAAACATCCGGCAAACAATCAAATCAAGCCATTGTATTTATTCACGGTTTCCCTTTCGATCATACAATGTGGGAAAATCAGGTTAATGTCTTCAAGAAAAATTATTATTGTGTTGCTTACGACATAAGAGGCTTGGGAGCAAGTTATGTCGGCGATGCTCAATACACAATGCAGGCTTTTGTTGCGGATTTATTTTCTATAATCTCCGGATTAAATCTAAAAAATCCAATAATATGCGGTCTTTCGATGGGCGGTTATATTGCGCTGCGAGCAGTTGAACTGAATCAAAATATTTTTAAAGCTTTGATATTATGCGATACTAAAGCGGATGCCGATACCGACTCGGCAAAGCTTGCAAGAAGTGAGAAAATCAATCAAATAAACGTTGACGGACTGGAAGTATTTATTGACGAATTTGTTCCGAATTGTTTTTGCGATGAGTTTATTAAGGAAAAAAGCAAAATTGTATTCGAAGTAATTGCAAAAGCAAAATCTTTAAACCCGCTGGGAGTAAAAGGCTCTTTGTTGGCGATGATGACAAGAACCAGTACATCCGACTATTTGAAAAATATTATAATCCCAACTTTGGCAGTCTGCGGTTCATTCGATACGCTTACGCCGACGACAGTAATGCGAAACATGGCAGAGCAAATACCGTATTGTGAATTTGCCGTAGCGCCGAGAGCAGGTCATTTAGCTCCTCTCGAAAATCCCGAATTTGTGAATGACGCGATTGGCGGTTTTCTTAAAAAGATTGGGGTAGGCTTTTAGTGGAAGAATACTTCGTGCGAAATGTATTTTCCATTTTCGTAAACAAATTTTGCGCTGAAGAATTTATCTTCAAAGAGCCATGGGACAAAAATTCTATCGCCGTCCCATAGATTTAATTCAACAATTTTATCGTTTGGTATCCATTCAAGTTTCCCTTCGTTGGAATCTATGAGCTGACCGGAGAATTCCTTAAATGCAAATAAGAATACATACCAATCCTCAACTCCGTCAAAAAGAGGAAAAGTTATAAATCCTTTCATTATTGGGTTTGCCACAGTTAAGCCGCATTCTTCATTCACTTCACGGACGGCACATTCTTCCGGAGATTCGCCTAGTTCAAATTTTCCTCCTAGACCGTTCCACTTGCCCTCGTGGTAATCATTTTCCTTTTTATTTCTATAAAGCATTAATGTGCGTTCGCCGTCCATCACATAACAAAGCGTAGCTAATTTCATATTCTCAATAACCTAAGTATTTATCCTTTTCCAAATAATTTTCTATGTAATCTTTTATTCCTTCTTCTAAAGTCATAGTCGGTTTATCGTAACCGGCATCTTTCATTTTTTTGAGATTTGCTTGAGTAAAATATTGATACTTCCCCTGCAGTTCAGCGGGCATTTCGATGTAATTAATATTTGTATCTTTATCAACTGCTTTGAAAATAGAATTCACAAGATCATTCCATGATCTAGCCTGACCCGTGCCAATGTTGAACAAACCATTCTTTGTTTTATTCTCAAGGAAGTATAGAATCATATTCACAGCATCTTTTATGTAAATAAAATCTCTAAGCTGTTCACCGTCCTTATACTCAGCTTTGTATGACTTAAATAAATTTACGCTGCCGGTCTCTTTGATTTGCTCAAAAGCTTTGTGAACAACACTTCGCATATCGCCCTTATGATATTCGTTAGGTCCGTATACATTAAAAAATTTGAGTCCGACAATTTCTTCGTTCATTCCCATTCTGTGAAGCCACGAATCGAATAAATGCTTTGAATAACCATACATGTTTAATGGACGCAGATCAATCAACTTAGAATCGTCGTCGTAACCTTTTGAACCGTCGCCGTAAGTTGCTGCAGATGAAGCATAAATAAATCTGACTTTATGAGTTAACGCATACTTAGCTAAATCCTGAGAGTAGTTATAATTGTTCTGAAGAAGATAATCAGCATCATTTTCCGTCGTTGAAGAACACGCTCCCATGTGAATGATTGATTCGATTTCATAGGGAATAGCGTCTTCGATTATTAGATCGATGAATTCATGCTTGTGATAAATATCAATAAATTTAAGCCCGTTAAGATTTTTCCATTTCTCGCCGCTTCGCAATTCGTCAACAATAATTATTTCTTCTTCGCCTCTTTGGTTCAATTCCCAAACAATTGCGCTGCCTATAAATCCTGCTCCGCCAGTTACAACTATCATCTTAACCTCCGGTATCACTCATTAATTTATCTTCAAAACTAATTTACGTATATTGCCACCTTTCAACAAAGCAGTTAAAGGATATATCAAAAATAATGAAAGCGGCATTAATAAAAAGTATTCTCGAAAAACGTATCATGATACTAGACGGCGCAATGGGCACCATGATACAAAAACATAAATTGACTGAAAAAGATTATCGTGGAGAACAATTTAAAAATCATCCGAAGGAATTGAAAGGAAATAATGATCTCCTTTCGATAACTCAGCCGGAAATAATTCTAGATATTCATAAAAAGTATTTACAAGCCGGCGCCGATATTATTGAAACAAATACATTTAACGGCACATCAATTTCGCAGGCAGATTACGGCACCGAAAAATTCGATTACAAAATTAATTTTGAATCCGCCCGACTCGCCAAACAAGCGGCAGAAGAATTTTCAACAAAAAATAAACCGCGATTTGTTGCCGGAGCGTTAGGTCCAACTAACAAGACACTATCAATTTCCCCGGATGTAAATGATCCCGGATTTCGTTCCGTTTCTTTTGATCAAATGCGTGACGCTTACAAAGAAGAAGCAAGAGGTCTTATAGACGGCGGCTCCGACATTCTTTTGGTGGAAACAATTTTTGATACTCTGAATGCAAAAGCCGCACTCTTCGCCATTCAGGAATTATCCGAGGAATTGAGTTTAGACATTCCAATAATGATTTCGGGAACTGTTGTCGATTTAAGCGGAAGAACTCTTACCGGTCAGACGATAGAAGCTTTTTATCATTCTATTTCGCACGTAAAAAATTTATTGAGCGTAGGATTAAACTGTGCTCTTGGCCCAATACAAATGCGCCCTTTTATTGAAGAATTATCTGCAATTGCCGACTGCTATGTAAGTCTTTATCCAAATGCAGGCTTGCCGAATGAATTCGGAGCTTATGATGAATCTCCCGAATCGATGAGCGAAGTATTAAAAGAATTCGCCGGCCAGGGATTTTTCAATTTCGTTGGAGGATGCTGCGGAACTACTCCTGAGCACATTGCTGCTTTCGCTAAGATGGTAAAATATTTAGAACCGAGGAAAATTAAAAAGCCGAAGCGCACTTTGAAATTGAGCGGTTTGGAGGCGTTAGAATTCCGAGTCGATACAAATTTTGTGAATGTCGGAGAGCGAACTAACGTAACAGGTTCAAAAAAGTTTGCGAGATTAATTAAAACCGGCGCATTCGAAGAAGCATTGTCCGTTGCAAAAGATCAGGTTGAAGGCGGCGCGCAAATTCTTGATATCAATATGGATGAAGGAATGATTGATTCCGAACAAGTAATGACAAAGTATTTGAATCTAATTGCATCGGAACCTGAAATTGCGAAACTCCCCATTATGCTTGATTCTTCAAAGTGGAACGTAATTGAGGCTGGCTTGAAATGTTTGCAGGGAAAAGGAGTTGTCAACTCAATAAGTTTGAAAGAAGGTGAAGAGATTTTTAAGGAACAAGCCTCTAAAATTCTTAAATACGGCGCCGCAGTAATAATAATGGCTTTTGATGAAGACGGACAAGCAGACACTCTTGAGAGAAAAATTAGTATCTGCCGGCGGGCATATAATATTTTAACTGAAGAGATCGGGTTTAAGCCGGAAGATATAATTTTCGATCCGAACATATTTGCCGTCGCAACCGGAATTGAGGCGCACAATAACTACGCTGTAGATTTTATTGATGGCACAAGATGGATAAAAAGAAATCTTCCTTTCGTGCATGTTTCCGGAGGCGTAAGCAATATTTCCTTTTCATTCCGTGGGAATGACCGCGTTCGCGAAGCAATGCATTCTGCTTTTCTTTATCACGCTATCGAAGCGGGACTCGATATGGGAATTGTTAATGCGGGTCAGCTTGAAGTGTATGAAGAAATTCCGAAAGAGTTTTTAGAAAGGGTTGAAGACGTTTTGTTGAATAGAAGAAGCGATGCTACGGAGCGATTAATTGATTTTGCCGTGAACGTGAAGGGAAAGGAAAAAACAGATTTTCAAGATGTTTCGTGGAGAAATACAAATGTAGAGGAGCGATTAAAACATGCTCTCGTAAAGGGAATTACAGATTTTATTGCTGAGGATACTGAAGAAGCACGGTTAAAATATTCATCCGCACTGAGCGTAATTGAAGGTCCACTAATGGACGGAATGAACGTTGTAGGCGATTTGTTTGGTTCCGGGAAAATGTTCCTTCCTCAGGTTATTAAAAGTGCGCGGGTGATGAAAAAGTCGGTTGCAATTTTAATTCCCTTTATTGAAGAGGAAAAGAAGAAATCCGGCGGCGTACAACATGCAGGAACAATTCTTTTGGCAACTGTAAAGGGTGATGTTCACGACATTGGGAAAAATATTGTTGGCGTTGTGCTTGGTTGTAACAATTATAATATAATCGATCTTGGCGTGATGGTTCCCGCGAATAAAATTTTATCCGCTGCAATTGAAAATAATGTTGATATCATTGGTCTAAGCGGACTCATAACGCCGTCTCTCGATGAAATGGTTCACG
>Ga0180009_10001688_pt1 | contig 26696 bp, 25 predicted proteins | sample OS_PC_MetaG_FD_123537 | JGI IMG/M metagenome (GOLD analysis project Ga0180009, IMG submission 123537) | Groundwater microbial communities from the Aspo Hard Rock Laboratory (HRL) deep subsurface site, Sweden - OS_PC_MetaG | ecosystem: Environmental > Aquatic > Deep subsurface > Groundwater... | reverse complement strand
GAGCCAGTTGGTGTAGGCGGCAAGTTTATCCTCGGCATCGACCGCAGCGACCGAATCTTCGCAATCGGCAATGGTGGTGAGCGCGGATTCGACCATGATATCGGCGATCCCGGCGCGGTCAGTCGCGCCGACAGGAGTGGTGGAATCGAACACCACTTCGACGTGCAGTCCATTGTTTTTTAATAATACGCCCTTTTCAGTCTCACCAATATACTGCGCCGGATCGGCCAGCGTGATGCCCTCGCGCGCCGTCAGATCGGCCCAACTTCCGCGTGCCAGCGGGAATGCCTCGTCAAGAAACTGCCGCCCACGCGCGATCACCGCCACGCCGCGCGCTGCGTCATAGCCGCCTGGTTGTGCGGGAGGCGCATCGAGCGCGTCCGTTCCGTAGAACGCATCATACAGGCTGCCCCAGCGCGCATTGGCCGCATTCAACAGAAACCGCGCGTTGAGAATCGGCACCACCAGCTGCGGCCCGGCCATCGTGGCGATTTCGGGATCGACATTCTGCGTGCCGATCTGGAAATCACCCGGCTCGGGCACCAGATATCCAATGCTTTCGAGAAACGCCTTGTAAGACGCTGGATCATGAGGCTTTCCAGCCCGCGCGACGTGCCATGCGTCGATCTGCGCCTGTAATTCATCGCGCTTCGCCAGCAGCGCCGCATTGCGCGGGGCGAATTCGGCCAGCAGCGCGGCAAAGCCCTGCCAGAACGCCGCAACATCGCGGCCCAGCGGATTCAAAACTTGCGCTTCAAGAAAAGCCGCCAAGCGGGAATCAATCGCAATTCCGGCGCGGGTGGTCATGTCAGTCATTCAAGTCCTCGTGGTGCTGGCGTGGGGCAGACCTGGGGAGGAGAGGACGGCTGACCCTATGGCGCAGGGCTGCGCACTTTGCAACGGGTTGGACTGGCGCGCGCGCACGGCTAGAGGTGGGTGATGACCACGATCACCCCGCCCGCCTTCGATACCGCCGCCATGCTGGCGCAGGTGCAGGCGTGGAGCGCGATCAACACCGGCACCGGCAATCTTCCCGGCCTCGCCCAGCAGGCCGCCGCGCTGGCTGAGGCTTTCGCCGCGCTGCCCGGCACGGTGGAGATGATCGCCCCCGCCCCCGTCACCGCGATTGCCGCCGATGGCAGCGCGTTCGACAAGCCCCACGGCCAGCATCTGGTGGTGCGGGTGCGCCCGCAGGCCAACCGCCGGATCCTGTTGACCGGTCATATGGACACGGTGTTCCCCGCCGATCACGCCTTTCAACACCAGCGCTGGCTCGACGATCAGACGCTGAACGGCCCCGGCGTGGCTGATATGAAAGGCGGGATCGCGGTAATGCTGCACGCGCTGATCGCGTTTGAGCAGACCGCCAGCGCCTCCAGCCTCGGTTATGACGTGCTGATCAATGCCGACGAGGAAACCGGCTCGCTGGCGAGCAGCGCGCTGATTGCCGAACTGGCAGCAGGCAAACTCGCCGCGCTGACCTATGAACCGGCCGCCCTGCCCGATGGGACGCTGGCGCATGAACGCGGCGGCACGGGCAATTATTCGATCACGATCACCGGCAAGTCCGCCCACGCCGGGCGCAACCCGCACGAAGGGCGCAACGCGATTGTCGCGGCCGCCGATCTGATTCTGCGGTTAAAGGCGCTGGAGCGTGATGATCTCACCATCAACCCGGCCAAGCTGGAAGGCGGAGCGGCGAATAATGTCGTGCCCGACCATGCGGTTTTGCGCTTCAACATCCGCCCGAAATCGACCACGGCGATGGAAGGGTTTAAGCGTGATCTGAGCACGTTGCTAAGCGATATTGAAACCGTTCATCAAGTCACTACACACCGCCACGGCGGCGTGACCCGCCCGCCCAAGAAGGTCGATGACGCCGCGCAAAAGCTGTTCGATCTGGTGCGCCAATGCGGCGCCGAATTGGGGCAGGACATCCGCTGGCAATCGACCGGCGGGGTGTGCGATGGCAATAATATCGCGGCCTGCGGCGTCCCGGTGGTCGACACCATGGGCGTGCGGGGCGGCGCAATCCACAGCCCTGACGAATATCTGATCGTCCCCAGCCTTACGGAGCGCGCGGCGTTATCCGCCCGTGTGATCGAGCGCCTCGCAATGGGCCATTTAGAACAGGGAGCAATATCGTGACCTTCCGCCTGCGCGCCGCGCGTTCCGCCGATCTTGAGGCGTTATATGAAATGGCCAAGCTGACCGGCGGGGGCTTCACCAACCTGCCGCCAGACCGCGCCGCATTGAAGGCCAAGCTCGAACGCGCCGAGGCGGCCTTTGCCCGCGAGGCCGATGAGCTGGTGGACGAACAATTCGTGCTGGTGCTGGAAAACGCCCGCACCGGCACGGTGCGCGGCACCTGCCAGCTGATGACCAAGGTGGGCCAGCGCTGGCCGTTCTATTCCTATCGCCTCAACACCCTGACGCAATATTCGCAGGAACTTGACCGCACGGTGCGGGCCGAGCTGCTCAGCCTCGTCACCGACCTTGAGGGATCGAGCGAGGTCGGTGGGTTGTTCCTTCACCCCAATGAACGCGCGGGCGGGCTTGGCCTGTTGCTCGCCCGGTCGCGTTATATGTTCGTGGCGATGCACCGCGCGCGGTTTGCCGATCGCCTTCTGGCGGAGCTGCGCGGGATCATTGACGAACGCGGCGGATCGCCATTCTGGGACGGGGTCGCCGGCCGGTTCTTCGGAATGAGTTTTCAGGACGCGGACTATTTCAACGCGATCAACGGCAACCAGTTCATCGCTGATCTGATGCCCAAGCACCCGGTCTATATCGCGATGCTGGATGATGATGCGCGCAGCGTGATCGGCGTGCCCCACCCCACCGGGCGCGCGGCGATGCGGATGCTCGAAAACGAAGGCTTCCGCCACGATGGCTATGTCGATATCTTCGATGGCGGGCCGACCATGGTTGCGCATACCGATGATGTGACCAGCGTGAAGGGCAGCGTGCGGGCGAGTGTGACCGCGCTTTCAGCCAGCGAAGGTGAGCGGGCGATCCTTGCCACCGGCCATCTCGGCACCTTCCGCGCTTGTTTTGGTGCGCGGGTGCTGGACGCAGACGGCGGCATCGCAATCGATTCGGCCAGCGCCGATCTGCTCGATGTGAGCGAGGGCGACACGGTGTGGAGCGTGGCGCGATGAGGCACTGTCGTCATTGCGAGCCAGGGGCGAAGCAATCCAGAGCGTCCCGCGTGTCGCTCTGGATTGCCGTGTCGCCTGCGGCTCCTCGCAATGACAAAAGTTGGAACTTCTGAATGCTCACCGAAATCAATTTCGACGGGATCGTTGGCCCCAGCCACAATTACGCCGGCCTCAGCCTCGGCAATATCGCCAGCGCCAGCCATGCGGGCGATCCGTCTTACCCGCGCGCGGCTGCGTTGCAGGGGGTTGCGAAGATGCGCGGAAACCTCGCGCGGCTAGGCGTGCAGGGGTTCCTGCTACCCCTGCCCCGCCCCAACCATGCATTGGTGCAGGCGCTGGCATTGGACGGCAGCGAGCCGCCGCAATTGCGCGCCGCGCCGTGGTCGGCATCGTCGATGTGGACCGCCAATGCCGCCACCGTCAGCCCTGCGCCCGATACCGCCGACGGGCGATGCCACCTGACGCCCGCCAATCTGGTAACGATGCTCCACCGCGCGCAGGAATGGCTCGATACCAAGCGGCAACTCGACATCGCTTTCGGTGACACGCGCCACTTCGCGATCCACGATGCGGTGCCGCCCAGCTATGGCGATGAAGGCGCGGCCAATCATATGCGGCTGTGCGAAAGCCACGATGCGCCGGGCGTTGAGGTGTTCGTCTATGGCAAGACCGGCGGGCGTTTCCCCGCGCGCCAGCACGAACAGGCCAGCCGCCTTGTCGCGCGCGCGCACGGGATTGATCCGGCGCGCACCGTGTTCATCGAACAGAATCCGGCTGCGATTGAAGCAGGCGCGTTCCACAATGATGTGGTCGCGGTCGCGAATGGCCCGGTGCTGTTCACCCATGCCGAAGCCTTTGCCGACCAGCAACTGGCCTATGACGCAATCCGCGCCGCCTTCCCCGCGCTCGAAGTGGTCGAGGTGCCGTCCAACGCGGTGTCGCTGCACGAAGCGATCCGCACCTATCTGTTCAACGCGCAATTGCTCACGCTAACAGATGGCAGCATGGCGTTGATCGTGCCCGAAGAATGCCGCGAAAGCGCCAGCGTCTGGGCTTGGGTCGAAGCGATGCTCGCCGGAAATGGCCCGATCCGGCAGGTTATCCCGGTCGATGTGAAACAGTCGATGGCAAACGGTGGCGGCCCGGCCTGCCTGCGGCTGCGGGTGGTATGCGCGCCGGATACCGTCGATCCGCGCTTCCTGCTTACCGAAGCCAAGGCCGACATGATCGAACGCACCATCGCTGCGCATTGGCCGCAGCAGATCGATCCGGCCGATCTGGGTTCGGAAAATCTCGCAAACAGCGTCATTTCGGCACGCCTCGCGCTGCTGGACACGCTCAATCTGGCCCAACTTGGTTAACGCGTTTGCACATTTCCCGACGCTGAGGGTAAGGTTTCCGCATTATTAACGCGACTCTGCACAGGCGGGGCCGCCAAGGATCGGAACACGCGATGCTGCGCAAACTTGGAAGGCTGTTCATTATCAAGAACCGCTTTGAGGCGTTCGCGATCATCTATGCGCTGGCGCTTGGCGCAACGGCGCGGGGCAGCGCCTATCTGACCGAATATCCGGGCTTTGGCGGCAAATTGTTGTTTCTGGCGACCACCGGGGCGGTGTTTCTCGGTGGGGCGAAGATCCTCGATTGCATCCGGCTGGAAAAAGAACTGGCCGAACTGCGCGGCGAAGACGCAAAGTCCGAATAGGACTGTCGCGCGCGCCGGGTGCGCCCAAAGTGGTTCGCAACTGTAGTAAAGGTGGGGGTTTCTGTTGCTAGCTACCCCCGGAGCCCCGGAATCCGTTCTGTTGCCCGGTCGGTCCAACCGCGCTTTTTAGCCTAATAATATCAGGGCGTTAGCCCATCAATTACGCAGCGATTGCGAGTGCTTCGTTATCGTTGGCACTTATGGTTTTTGAGCCTTATGCGGGTTACTCAGCCCGGGCAAAAACTACGCTTTTCAACACACGTCGATCCTGGTTCGGCCCCATCAGAACTGGCGAAAAGTCGCCGTTTCTGGTGGAGCCGCCGGGTACTGCCCCCGGGTCCGTTGCATCTATTATACGCAGCCATTTATCGCCATATCCGGTCGAAACCGGCACGACTGATATAGCGCGGCAATCCTGAATGTGAAGTGAGCATCAAAATTGTGCGTTCCCGCGAAGGCGGGAACCTACCGGCGGACGAGCGCCAAACATTGGGAGGCCCCCGCCTTCGCGGGGGCTCACATTGCGATTTCTACTTCTTCAACGCGTCCCTGATTTCGGCCAGCAGTTCAATCTCGGTCGGGCCAGCGGGCGCGGCTTCTGCGGGTGCCGCCATTTTCGCCGTCAGCTTGGTCACATACCGCACCATCAGAAAGATGATGAAAGCCAGAATCACGAAGTTGATAAGCACCGAAACGAACGCCCCCAACCCGATCACATTCGCGCCCGCTTCGCGCGCTGCGGCAAGCGTCGTTCCCTCGGCAACCTCGCCCGACAGCACGAGATAGCGATCCGAAAAATCGATGTTGCCAAAGATCGCGCCGACCACCGGCATGATGATTTCGTCGGTCAGCGATTTGACGATTGCGCCGAATGCCGCGCCGATAATCACCCCCACGGCCAGGTCCATGACATTGCCCTTGGCGATGAAAGCCTTGAAATCCGATAGCATATTGATCCCCTTTATCCGCAATGCTGCCCTTCTGGCACTCGACTTGCGCGCTGCCAAGCGCCAAGCTTTCCGCAGCCCGCCGCTTGAACCCGCAAAGTGGTGTGCTATATCCACAATACAGGAGTTGCCGCGCTGTCCGCTATTGGCGGGTCAGCGCCATCAGGAGGGATCATTTCGATGAAATTCACCACCATGCTGCGCGGTGCATTGGCCGCTGCCGCTGCGCTTAGCCTTGCCGCCTGCGGGATCAATTCAGTCCCCGCTGCCGAGGAGGAAGCCAAGGCCAAATGGGCCGATGTCGAAGCCCAGTTCCAGCGCCGCGCCAATCTCATTCCCAATCTCGCCGAGATTGTGAAGGGCGCGTCTGAAAACGAACAAACCATCCTGCGCGAAGTGACCGAGGCGCGCGCCAAGGCGACCAGCGTCAACATCACCGGCGATGATCTGAATGACCCGGCCAAGATGGAGCAATTCGCTGCCGCACAGTCGCAGATGAGCGCCGGGATCGGGCGTCTGCTGGCGAGTTTCGAAGCCTATCCGCAGATCCAGTCGAACCAGAACTACCTCGCGTTCCAAAGCCAGTTTGAAGGCACCGAAAACCGCATCGCGGTGGCGATCCGCGACTACAACGAGGCGGTGCGCAAATATAACACCACGATCCGCACCTTCCCCGACACCATCGGCGCGAACATCATCCACGGGGCGGAACCGATGGCGCCTTACAAGGCGGTGACCGAAGGCGCCGAAGCCGCACCAACGCTTGATATGACGTCGAATTGATCGGCGTGGTCCGCCGTTTTGTCATCTTGCTCGCGTTGGCGGGGGCATGGTTCGCTGCTCCCGCCGCCGCTGCTCCGATCGGCAGCGGGACGCTGACTCTGAGCTTTGATCGCTTAGTCGCAGACGACGCAGGGGTATTCTCGGCAGCCTTCAAGCAGGAGATGCAAGAGCGGCTTACGCGGATCGAAGAGCAGACCGGTGTGTCGGTTGTACTGGTAACGGCTCCGGGGATTCAGGGTGCGGATTCGGGCAGGCTCGCAGAAGCTATCGGGGAAAAGCTTCAGGGCCTTGGCAATATCCGAAAGCACTGGGTCATATTCTTGCTGGCTCCTGCGGATCGCGTTTTTAGCGCCTCCCTGTCTGTCAAGGACGAGACTGCGGCCGAAGCTATACAGAATATGGAGAACGAGAAGAAATTGGAACTTGGGAGAAGAATTGCCCGAGTATTCAGTGATGCCGTAACACCTGGATTGAAGGCGAGCCAATGGGAAGCCGGAATGCGCGCGGGCGTAGATGCGATGGAGCGCTATCTCGGAAATGCAGAAAAGTCCGCACCACCGGTCGAGGCACCTGCCGCCAGCGGAGATGTCACATGACGCGCTTGGCCGGCATTCTCGTTGCTCTGCTCGCGCTCATCGCGACGCCTCTCGCCGCACAACCCGCATTCCCGGAACTGACCGGCCGCGTGGTCGACAATGCCGACATCCTCTCGCCCGAGGCCGAGGCCCGGTTGGCCGCCAAGCTGGAAGCGCTGGAAACCCAATCCCAGCGCCAGCTAGTGGTCGCGACGATCCCCGATCTGCAAGGCTATGACATATCCGATTACGGCTATCAGCTGGGCCGCGCATGGGGGCTTGGCGATGCGCAGCGCAACGACGGCGCGCTGCTGCTGATCGCGCCCAATGATCGCAAGGTGCGGATCGAGGTTGGCTATGGCCTCGAAGGCTATCTGACCGATGCGCTGTCGGCGCTGATCATCCAGAACCAGATTCTGCCCGCCTTTCGCGATGGCGATTTCCCCGGCGGGATCGAAGCGGGAACCGACGCGATCATCACCCAGCTGCAATTGCCCCCCGAAGAGGCCGCACAAATCGCCGCGGATGCAGGCAAAAAACGCGCAGGCGACGGCGGATTTCCCGTGGGCGTGCTGATCTGGCTGGCGTTCATGGTCTTCTTCTTCATCCTGCCGATCATGTCCGGGCGCAGGCGGCGGCGCAAATACCGTTCCAAGGGCGCTGGCCCGTGGGGCGCGCGCGAAGGTTCGCTGGGCCGCGACATGGGCGACACCGCCCGCGACATCATCCTGTGGGAAGTGGGCAGCGCGATTTTGCGCGGCGCGCTGTCGGGCGGCGATGATGATGGCTGGGGCGGCGGCGGCTTTGGCGGCGGATTCGGCGGCGGTGGGGGCTTTTCCGGCGGCGGTGGTTCATTCGGCGGCGGCGGCGCATCGGGAGGGTGGTAGATCATGGCCTATCTTGATGATGCCGGGCGCAGGCTGGTGGCTGACGCCGTAACCGCAGCCGAGGCGCAGACCTCGGGTGAGATCGTGACCGTGCTGGCTGACCGGTCCGATGGCTATACCGATGTCGCCTTGCTGTGGGCGGTTGGCGCGGCGTTCACCGTGATGAGCCTGTTCGCAGCCTTTCCGCTCCCGTTCCTTGACCTGTGGGATCGTCTGATCGGCGGCTGGGGTCACGAATGGACCACCGGCGAACTGGCCAGCATGGTGATCGGGCTTGGCCTGCTAACATTTCTCGGCGTGATGCTGGCGCAGCAGTGGGAGCCGCTCAAATTCGCGCTCATCCCCGGCCCCGCCAAGACCATCCGCGTCCACGCGCAGGCAGTGCGCCAGTTCAAGGTGGGCGCGGATCGCCGCACCACCGGGCGCACCGGGGTGATGATCTACCTGTCAATGCGCGAACACCGCGCCGAAATTGTCGCCGATGAAAGCATCGCCGCGGTTGTCTCCGCCGAGGTATGGGGCGAGGCGATGGGCGATATGCTGATCGAAATCCGCAAGGGCCGGATTGCCGAGGGGCTGGCGGTCGGCATCGGCGATGTCGGCTTTGTGCTGGCGCAGCATTTCCCGCGCGGCGCGGATGATATGAACGAACTGCCTGATCGCCTGATCGAGGTTTAGGTTCCCTCCCCTCAATTCGCGCTTGACCCGTTCGCCCTGAGCCTGTCGAAGGGCGCTCGCTGTGCCGACCATGCTTCGACAAGCTTAGGATGAACGGGGACTCTCATCTTGCAAAAAGACCGCGACGCTGACCTGCCGGAACAGGTGATGTGGGAAGGCCGCTTTATCACCGCCAAGAAACGCGGGCGGTGGGAATATGTCGGGCGCGCGCGCGGCATTCGTGCGGCGGTGATCATCGCGCTGGATGATGATACCGACGGCACCCGCCACGTCATCCTCGTCAGCCAATACCGCGTGCCGCTGGGCCGGTTCTGCCTCGAGCTTCCGGCGGGCCTGGTCGGCGATGATGCCGGCGGCGAAGGCGAAGATGCGCTGACCGCCGCCGCGCGCGAGCTGGAGGAGGAAACCGGCTACCGCGCTGCGCGGCTGGAGGTGCTGGGCGAATTCTATTCCTCACCCGGCATGGTGTCCGAAGCTTTCACCCTGCTGCGCGCGCGCGACCTTGCCCGCGTCGGTGAAGGCGGAGGGACTGAAGGCGAAAACATTACCGTCCACCGGGTCGCCTTGCGCGATCTTTCGCGCTTCGTCGCCGAATGGCGGCGCGCGGGCCACGCGGTGGACGTGCGCATCGCAATGTTACAAACACCGGAATATTTGAGAGAGGATTGAATCATGGCAGGACGTGTAGCGGGCAAGCTCGCATTGGTAACCGGCGGCGCGCAGGGGCTGGGCCGCGCGCATTGCATCCGGCTGGCGCAGGAAGGCGCGCGGGTGCTGGCGACCGATATCAACGCTGCGGGTGCGCAGGAAACAGCGGCGCTGATCAATGCCGAAATGGGCGCGGGCACCGCCTTTGCCATCGCGCATGACGTGACTGATCCGGTGCAATGGGAAGCAGCAGTCGATGCCGCGCGCGAACGCCTCGGCGGGCTCAACGTGCTGGTCAACAATGCCGGGATCGGGGTGGCGGGCAATATCGAGACTTGCAAGTTCGAAGACTGGCAGCGGTGTTTCGACATCAACGTCAATTCGATCTTCCACGGGTGCCAGAAGGCGCTCCCGCTGATGCGCGACCATGCGCCGGGGTCGATCATCAACATCTCGAGCATCGCCGGGTTGATCGCGAGCGACACCATGCCCGCCTACAACGCGTCGAAGGCGGCGGTGTGGATGCTGTCGAAGTCGATTGCGCTGCACTGTGCGAAGAAAAACATGAACATCCGCTGCAATTCGGTGCACCCGACCTTTGTGGATACGCCAATCCTTGACGGGACGGCCAAGGCAGCCTCGCTCGACAAGGGCGTGCTGCTGGAAAAGCTGGCGCGGCAGATACCGCTGAAATTCGTGGGTGAGCCAAACGATATCGCCAACGCGGTGCTCTATCTGGCGAGCGATGAAAGCCGGTTCATGACCGGGGCAGAGCTGAAACTGGATGGTGGTATCAGCGCGATGTAATGGCCTGGCAGCGGGAGTGTTTTCTCTCGCGGCAGATTGCTTCGCAATCGCCTGCCGAGGGGGCGGCCTCCCGGCCGGCGGGCGGTCGCCCTTGCGGACCTTGCAGGTCCGACCTGGGTCATTCCGCTCCTCCTGTCAGCTGGTTGGCTTAATCCGCGATCAGCGCGACGGCGAGGTAGATCAGCACCGGGGCGCCGAAGCCGAACAGGGTGGCGGCGACAAAGCCGATCCGCACCAGCATGGCATCAATGCCGAAATAGTCGGCAATCCCGGCGCACACGCCGAACACCTTGGCGTTGGTCTTGTCGAGATGGAAGCTGGCGCGCGGCGGCTTGCCACCGGGGGTGTTGGTGATGTTGTTCATGTCAAAAATCCCTCATATCCGAATAGTGAAGCAGGCGCGGCGGGTTACGCCATCATGCCGGGGCTGGCCGGGACGATCGCATAGGCGAAGCTGGCAACCGTCAGAACGACAGCAAATGCGGCAGAGACGAAGCGGGCGCTGGTTTCGAGGCCGAACATGGGAAATGATCCTTTTATGAAAGTTGGGTGAGGTCAGGCTCAGGCAACAAGGCCGGGGCTGGCAGGCACGATCGCATAGGCAAAGAACGCGGCCGAAATGGCGACCGAGAAAGCGGCGGCGAACAGACGGTTTGAAACTTCCTGGGCAAACATGGTGGTAACTCCTTGGTGTATTTTACTGTCCGGCGGGACCATCCCGGGGACGCAGAACACTTTGCACGGGCCGTGCCAAACTCGAAAAATGGCTGATTTTAGCCGTTTCCTTACTTTCACCCCCGCGACAACCCGTTCACCTGAACGAAAGCTTGGGAATTTTTACCAAGGATTGGGATTGCGGATTTCAGGCGTGCCGCACTGGCCAAATCGCGCCCCTGTGCTACCCGCGCTGACACGATGGCGCTCAGCAAGATCAGCCTTGAAAATGTCCGCAATCACGCCGCGACCACGCTGGCGGATACGGCGCATTTCAACCTGCTGGTGGGCGAGAATGGGGCAGGCAAGACCAATCTGCTCGAAGCGCTCTCGTTGCTTGGGCCGGGACGCGGGTTGCGGCGCGCCAACCTTGGCGAGGTGGCGCGCAGGGCTGCGCCGGACGACCCGCCCATGCCCTTTGCCATCGGGGCGAGCCTGACCGAAGCGGGCACCATCTCCGCGCGGCTCGGCACCTATACCGAAGCCGGGCAGCCCGGTCGGCGGCTGGTGCGGGTCAACGGCGCGCCCGCCAGCGCGGCGAGCCTGGCCGAATGGCTGGCGTTAAGCTGGCTGACCCCGGCGATGGACGGATTGTTCACCGACAGCGCGGGTGCGCGGCGGCGGTTCATCGACCGCATGGCGCTCGCGATTGCGCCCGACCATGCGCGGCGGGTGAACGCGCTGGAGGCCGCCTTGCGCGAACGCGGGCGCGTGCTGGAAAGCGGCGGCGATCCCGGCTGGCTCGACGCGGTTGAAACGCAGGTGGCCGATCACGGTGCAGCGGTGGCGCGCATCCGCGCCGCGTTGGTGGCGCGCTTGGCGGACGAACTTTCCGCCCTGCCGCCCGAACCCTTCGCCCGCCCCGCGCTGACCTATCGCCCCGGCGGCCCGCTGGATGAAACCGGTTTGCGCGCAGACCTCGCCCGCAATCGCCCGCGCGACCGGGCGGCGGGACGGGCGCTGGCCGGGCCGCAGCGCGATGAACTGGAAGTGGCGATGGCCTCAACCCGCCAGCCTGCGGCATCGTGTTCCACCGGCGAGCAGAAGGCGATGCTGATTGCGATCACGCTGGCCCACGGTGTGCTTGCCTCGGCAGGGCGGCCCAGCGTGCTGCTGCTCGATGAGGTCGCAGCCCATCTCGATCCCGTTCGCCGCGCCGAACTGTTCCGCCGCCTGCGCGATGGCGCTGCGCAGGTGTGGATGACCGGCACCGAACTTGCCCCGTTCGATGCAATCCGCGGCGAAGCGGCGATCTGGCGGGTCAGCGCTGGAAGGATCGAGAGAGTTTAGTTCGTCATTGCGAGAAGCCGCAGGCTTCGCGGCAATCCAGAGCATTTCGCGCTGCGCACTGGATTGCTGCGCTACGCTCGCAATGACGAAGGTAGGACTACTTACCCCCCGGCAAAGCCTCCGCAACCTCGCCCAAAGTCGCCGCAACCAGCCGTTCGATCCCCTCAGCCGTGGGGTGGATGCGGTCGGACTGGAACAGCTCCGGCTCGCGGTAGATGTCTTCCAGCCAGAACGGGATCAGGTCTGCGCCATATTCGCTGGCAAGATCGCGGTAGAGCGCATCAAACTGCGCCTGATATTCCGGCCCGTAATTCGGCGGCGCTCGCATTCCCATCAGCAGCACCGGGATATCGCGGGCGCGCAATTCATCAAGCATCTTGGCCAGATTGGCCTTGGTTTCATCCGGCGACAATCCGCGCAGCAGATCATTCCCGCCCAGTTCAAGGATGAACAGATCGGGCTTGTGTTCTTGCGCATCGAGCGTGAAGGCCAGCCGTTGCAGGCCCGCCGCCGAGGTATCGCCCGAAATCCCGGCATTGGTGATCGCGGCATTGATGCCTTTCACCCGCAAGGCCGCTTCCAGCCGCGCCGGGTAGCTTTGCGCCGGATCGAGGCCGTATCCGGCAAACAGGCTATCCCCAAAGGCGATAATCCGCCGTTCCGGCCCCATCACCGGGATCGCTGGCAGGGCCGCAGCCTGCGCTGCTGCTGCATCGGGTGAGCGGGTCGCATCCTCGCCCGCACCGTCGCTGCAGGCCGCCAAAACCAGCGCAAAAACCAGCGCAATCGCGCCAAACCCTGCAATATTCGACCAACCGCGCTTGTGCATCCGTGAACCTCCCCTGCGAGTAACTTGCCCGCACCCCATCAACTATGCCATCGGAAACCTGTGACAAGTCCCTCTCTCGCGATCAGCGCCCGCAACCTTACCCTCACCCTCGGCAGCCAAGCTGCGCCGGTCACGATCCTGCGCGGGATTGATCTGGACATTGCGCGCGGTGAGGTGGTGGCGCTGCTTGGCCCATCGGGTTCGGGCAAAAGCTCGCTGATGGCGGTGCTGTCGGGGCTTGAACGCGCCAGCGGTGGCAGCGTGACGGTGGCGGGCGCGGATTTCGCCGCCCTGTCCGAAGATGGCCTTGCTGAAGCGCGCCGGGGGCGGATTGGGATTGTGCTTCAGGCGTTCCATCTGCTCCCCACGATGACAGCAGCCGAAAACGTCGCCACCCCGATGGAACTCGCCGGAATGGCCGACGCCGCGCCGCGCGCGCAGGCGGAACTTGCCGCTGTCGGCCTTGGCCACCGCACTGGGCATTATCCCACTCAGCTTTCGGGCGGAGAACAGCAACGCGTCGCCATCGCCCGCGCCACCGCGCCGCGTCCTGATCTGATCTTCGCTGATGAACCGACCGGCAATCTTGACGCCGCCACCGGCGAAGAGATCATCAACCTGCTATTTGCCCGCCGCGCCGAAACCGGGGCAACGTTGCTTATCATCACCCACGATGCCAGCCTCGCCGCGCGCTGCGAGCGGGTGTTGACGATGGCCGACGGGGTGATCGTATCGGACACCGCGCCAAGCGCAGCAGACGCAGCATGAGCCTGCCTCTCAAGACGGCGTGGCGCATTGCCCGGCGCGATCTCAACGCAAGGTTTCGGGGCTTGCGATTGCTGTTGGTGTGCATCTTCCTCGGCACCGCCGCGCTCGCCGCGATTGGCACGCTGACATCGGCGATTGAACGCGAATTGGCCTCATCCGGGCAGGAACTGCTTGGCGGAGATCTGGAAGTCGAAGTGTGGCAGCGCGACCTTGCGCCCGATCAGCGCGCGGCGCTGGAAGAATATGGTGAAGTTTCGAGCGGATTCCGGTTGCAGGCGATGGCCAGCACCCCGGCTGCCGCCGCGCCGATCGAACTCAAGGCCGTGGACGCCAGATGGCCGATGTTCGGCGCGCTGGTGCTGGCTGATGGCCGCCAGGTCGGCGCGCCTTCGGGAACCGATGCATGGATTGCGCAAACCGCGATAGACCGGCTCGGCATCGCCGTGGGTGACAGTTTCACCGTCGGCACGGTAACACTCACAGCCGCCGGGATTATCAGCGACGAGCCTGATCGCCTGTCCGAAGGGTTCCAGCTCGGCCCGACGGTGATCGTCGCGCAATCCATCCCCGCCGCCGCCGGATTGCTTGAGCCCGGCGCGCTGTATCAAAGCAAGCACCGCGTCGCCTTTGCCAATCCCGCGCGCGATCCGCAGGCGGTTGAGGAGGCATTGAGCAAAGCCTTCCCCAATGCCGGGTTCGACATCCGCACCCGCGACCGCGCATCGCCCAGCACCGACCGGTTCGTGCGGCAGATGAGCGATTTTCTCACGCTGGTGGGGCTGGCGGCGCTGGTGATCGCGGGCATCGGGATTGCCGGCGGGGTGTCATCCTACCTCGATCAACGGCGCACCAGCATCGCCACGCTGAAAGTTCTGGGCGCGACATCGGGCGATATCCTGCGCATCTATGCAATGCAGATCGGGGTTGCGGCGCTGGTGGGGAGCCTTGCCGGACTTGCCACGGGCGTGTTGATCACCCCCGTGCTGGGCGCGGCGTTGCAGGGGCTGCTGCCGGTGGAAAGCGGGTTTATCATCGCCCCGGCCCCCTTGGCGCTGGCGGCGGCCTATGGCTTGCTGGTCGCCTTTGCCTTTGCCGCCGCGCCCTTGCTGCGCGCGCGCAGCTATCCGGCGATGGCGCTGATGCGGTCGGGCATTGTGCCGCTGGGGCGTGACAAGCGCGCACTGATCGCCACCGGGCTGGGGATCGCCGCGATTTGCGCGCTGGCGCTGATGACCACCGCGCAGCCGCGACTTTCGGGCGGGTTCCTGATCGGCGCGGGGGCTGCGCTGACGCTGCTGGCAGGGCTGGGCTGGGGCATCCAGCTGATCGCCCGCCGCCTGCCGCGTCCGGCCAATCCGTTGCTGCGCAGCGCGCTGTCGAACATCCACCGCCCCGGCGCGCCGACCGGGGCGCTGGTCACGGCGCTGGGCTTTGGCCTTGCCGCCTTTGTGCTGCTGGCTGCGGTGCAGAGCGCGATTGACGGCAACATCCAAAGCCGCGTGCCGCGCGATGCGCCCGATTACTTCGTATTGGACGTTCCGCGCGACAAGGAGCCGCGTTTTTTCGAACTGGTGCAGGCCGATTTCCCCAATGCGGCGATCCGCACCGTGCCGACCATGCGCGGCGCGGTGCTGGCTTTCGGGCCGAAAGACGCGATGGTGCGGGTCGCCGATCTTGACGAGATCCCTGACGGCGCGTGGGGCCTACGCGGCGAACGCGGGCTGACCTATTCGGACACGCTGCCGCAGGGCAACCGCGTGGTGGCGGGCGAATGGTGGAGCCCGCTGCATGACGGCGAACCGCTGGTTTCGGTCGACGCCGAACTGGCCAAGGCCGCCGGGCTGGACGTGGGCGATTACCTCACCATCGGCATCCTCGGCGTGGAACGCACCGCGCGCATCGCCTCCCTGCGAGAGATTGACTGGGAAAGCATGGGGTTCAACTTCCTGCTGGTGTTCAGCCGCAATGCGATTAGCGATGCGCCGCACAATCTTTCGGCCACGATTGACCTGCCCGCAGGCGCGGATAGCGAGGCGCGCGGGCGCTTGCTGCGCGCATTGGTCAAGGAAATGCCGTCGAGTTCGGTGATCGAGGTCGGCAGCATTCTGGACGAGGCGCGCACGATCCTCGATCAGGTCAGCATGGCCACGCTCGCGGCGGCGGCGGTGACGGTGCTGGCGGGGCTGGCGGTGCTGATGGGCGCGATTGCGGCGGCGCGCGCGGCGCGCACCTATGACACGGTGATGCTGCGGGTGCTGGGGGCAAGCCGGAGGCAGATATTGCTGCTGCAACTGGCCGAATATGGCCTGATCGCGGGCGTGCTGGCGGTCGTTGCGCTGGGGCTGGGATCGGCGCTGGCGTGGGTGGTGATTACCCAGCTGTTCAGCTTTGACTGGCTGCCCGACTGGGGCCAGGTGCTCGGAGTGCTCGGCCTTGGCGTAGCGCTGGTGCTCACCTTCGCGCTGGCCGGATCACTGCCGCTGCTGCGCGCCAAACCGGCGCGGGCGCTGCGGGAGTTGTAATTCCCGCCAAGCGCCCGCGCGGGCTGCGGCTCAGGCGAAGACGTCTGCTGCGTATGGGTCTTTCGGGTCAGACCCGAAGCGGTTGGGGCCTGGGGTTCCCGGCAAAACCATCAGCACCAGCAGCGCAATGCTGGCAATGAAGCCGACGAGCGGCAGCAAGCTTGCCACTGCAATACCAAGATACCACCAGCCCGACATGTCGCGATCATGAAACCGACGCACGGTCACTGCGATCGAGGGAATGAAGGCTGCCAGCGCATACAATACGTAAAGGACAATGCCGATCATCGAAAGGCTGAGCCCGCCTTCCATTATCGCAATCATTGCTGACTCTTCCGCCGCCGGATCGCCCGCTGCAGCAATCATCGCGCTGATATAGCTGAAGGCGAATGGCCCAGCCAGCACCAGTGCCACCAGAAAATTGAGAAGCGCGAACATCCAGTATTCCATACGCCGCGACCGCCCCTGAAAATCGGCGTACCGTTTGAACGGCAAAATCATCCATTCCATGATGTGAAACCCCCTGCTCTTATGTAGTTATGCCAGATCAACACAATCGCCCCCGGCGTGCAACAAAAAAGGCCCCGTGCATCATCTGCACGGGGCCTCCTTTTTGCTTGTCAGTCGAAGCGCGCGATCAGAACTTGAAGCGCACCAGACCGCCATAGGTGCGCGGCTGGTTCGGGTAGCCCGAAACCGTGCCCGCCTGCGCGACGCCATCAAACACCGTGATGATGTATTTGTCATCAAGCAGGTTGCGCGCCCATGCACCGATTTCCAGCCCGTTTTCGAGCTGGAAGATCATCGAAGCGTTGACCAGATTGACTTCACGGGTGAAGATCCGATTTTCGACGCGAGTGGCGAGCGGACCGTTAAACGTCGGCAAGCCGTTGTTGATCGGCGTGCTGCTTTCATGGCTGTAATCGAGGCGGGTCATCAGCTTGTTGCCGCTCGCCCCGAATTCGTGCGTGTAGGTTGCCGAAGTGGCAAGGCTCCACGCCGGAATGCCGCCGGGACGCAGTCCGGTAAGATCACCCACCGGGCTTTCGACAAAGCTGTCGAACAGAGGATCAAGATAGGTCGCGGCAAAGGTGAACACCAGACCATCGGTCGGATTGACCTTGGTATCGAGCTCAAAGCCCTGAACCGACTGCTTGCCCGCATTGTTGAGCTGGAAGCCCGTGCCGGTGAACAGGAAGCTCTGGAAGCCCTTGATGGTCTGGTCGAACAGCGCAAGATTGACGCTGACCCTGTCCCACTGTGCCTTCACGCCGATTTCGTAAACCACGGCCTTTTCCGGCCCGGCAAAGCGCGAACCGGTGGTGAGGTTGGCCACCGCCAGCCCCGCGTCGCGGATCGGCGATGACGGCGCAAGGATGGTCGAGCCCCCCGGCCCCGGAATGAAGTCACCAAACGCCGGACGGCTATCACGCGACAGGTTCACCGAGCTGGCCTTGAACCCGGTCGAATAGCTGCCGTAGACATTGACGTTGTTCGACACCTGATATGCGGCCCGTCCCAAGTAGGTCAGTTCGTCATCATCGGTGCGGCCCGGCTCAACCGCGTTGGGCAGCGCGAGGAACGGCGGCTGGAACTGCAACGGCGCAAGACCGAGTAGCGGGTTTTGCAACGGATCGATTGCAGCGCCCGCAATGCCCGCGAACACAGCCGGGTTGGCCTGCTGGAACGCCGCGATCTGCGCCGGGCCGATCTGGCTCGGCGGGGTCATGGTCGCCTGGGCAATGCCGCCAACGATGAAGGCATCGACCAGATTGATGTTCGACAATTCATCGAAGGATTGCTGCGCCAGCGCGAAATTCTTCTTGTCGTCGGTGTAGTTGAACCCGGCGGTGAATACGAGGCCGTCAAACGGTTCAAAATCCACGGTGCCGAATACCGACCACGATTCGTTATCCATCGAAAACTGCTCGGCGGTCAGCGGCCCGGGAGAGAAGATCGATCCTTGCGGAAGGCCGAGTGCGCCTTCGACAAAGCTCAAGGTGCCGGGCGTGCCGCCGCCTGCCAGCAGATCAAAGAACGGACGCGCCACTGCGCCAGTGGTCAGGCGGCTGTCTTGCGTGATCGATTCGTCAAAATAGAACCCGCCAAGCAGGAAGTTGAGCGGCCCGTCGAAATCCGACGCGATGCGCAGTTCCTGGGTGAAGGTTTCAACCGACTGATCGCGGACTTCGTTCACCACATCGGCGCTGGTGAAATCGACGTCCTGATCCTGAAAGTTGGTGAGTTCACGATAGGAGGTGATCGATGTCACTGACAGCGCGCCAACGTTCCAGTCAACCTGAACCGAACCGCCGTAATTTTCGACCTTGTTGATCGGCACCTGATTGAGGAAAGTGTTGAAACTGAAGAAATCAGTATCCAGCTGCCCGCCAACCGCGAAAATTGCGCCCGCAGTTGGCCCGGCCACCTGTGTGCTGACCTGGCAGCACACTTCGTCAATCTTGCTGTAATCGGCAATCGCGCGGATCTTGAGATCGGGGGTCGGTTCGATCAGCAACTGACCGCGGGCAGACCAGCGATCGCGGTCCGAGATGTCTTCGTTGAGGTTGACGATCCGGGCGTAGCCATCACGCCGGTTGTAGCTGCCATCCAGTGAAAACGCGATGTTTTCGGTGATCGGGCCGGTGATTTCGCCCTTGAGCACGACCGCATCCAGATTGCCGTAGCTCGCCTCGACCTGACCGCCGAATTCGTATTGCGGTTCCTTGGTGATGACCGAAATCACGCCCGCGCTGGCGTTCTTGCCGAACAATGTCGATTGCGGGCCGTTCAGCACTTCGATGCGCTGAACCATGTTGAGATCGGACAGAGCCGCAGCAGAGCGCGAACGGAACACGCCGTCGATGAACACGCCGACCGAAGGTTCGATGCCGAAGTTGTTATCGCCGTTGCCGAAGCCGCGGATGATGAAGGTGGTGGACGACGAGCTCTGCAACTGGCTCACCCGCAGCGACGGGGCGACGGTCTGCAGGTCGAGCACGTCGCGGATCTGCGCCTGTTCAAGCGTTTCGCCGCTGGTCACCGAAACCGAGATCGGCGTTTCCTGCAGCGTCTGTTCGCGCTTGGACGCGGTGACGATGATGACGTTGCTGTTTTCGGGCGCGTCAACTTCAGGTGCCTGATCCTGCGCGAAAGCCGCAACCGGATTGCCAAGCGCAAACACTGCCGCACCGGCAAGCAAGGTGAGTCGGTATGATCCGGCAAAGCCGGTGGTGGTCAAACGCATGGAAGCTCCTCTCCTAAATCCCCCGACCCCGGCGCCGCTCAAGGCACGCATCTCAAGATGCGTTCTCTCCCGTGGTCGTGCAGCGGCGGTGATAAGCGAGTGTTGCGCCAGCGACAAGCCGCAGAACCACGCTTTTCCAAGGCAAAACGGCAGAATGTTGCGCAAGAGTCACACTGCCACGCCCACCGCCCATCGCTTCGTAAAGCCCTGCGCTTGCCCCGCGCGCGCGCTTGCGCTAGGCGGCGCGGCAATGTTGCATCGCAGCACTCCGGCGCGTCTGCGGCCCATGCCGTAGCGTCAAGGTCTGTCGCTAACTCGCCACAAACACCGCCTAACGCATCGTGCCCGGCGCGCGCTGCCCGTATTTCATGCACCGGACGCCCCGCGACCGGCTTTTTTACCGGAAGTTTCCCGAATGTCGTCTGCCCTGAGAAATATCGCGATTATCGCCCACGTTGACCACGGAAAGACCACGTTGGTCGACCAGTTGTTCCGCCAATCGGGCACCTTCCGCGAAAATCAGCGGGTCGAAGAACGCGCAATGGATTCGGGCGATCTGGAAAAGGAACGCGGGATCACGATTCTGGCCAAGTGCACCAGCGTCGAATGGCATGGCGCGGATGGCACCACCACGCGCATCAACATCGTCGACACCCCCGGCCACGCCGATTTCGGCGCCGAGGTGGAACGCATCCTCAGCATGGTCGACGGCGTGATCCTGCTGGTTGACAGTGCCGAAGGCGCGATGCCGCAGACCAAGTTCGTGACCGGCAAGGCACTGGCGCTGGGCCTGCGTCCGATTGTCGTCGTCAACAAGATCGACCGTCCCGATGGCCGCCCACAGGAAGTGCTGGACGAAGTGTTCGATCTTTTCGTCAGCCTTGATGCTGCCGACGATCAGCTCGAATTCCCGGTGCTTTATGCATCGGGCCGCGATGGCTATGCCAGCGAAGATCAGGAACGGCGCGAAGGCAGCCTGGCCCCGTTGTTCGAAAAGATCATCGAACACGTCCCCGCCCCTGGCCTCGACCCGAACGCGAAGTTCAGCTTCCTTGCCACGCTGCTTGATCGTGACAACTTCATGGGCCGCGTGATTACCGGGCGGGTGCAGTCGGGCACGATCAAGGTCAATGATCCGATCCACGCCATCGACATGGACGGCAAGGTGATCGAAGTGGGCCGCGCGACCAAGCTGATGAGCTTTGACGGGCTGGAACGCGTGCCGGTGGAAACCGCACAGGCGGGCGACATCATTGCTCTGGCGGGCCTGGAGAAGGCCACCGTTGCCAACACCATCTGCGACCCTTCGGTGTCCGAACCGATCGCTGCCCAGCCGATTGATCCGCCGACGCTGGCGATGCGTTTTTCGGTCAATGACAGCCCGATGGCGGGGCGCGAAGGCACCAAGGTGACCAGCCGCATCATCCGCGACCGGTTGCTGCGCGAGGCCGAAACCAACGTCGCCATCCGCGTCACCGAATCCGAGGACAAGGACGCCTTCGAAGTCGCCGGGCGCGGTGAATTGCAGCTTGGCGTGCTGATCGAAACGATGCGCCGCGAAGGGTTCGAACTCGGCATCAGCCGCCCGCGCGTGCTGTTCCGCGAGGAAGATGGCAAGCGCATGGAGCCATACGAAACCGTGGTCATCGACGTGGATGACGAACATTCGGGCACGGTCGTGGAAAAGATGCAGCGCCGCAAGGCTGACCTCACCGAAATGCGCCCGTCGGGCGTAGGCAAGACCCGCATCACCTTTTCCGCCCCGTCACGCGGGCTGATCGGCTATCACGGCGAATTCCTGTCCGACACGCGCGGCACCGGAATCATGAACCGCTTGTTCGAAAAATACGGCCCCTACAAAGGCCAGATCGAAGGGCGCCAGAACGGCGTGCTGATTTCAAACGGCGATGGCGAAGCCAATGCCTATGCGCTCAACATGCTCGAAGAACGCGGCGAATTGTTCGTCGCCCCGCAGATGAAGCTGTATGAAGGCATGATCATCGGCGAAAACGCCAAGCCCGACGATCTGGAAGTCAACCCGATGAAGGCCAAGCAGCTTTCCAACGTGCGATCATCGGGCAAGGACGAAGCGATCCGCCTGACCCCGCCGCGCCGGATGAGCCTGGAACAATCCATCGCCTATATCGACGACGATGAAATGGTCGAAGTGACCCCGCAATCGATCCGTCTGCGCAAGGCGATCCTGGATCCCAACGAACGCAAGAAAGCACGCCGCCGCAAGGACGGCTGATCGGCGCAGGCGGGAAAAAATCCCGGCTAGCGGTGGCCAAGCGCCCGCGCGCTTGTTACCCACCGCGCCATGAACGCTTATACCCTTGCCAGCCTCGCCGCCTATTTCGTCCTGATGCTCGCCATCGGGCTGTATGCCTGGCGCAGATCAACCGGGGATTCTGCCGGCTATTTGCTGGCAGGACGTAACCTGCCGCCATCGGTCGCGGCGCTGAGCGCAGGCGCATCCGATATGTCGGGATGGCTGCTGCTGGGCCTGCCCGGCGCGCTGTATGCCACCGGACTGGTCGAAGCGTGGATCGGGATCGGGCTGTTCATCGGCGCGCTCGCCAATTGGGTGCTGGTTGCCCCGCGACTGCGCGAACAGACCGAGCGGATCGGCAACGCGCTCACCATCCCGCAATTCCTCGCCAACCGCTTCCCCGAACGCGGCACCGCGCTGCGGGTGACATCGGCAATCATCATCGTCGCCTTCTTCACCGTCTATACCGCAGCCGGCCTCGTCGGCGGGGGGAAGCTGTTTGAAACCGCCTTTGCCGGAATCCTCCCGAACACCGGGCTGAGCGATTACATGCTCGGCATCGTCATCACTGCCGGAATCGTGCTGGCCTACACCATGGTTGGCGGGTTTCTGGCGGTCAGCCTGACCGATTTCGTGCAAGGACTTATCATGATGGGGGCGCTGATCCTGATGCCGCTGGTGGTGATGTTCGGCCCCGGCGGCGAGGCGGGCGGGAGCCTGACCGAAGTGCCGGTCGAAGGCTTCTTAGACCTTACCTACGGCCTCACCGCTATCGGCTTTATCAGCGCGGTAACATGGGGTTTGGGCTATTTCGGTCAGCCGCACATCATCGTGCGCTTCATGGCAATTAACCGGGTGGAAAACGTGCGCCGTGCGGCGGCGTTCGGGATGGGCTGGATGGGCATTGCCCTGCTTGGCTCGATCGGGCTGGGCATCGCAGGGCGGGCCTATGCGGAACGCAACGGGCTGGTGGTGGACGACCCCGAAACGATCTTCATCGTGCTGGCGCAATTGCTGTTCCACCCGGCGGTGACGGGTTTCCTCTATGCCGCGTTGCTGGCGGCGATCATGAGCACGATTTCATCGCAGCTGCTGGTCAGCTCCAGCTCTTTGACCGAGGATTTCTACCGCCTGTTCCTGCGCCGTAGCGCCAGCGAGCGTGAGGCAGTCAATGTCTCGCGCGGCGCGGTTGCGCTGGTAGCCGTTGCCGCGATCGTGATTGCGGCTGATCCGAACAGCCAAGTGCTGGGCCTGGTCGCCAATGCCTGGGCCGGGTTTGGCGCGGCGTTCGGCCCGCTGATCCTGCTGGCGCTGATGTGGCATGGTAAAGATGGAACGGGCAAGGATGGTACGGGCATGACCGGGGCGGGCGCGGTGGCCGGGCTGGTGACGGGTGCGGGCGTGGTGGCCGGATGGATCGCGCTGGGCTGGAACGCGCAGCTACCCGCCGCGCTGGGCGGCGGCCCCGGCCTTTACGAAATCGTCCCCGGCTTTGCCGCGGCGATGGCGGCGATCATCGTGGTCAGCAAGGTTACCCGGCCAAAACCGGGGATTATCTGAGCGCGCTGCACCTCAGACCGTTTCCCTACCCCACTTAAAACCATCGCCTATCCGCATTCGTTTCCGGTCTGTTAACCATTATTGGTCAATAGTCCTTAGCCATGACAGGCACAGGCAAGATTCGCGTAACGACGCTGATTGCAGCCACGTTGGCGCTGGCTGGGTGCGGCTCGTTGATCCCAGGCGGCAGCGGCGGCGCTGCGCCCGGTTCCGTCAGTACATCAGACCGCACCCCTGCGGCCCGCCCGGCAACCCGCGTCAGTTCCGCCCCGCAATCCTATGCCCCGCGCCCCGAAGATGCGAGCTGCCTGGCTGATCTTGGCGCCAGCGGCGCGCGGTTCGATGCCCTGCCCGATGCCTACGCCGCGCCCGGATGCAACAAGCTGGGCACGGTGCAACTGATGGCGCTGGCGGGCGACCGTGCTCCGCTGAACGTCAGCAATATCGGCGCAGTGCGCTGCGGCACGGCCAAGGCGTTCAATGATTGGGCGCGGTTTGGCGTTGACCGCGCTGCGCGCCAGATCCTTGGCAGCCCGGTCGTGCGGATCGAAACGATGGGCAGCTATTCCTGCCGCAACGTCGCGGGGACTGAACGCCGTTCCGCCCACGCCCGTGCAGAGGCGATCGACGTTTCAGGCTTTGTGCTGGCCGATGGCCGCCGGATCGTGTTGCAGCGCGACTGGGACGGCGGCGATGCAGCCACGCGCGAATTCCTGCGGGTGGTGCACAAAAGCGCGTGCAAGCGGTTTGGCACCGTGCTTGGCCCTGAATACAATGCCGCGCACAAAGACCATTTCCACCTCGAAGGCACCGGCGCGACCTTCTGCCGCTGAACAGAGCCAAACCCCATCCGGTCAAATTAAGCGAAAGCTGGACGGGCCGCCTATGCTGTCAGCTTCGGTTCCAGCTTGGCTTCCATTTTCAGCCGCACGGCTTCAGCCGCATGGCGCGCGCCCAGTTTTGTCATCATGTTGGCGCGGTGGATTTCGACCGTGCGCGGGCTGATTTCAAGTTCGCGCGCGATCGCTTTGTTGCTGCTGCCCATCGCCAGCCAGTCGAGCACTTCGCGTTCGCGCGTCGACAAGGTGGAAATGCGGTCACGCGCTTCGATCATCCGGCGGCGCGCCACACCGAATTGTTCGGCCTCTTTCTCGATCCGGTCGAGCGAGCGGGTGAAACGTTCAGGATCAAACGGCAGCGCGAGGTAATCGAGCGCCCCGGCCTTGATCGCTTCGACAATGCGATTGGGGCGCGGCTGCTCATCGACCGCGATCAGCGGGAGCCAGATGCCCAGCCGCCCAAGCCGATCGAGGATCATGCCCACCCCGCCATCTTCGGCAGTATCGCGGGCGATGATGATGCCTTCGCGCGGCGGGTGAGCCGCCAGTTCGGACAGATCGCCATACACTTCGCAATGATGGCCCAGCGCGAAGCCTATCCGGGCCAGTTCGGCACGTTGGCGGCTGCAGGAATCGATGAAGTGGAGCGTTGCTTTGCGTGTCATGAACGCGGGCTTGGGGTAGTTGCTTAAGGGTTTCACGCAGTAGCGCCGCCAATCTGGAGGATTCACCATATCCGGAAAGGCACTAACTACTGAAATTAAATGAATATTTCCCTCCATATCGGAGTTTGATTCTGGTTTCGATTTACGGTTAGGATCTATTTACCGCGCCTTTTTTGAGCAAAATGGTAAGGCGGGAGCGAATGGAACGCGGATCGCAGGGCATTTCCCCAACCCGATGAGATCGTTTCGAAATATGGATCATCGGCGGTAATCCGGTGTTCGTGGGTAGGCGCGAACCCATCCTTGTCGATTACCAGCAGATCCAGCGGCAGGCCGACCGACAGGTTCGCCTTGAGGGTGGAATCGAAACTCACCATCAGCAATTTCACCGCATCTTCAAAACTCATGTCGCGATCATAGCCGCGGATCAGGATCGGGCGGCCATATTTGGTTTCGCCAATCTGGAAAAACGGCGTGTCCCAGCTGGCTTCGATGAAATTGCCTTCGGGATAGATCATGAACAGGCGGGGCTGCATACCGGCGATCTGTCCGGCGACGATCATGGTTGCGGTAAAGCGCCCCTTGCCGCTGTCGCCATTACCGCTTTGCGCGGCTTCGATGGTGGTGCGCAGCAAGCGGCCGATTTCAGTGACGACCCGAAACATCGTCGGCCCCTTAAGCAGCGCGTTGTCACGTTCCTCCGGCGCCTTGGTGCGTTCTTCAAGCTGGCTGATCACCGCCTGCGTGGTGGCAAGGTTGCCCGCGGTCATCACCGCGATCATGCGTTCGCCCGGCACGTTCCAGTGGAACAGCTTGCGGAAGGTCGAAATGTTGTCGACGCCCGAATTGGTGCGGGTGTCGCTCATCAGCACCAGCCCCTTATCCAGCACCATGCCAACGCAATAGGTCATGCCATATCCTTTTTCAGCAGCGCGGTGCCCCTATACCGAAGCGCGCGCCTAGGCAAAGGCGGTCTATTGCGTTGATTGATCTTGCTGCTGCCCCGTTGGGCGCGATTCCACTGCCACGCCCACGGTCAGCACTTCGGCAGTCGCGCCAATGCTGATCCCGGTGATCGGGGCGGCATCGCGGTAATCGCTGCCGGTCGCCACGCGGACGTAACGCGGATCGGGGCAAATGCCGTTCGACACGTCGAACCCGACCCAGCCCAACCCTTCGACATGGGCTTCGGCCCAGGCGTGGGTCGCTTCCTGTTCGATCCGATCGTCCATCATCAGATAACCGCTGATATAGCGCGCCGGGATGCCCGCCGCCCGCGCAGCCCCGATGAAGATATGCGCGTGATCCTGACACACGCCGTAACCATGCTGCATCGCTTCTTCGGCGGTGGTGGCCGAATGGGTGCGCCCGGCCTCGTAAGCAACGCGGTCACGGATCAGGCCCGACAATGCGTGCAGGAAATCGAGCGGCGCATCATCTATCGGCCCCGACACCTCACGCAGCAAGGCGCGCAGCTTTGCGCCCGGACGGGTCAGCGCGGTCTGGCGTAGAAAACTCCACAACGGCAGATGGCCCGAATGGCGGCCGATCACCCCGGCATTATCATCCGTCTCAACCGTGCCCGCGCAGGTCACCGTCACCTCGCGCGCGCCGGGGTCCAGCGCGATCAGCGTGACGTGATTGAAATGCTGATCGTCATATTCAAGCTCGGCATGGGCGTTTTCCAGGGCCATCGACCAATCGATGATCCGCTGCCCCTGCGTTTCTTTTGGCGTCAGCCGCAACCGCTGCAACGCGTGCACCACCGGCTGCGCAAAGGCGTAATGCGTGGTGTGCCG
>Ga0180009_10001687_pt1 | contig 26717 bp, 14 predicted proteins | sample OS_PC_MetaG_FD_123537 | JGI IMG/M metagenome (GOLD analysis project Ga0180009, IMG submission 123537) | Groundwater microbial communities from the Aspo Hard Rock Laboratory (HRL) deep subsurface site, Sweden - OS_PC_MetaG | ecosystem: Environmental > Aquatic > Deep subsurface > Groundwater... | reverse complement strand
TGTGTATTAGAAAAGCTGCCTACAAAATAGATTACAGGATACAACCGGTTGGTTTGATCGTAATCGGCTGGGAGATATGTAAGGTATTTTTGGTTGTTGATAGTTAGCGAGTCCAGCTGGTTGTTATGTAGTTTTAAGATATCGATTTTTGAAACGGCATCACCCCTATAAGGTTTCGATTCAAACTGATCGTCGATAAAACGAAGAGCGTTGGGTAAGGCTGAACACCAATAGGTAAAACTATGCCCACCATCGCGAACACGGTATTCGTGTGGGATGCTATTGTTTCTCATCAGGATATGTAACTCTTCGTTGCTGCGACACAGCGTGTGTTCTTTGTCACCATTATCCAAAAAGATGTGTAGATTGGAAATTTCTTCAGGTGAAAGCGTATTAAGCATATAAAACGGGTTGTTTTCCTTGTAGTAGTCGGAAAGTCGATCTGTTCCCTTTACACCAGGTGTGCCAAATAGTCTACCCCATTGCTCGTCCCAACCGGATGCTTCTTCCGTCATGTACTGTTGGTCTGTTCGGATTGAGGTGCTTAAAGGTACGCATACGCCAAAGACATCAGGATGTTTTAAGTGTAGAGTTAAAGCACCAAAACCTCCCATCGAATACCCCAATACTCCCCGGTGTTGTTTGTCATCCTTGGTTCTGAATAGGCTATCTACGTATGGGACAAGTTCATTAACAAGCATATCCTGATATGGGAAACTGCCCAGATAATCATTTACATAGTATGACCGAAACCCCTCAGGCATAATATAAATCATGGGTTGAATTTCACCTTTGGCTACTTCTTCATCGGCAATTTGACTGATGCGACCATATTCGATCCAGGCGGTTTCATTATCACCCAGGCCATGAAGTAAATAAACAACAGGGTACGATTGTGTAGTATAATAATAATCGGATGGAAGGCAAACGGAAAAATGAACATTCTGATTTAGTAGTCGACTGTGCATACTATCGCTTTCCATGATTCTTAAATCATCGCCTGCAAATGATTGAAACATCAAGAACAAAAGATAGGTGAGAAGGGTGGCCTTTTGTTTCATGTTTTAATTATTTAGATGGATTTTAAGGAAATAAGATGATTCGTATAATCCATTCAGGAAGGTGTTATGCGAAGCGGTGCCTTGACGCACGCGGTATTCATGATCAATTTCATTGTCACGCAAGCTCACATACAACGCATGGTAACCCTTGTAGTTAATTCCCTGGTCGCATATGTCCAAATAAACACTGACGTCAGTTGGGTTCAATGATGCATCCTCAGGTAAGCTGGCATCGAATAACATACAAGCATTAAACATATCAGCAAATTCAGGAATCATATTATATGCCAAAAGACCTCCAACTCTATTACCAATTAAAACAGTATGGTCTTTATCCTTTAGCATGCGGTAATTTGTATGGACTTGGTTTAATATACTTTGAAGAGTAATGCCGGTAATTTCAGACTCCTGTACAGGAATCTCTAACACCAGCGATTTAGGTAATTTACTTTCAGTTACTAAACTTTCGATGAGCGAAATAAGCTTTTCAGATTCTTCATCCCGGGCATTCTGATTCAGTTGGTGAAATACAACTATAACGGGATAGCTATCTGAACCGCCAATATAATCATTCGGTAAGGCAACCTTGAAGGAGATATTTGTGCCATCAAGTTGTTCGTTTATTATTCGATTTGACGGTAATACAACCCCGGGGTCTACTGTTGGTTGGTTCAAAGGGTAAGGTATTTGCTGAACAGAATAACTTATGTATTTTAATGCTTCGGGCAATTCTTTATGCCAATACGACCAGGAGTGGCCTCCGTTTTTCATGCGGTAAGCATGGGGGTAATTTAAGTTTCGGAGTACATCATGAAGCGTATCGCTGGTAACCGACAATGTTTCTTCGTCATCGCCACACGAAATAAAATAATTTAAACCGTTCAGTGTGGGTGAAGTCTGTGTAGGAAAAAAGTGAAATGGACTATGTGCAATGAAGTAATCAGTTAATCGTTCTGTGCCAACTGCATCAATCCCTCCAAACACATAACCCCATTGCGAGTTAAATACGCCCTGAGGCTCGTTCATGTATTGCGGATCAGTGCGAAACGACATGCTCAGTACAGCACCTGTTTTAAAGATGTCGGGGTTTTTTGCTGGCAATATCATGGCGCCATATCCACCCATTGAATACCCCATTACAGCGCGTTGTTCCGGCTGGGGAATGGTGCGAAACAAAGAGTCAATCTCAGGGACTAACTCGGTGATAAACATGTCCATGTATGGATAATTGCCATTGTACTTGTTAACATAATAGGTGTTAAAAGCCTCAGGCATAACATAGATCATTGGAACGGTTTCCACTGCATGATCAACATAATAGGCTATGTTTCCTCCCTTATACCAGGCTTGTTCATCATCGCCATATCCATGCAGCAAATAAACGACCGGGTAGTTATTGTTTAAGCTATCGTAATCGAGAGGCAACAAAACAGCATAATGTATAGGACGCTTAAATATTTTACTATCAAATGATTGGTCTTCAAGAAGCCGCACAAATGGGATTGGCTCCTCTTTTTTAGGTTCTTCCTTTTTGCAACCCGAAAGAGTTAGAAAAAGGAAACCTAAACCAATTGATAAAATAAAATATCTCAACTTCATATTGCTATTCCTTGAAACATACACGATTACTGGTTTGGATTGAATGCTGCCAAGGGCGCATCACTATAAACTACATACGACTTTAGGTAAATCCGATAATCATCGTCCGGATTAGTCCATTTTATTTCAATTTTATGATCTCCGTTGTTTAGCATGTATTTGTGGTAGATGTCGTATTTTCTTACGATATAGTCATAGGGCATCAGCACCTGATCAGTTAATATATCATCTATATAAACATCCAGCTCAGCAACATAATCGCTTGTTGCTCTGTCGCATACACTTTTAACATTTCCTAAAACAACAATGCCGTTTCCAGTAAAATCAATTTTTATACTTTTATCTAAAAATGATTTCCTAACCAACAGTTCTTTGGTAGGATACATACCAACAAATGATTCTTCATACCTCAGAACTTCAGGAGATTGCACTTTAATGACCAATGTGTCGTTTTTAACAACGCCGCCATTTTGTACGGCAAGTTCAACAGCATGTTTATAGCTCAAATCATAAATTTGATTGAGAGACAGGTTTGAATAGGGAAATTTTAAATCCTCTACTTTTTCGATTGCGGGTTTCCAGAAATCAGGGATTTGCTTATAACCGAGCATCACGCCTAAAATTCCTGCGGCTGTTGCCGGATTACAATCTGAATCCTGACCACAACGTGTGGCGATATCCATGGTTTTAAAGAAGTCTTTTTCGCCATAAAGCAAACCAATTACAACATAAGCTGCATTTACACTGGCGTCGATATTAAAAGCATTGAATACACCTTCAGGACAACCTATGTCGGAGGTGTGTTTTTTTTCAAACTCAAACCAGCACTGTTTCCAGTCGTCGGGATATTGCTTATGCCATTTAATAACATCGCTTATTGCATGATAAAACTTACTTTTTTCAGGGATAGGTTTTAGTCCTTGCTCAACAACAAAACCAATATCGTTGGAAATAAAAGCTGTTGAATACATGGCAGCCATAAAAATGCCGCCATACCACCCGTCGCCATAGTTCATAATATGGCCGATGCGATCACAAATTTCGGATGCTGTGTTAATCATGCCTGGGGACATCATACCAGCAAAGTCAGCTTCAATTTGGAAATCAATATCATCGGCATGAGGATTATTCATCCAGTGTCCAGAAGCAGGAGGCATAATACCATTAAGAATATTATAGCGAGCTGCTTGATTAGCGTGCCAGAGTTTATAATCGTCGTGTGCAAAGGAAATAGCGAAAGAATCAGCCGGGGCATCAAGACCGACACGTTCGAGCACTTCTACGAATGTTAAGTCCATGTACACATCATCATATAACCCAGGGTCTGTTTCAAATATTTCTTCGATATAATCATCATACCACACCATTTGTTGGTAATCCTGAATCATGGTGCCTTTAAATTTGAATTCTGTTGGGCCACCAAAAGTACAGCCAATGGTTTGCCCAGCCCAGCCCCCTTTCACTTTATCTTTTAACGCCTTTAGAGACAGTGTGGCGTTTTTTGGTAGTGCAGGATTTTGCGACGTATTGTTTTCACAGGATGTCAGCAGTAAAAAACCGATAAATATCAAGATGTAAAGGGGTTGTATTTTCATGTTGATAGGCTATTTGGGTAAATTACTTTGTGGTTGATTCTCCGAATAAATCACGATGTCGTTTATTCTGATTTCATAGTCAGGATTCGGATTGATCCATTTTAGTGTTACGTTGTGTTTTCCTTCCGGAAGTTGGTATTTCCAATCCGGTTCCAGACGGCGTGAAGTTGCTTTCATGGGCATCTTGATGCTTTCGTCTAACTCGCCGTCAATATATACATCTAGATTTGCAACATATGGATCTTCTTTTTCGGTAAGGCCAAATATTTCCGATCCAACTCGGCTTGAAACCCGATCGACATAATATTTATCAACTTTTGATGTTTTTACAATATTTCCGTAAAAGATATAGCCATTGCCTGTAAAGTCATACGAAAGTTCATGGGTGAACGAACGATCAAATCTGTCACGAAATATAGGGTATGTATTAACAAAGTTTTGTTCAAAAGCTACAGGAATAGGTTTTTGATAAGGAATTTCAATCTTATCATCAATAACGCTGCCCCCTGCATTAATAATAGATGCCAGCGAGTGCTTATAGCTTAATTCATAAGCTTTGCTAAGCGACATAGGAGTACCTTCAAAGTTTAAGTTTTCGATTTCTTTTAGTGGGGTTAGCCAGAAATCAGGGATAGCATCATATCCTAGCATGACACCCAGCACACCACCAACTGTTGCCGGGTTACAATCGGCATCTTGTCCGCAACGTGTTGCAATGTCAATTGATTTTGTGAAATCACCTTTACCGTATAAAAGGCCTATGGTAACGTAGGCCGAGTTAATTTTGGCATCTATGTTGAAAGATAAAAATACTCCTTTGGGGCATCCGACATCAGCATTCCATTTTTTTTGTAGTTCAAACCAAGTAGCCTTCCAGTCATCAGGATATTTCTTGTGCCAACGCAAGACATCTGTTATACATTCATTAAACTTTGTACCTTCGGGGATTGTTTTGATGGCCTCTGCGGCAATACTTTCGGGGTTGTCCATAACAAAAGCCAGAGAGTACAAAGCTGACACATATACGCCACCATACCAACCATCACCGCTGTTCATTATATGTCCAACACGATCGGCAATGTCAGTAGCAGAGTTTACCATGCCCGGCGACATTAGCCCAATAAAATCAGCTTCAATTTGAAAGTCTAAATCATCGGCGTGGGGGTTGTTTTTCCAAAAGCCCGAAGCAGGCGGCATAATGCCATTTAGTATATTGTATCTAGATGCTTGGTTGGCATGGGCCAAATGGTAGGATGTATTGGCCCAGTGATTAGCAATTGTATCCATCGAAACATTAACGCCGTATTTTTCAATAGCGCTAACAAAATTGAGGTCGGTGTAAATATCATCAAACAGACCTGGTTTTTTGTCCCACCAGTATTTAATGTAGGTGTCATTCCAGGGGATAATTTGACTGTCGGGTATGAGTGAACCTTGGTATTTAAACTCAACAGGTGCACCATATACCACGCCAATTGTCTGGCCAGCCCAGCCTCCTTTTATTTTGTTTTTAAGTTGTTCGTGGGTGAGTGTGTTTTCTGATGTCGATATTTCACTAACAGCAGTTTTCTGTTTACAGGAAACTGCAAATACAAGCATAAACGCTAATATAAAAATGCTAATGACGTATTCTTTGGTATTGATATGCATAACTATTATTTTAATGATAAACACTTAGTTCTGTCACTGATGTAAATCCTGAAACATTTTTGGTATATTTATTCCAGTGTCCTTGAATTTTCGCGTCCCCTATTATTCGTATGGCTTTGGTAACGACAGGTTTAAAGCTGATTACGTATTCAGCAAAATGAGGCTGAAAGAATACGATGTCGGTTTCAGGTAATGTTGGTGTTATGGTGCTGTTTTCTACGGCAACCCATTTGCCTGATTCATCTTGGTACTGTACATTGAGGGAGGTAAACCAACCGCCAAATTCCTCAAGACAGCCGGTATTTAAAGCGACCATGCTAATTTCTTGTGGTGTATTCCATCCATAGCCATAGTAATCTACTTTAGGCAGTTTTGATTTGGCGGAAAGGCTGTAAAAAACAGATCCTGCGCCAGCCGTTTTTCCGTCATTTATAACATGCACGTCATTTGCATACATGGAATGACCAAAGGTGTACCAACAGGAGTCGAGTACTTTTTTATTTAACTGCCGGATGTTAGCATAAATGGTGTCTGCAGTAGGAGCAATATTGGTATTGCGCACCAGCAAATCAAAATCACGGGTTATTTTTTTATCATTATCGGCCAGTTCAAGGGTAATGGTGTAGTGACCTGCTTTTTTTGGGATTCCAACTATCCTGCCTTTTTGGAAGGTTATCCCTTCGGGAAGGTTTCCAGAAAAAAGAGACCATTGGTATTGTTGATTGGCATCGGTATAAAAGGTAAAGTCGACAGGTTTGTTAATCTCCATCATAGGCAATGGGCCAATGTAAAACTCCAAAGGAGGATTGAAAACCGCAGCAGTATTAATTGACAACACTTCTTCCCCTGATTCTTCAGACAAGAATCCGCCTTTCAATAAAACAAGTTCAATAGTTTCTTTGAGAGTTTGATCGATTATGTCAGATATTTTTGCATCGGGCAAATCGTAACGTGTGATGTTAATATAGGTGTCGTTAAAGGGGTAAGACCAACCTTCGATTGGTAGATAAAGGTCTTCAGGGAGGCCTTCCATACCATTTATTACGCCCATTAGACCAGCAACAGTTGCTGCTTGGTTGTCGGCATCAAATCCCATGGCGCACGAAAGGTCAAGCGTACGTTGAAAATCACCATCACCGTACAGCATGGCCAGAACTGCGCAAGCTCCGTTAAGGTTTGCATTCCAGATGGTTTTGGTCATGTCAGGCTCATTTATGTAGTATTTTTCTGCCATTTCGGCGCGCGCTTGTTTCCAGTCATTAGGGTACATTTTGTACAATGCTTTCATATCCAGTATGGTATTGGCAAAACGGCTGTCCTTTGGAAGGGCGTTATATCCAATTTCAAGGAGCTTGTTGATGTCCTTCTCAAAAAACGCTGCCGCATACATTGCACCATAAAATACAGTTGGTTGAGCACCCCAGTCATCACTAGTAATTCGAGCTGCCCAATCAGATTTAGATGCAGCATAATCAATCATTCCGGGAGCTGTAAAAGCCCAGACTTCGTTGATGAGTTGCGGGTCGATTTGATACCAATGGGGGTTTAGTTCTTTTTTTCCGGTGAAAGGTGGTGTATATCCAAAATGCATTAAACCTAAAGCGCCTCTGTTGGCAAGCCAAACCCTATCGCGAATATAATACAGCCAAGCTTCACGCAGTTGAGCATAAGAAGGTTCCGGCCCATATTTTTCCATTTGCAATAGATACATATATTCCACGTCAGTATCATCGTCAGAAAAAGCACCATTATACTTTTTTAGTTTGTCGATATTTTTTGTATAACCATAGGGCCAGTTTTCAAGTCCGGGTTCGTCAATATATTTGTTTTCGTGAGGCAGCCCGTAAATGTTTCCGATCATTTGACCTATCCAAGCCGCTGCAATTTTATCCTTCAGCTCACTTACTTTAATTTTTACAGGTTTTTTTGCCAATAAATTACCATGAGTCAGAAGGGCAACCAAAGTTATTATTGTTACTTGAAATAATATGTTATTTTTTTTCATAGTACTAATATCCAGGATTTTGAACGAGATTTGGATTTGTGTTTAGTGCGGCCTCAGGAATTGGGAAGAGTTTATCAGTAAGTGTTGAAGGGGGTTTACTCCACCATGAAGCTCCCCAGTTCCCAAACCTAATCTGGTCTTGACGACGGTGACCTTCCCAAGCAAACTCACGACCGAGTTCGTTTAGCCACTCTTCATTAGTTAAATCGGCCACCTGATAAGGGACAACGCCTGCACGGGTTCTTATTTTTTGCAAATCGGGATCGGCAATCATTTCACCGGCACGACCCATACGCCACAGAGCCTCAAGTTTTGTGTACAATACGTCGGCGTAACGAAAGAGTACCACATCATTTTCCATATCGGTAACATAATACTCTAAGTCTATCTGATACTCATATTTGCAACAACGAGCTCCTTCCCATTTTTTACGTGCCATGTAATTGTCTACGGTAGGGGTGTAAATAAATGGTTCACCATCAATAAAAATATCTGCACCATTTATATCTTTTTGTTGACCGAAGAGAAATGAATTAATGCGAAGATCATTATCGGTATATTTATCCAGGAAACCGGGCTCAAGGATAAATTCATCCCACATAGCCCCTTTAAACAGGAAACTAGCCCGACTTGCATCATTCAGTGTCAATGTATACCAATAAAAGCGGTCTTTTGTAAATATTGAATTCATTGGGATAACGAATATATTCTCAGTTGAAAACTCATTTTTAATTAGAAAATTTGAGAAGAAGTCGTTTTCGATAGTGTAATTTCCAGCAGTAATAACTTTGTCGCAGGCATCAACTGACATTTGAAATTTATCTTCGCCTATCCATTCTTGGGCGTTGAGATATAGCTTTGCGAGCAAAGTATAAGCCATGCCTTGTGTGACACGGCCATAATAGGCTGAAGTGGGTTCAAGTTGAAGATATTCAACGTTGTCGAGTATTTCCTGCTCGATGTAATTAAAAACAAAGAGTCTATCCTTTTGAAGAGGCAGTTCTTTATCAGTAAAATCAATGGTAAAAGGCACATTTCCCCAATTATCGATTGCCCAATAGTAGAAGTATGCACGTAGAATTTTTATTTCAGAAATGATACGATCTTTTTCAGGAAAAGTAATTTCGGTTTGTTCTGTTTCGTATATAACCTCATTACAGGCACTTATGCCTTCGAATACAAATTGCCAAGCCAATGTAAGTATCTTATTGTTAGAACTAATATTGTGTTTCTGCAATTCATCCCATCGGCCGTTGTCCCACACAAAACCATCATCACGACCTGGGGCAACCATTTCATCAGATGAGATTTCGTTGAGCGTCCACAGGCTAAATTCTTCCGGATATTTTTGGAGTTTAGTGTATGCTCGTCCAGCATTCATCAGCACGTCCTGCTCAGTTCTAAAGAATTCATTTAATGGGATGTCGGAATATACTTCCTCGTCAAGTTTGGTACATGAAAACATGATGACCAAAACGCTTAATGGGATAATTATTTTTCCTATGGATATTTTTTTCATAGCAAGTTTTTTTAGACTTTAAAAAGCAATATTAAGACCTATCGAAATACTGGTTGTTCTGGGATAGTATGACAAGCTCTCAATACCAGGAGTAAGCCCGCTTAGACTTACCTCAGGATACATTCCTTTATAGCCAGATATGGTGTAAATATTTTGAGCAGTTATGAATGCATTAAGTTTGGAAATATATTTGCTAATTACAGGAAAGTTGTAACCTATTGAAAGGTTGTCAAAACTAATAAACGATGCATCCTCAATATATTTTGAAGAATAAGTAGCATTTCCTGTAAATTCAGGATTATCGAGTTGTGTATGCATTATATTACGTGTACCTATACTTTTCCAGTTTTCATAATAAAGCCGGTAAGTATCCAAAACTTTTCCGCCTACAGATGCTCGGATTGCAAAATTCAGGTTCCAATTTTTGTATGAAAGGGAGTTGCTCCATCCCATCATATATAAAGGGTATGCATTACCAATGGGTTCCCAGTCCTCCGGGTCCACTTTACCAACAGGATTAGCATTTTTAAAGATATCATTTCCGTTTTCATCTACACCAAGCCAAACAGGACCGTAGAAAGTGCCCAATGGTTTTCCTTCTTCAATACGTTGAGAGTTAAGCGGGAAGGCCCCACCAAGCCAGCCAATGTCGTATGATTTATTGGTAAATTCTTCGTTTGAGAATTTCTCAAGTTTGTTTATATTTCGGCTATAGGTCACAATAGTAGTCCATTGGAGACTATTTTTTTGAAATATGACACCATTTAAAGTAATTTCGATACCCTTGTTGCTGATGGTACCGATATTTGTGAAATATTCGTCATATAAATAGGGTGGAACAGGTACGTTGTAAGTGTATAGTAGGTCTGTGCTTGCGCGATAGTACAAATCAACAGAGCCTCCAATACGGTTTTTCAGGAATGAAAAATCAAGCCCAAGATTTACTTCATGTTTGTTTTCCCATTTAAGATCCGGGTTCGGATTGCTTATTGGTTGATAGGTATTAATCCATTCACCATTATAGTAGAATTTACCTGCTCTACCGAGAAGTATCAAGGATCGATAATTTCCAATATCCTGGTTACCGGTAACACCGTACCCAATACGCAGTTTAAGGTTGTTCAACCATTTTGTATTTCGGAGAAATGACTCTTTGTTGATTCGCCAGCCTGCGCTGATTGAAGGAAACCATCCCCATTTATTGTTTTCTCCAAACCTAGAGGATCCTTCCCTTCGCAGAGATGCTGCAAACAGGTATCGTTCTTGATAGTTATACATCACCCTGCCAAAGAATGAAATAAGCCTACTTTTGCCCTTGTAGGATCCCATTTCAGCCAGACCTTCACCAAGTGCAGATCCTGCTCCAATATTATATGGGCCATAGATATCGCTATCGAATCCTGAGTTAATTAGGTAAGAATTGCTGGCGATTAGTTCTTGAAAGGCATAGCCACCCAAGACCTGTATGTTGTGATCGCCAAGAGAAGTCAGGTAATTAATAGTACTCTCATATTGAACATCGCTGCTTTTGCCATTACTAATTTCGGCTTCCCCACCTCGACCCAGAGCACTTGGGTAATACTTGGTTTTATATATTAACTCATCCCAACTTGATTGTTGAACAGACAATAAGTTTACCCAGTTTAGGGATTTGGTAATAGCTATTTTGGCAGTAATATTACCTCCAAATTCAGTGGTAGTACCTTCGCGTGTTTGTTCATTAAGCATAGCCACTGGATTGTAATAATCAATGCCAGGCAAAGCAGAATATCCTCCGGTATAATCATTGCCTTCATCGTAAACAGGAGCTGTTGGGTTTTGAATAAATGCTTGATAGAAGATGCTGTAATTGGCCGGATTATATTTACGTGTGCTGTAATTTAAATTGTAATCGAGCATCAAAATACCATCCAAAGCCTTTTGTTTCATATTGGTTTTAAAAATGTAGTTATTTGATTGATTGTTTTTTTGCAATCCCTCGGCTATATCAATAAACGCCATGGTTCTGGTAGAGAAGTTTTCAGTTCCTCCAGAGAAAGCCAAATTATATGTTTGACTGATTGGCATTGATCGGGTTACTTCTTTAAACCAATTAGTATTATAATCGTAGATACTCTCAATTTTACTGGGAGCGTATGTTTGTATGGCATACCGAAATTCATCTGAAGTAAGGTTATCAACACCTCTCGGGAAGACCTGAGCTGTTAATTGACTGGTGAGTTCAATTTTAACATCCCCCGCTTTAGCTCTTTTGGTAGTGATGATGATTACACCGTTTGACCCGCGTGTTCCATAAATAGACGCGGCGGAACCATCTTTTAACACATCAAACGATTCAACTTCTTCAAAGCTAATATTTTTCAGGTCGACGCCTGCAATACCATCAACAATAATCAGAGGCTCCTGCCCTGAAGTAAGGGTGTTGGTTCCTCTTAGCATAATTTGATATCTTGATTGAGGATCAGATCCGTTAGGTTTAATAATAGACAAACCGGCTACTTTTCCTTGGATTAAACCCATAGGATCAGTAAACGTACCTTGGTTGAAATCGTCAGATTTGATAGTTGAAATAGATCCTGTTACTTCCTTTTTAGTTGCAGTTCCATAACCAATGACTACAACTTCGTTCAGCGATTCAACAGAAGCAGTGAGGTTAACATTAATTAGATTTTTATCTACTGTCATCTCCATGTTTTCATATCCAATAAAGGAGAAAACAAGTGTAGCGCCCTCTTCCGCATTTAATGAATATGTCCCATTAATATCGGTAACCGTGCCTTTTTGGGTTCCTTTTACCGACACATTAACTCCGGGTATTGTTTCGTTGGTAGCAATATCGAGAACAACACCTGAAACAAGGATTGATTTTTGATCTTGACCCTGAATATTTAATACAGAGAATACTAAAGTAAAGGTTAAGATTGAGACCAGAAATGAGGTGTTAATTGCTATATTGTAAAAAAATAATTTCATAAATAAGTTTTTACAGTTTCTAAATCGTATTGTGATATTTCTGGGCGAAACGGAATGGACGATTGAGCACCCATTCTTGTGACAGAGATAGCGGCAGTTTTGGCTGCCATCCGAACAGACTCCAGGATTGATTTACCTTCAGAAAGACCTACGCAAAAGGAGCCACAGAAAACGTCTCCCGCTGCTGTGGTATCAGTAGCCTCAACTTTGTACGCATCCACAAAATGGTAGTTGTCATTTTCTTTAATTAAAGCACCCTGCGAGCCCAAGGTAATAACAACATGATCGACACCCTTTGCACTTATAATATTTGCCGCTTGTTTGGCGGTTTCGATATTGGTAACTTTAATACCCGAAAGTATTTCGGCTTCGCTCTTGTTAGGAATGATGATGTAAAGACTTTTAAGAAGATCATTTGATAACGCACGAGCAGGAGCAGGATTTAAGATAACTTTTATTCCTTTTTCGCAAGCGATTTTAGCTACATATTCAACAATTTCGATTGGGATCTCCAATTGCATTAAAACCAAATCACTATTTTCTATTTCTTTTCGGGCCTTTTCTATGTCATCAATACTTAACGATGAATTAGCGCCTGAGGCCACAACAATACAATTTTCGCCGTTAGCATCCACCGTTATTAAAGCCACCCCAGAAGGGTGATGCGGATCGGAAAACACATAATCGGTATTTATGTTCTCATTACTGTAGAGCATAACAGACTGTTTGCCAAACACATCGTTCCCTGTTTTCGAGATCAGGGTAATATTACCCCCCATGCGAGCAGCAGCAACTGCTTGATTAGCACCTTTTCCTCCCGGATTCATTAAAAATACTCCCCCCAGAATAGTTTCACCTGGAATAGGAAGTCTGTCGGCCTTTATAACCATATCTGTATTACAACTACCTACAACAATTATTTTCTTAGCGCGCATTATCGATTTTTTAGTTTGAGGCAAAACTAGTGATTTGAATTTAAAAAAAAACACAATTATATTCTCATTTCAGTAATTATAAATAAATATAAATGTAAACAATAAAAATATAACTAATTGATAATAAAGTTTATTATGTTATTTTTGCAAAGCTTAAAATAGATTAAGTATGTATTTGTAATTATTATAAATCAAAATCTATGTCAAAATTACAATCCTTGGTATTGCTTATAAGCTCAATGACACACTCTGAAAAAAAGGCTTTTAGTCTACTTGCGAATCGTAAAGGGAGTAAAAAAGATTATTTAGAATTATATGATACTATAGTGGGCAATAAGACTAAAGATGCCACAATTATTCGGGTTGAGTTTTTAAAAAAGCGACCTGGTTCTTCAATGGAAACTACAGTAAGGTATTTGTTTGACCTAATTATGAAGTTATTGCTAGACCAAAGAGAGATGCAGGATAGTAACTTTTTGTTATTCAATAAAATTCTGAAGGCAAGAATTCTTTTTGAGAAATCACTCTTTGACGAAAGTTTTGAACTGCTCCGTTATGTTATTCTGCGTGCAGAAAAATACGAAAATTATAATGCGCTACATTTGGCATCTCGACTGGAGCTGGAATATCTTCTGGCCTTGAATTTTCCTAACATTGATGAGAAAACATTGTTAAAAAAGCAATTTAAGTTAAATGAGATACTAAAATATTTAAGAAAAGTAAACGAACAATCATCACTCTACGAGATACTTAAGCATCGTGATATTTACAAAGGTCATGCCCGATCGAAAAAACAAAAAGATGATTTGAATGACCTTGTATATAGCGAGATTAGTATCATAGCCAGTTTAAACCTTGAGAATTTTGAAATCAGCAAGCTACACCAATTATTTCAATCCAATTACCTGATTAGTGTTGGTGATTATATGTCTGCATTAAATTCATATTATGAACTGAATAAACTTTTTGAGGCAAACACTCATCTTTGGAATGATCCCCCAATCTACTATCTGCATACGTTAGCCGGCCTACTCGAAAGTTTGCGAGGTATCCGCAATTATACAGGGATGGATTATTTTATTGGTCGGCTAAAACAACTCGAAACAAAATCAGCGAGTTTTAATATAAACCGAACCTGTATTACCTATTTATATGAATTGTTTCCGTTACTTGATAGGGGTGATTTTGTTGCCTCGAAGACTCTGATGTGTCAATATCAGAATAATCTTTACGAAAAGTTGAATTCGCTTAATATTACTCATCAAGCTGAGTTGTGCCTGTATACCTCTCTTATTTATTTCGGGAATTCCGATTATAAAAAGGCTCACAAATTTTTGAATCAAATTATACTGAGAGGAAAGAACTTCTACTCTTTTCCGTTGTACCGCACTATTCGACTGGTTAATCTAATGATACTGTACAAATTAGATGATCTTGAACTGATTAGGTATGAAATCCGATCCATTAAGCGAGATTTAACCGGTTCGGAGAAGGCGTACAAGATTGAGCGCTTTATGCTGAAATTTTTTAATAAACAACTACCATTAATTGCGAAAAAAAGGTTTCAGTATTGGAACAAGATTGAAGATGATCTTTCTGAAATTCAGGCAGATGTTTTTGAACGGCAAATATTGAGAATATTTGATTTTACTGCTTGGGTAGAATCAATGGTTTTGAAGATACCGTTACAAGAGATTCTTGAAGCAAGAATAGTAAAAAAGGATGATGTGAATGGGACATTGAATGTTCGGCACGGCAAAACCAGGAGTACTACGGGTTGAATAAGTGGAAATTGAATAATTTTGGGTTGTAATATTAGGTTTTCCCATTAGTTTGAGGCAGAGGACGACAGCTTAGGCAAGGGTGAATGGGGAAGGAGAGGTGTTGGTTAATTTGGTTGGCGGATTGACGTTATTGGTTAAAAAAAATACCCAATCCAACTCCTGTTTTTCCGGATTAGTGGGGGGGCAGCTTAGTCCGGAATATCCAATCACATGAAGTAGGCCTATTTATATTATGGGCTCTTGTCAAGATATGCCAATCAAGGGGAGGGTTTTCTTGAAGACTGGTCTTATCGATATGGATATGGTTGTGATGGAATTTGGGTGTACAAGGGTTATTATAGGGAAGGGTTTTTGATTTTTTATAGTGAAAGGGAAATGGAATATTGGTGATAACTGTTGTACAGGACGAGGACTGGTGGGGAATGACATAAAGGAGGGGAGGGCGTGCCCACCAGTTGCAAACTGGCGGGAGCGGGGGATGTTTACTCGTTTGGTGGCGACGATATAGCGTATCCCCTCCGGGGAAAGGGGATTTTTGGGATTTTTTCAACAAATGTGTAAGCCCTACGGGCTATGTTTTGGGTAGTGGATTTCTGCGATGGGGTTGGGATGACGGGAAAAGAGGAATTACAGAAAAGAGAGGAGGGCACGCCCACAAGTTGCAAACTTGCGGGAGCGGGGGCCATCGAGATGCGGGAGTGGGGGAGGACAAAGCAAAACATGACCTGTGTGAAATTGGTTTTTCAGTAGGGATTTCACTCCGTCATATTTTGGCGTACCCGGTTATTATTTTCGCAGAAGATAATTCACCATTTTCATTAAAACTAATAACTGACATGAAGAATATTTCGATTTTACGTTTTACATCTGCCATTCTGTTGATGGCATTCATGACTACCTCGTGTGGCAACGCCATTGAGGAAGATACCAATAAGGTGTTGGTGCAATACAACGATGCGATCGCGCAATATCACCAATACATATCAGAAACGCAAAGCTGGCTCGACCATGGAACCATGACAGGCCTGAACATCTATCAAGGCACATGGGATAAGGTTCAGAAAGATTATAAGCTGGATTCGCTGCTGAACTGGTACTATGAAAAGCACGGCGAGAAGGAATATAACAAGCTCAGAATCATACTGGATGACAACTTTAACCGCAAGATTAACAAGTGATTGGGATATCATTAGGGCTGACAGAGGGTGTTGATGAAGGGGAGTCCAGGAGTTAATTCACTTGCTGAAATTGCGCCGCATTGCTATATTGTATAGAATAATCACTGTATCATTCCTTGTAAGTTTTATTTAGTGAAATCACATTGTCAGAATGGAATTGTGAAGGTTTTGATGCTATATATTTCTGTACTTTCCTTTTTAGATGTTCTCTGTAAAACAAGTAGCCCCCATCCTCAATGAAATCTATGGATGTTGATAAATGGTTTTCAGCTAATCGCTTGATGTCATTTTTCCGCAACATTCTATTGTCACTTAAAAAGTCAGACAATGAAAGCAATAGATTTCGTTCATTTTTGAGGGTAATTTCTGCCAACAATTTGGCTTCTTCCACCGTAGTTCTAATTTCTTCTTCCACATCACTAAATTGATGATACGAGTCAACTTCCTCATGGATTGGGATGCCATATTTGAGTGGTGTGTTTTGTCCCATTCCGTTATTCTTATACATTGAGGATAGGAATTCAGTAGCTTTTTCAATATCGCTTGATGCACCTGAAGTCAGGTTCTCTTTTCCAAAAATCAATTCTTCGGCTACGTACCCGCCTAACATCATGGCTACTCTGGGAATCAATTCTTTTCTCGCGACATACTTCCAGGCAAAACTTGAATACATAAAACCCTGACTATCTGAATCTGTCGTTATCGAATAAACAACCTCAGGAAGGGTCTTCAGCAATACAATGGATAAAACAGTATGCCCACTTTCGTGAACTGCTGAAATGGCCTGCAAGTCGTCACTTTTGTTTTGCCGTACAGCATCTAAACTCAAAGTGATATTAGTTTCTGTCTTAAAAACTGTTACGTTTCCTTTTCGATAATCAGCTGCCAATTTTTTGCTCTTTACTGAGAACGAAAGAAGATCAATGTCTAAAGATCGTAGAAAAATCTCGGAGTAAAACAGGCTGATTTTGCTTTTTAAAACCTGATGTATGGAAGTAAAAATGGGGCGAACACCTTGCGTTGGATAAACACCTTCATCATATATCAATTCATGAACAGATTGATCAAAATGAACATCAATAGCAAACTTATGAGCTAGATTGGAAGCATATTTTGTGAGCTCATTTTTAATAATTTTCTGGTACGATAACTTATCCAATGCTGGATAAATGATGTGAATGTTCCCCAATCTGGCAATCTGTTCGTTGCGAAAGCGGTTTTGTAGGGCTTTCTTAATTGTAGGCACGGTTATTCTTTTTGATAACTTGTTGAATTCATCAGCATCAATATCCGGGCTAAAGTTGTCGCTCATCACGTATGCTTCATCAATATTACCAAGGACAAAAATCAAAGCCTTTGTAAAGTTCTTTACCGAAGGTCTTTTCCCAATTTTAAGCACCTTGTTCAAAAAGAGGATGGTGTCGTTGGCTGAAAAAGTATGCAATACGTTTTCCACATCTTTTTTTAAGAAAAGCCCAAGTTGGCTGCCCGCGAAATCAATAATCGTCTCATACTCATCTTCAGGAACAAATGGTACGCTTGCCTCTTTATCAATCGAAATTTTCATTTCTTTGCAGAAAAGTTCGCTATTGTTAACAACAATGCCCTTGTTCACTTCAACTCCGGCATTCATCAAATGCAGCAATTTATAGATCATGCCCTCAAACGACCACAATCCCCTTTTCCATTCCACATACTGTATTCGTCCGGAATCGATCAATTCCCAGATCATTCGGTTTTTATCGTTCTCTATTTCTTGACGAAACGGGCCGGAAACTGTTCTGCTGTGCTGGATTTCATCCAGGGCAATAATTACCGGCGAAGTGTCTTTGTTCACACATAAGTCATCGAGTGAATCCCGAAAGGAGAAACCCCCTTCTTTTTCTCCTAAATCAAACCTGTAGTACGAGTCATTAAAATCAATTAAGTCTACCAATCGGTTTACCAGCGAGGTTTTGCCAACGCCCGTGAGCCCCCACAGGTTAATCACAACCGGTTTTTCCTGTAAATCGGGAAGAAAATACCAACTGCTGACATTGTTTATAATTTCGTCAATAATCTCGTCAATGCCAATAAACTCTTGTTTCAGGACGTTTCTGGCACTTTCAAGAACGGACTGTTTTTCGATAAAGAATTTCTTTATTTTAAAATCATTTGCATGCATAGCTAGAAGTATTGCGTTATGATGCAAATGTATTCAGGCACTTCGCCAGACTATGGCGTAGTGGAATGATTTAGCAAAAAAAGGGCGGCACAAGCTCTGGCATCTGAAAGTGCCTCGTGGTGGTTTAGGAGAATACCTTCGATGGCACAACATACATTCAGTTGAGCGGAGGGATATTTTTTATTTGCCCGGCATAATTTCATTGTGCATACCCAACGGTGGGCAATTTCTAGTTCTGAATAATCAAGACCATTGTCTGCCATTGTTTTTTGCAAGACGCTTCTGTCGAACGATTCGTTATGAGCAACCACAATTTTCCCTTGCAGACGTTTCCTTATTTCGGGATATATTTTGTCAAACGTTTGTGCATTTTTGGTATCATATTCTGTGATGCCATGTACTTGAATATTGCGCCAGCTGTATTCGTTATTTGGCGGTTGAATAAGACAATGATACTCATCTGTTATTTTACCGCTTTCAACGGTAACAATTCCAACTGCGCAAACTGAATTCCGATTGGCAGTTGCTGTCTCGAAGTCTATTGCTGTGAAGGTTTTTTGATCCATTGTAGTATAAATAATAAAAATGAACTAGATGGTGTTTAATACAATACCATCTAATTCCGTATTTATTTTAAAGTATAAAACTATTTTGCTTCAACAAAATCTTTGATTTGTTGTTTCCAATTTTGTAACGAACTCCCCTTTACTGACGAGGATGGATGAGGCAACATAATTGTTTTTATACCCATTCCTTTAATAATTTCAATATACCGGCCATATTTGCGACGATCAGATGATAATAATACAATATGTGTAGGAGTTAGAAGATCAAGATCAGACATCAAATTTCCTGTTAGATCTGACTTAATACAATAATCAAAGACTTTTTGCGGGTAGTGATTTCTAATAGCGCCAGAATTGCATTTAAGTAAATTACTGATTGCAATTTTTGAATATCCGTCATTATCAAAAACTAAATTGCTACTTTCTCGTAAGTATGTAAAAAAAGACATCTTCCCTCTACGAGCAAAGAACCATTCTTCTATTGTCGTCTCAACGATATCTATAATTTCGAGTTTGTTTTTTTGTCTAGTCTGTTTATCAGCTTTAAAAAATTTGTCATTTAATTCTTTTTCCCAATCATAAGCTACAGTACCTAGGAGCAAAAGTTTGATTTTGCTTTTTTGAAAATCTTTACCAATATGAAATATTGGAATTGGGCCATTGATTAAGAAATCGCCTTTTTTTGCAGATAGGCTTTTACACTTCTTACATAATTCATTGTGACCTATTTCATTATTGATGTAATAGTCATAAACTTTCACGGAAAGTTCTAAATCATAATTCTTTTCTTTCATAATAGTTATTAAATAATTTAAATTATTAGACCTTACCTTTTGACCTTCAGAATATCAAAACAAGTAGGGTTATGTTAACAGCACAAATCTATTTTAAGTCAACGCCAGAACTTGACACACTACTCATATTTTTCCAAAGTCCTTTTCAAATTCTCTTTTATCACCTCCACCAACCACTCAGGTTCCAAAACCTTTACAGTTTCTCCATGTTTTAAAATTTGCTGGGTTAGTTCATAATTTGGAACTACCGATAGTGATATCCGGCATTCATTTTCATCGTCGATTAAGATTTTCTGGGATGAATGGAGGGGTAGCGTTTTAATGTATTTTCCTTGTGTTGGGGTAAATGACAAGATTATGGTTTGTGCTTTATTATCAGAATAAACCAACCCAATAGTCTGACTAAAAATGTCCGTCGGGTTTAGTTTTTTATTGGGTTTAAAGGTTTCCGGCTTTATTTCTAGGTTTTCGATTCTGTCTACGCCAAAGGTTCTGAATTCATTAAGCCCGCTTATCATGCCAACAACATACCACCGGTTTTGATACTCTTTTAATAAGTAGGGTTTTAAGGTGTATTTCCGGAAATTTTCGGTATGAAAATTAAAGTGGATAAAGGTAATTTTTCGGTGGTCTTTTATGGCTGTTAAAAGCGGTTTTAAGTTTTCTGTTCCTTTTAGCCCTCCTTCTGAATCAAAAGAAATGTGTTTTAGCGCATCTTTGCTCTCCTGTAGACTTTCGGTGAGGAGCTCGGCCGTGTTTACAATTTCCAAAAAACGAAAAAACGCACCAATGTTCAGGCTGTTTTCATAATCAATAAAATAGCCGTTTTTGTCTCTTTCGTACATTAGCTCAATGCCAAACTCGACCCGAATTTGTTCAATGTCACGTTGGATTGTTCTTCTGCTAATTTCAAAACCATGCTCAAATAAGTAGTCTTTTATCTCCTCAAATGAAGGATAATGTCCTTTTTTGACTAGCTCAATTTCGAGGGTATACCTCCTGATGGTTCCGTGCTTAGACATGTGTATCTATTTGGTTTTTAAACGCAAAAGAGCGGTTTGGAATGGTTGACCACATTGGGAAATTCAAGGGCATAAATCTATCTTTGAACATCTTGGTGTTATTAAGTTAACGAGTCAAAGTTAAGAAAATATTATTTAGATTTTGGTTATGGATGTTTTTTTTACACCTACCCAAAAGAAATTTTCTGAATTTGTCGAATCGAATGAATTTTAAGGACTGGAAGTAGGGGAGATGTACTATTTTGCTTGATGTCATTCTGAGCCGCCTGTGGAGGAGAAGAATCTATGTTTCCTGTTCCTGATGCCAATCGAGTACCATTGATAGCTAATGGCAAAGCACTGATATTAGATTGATAATTAAATGGAGGAATAATCATTCTTGGGGGATATGGATTCCTCCGCTGGGGTTGGGATGACAACTCGTAAATTAGTTGATTCCTGGGGTGGTAGGAGATGGGTGTTGTGGATTCCGTTGCTAACAGTGGTGTTTTCTTGTTTAGTGGTGGCGATATAGCGTATCCCCTACGGGGAAATGGGATCTCTGGGATTTTTTCAACAAATGTGTAAGCCCTACGGGCTATTGTTTTTTTGGCTATTGGCTGTTGGTTGGGAAGGCGTTGGCTATTGGCGTTGGCGTTGGCGTTGGCTGGGTTATCGTTAGTTACGGGGTGTTTGTGGATTCCTCCGCTGGGGTTGGGATGAAAGGAAAAGAGGAATGACAGAAAGGAGAGGAGGGCATGCCCACAAGTTGCAAACTTGCGGGAGCGGGGTAGTGGTAGGAGATGGGGGTTGTGGATTACAAGTTGCAAACTTGTGGGAGCAGGTGGGGAGTATGCCCACAAGTTGCAAACTTGCGGGAGCGGGGACAACTCGTTTTGTATTTTTTTCCCGGGTGATGAGGAGGAGCTAAATGCCTTACCTCTCTATAATGCTAATCTTCCTATGCACAAGCAAAAGAGATCCTTCTCCGCGGATCAGGATGACAACTTGTTTTGTATTGTCATCCTGTGCCATGAGAAGGATGTTTTTGGGGTGGGTGTTAAAAGTTAAAATCAGGTTAGATTGCTTAACCAGCACTATCGTGCTTGCTGGTACCTGGATTAAAATCCAGGCTTACCAAGTCGGTCGTGCCTATGGCACTTATGGGTTTGCAGTGAAATGATTGAATGTCGCATGTTGGATGATGTTTTATGAACGAAAGTAACCTGAATGTGCCGGTCTAATGGTATTGGGACACTCGTGGAATTGCAGAAAGTTGGGGTTATCGCTAATTTGATTGGCTTGGGTTAAAAATACAATATACTCTCCAATACTCTTCCCACACATCTTTTTCAATTTTGTTGAGGGGTGAAACATTGATGGAGGAGAGTAGTTTAAAGTCGTAAAGCCTGGCAAAAATTCTTGACTTAAAAAGTTCGTTAGCTGTGGTGAGCTCGGAGAGCATGAAGAAGCTGCCTTCGGGATTGAGTGATTTTGAGGTGTTGTCGATGAGGTTTTCGGGATTGAGTAGTTTGGAGGCTTCTTCTTCTGTAAAGGATGGGGTGGCAAAACGGGTCTGAAAAGCTGCCGCAAAAGCGCCTACTTGTATTGTAAGCTGGTCATCGTTGCTGTTACATAGGTACCAAAGCATTCTTTCCAATGAGTTTCGTTGTTTGATCAACTCTTTTTTGGTGCTTTTCCATAAGGGTACTTTACTGAGTTTATGGAGGGTTTCGCGGTATTTGTTTTCATCGAGGAATAAGCCATCGGTTTGCTGGTCATCAAATAATTTCAGGTCAGACCAAGATAACACCCATGGCCTTATGTTTGGCGTTTCAGCAATAGCGTTGCGGATCTTCATGTCCTGATAAAAACGCATGTGTTGGTTTGAGGCATGAAAGGTATATCCATCCATATAAAGAGCTATATCTTTGAACGCTTCCAGCTCAGGGCCTTCCTCAAAGCTATCTTCTCCATGAATGACTTTCACACATTTGAAATAGAAATCGGAGCGTGTGGTTTCAGCCACTCCTTGTGCTTTGCCAAGGCTAATTTGAGGTCGGATGACATAGGTGGTCGAGCCGTCAGCCGTAGGAAGTGTCAGGTGATAGATGACCGTGCCTTCTTCTTTCGATTGAGCAAAAGACCATTTTTCATCTTCCTGGTTTCCGGCAAAATTTCGCAGTGATTGAATGAATTTAAGCTCGAGTTCGCTTTCTTCTATTTGTCCGTTTTTAGTCAAGGAAGACAATCCATGGTTTATTTCTTCCCATTCTTTGGAATTGCTGACAATTCTGCCAAATAATTCTTCTGCTTTTTCGCGGCTCAGGTCTTCGCGAATGTATTGATTGGCATAGGTGAGAATGCATCTGTAGCAACCATCTTTGCCGGAATCTTTACAGGTACAGTCACGTATGGCTTTATATGATTCATTTAACAGGGTTGTAAACTCGGTTGGATTGAAGAGTTTTTGCAAATACCCTGTACCTCCCGGTATGGTATCATAAGCCACCAGGTATCGGTCGAAACGGTCGTTACCATGGTTGTATTCTGAATAAAAGTCGAATGCGATGTGCTGGGGATTGCCCTTGTAGTACTTTTTTAAACCAAGCTCAAGGCCAGCCTTGAACATTCGCTGGATAGCTTCGCTTAAAAATTCCTGAACGGGCAGTAGTATTTTTATTGCTTCGGTGTGGACGTTGCGCATCAGGTAAACCTCTTCGAATACCTCATCAGACATTTCATGGTAAACAGCGTCTTTGTGTTTACAATATCCGTAGTGAAACGATTTTTCAAAATGAACGACTTCACGGGGATTTGAAGTTGATTTACCACAATGTTTGCAGGTAACAAAGCCATGACGCGGAATTTCATCCAGTTGATTGATGCGTATGTGTCGGGCATTAACAACATCACTTGCTCCCAGGTTGAGTTGTATTAACTCAACATCCTTTACATACTCAATGCCAAAGGGTATCATTTTCATGCCCCATGTGCCTTGGATGGTATTTGAATTGAAATTGAAGTGGGTAGAAATGGTAAAGTATTTTTCATCACGATCGTCGCGCGAATCGTTTAAGGCAGATTTACTACGTGAGGTAATTGATTTTACAGAGTGTAGGCGGGCAACCTTATGTACGTTTGAAGCAGCATTCCACGATTCATCGCCACATTTTGGACAAGGTCCTCCTTTTGTTTTTACTACCGGTTGTATGTGGTCGCAGTTGGAACAGAACCGCATGGAAACAAGGCTCGACCGTTCACCACTCCAATCGTAGGTGTTAAGACCAGTGATTTCCAGCTTGTTCCCCTGACTATAGAATAAATTGCCGGGAGCGAATTCACGCAGGGCTGATTTTGCCGACCGAACGATTTCGTATGATTTGGAAACAGGTTCTTGTTCGCCTCCTTTTGGTTGCATACCATATACCAAAGCGTTGAGGGTGACTCCGGTTTCAGGGAAAGCATAGTTAGGCAGAATGCCCACGTTGGTTAGGTGTTCTATTACCGGGCGGTTTTCGATGGATTTACGAAGCTGACGGAGTGATTTTTTCTCTTGTTCCAACAACTTACGTTCCTGGTCTTCCTGACCCAGGGTATTTTCCTGAATGTAGGCGTCGATATCTCTTTCTTTGTTTACAATAAAAAACAATTCGTCTTTGATGACCTCAAATACCCGGATTAACTTTTGCTGAAAAGATCCCTGATGGATGGATGTTTTTATTTCGTCGATTAGCACCGGATCGATCTTGTCGTTGTAAACGACTGAAAACTTAGCAACAAGCTCTTTCTGATTGTCTAAAACAAACCCCAGCAGTTGGTTTATAAAAAACGAAGAGATGGTTGTGTTGTTCGTCATGAGTTTAAGCGCTTTTATCACCCCCGGAATCCGGCTGTTTTCGGGGTCGGATTTCGTCCAGCTATCGAAACAGTAAGCCGTGAAGTGACGGAAAAGGATGTCCTTTGCATTTAAGAAACACCCCGGCGTGTTGATGTCCCCTTCCATCATATCCATAGGTTCAGCATAATAGAACAAATCATGGGCTTTGCTTTGCGCAAAATTTGTAATGATGGCTGTACCGGAAGAACGCCCGGCCCGTCCTATGCGCTGGAGGAAATTTGAAGGCAGCGGAGGAATGCTTGTGTTAATGGCAGCATCCAACGTGCCCACGTCAATCCCCATTTCAAGGGTGGAAGTGGCTACCAATGCATTCTTTGAGTTGTAATTTGGGCGCTCTTTGAAATCGATTTCTATTCTTTCGCGGGTTTTCCTTTCCAGCACCCCTGTATGTTCAGAGGCATAAATGCGGGGCGATCGGTTTCTGTTGTATATCAGGTTGTAGTAGTTTAACTCTTCTTCGGATTCGGGCTGGTAAGTGCCGCTACATCGATAATCCAGACATAACATCCCGGCGGCTGAAATATCCTGAGTTGACACATGAATAACGGATGAACACTTTGAGCACTGGTATTTAGTTACCCGGTTGTGAACAAATACCTGATCGGGGTTGATGGCAAAATTGAGTCCTTCGGATGATTTAACGCTGTTAAGTATATCGGCTTCCGCCAATTTATCGAATAAGAACTCGTAAAATTCATTGATCAGGGCAATATTGTCAGGAGCTAATTCGAATGACTTTTTGAAATAGGCATGAAACCAATTGGACTTTTTGGCAAAGGTGGTATCGAGCACACTGCGGGTATGCGGATAGGTGCAAACCAATTTTGGGAACCTGGCGCTGGGATGAAATAGTTTATTCAGAAAGTGCTTGTTGTCGTGCATCCAGTTGAGGCTCCATAACTTAACGTCACCAGTCCTGAATTTTGACAGAAATTCGTGGTCGATGGCTCCCCGAATTCTCATGCGGTGCAGGAGACCATTCAGAAATAGACTAAACGACTGTTCATCAACACTTTCTAACATATTGGCTTGCAGCCATTCTCTTAAACTTTGATATACCGACGGGTACAACTTGTTGTTGAAACTGACCGCAGAGGAGGCGGTTTTTTCGAGGGTTCTGCCTATGGAGGCATTGTAACCAAATTCAGCACTGATTTCCCATGACATCCTGTGATCAAATTCGGTTTGAAACTTGGGCGGGAATTTTTTGGTTACGGGGCTGCGGTAGTCCTCAACCTCAGCTTTACCCAGGTAATCGGAAGGAAAGAAACGGTAATAATAGGCTTCCGGGTCATGTTGATCGGAAGGGTCGGCATTAAATTTCCAAAACTCAAGAAAGCGGTCTGTTAGCTGAGTAAGATTAACAGGCTCATCCATTTGGTTGACCACCCTTTGCAAGGAGGTTCGGAAGCTAAACCTGTAATTTCTTGCTTCAATAAAACCCGCTTGGTGGGCTGCATCCTGGACCCCATTGGTAAAGGCAAGTACTTTGCGGTATTTCTCACCTCTTTGATCCAAATCGGAGGAAAGTATCTGGCTGATGGTTATCGAATCGAGTGTGGCTATGCGGGTACCAATAATACTCATGTCGTTTTCGGAATTGCATTCCGGGCATACATGCTGACTTTTGTTCTTTGCCAGCTTGCGGTAGGCAATCAATTGAATACGACCTTCAGCATTGTGATCAAAATGCCGCAAAGAAACACAGTCCACATAAGGAGATATTTGGGTAGAAGCTTCATATTCGTCGATGGCCTGGTGTTGGCCGGAGGTTGTATTGGCGAAATACAGGTTTTTGTGGTGGCTAAAATACTTATCATAAACGGTCAATGGATCTTTCTCAAATTGGTTTCGGTTGTCGTGTTTCTCAACCAACCAGCCGCTGGCTCCACATTCACGACAAAAATATGCCGGAAGAGCTGCTTGGTCACCTTCTTTACTCAAGTTGTCGCGCCAACTAAATTTTGGTGATTCATCGAATACCCTGAGCAG
>Ga0180009_10001686_pt1 | contig 26719 bp, 21 predicted proteins | sample OS_PC_MetaG_FD_123537 | JGI IMG/M metagenome (GOLD analysis project Ga0180009, IMG submission 123537) | Groundwater microbial communities from the Aspo Hard Rock Laboratory (HRL) deep subsurface site, Sweden - OS_PC_MetaG | ecosystem: Environmental > Aquatic > Deep subsurface > Groundwater... | reverse complement strand
GAGGACGGCATGGACATCTACTTCGCCCGCCAGCTCGTGGGCGAGCGCCTGCAGGAGGCCCGGGACCAGATCCCTGCGGGGTTCGGCGAGCCCCAGATGGGCCCCATCAGCACGGGCATGGGCCTGGTCCTCTATTACTACCTCGACGACACCACAGGGACCTACGACCTGACCGAGCTGAGGGCCATCCAGGACTGGCTGATCAAGACCCAGCTGCAGACCGTGCCCGGGGTGACGGAGGTCCTGGGCATCGGGGGCTACGAGAAGCAGTACCAGGTGGTGGTCGACCCGGACGCCCTGCTGCGGTTCGGCGTCTCCCTCGACCAGGTCATCGGCAGCATCGAGGCGAACAACCTGAACGTGGGCGCCCAGTTCATCGAGAAGAACCACGAGGAGTTCGTCGTCCGCAGCCTGGGGCTGGCGAGCGGGCTGGAGGACCTGGAATCCATCGTGCTGAAGACGGTCCACGGCCGGCCCGTGTTCCTGGCGGACGTGGCGCGGGTGACCACCGGCGGGGCGATCCGGCGCGGGGTCCAGACGCGCAACGGCGTCGGCGAGGTCGTGGCCGGCATGGTGGTCAAGCTGTTCGGCAGCAATTCGTCCACTGTGATCCGCAGCGTGGAGGAGAAGCTGGACCAGATCAACCGGACCCTGCCCGCAGGAGTCAGACTCGTCCCCTACTACGAGCAGAAGAGCATCGTGGCCGCGGCCGTGGCCACGGTGACGGGAGCGCTGGTCCAGGGGGTGGCCCTGGTGGTGCTCGTGTTGATCCTGTTCATGGGGGGATGGCGCCCGGCGCTGGCGGTGATCGTCTCCCTGCCGTTCTCCATCCTGTTCGCGATGATCGTCCTGTGGAGGCTGGGCATCTCGGCCAACCTGATGTCCCTGGGCGGGCTGGCCATCGCCATCGGCATGATGGTCGACGGCACCATCGTCATGATCGAGAACCTGGAACAGCGGCTGCGGACCGGTCCGGCGGGTGGGGGCCGGGCGGCCGTCCTCGCGGCGGCGGGAGAAGTCGCCCGCCCGGTCTTCTTCTCGGTGGCCATCGTGGCGGCGGTTTTCGTGCCGCTGATGACCCTCAGCGGGGTCGAGGGCAAGACCTTCCGGCCCCTGGCCATCGCGGTGGCCGCCTCCATGGCCGGGTCGCTGGTCTTCGCCCTCACTCTGGCCCCGCTGCTGGGGGACGTCCTGCTCAAGCGCGGCGGCGGGTCTTCCGGTCGCGATCCCCTGCTCGTCCGGACGCTGCTTGCCGTCTACCGCCCCGCCGGTCGGATCCTGGTGGCGCGGCCCGTGTTCGCGCTCATCCTGGCCGGAGCGGTTCTTGCCGCCGGCGTCCTGGTCTATCCCCGGCTGGGCTCGGAGTTCACGCCGCGCCTCCAGGAAGGGACCATCCTGGTCGAATTGACGCGGGCGCCGTCCATATCCCTGGAGGAGAGCGTCCGCACCAACCTCATCGTCGAGCGGCGCCTGCTGGAGGTGCCGGAGGTGAGGGAGGTCGTCAGCCGGATCGGCCGCGGCGAGGTGGGCGCCCACGCCCATCCGGTCAACAGCGGGGAGATCCTCGTGCTGCTGCATCCCCGGGACCGCTGGCGCCGCGGTCTGGACCAGACGGCGATCGAGGATTCCATCCGGGCGAAGCTGGGCAACGTTCCCGGCGCACGTTACCGTCTCAGCCAGCCCATCGAGATCACGGTGGACGAACTGCTCGAAGGCGTGCGCTCCCAGCTGGCGGTCAAGCTCTTCGGCGAGGACCTGCAGGTGCTGCGGGAAAGCGCCGACGACATCGCCGCGGTCCTGGAGCGGGTTCCCGGGGCGGTGGACGTCCAGGTGGATCAGGTCTCCGGCGCTCCACAGCTGCAGATCACCATCGACAGGCAGAGCCTGGCGCGCTACGGGGTGAACGTGGCCGACGTCCAGCAGTTGATCCACGCCGCGGTCGGCGGGGAGGAGGTGGGGAACATCTACGAGGGCATCCGCAAGGTCCCCATCCTGGTGCGTTACCGGGAGGAAGCACGCAACTCCGCCGCGGCGATCGGAGCGCTGGTGGTCACCGCCCCCGACGGCGCCCTGGTGCCCCTGGCCGAACTGGCGACCATCGAGGAGGTGGTCGGTTCGCGGCAGATCATGCGGGAGAACAACCAGCGGTTCATCGCGGTCAACTGCAACGTCAGCGGCCGGGACATCGGCGGCTTCGTCGCCGAGGCCAGGGAACGTCTGGAGCAGGAGGTTCAGCTGCCGGCCGGATACTGGACCGAATGGGCCGGCCAGTTCAAGCTCCAGCAGCGGGCCAACGCCCGGTTCATGGTGGTGGTGCCGGTCACCCTGGCCGCCATCACCCTCATGCTGGTGACGGGTCTGGGATCCTGGCGCAGCTCGCTGCTGATCATGATCAACATCCCCCTGGCCCTGGTCGGCGGCCTGGTGGCTCTGCACCTGGCCGGGTTGAACCTCTCGGTGCCTGCTTCGGTGGGATTCATCGCCCTGTTCGGGATCGCCCTGGGCAACGGCATGGTCTTCGTGACCAGGGCCGACCAGCTCATGGCCGACGGCAGGACCCCGGGGGAGGCCGCCCTCGAGGGAGCGTGCTCCCGGCTGCGGCCGGTGCTCATGACGGCGGTGACCACGGCCCTGGGCCTGCTGCCCCTGCTGTTCGCCTCCGGGACGGGCAGCGAGGTCCAGCGCCCCCTGGCCGTGGTGGTGACCGGGGGGCTGGTGTCCTCCACCCTGTTGACCCTGCTGGTGCTGCCGGCCTTGATGCCCTGGTTCGCCGCCGGCAGGAAGGCAGGCGCGGATCAGTCGGGCGGGTCAGCCGGGGCGACGGCCTCGATGTAGCTGCGCAGCTGGGCATCTTTTTCCGCGTCGAGCCGGGTCAGCGGCGCCATGCGGTCCAGCACCGGATTCCACTGACCGCGGGTCAGGGAAGTCACGGCCACCGGGGCGTGGCAGCGGGCGCAGTCGGTGAGGTAGATGCGCCGGCCGGCGACCAGGTCGGATGCGTCGACGCCCCCGGCGCCCGCCCGCGCGACGGCGGCCGGATCGGGCTCGGGGGCGAGGTCGCTCACCGAGGCGCAGCCTGCGATGAGGAGGGCGGCGGCGAATCCCGCCGCCCGGGAGAACCGGGAGTTCGGATGGACCATGGTGAGGCCTTTCTCCTTGGCTAGAACAGGATGCCGATCAGGGTCCGCCACAAAAGATCGGGCTCGCCGACCTCGTCGCTCAGCTGGAACAGGGGAGCGGTGGTCATCCACCATTCCGCCGAGCGGAACGACAGGTTGGGGCCCGCATAGAGCAGCGATTCACCGGTCTCGGACCAGTCCGCGAACTCGACCTCGTACAGGGCCTCGGCTCCGAACATCACCATGGGGGAGAGCTGGCGGCTCACGCCCAGGGTCTGCTCGAACACGCCCTTGTCCTCGATCCAGTCCTCCTCCTCCCACTCGGCTTCCAGGATGGTGTTGGCGACCACCGAGGTCGCGCCCCACTGCTTCTCCAGCAGCAGCTTGCCCTCAAGGGCGAACTTCTCCTGGCCCAGATGGACCTCGCCGTAGATCGCCGTCCCCAGGGCCGAGGTCACCGGATCGCTCAGGTTGTAGATCATCTCGATGCTGGAGGTGCGGACCTGGGTCTCGCTGCCGCCGGCGGACCGGGTGTACCGCCAGTTGGCGAAGTACAGGCCGACCTGCAGGCGGTCGGTCAGGCCGTACTCGAGCTCCTGCCGGAATTCCAGACGGTCATAAAGATCGTCGCTCTGCTTGTCGGTCTTCCAGGTGACCCACTGCTCGTATTCGCCGAGCCCCCGGGGCATGGTGGTGCTTTCGTAGCTCCAGGCGAACCGGCGGGAATCGGCCGCTGCAGGGGTGGCCAGGGTACCCAGAAGGAGAAGGGACAGTGCGAGCAGGGAAAATGCGGGCATGGTCGCGGCGAGGTCGAACCGGAAGCGTGAACTTGGCATGATCGATCCTTTCTGATTGCGAGAATCAAATTCAACCAATCCCTGACGAGAATTAAGCCCACCGGAATACTGGGATCAAGGGAAAAATGTTATTCCTTTGACATTGAAATCGCTTGATACAAATCATTGTCTTTAAACACGATAGGGCAATATTTGAGGATGTTTCACATCCAATATTCAGCGGGCCTGCAACTGCTCAGGTCATCCTTGCTTACCCTCGTCGGGCGAATGATGTTTGGGGCTGGGCCATTCTCGAGTGACCGGATCGGGGACTTCCGAGGCGCATGAAAAAAACACTGCTGATCTTCATCGACGGCCTGGGTTGGGGTCTGGCCGATCCCGCGATCAATCCCAGCCACGCCCATGGCGGCCGGTACTTCCGGTTTCCCGATCCGGCCCCCGCGGGACCCGTGCCGGCCCCCTGCGGCGGCTGGGCCCGTCCCATCGACGCGGTCCTGGGTGTCGACGGGGTGCCCCAGAGCGCCACCGGCCAGACCACCCTGCTGACGGGGGTCAACTCCCAGTGCGTCCTGGGCCGCCACCTGACCGGGTTTCCCAGCGCGGCCTTGCGGGCGATCCTGCTGGAGCATTCGATTCTCAAGGTTCTTGCCGGCCGCGGGTACCAGGCCCGGTTCCTCAACGCCTTCCGGCCCCTGTTCTGGAAGCTGTCCCGCGAGCAGCAGCTGACCCTGTCCGCCACCACGGTGGCCAACCTCGCGGCGGATCTGCCGTTCTGCGACCTGGAGGACGTGAAGGCGGGCCGGAGCATCTACCAGGAGTTCACCAACCGGGAACTGCAGGAGCGGGGGTTCGACGTCCCCCTCTTCACGCCCGGGGAGGCCGGGCGCGTCCTGGCCCGCAGCGCCCGCCTCCTCGACTTCACCTTCTTCGAGTACTTCCAGACCGACAAGGCGGGGCACAGCTGCGACCACGCGCGCATCGGCGGCGAGCTGGCCAAGCTGGACGCGTTCCTGGAAGCTGTCCTGGGAGAGCTGGAGACCGATCTGGCTGGCGACCTGCTCGTGGTCCTGACCAGCGACCACGGCAACCTGGAAGATACGCGGAAGCACAGCCACACCACCAACCCCGTCCCGTTGATGGCGTGGGGACGAGGATCCAGGGAATTCGTCACCCGCATCGAAGGGCTCGATCAGGTGACCCCCGCCATCCTCGAACGGCATCCGTGACGGGTCAGGGCAGGCGCCCCTCGAGGTAGAACACCTCGAAGACCTTCTGGTGGAAGATGGGTCCGTGGCCGAAGTAGCCGTCTTCCCCGAAGAGCTCGCCGTGATCGCTCATGACCATGAAGTAGGTGTTCTCGGGGCAGCGGTCCATGAACCTGCCGACCACGCCGTCCAGATGCTCCACGCAGGCGATCTGCTTCTCGTAGAAGGCGCGGAACTGCTCGGGGGAGAAGAACTCCTCCTGCTTCCTGCCCTGCAGGAATTCCGAGGGGTTCTTCAGGAAGTCGTCGAGGTGCTTGAAGACCCCGTGGACCCCGCTGATGTGCGGCAGCTCCCGGGCCGATTCCCCGGGCAGCAGGTACGGGTAGTGGGTCTCGCCGGTGTTGATGAAGTAGAAGGCCGGGTCCTCCTTCGTCGGGCTGATGCCGCGGAAGGAATCCTTGCCGTCGAGGATGATCGCCAGGTCGTTGTGCTCGGGGGCCAGTTCGTAGCGGTCGAAGTGCGCCGACATGCTGGTCATGGGGTTCAGGACCGGCAGGCTGACCACGCCCTCGGTGCGGAAGCCCTGGTTCTTCAGGAAGTGGGGCAGGGACAGCTGCGGCACGAACTTCGCGAACTCGACGTCCTTGATGTTCAGGCGCTGGGACCACAGGGCGAACTCGTCCCGGTACACGTTGGAGGCGAACACGCCCTTGGGGCTCTGGTGGGGCACCATGCCCATCAGGAAGGTGTAGTGGCTCGGGCTGGTCCAGCTGGCGTAGCTGTAGCGCCTCTCGGCCTTGCCGATGCGGTCGAGATTGGGCGTGCGCGCCGCATGGAAGGCGTCCCAGCGGCAGCTGTCGAACACGATGAAGACCACGTTGTTGCGGCGGTCGTCGTTGCGGAAGATCTTCTTGACGCCATCGATGAATCCGGCCATGGGGCACCTCGAGCCAGGGTGGGGGCGACGATTCCGTTCCCAAATGTCATTCCATGGGACTGGATCGGCAAGTGTCGGGACGGACTGCACCCCAAAATGAAACCGCCGGCCCCAGGGGGGGAGGCCGGCGGTCAGGACGGATCTCCTGGGCGAGTTGCGGCTACATGGCGTCGTTCAGCGCCTCGCGCAGATCCTCCTTGGAGCGCAGGCCGACGAAGGTGTTGGCCACCTGGCCGCCCTTGAAGATCATCACCGTGGGGATGCCCCGGATGCCGAACTTGCCGGCCAGATCCTGGTTGTCGTCCACGTTGATCTTGCCGATCTTGGCGGTGGCGCCGAACTCGCCGGCCAGTTCCTCGACGATGGGCCCGATGGCCTTGCAGGGGCCGCACCACGGAGCCCAGAAGTCCACCAGGACGGGGACGTCGCTCTTCATCACCTCGGTGTCGAAGTTGCCGTTGTCGAAGTGCATCACGTTGGCCATGGTTCCGTACCTTCCTCGCCTCTTGGGGGTTGATCCCGGTGCAGGACCGGGGTGTCGTTCGCCTCGATACCACTCATAGCCAGGGGCATGCCAGTTTCCAGTAGAGTGGGAAGCGCGATCGGATGCCATTGCAAGTCATTCTACTGAAATTTGTTGCATATATCATGATGTTTGCATGAATTGTGAGGGGCCCTACGTACCGGGAATTCCGTGGTTGCGTGCAACGGTTTTGTTGCTACAGTATCGTTGAATGCAACATGATTGGAGGCTCCGGCATGTCCCCTCGTGAAACCCGCCGTGTCAGCGACCGCAGGGACCTCTCCATCGCCCGCCTGCTGTCCCGCGTCCGTCTCGACAGCTTCCTCGGTCTTTTGTCGACGCTCCAGGAGGGGATCATGGCCCTGGACACCGACCTGAGGATCATGACCATGAACGCCGCCGCCGAGCGGATCCTGGGCCGGAGCCGCCACGACCTGACCGGGGTGCCGGTGTGCGATCTGTTCGGCCAGCAGGGATGTCCGCGGGACACCCTGCAGGCGGCCCTGCTGTCGGGCCAGCCCATCATCGACTTCCAGACGACCGTCTCCCTGGCCGACGGCAGGCAGGGCCACGTGCTGCTGCGGACCGCTCCGCTGGAGGACCGGGGCGGGACTCCCCTCGGCCTGGCCCTGATCATGGGGGACGTGACCGAGGTGACGACCCTGCGCCAGCAGATCAGCCGCCGCTACCACCTGGGCCGCATGGTCGGCCGGGATCCCAAGATGCAGGAGCTGTTCGGCCTGATCCGGGACGTCGCCGGCAGCGACGCGTCGGTCCTGATCCGCGGCGAGAGCGGGACGGGCAAGGAGCTGGTGGCGCGGGCCATCCACGAGACCAGCGACCGGGCCGGCGGCGCGTTCGTCCAGGTCAACTGCTCGGCACTGTCGGAGAGCCTGCTCGAGAGCGAGCTGTTCGGACACGTCAAGGGCGCTTACACCGGGGCGGTGGCCGACCGCCGGGGCCGTTTCGAGGAGGCGGACGGCGGGACCATCTTCCTGGACGAGATCGGGGACGTCAGCCCGGTGGTGCAGGTCAAGCTGCTGCGCGTGTTGCAGGAGCGCACCGTCGAGCGGGTGGGCGACAACAAGCAGATCCGGGTCAACGTCAGGGTGGTCTCGGCGACCAACCGCGACCTGGAGTCCCTGCTGGCCGGAGGAAGGATGCGGGAGGACTTCTTCTACCGCATCAAGGTCGTCTCCCTGACCATTCCGCCGCTGCGGGACCGGCGCGAGGACATCCCCTTGCTGGTGGCGAACTTCCTGGAGCGCTGGGCCCGGCGGGAAGGCCGGGGCAAGCCGGCGGTCGTCGCCGGGGACGCCATGGATCTGCTGATGAACCACCGCTGGCCGGGGAACGTGCGCGAGCTGGAGAACGCCCTGGAGCACGCCCTGGTCCTCAGCCGGGGCAGGGCCATCCGGGCCGAGCATCTTCCGCCGGAGACCCGGCAGCCGGGCGCCCGGCCCGCTACGGGCCTGCGGGCGGTCGCCCGCGACAGCAACGAGGAGAAGGAGGTCCTGGCCGAGGCCCTGGCTGCGACCGGCTGGAACCGCACGCGCGCCGCGCGCCGTCTGGGTATTGACAGGAGCACCCTGTGGCGCAAGATCAAGCTGCACGGTCTGGAGCCGCCCGAGTGATTCAGGTTGAGGAGAAAGACAAGGAGCAGGAATGGACGCCAAGGGCAAGCTGATCGCGATGTGGGGATGTGGGCTGGTCCTGCTGGTGATCGTGGCCGTGGTCGGGTCGGGCACCTGGTACGCCTACCGGATGACGCGGGACTTCGGCGACGTGAAGGACGGGGAGGAGGCGCTGATCGCCGCCACCGGACCTGCGGAGGATTTCGTTCCTGCAAACCTGGGCCTGCCCACGCCCGGACGCATGGAGGATTTCCTGTCGGTGCGTGAGGGGCTGGCGGAATGGCGGGCCGGCCTGGAGCGGGCCGTCTCCCAGTTCCAGGCGGCGCAGGAGCGGGAACAGAGCGGCGTGATGCGCTTCCTGCGCACCCTGCGCGCAGGAACGGACCTGGCCCCGGTCTACGCCGGATTCTGGGAGAAGCGCAACGCGTTGCTCCTGGAGCGGTCCATGGGGCCGGGGGAATACGCCTACCTGTACCGGCTGACCTACTACCTCTGGCTGGGTCGCGACCCTGCCGACGGCATCATGACTCCCGCGGGAACCGCCCTGGCGGGAGGGTCCGCCGGCGACGGAGGGCAGGCGGTCGGCCGCAGCGCCATGGAGCTGAGCGCCCGCGCCCGCGACGAGGCGACCGCCCGGATGCGTGCGGACCTGGAGAGGATCATCTGGCCGGAAGGCACCGGGGACGAGGCCGCTGCAGCCTGGAGGGAGGCGGTCACGGCCTGGCTGGCGGCCGGCGACCAGGTCATGGGGTTCGGCGCGGCGGGGCCGCCGCCGGTGCTGGACGGGATCCTGGGGCCGTTCCGCGCCAGGCTGGAGCGGACCTACTCGGAGACGCTCAATCCGGTGGAGGCGATGTTCACGGGGGACGTGCCGGGAGAGGATGACTGAGCATCCGCCCCCGGTCAGGAATCGTCGGCGGCCGGCCCGGGCTTCTTGCCCCGGCCGGCCGTTTTCTTCGTCCGCTCCGTGACGGCTTTCTGCAGGATGAACTCGATCTGTCCGTTGACGCTGCGGAAATCGGCGTCGGCCCACCGGCGCAGCTCCTCGTAGAGGGTCTCGCTGATCCGCAGGGCGAATGCCTTCCGCACGCTCATGCTACTGGTACAGGCTCCCGGTGTTGACCACGGGCTGGGCCGCGTGTTCGCTGCACAGCACCACCAGCAGGTTGCTGACCATGGTGGCCTTCTTGTCCTCGTCGAAGTGCACCATGTCCTTCTCGCCGAGCAGTTCCAGCGCCATCTCGACCATGCCGACCGCGCCCTCGACGATCTTCTGGCGCGCGGCGACGACCGCGCTGGCCTGCTGGCGCTGCAGCATGGCCCCGGCGATCTCCGGCGCGTAGGCCAGGTGGCTGATCCGCGCCTCCAGGATGTCCACCCCGGCCTTGTCCAGGCGCTCCTGCACTTCCTTCTGCAGGTGGTGGTTGATCTCCTCGGTCGCCCCGCGCAGGGACAGCTCCTCGTCGTTCCCGTCGTAAGGGTAGGCGCTGGCCAGGCTGCGGACGGCCGACTCGCTCTGGGTGTGGACGAAGTCCAGGTAGTCGTCCACCTCGAACAGGGCCTCGACGGTGTTGGTGATCTTCCAGACCACCACCACGGCGATCTCGATGGGATTGCCCGCCAGGTCGTTCACCTTCAACCGGTCGCTGTTGAAGTTCCGGGTCCGCAGGGAGATCTTCATCGTCTTGTAGAAGGGATTGGCGAACCGGAGCCCGTTTTCCCGGCAGGATCCCCGGTAGGAACCGGCGAGCAGGAGGACTCCCGCCTCGTTGGGATTGATGATGAAGAACCCGCCCAGGAGGATCAACCCCCCGATCAGCATCACGATCCCGGGAATGAGGATGACCACGTCCGCCCTGACGATGGAGGAGACGATCATGAAGATTCCCACGGCCAGGACGGCGATGACCAGGAACAGCATTCCCCAGCCGGAAACGGTCTGGGCTTTCTTCTCGGTGTGCATGATTCCCTCCCGATGGTTCGCATCCCTCGGCTCCGACGGGTTGCCGGGGCTCCTCCTGGGGGATGGCAAAATGATATCACCATGACATCATACCCGTCAAGAGCGGATTTATTCACCCGGGCCGTGACTTTTGCGCGGGAGAAGAGCATTCTGGCAGGGAAAACCCGGGGAATCGGTCGTTCAACCAGCGAGGGACCCTCATGAAACGCCGCCATTTTCCAGCCATAGGACTCGTCCTGTTCGGTTCCGTCCTGCTCATGCCCGTCCTGGCCGTTCCGGTCCTCGCCGGGACCGAGGCCTTCGACGCCCTTTTCCTGGACGAGACCCTGCGCATCGACTACTTCCACACGGGCGACGCCGCCGCGGAGATCGTCGCGGTGGACCAGCTGTGGCGGCAGGGGACCTGGGCGGGAAGCCGCGTCCACCTGGTGGACGACCTGGACCTGGGCCGCTACGACGCCAAGCTTCTGGATTCCGGGGGGACCGTGATCTTTTCCCGGGGATTCGACAGCTACTTCGCCGAGTGGCAGTCGACCGGGCCGGCGGCCGAGGGCGTCCGGCGCACCTACCACGAATCGGTCCTCGTGCCGTTCCCCAAAGGGCCCGTGACCTTCACCCTGGAATCGCGCCGGGACGACGGTTCATGGGAGGAGATCTTCCGGTTGGGAATCGATCCGGACGATTTCATGATCAGGAAGGACCCCTTGCCGGACGGGGTCATCGTGGTTCCCGCGGTGAACCCGGCCGATTCCCACGGCTGCGTGGACGTGGCCATCGTGGGCGAGGGATACACGGCGGCGGAGGTCGAGAAGTTCAAGGACGACGTGGCCCGATTCCGCGACGCCATGCTGCGGCAGGACCCCTACCGGTCCCAGCAGGAGAAGTTCAAGATCTGGGGCGTCCTGAAGCCATCGCAGGAGAGCGGCTGCGACGAACCCAGCCGGGGCGTGCACCGCAACACGTCGCTGGGCTGCACCTTCGATTCCCTGGGCAGCGAGCGCTACCTGCTGACCGAGGACAACCGGGCCATGCGCGACGTCGCGGCCCACGTGCCCTACGACGTGCTGTACGTCATGGTCAACCACGAACGCTACGGGGGCGGCGGCATCTACAACCTGTTCTGCACCTTCACCAGCGACAACCAGTTCAGCGAGTACGTCTTCCTGCACGAGTTCGGCCACAGCTTCGCCGGCCTGGCGGACGAGTACTACACCTCCAGCACAGCCTACAACGACTTCTACCCCCGCGGGATCGAACCCCGCGAGCGCAACATCACCCGGATGCTCGATCCCGGCCGCCTGAAGTGGGCCGACCGGGTGACCCCCGGAACGCCGGTGCCCACGCCCTGGCACAAGGATGTCTACGACGCCATGGACGTGGCCTACCAGCAGAAGCGCGGCGAGATCAATGAAACCATCGCCCGGCTGATGCGTTATGGTGCGCCCGAGGCCGAAGTGGCTTCAGCCATGGCCGAAGGCGAGGAGCTGTCCCTCACGCACCAGCAGGAGGTCGACGCCTGGTTCGCGGCCAACGAGGCCTTCGGACGCGTGGGCGCCTTCGAAGGGGCGGGGTACTGCAGCGAGGGGATGTACCGATCCCAGCTCGACTGCATCATGTTCACCAAGGGCATCAAGCCCTTCTGCGCGGCTTGCCGCAGGGGCATCAACGAGGTGATCGGGCGGTACACCGAGTGACTGTCCGTGATGATGAACCGATCGGCCTGGGGAATGGGCCCGTGAACGGTCAAGCGAAAGGACGGCGATGAACGGCAAGCGCATGTTCGCAACGGCCTTCTTACTGATGCTCGCCCTGGCGGCGGGCGGAGTTCATGCCGGAGATCCGGACCTGGCGGGCGACTGGTCGGGATCCATCGATCTGCCGGGGACCAGCCTGGAGATCCAGGTCTCGTTCACGGCCGTGGAGGCCGGGTGGTCCGGGACCATCACCATCCCCGCCCAGGGGGCCAAGGATCTGCCCCTGGAGGCCATCGCCCTGGATGGCGGGACCGCGACCTTCGCCATCAAGGACGTGCCCGGGAGTCCCACCTTCACCGGAGAATTCAGCGCGGACGGCACCGCCCTCAACGGACCGTTCACCCAGAGTGGCGGCACCTTCTCCTTCACCCTGGTGCGCAGCGAGGCCCGGGCCGCCGAAGCCCGGACCACTCTCGAGGACCTGGGAAGCATCATCACGGCTGCCCTGGGGGACTGGCAGACGCCGGGCCTGGGACTCGCGGTCGTCAAGGACGGCCAGATCGTCCTTTGCGAAGGTTACGGGCAGCGCGACGTGGAGAACCGGCTTCCGGTCACGGCGCAGACCCTTTTCGCCATCGGCTCGTCGACCAAGGCCTTCACGGCCTTCGCCATGGGACTGCTGGTGGACGAGGGAAAGCTGGACTGGGACGAGCCGGTGCGCGAGTACCTGCCCGAGTTCGCCCTGTACGACGAGTACGCCGGCCTGCACATCACCCCGCGCGACCTGGTGACCCACCGTTCGGGCCTGCCCCGTCATGATCTGGTGTGGTACGGAAGCCGGTCGTTCGAACGCGCGGACCTCGTGGCCCGGTTGCGGTACCTCGAACCCAACAAGGAACTCCGCCAGCAGTGGCAGTACAACAACCTGATGTTCTGCACGGCGGGCTATCTGGTGGGCCGTCTGCACGGATCGACGTGGGAGGATGCGGTCGCAGCGGGGATCTTCCGGCCCCTGGGCATGGATCGTTCCAACACCTCGGTGACGGTGTCGCAGGCCGATCCGGACCACGCGCTGCCCTACCGGCTGAAGGACGACGAGCTGCAGCAGGTGGCCTTCCGCAACCTCGACGCCATGGGGCCCGCCGGGTCGATCAACTCGTGCGCCGACGACATGGCCCGCTGGCTGCTGGCCAACCTGGGCAAGACCGGCCCGGACGCGGGGGGCCTGAAGGCCGGCACGCTCCAGGAGCTGCAGACGCCGCAGATGGTGATTCCGGGTATGCCGAGGGAGGACTTCGTCACTCCCCGGTCCTACGGCATGGGCTGGTTCATCGACACCTGGCGCGGACGATTCCGCCTCGAGCACGGGGGCAACATCGACGGGTTCTCCGCCGCGGTGTGGCTGTTTCCCCGTGACGGGCTGGGCATCGTGGCCCTCGGCAACCGCGACGCCGACGCCCTGCCCGGCCTCATCGCCGCCACGGTCGCCGACCGGATGCTCGGCCTCGAGCCCATGGACCACCTCGGAACCGCCAGGGCCCGCCGCGAGCAGGTCAAGGCCGTGGTCGAGGAATCGACGCAGAACAAGGACCGGTTCCGCAACAAGGACGCCAAGCCCAGCCGCAAGGCCGAAGTCTTCGCCGGCCGTTTCCGTAACCCGGGTTACGGAATCGTGGAGTTCACGGCCGCCAAGCAGGATCTCACCATGCTCTACAACGGGATGACCATGCCCCTGGAGCACTGGCAGTACGACGTCTACTCGGTCAAGCCGTCGGACGACGCGGTCATCCCCGAGGACTTGAAGGTGGTCTTCCGGGGGGATGTCTCGGGAGCGATTTCCACGGTGGAGATCGGCTTCGAACTGCTGGTGGATCCCATCGTTTTCGAACGCATGCCGTCGGCCAGGCTCGAGGATCCGGAATTCCTGGACCGCCTGGTCGGCCGGTACGCGCTTCCACCCCAGACGGTGACCATCGTGCGCAAGAACGATCGGCTGGAAGCAATGGTGCCCGGTCAACCGGTCATGAAGCTCGATCCGTCGGGGGAGGATTCCTTCGAACTGTCCGGCCTGTCAGGGTTCAGCATCAGGTTCACGGTCGGGGACGAGGGTCCGGCCACCGAGGCGGTGTTCATCCAGCCGAACGGGGTGTTCGTCGCGAAGAGGATCCAGGACTGATCCTCATCACCGGCCGGCAGCAGCCACCCCTCCGGCCCGGCCGTTGGGGGATTCCAAGGGAAAACGAGCGGGCGCCGTGGGCGCCCGCTCGTTTCGTCCGCGGATCCGGAATCGCCGGTCCTATTCGGTCATCCGCGCGGGGTTGTAGCTGAACTGGAAGATGAACGCCGCGTCGCGCGAGTCGTCGGCGAACTCGTTGTCGTAGTCGGTGACCACGGGCACACGCACTCCCAGAAACGGATTCCACTTGCCCATCTTGTAGGAGATGCCGGGATACAGGTCAACCAGCGTTCCCTTGGTCAGGATGTCGGACGTGAAGGACGGCGTCCCGTCGTTGTAGGTGGATTCCACCGTCCCGTCGCCCAGGAACGCCGCCGAGGCGCCCAGGTGGATCCACACCTTGCCGCCGGCGTTCATGCGGGCGAACCCCGAGGTGACGATCGCGTCGCCGTTGTCGGCGGTCACGGTCTCGACGAACGATCCGTAGTCGTTCATCACCTCGGTCGATCCGTTGGTCCGGTAGAGGACCGAGCCCAGCCAGCCGAAGCTGGGGCCGGACTTCGCGATCTGGGCGCGGCCGAAGAAGTCGGTGCTGCCGGTGCCCAGGGGCGTGGCGTACTCGAAGCCCTCGATCTCCTCGACCTTCTCGTCGTCGCCGGTGGGCAGCTTGACGCTGCCCTGCAGGCGGAAGACCATGCCGGGGGACAGGAGCCGGCTGTACTCCAGGTCCACCGACACGTCGCCCAGCCCGGAACCCGAGGCGTCGACGCCCCAGTAATGGAAGGTCCGGTCGAAGATCAACGGGACGCGCACCTTGACGGCGAAGTTGGGATTGAAGCGGTAGAAGGGGGTCAACAGGCCGGCCTTCTGGGTGTCGCTGACCTCGACGTAGGAGGCGACCCCGATGCCCGCGGGGGCAGGCTCGCCGGCGGGTTCGGCGAAGTCCTCGTCTGCGGGCAGGATCAGCGGAGCCAGGACCTCGTCGGCGACCGGGTCGGCCGAACCCTCCTCGGGAAATTCCTCGTTGGTCTGCGCGAGAGCCGGGACGGCCAGCAAAAGGACCGCGGCCGACAGGAGGACCAGGCGAAACGTGACGTTCATCGTTGCCCCTTTCGGTGGTTGGAGACGCGGAAAAAACTAACACGGCCCCGCCGGGATGCAACACAAATGCTGGGTCGGGAGATGTTTCAATCCAAACTCTTATAGTCGTTTATGTGCTGCCCGGGCCGATTGCCGCGGCCGCCGGTTCTGACTGGAAAATTCCGCCGGATGCTGTCAAGCTGAGCGGCAAATCAAAATGACGGTGGCAACCAACCCGAAAGACCCATTCCATGACCCACGCCATCGAGACCCACGGCCTGGTGCGGGCCTTCGACGGATTCAAGGCCGTCGACGGCATCGACCTGCAGGTGCCGTGCGGCTGCTTCTTCGGATTCCTCGGGCCCAACGGGGCCGGCAAGTCCACCACGATCAAGATGCTCACCGGGCTGATCAAGATCACCGCAGGGGGGGCGGCCATCCTCGGCCACGACGTGGAGAAGGAGGCGCTGGCGGCCAAGCGGGTGATCGGAGTGGTGCCCGAGGACCTGGCCCTGTTCGACGGGCTGACGGCCGCGGAATCCCTGGCCTTCACCGGTCGGATGCACGGCCTGGATCGCCGGACCATCGCCGGACGTTCCGGAGAACTCCTGGAATTGATGGACCTCCAGGACACCGGCCGCAAGCTGGTGGCGGACTTCAGCCACGGCATGAAGAAGAAGCTGTCGCTGGCGGCCGCGTTGATCCACGGGCCCGAGGTGCTGTTCCTGGATGAACCCTTCGAGGGCATCGACGCCGTGGCCTCGCGGCACATCCGCAAGCTCCTCGAGGGCATGACCGACCGTGGCGTGACCATCTTCCTCACTTCCCACATCCTGGAGATCGTCGAGAAGCTGTGCACCCACCTGGCGGTGATCCACAAGGGCAGGCTCGTGGCGCAGGGCACCCTGGGAGACCTGCAGCGGGGAATCGGCCTGGACGGCGACGGCGCCCCCCGGGGGGCGCGGTCCCTCGAGGACGCGTTCCTCGGCCTGGTGGATGCCGGCGACGAGCCGACGCGGACCCTTTCCTGGCTGGAGTAGGCGATGAACCGGATGCTGGCCATCGCCTGGTTGCGGTACCGCCTGATGCTCAACCGTCTGCGCCGCCGGGAAGGGGTGTGGAATCTCGTCGGTGGCGTCCTGCTGGGCCTGCTCTGGGGCGCGGCGGCCCTGGGGGCCGCGGTGGCGGTGGGTTTCCTGATGAAGGCGGCCCTGGCCGGCGGCGATCAGGACATGCTGTTCAAGCTGCAGTTCGGCGCCCTGCTGGCGGCCATGCTGGCCGGCGTCTGGCTGCCCCTGATCATCGAGCGGGGGCAGGCCGGACCGGTGACTTCCCGCCTGCTCAACTTCCCGGTCACCGGCGGCGAACTCTTCTGGATGTCCCAGGCCGCCCTTGCCCTCTCGGTCGACCACCTGCTCTACTACCCGCTCATGATCGCGGTGGCCCTGGGGGTGTTCCTCGGCCCGGGGCCCGCCTGGCTGGGCATGCTGGTGCTCGTCTCCCTCTGGTTGTGCATCCTGGTGTGGGCTCACGCCGTCGGCCTTACGCTGGAGGCCATGCTGCGTGGCCGGCGGTCCCGGGAAATCGTGGGCGTCCTGACGGTGGTGATCATCATCGCCATGGGCATGGGACCGGGCATCGTGGAGAAGGCTCTCAGGGGCCGTGATCCCGCGGAATTTCCCGCGCTGACCATGGGGGTGGATGTCCTGAAGACCGGCGGGAAGGCCCTGGCGCCCTTCCAGGCTGCGGCCGGCCTGCAGGCGGTCCGTGCGGGGGAGACGGCGGCGGCCCTGGGCCACCTTGCGGGCATCTGGGCCTGGACCCTGCCGGGGGCGTTGCTGGCCCGGTGGATCTTCGTCGCGTTCTATCTCGGGGACCGGGGGAGTCTCCGCAGGGGCGGCAGGCGGCCGGGTGCCTCCAGGCCGATCATGACGCACCAGGCGCTGCCCTGGGAACTGCGCCTGGATGCGGGGATGCTGTCTCCGGTCGCCCTGGCCTGCGCGGCCAAGGACCTGCGGGTCCACTTCCGCAGCCTGTCGGGCCGCCTGATCCTCGTCCTTGCCCCGCTGCTGATGGCCTGGATCGGCTGGTTCGTCCTGAAGGACGTGGCCGAGGCGGCGCTGGGCCTGCAGGTCGGCGAGATCCACTTCTTCGGGATGCTCTTCTACGTGGCGATCTTCGCCAACAGCCAGACCACCAACAACCTGTCCTTCGAGGGGTCGGGCGTGCAGGCGTACTTCCTGCTGCCCGGTCCGCTGACCCAGGTGATCCTGGGCAAGAACCTGGCCTTGTGGGTTTTCCAGGCGATCCTGCTGGCGGTGTGCCTGGCCGCCCTGGCGGTGGTGAAATCGTGGCCCGATCCGCCGACCCTGCTCGCGGGCGTCCTGCTGTACGCCGCGATCATCGTGATGCGGACCGCCGGGGGCAACGTCCTGTCCATCCTGTTTCCCCGGCGCCGGGAGCTGTCTTCACGCCATGACAAGACCCCCCTGATGAGCACCCTGCTGGGGCTTCTCATGTTCGCCGCCACCGTGGCGCTGGCCTGGGTGTTCGCGGTCCTGCCCGGTCTTGCCGGGCATCCCGGATGGCAACCGGCGGCCCTGGGCTTCCTGCTGCTGATCTCGGTGATCGGGCACCGCTGGAGCCTGGGCGCGGTGGCGGGACTGCTGGAGGATCGCCGGGAGCCGGTCGTGGCGGCGCTGCGGAAGAAGGAGGAATGAGTCCCCGGGCTCGGAGAAAGCGCGCCGGACCTAACGGGGATCCGGCGGAGCGATCAGCAGGGTGATTCCCGGCTCCAGGGTGAGGTACAGGCGCCGGGCGAGCTGTTCGTCCATCGTCACGCGGAGCAGGAGGCCCCGTTCCCGTCCCGCCAGCCGGTGGCCCAGGTCGCGCCAGGCATCGCCCAGCCTGACGCCCAGGCCCGCGCCGCCTTCGCCGTGTGACGGATCGAATCCCAGGACCTCCACCTCGAGGCCCGGGTCGAATGTCAGCCTGTATCGGGAGGGATGGGCCTGCAGGTACCTGTCCCTGGCCGCCTGGATGTCCCCGACGGTCACCGGCGCCGCGGTGGTGTCGCCCTCGGCCTTCTCGGGCGGATCGATCCGGGGGCGTTCGATTTCCTGGAGAGCGGAGGCCAGCGTGAATTTCGAACCTGGCCAGACCGGCCTGCGGTCGCCGCCCCCTCCGGGCACCATGACCGTGGCGGTGACCGGGATGGCCAGCAGTTCCACATGCTTGCGCCGGACCGAGAGGACGCCTCTGGACACGTCGAGGACCAGATAGGCCGGCTTGCCCGAGGCCAGCTCGATCTCCTGGCGGAGGAAGACCGCCCGGGCATCCAGGATCGCCTGCGCGGTGGAGTCGGCCGGTTGCTCCGCGGCGACCGCGGCTGTCGGGATCATCCCCAGCAGCAAGGCTAGAACAAGAGCACGGACGCCCCCACAGGCGTCGCGGCCGCCACGAAGGCCAGGTCCTCGTCCCCCAGCCGGATGCAGCCGTGGGTCACGTTCCTGCCGAGATAGCGCTGGAACAGGGTTCCGTGGATCATGTAGCCGTCCCCGAGATCCAGGGCCCAGTCGCCGAGAGTTTCGCGATCGACACGGTCCTTGAAGTTCCGGGGCAGATCCGAGCCCTCCTCGATGAAGGACCAGTCGGGACGCACCCAGACCGGATCCTTCCGCTTGCCGATCACGGTGCGCACCCCGCGCGGGGTCTCGAAGATCCAGCGTTTCCCCGTCGCCGGGTCCTCCAGCACCGAACCCGTGCCGGTGGAGCAGACCGCCTCGCGGATGACGTCCTCGCCCCGCCGCACCTGGAGCCGGTTGGCCACGGTGTCCACGATGATGAACACCCCCCAGGGTCGCTGGGCGTCCAGGGTGCGTTCCAGCCGGGCCAGTTCCCCCGGTCCGGTCCCGGCCCCGGTCGTCGGGAATTCCACTTCCCCGGCCGGAATTCCCCGCGCTGTTCCCAGCACGAGGACCATGGCCAGGACCACCGGGACCGCCAGGGCGAAGCCCGCGGCGAGCCACCACTTCCTCGAGGATTTCATCAACCGTCCTCCGCATGGATTCACTTTCCGGGCAGGCGAGCAGCCCCGACGATGGTCACCGGCGTCCCCACCTCGATCATTTCGAACAGGCGTTCCATGTCGTCGTCCTTCAGCGCGATGCAGCCTTCGGTCCAGTCGGTTCCGCGGCCGCCGTGACCGTGGATCTCGATCAGCCCCCCGGGGCCGGCGCCCCTGGGAATCCGTCCCGACTTGGCGGCCTGGTGATGCTCGGCCAGATCGGCCGGGTTGGGGTAGTCCAGCAGCAGGGCCCGGTGGTAGCGGCTGGACGGGTTCTTCCGGGAGACCTTGTACATCCCCTCGGGCGTGGCTCCGTCGCCGGCATAGAGCTTGTCGGCCAGACCGTTGCGGCCGAGTTCGGCCGCGAACCGGGCCACCACCTTGCGGTCCCGGAAGACCAGGCAATTCCGGTTCAACTTGTCGACCACCACCGCCGTCTTGCCCTTGCCGGTGGCGGCCACGGTCTCCTCGACCCAGTCCTGCCAGCGGTCCTGGAGGGCGGGATCGTGGAGCCTGCCGGTCCGTTTGTCGAAGAGGATCTCGGCGCGGTCCACCGCGACCGCCGCGGAATCCAGCTGGACGCTGAGGGCGGCGGCGTTCCCCTGGGTCTCCAGGACTCCGGCCCCGCCCAGGGCCATCCGGGCGTGCTGGTGGGCGCGCCTCAGGCGCTTCGCCCCCGGCATGGCGGCCACCTCGTCGCTGATGACCTCCAGACGCCGCACCAGATTCAACCGCCGCTCGCGCTGCCGAGCCAGGAGTCCGGATCTCCGCTCGACCGCGCTGGATTCAGCACGGGCGGCGGTCGATTGCAGTTCCCGGGCGGTCGCCTCCAGCCCGGCAGGGTAGCGGAACCGGAGGATGCGGGCCCTTTCGCCGGCGTAGCCGGATTCCAGGACCTGGCTCAGGGAGTCCGCCGGGGCCAGGTCTTCCGCCAGGATTCCCGGAGCCAGGCGCGCTGCGGCGTAGGCCCGGCGCGCCTGGGCGATGTGGGCGTCGGGCAGGGGCGCCGGCTTCCAGAGGAAGTAGCCGGCGAACCCTGCCGCGGAGACTGCTGAGATTCCTGCCGTCCAGACCAGCAGGCGGATCACCTTCCGGACCGTCGTCACTTGCGGGTCTGGACCTTGGCGATGGCGGCCTCGAGGTCGGTCCGCATGGCGGAAACCTGCGTGCCTACCTGGTCGATCTGGGCCCGGGCGCGCTGGAAATGCTCGCCCCGGATGAGTTCGCCTGCAGTCTCGAGGGTGGTGGTCAGCCCGGCCAATTCCTGCTGCATGGACTCGATTTCCGCCTTGGTGTCCTTGCCCCGGGGCGCGGTGGCCAGCAGTTCCTGGGTGGACATCAGCTGGGTGCGGACGGCCTCGAAGGCGGCCTGGGTCTCCTGGCGCATCGTCTCCTTGGCCGCCACGGCGTCGGCCTTCGCCTTGTCGGCCAGTTGCTGGGCCTGGGCCAGGAGTTCGTCGGCGGTGCCGTAGGAGCGCAGGAGGCTGAACTTGCCGTTCTGGGTCTCGAGTTCGGCCTGGGCCTGCTTCATGGCTTCCTGGGCCTCCAGCCAGCTCTGGGGAGCGTAGAGTTCGGCGTTGGCCTGCTTGGCGCCGTCGAGGGCGGCCACGGTCGTGTTCTGCTGCTCGACGGGAGCCTTCGAACAGCCGCCCACCACCATGACGGCCAAGACCAGGAGCGCAGGGATCATCAGCATACGTTTGGACATTTCGTTTCCTCCAGATTGCACCCCGAGTGACGTGGGCCATCCGGGCGGCGGGTTTGCCGGTCCGGCACGGCCCTGTGCGGTCTCCGGCGACTCGGGACGGCCGGGGACGGTTCAGGACTCTGAAAAGGGACGAAGCTCAGGGACGGCGTTCCAGGTACGCCATGACGATCAGGATGATGACCGGCAGGGCGAAGACCAGGAGGGCGAACTTGCCGGCGCCTCGCGGCGGTTTCGCGGGCTCGCCGTCCTCCGGAGGATTCTTCGGGGCATGAGTGGTCACAGGGCCGGATGGCCTGGTCGGATTCGCCGGTTCGCGGGTGTTCGTGATCATGACCCCACCTCCACCTGCAGTCCTGGACGGACTTCTCTTGCAGGGGATCGCACGTGGGAGCGAGGGATGCACGGCGGGATTCTCTGAAGCGGGCTCGCTCCGGTGCCCTCGGGCGGAGGAGTTGGGGCATCATGATAATGTGCTTTGCAAAAAAAGCACGGGAAATTTTCGGCCGTTCCCGGATGGGCCCGGGCGCTGCCGGGCAGCGGCGGGAGCCGGGGGATGAGTTGTTAAGCTATTTTATTTTAAAGTCTTGCTGTGAGCTCGGCCCGTCCGCCCACCCGGGCGAGCGGCGCCCCTGCCCTTCCGGGCTGGGCCCCGAGGACGGGGAGATCCACCACCGTTCCCGGGCACCAGACATTCCGGACCGCTGCCGATGAGGTCGCTCCGGCCCATCCCCTTGAGGGCCTCGCGCAGGATGGGCCAGTTCTTGGGGTCGTGGAACCGCAGGAACGCCTTGTGGAGGGTGCGCTGCCGGCCCTTCTTGACCGTCTCCACCTCGTCGTCCGGCCTGGCCTGCCGGACCACCTTGCGCAACGGGTTCCGGCCCGAATGGTACATGGCCGTGGCGGTCGCCATGGGCGAGGGCAGGAAGGTCTGCACCTGGTCCACCTTGAAGCGGTACTTCTTGAGCCACAGGGCCAGGTTCAGCATGTCCTGATCGCTGGTGCCGGGGTGGGCGGCGATGAAGTAGGGGATCAGGAACTGCTTCTTGCCGGCCTGTTCGCTGAACTTCTCGAACATGCGGCGGAACTTCTCGTAGCTGCCGATTCCGGGTTTCATCATCCGGGTCAACGGACCCTCTTCGGTGTGCTCGGGGGCGATCTTCAGGTATCCGCCCACGTGATGGGTCACCAGTTCCTTCACGTACTCCGGCGAGGTCACCGCCAGGTCGTAGCGCAGGCCCGAGGCGATCAGCACCTTCTTGACCCCGGGCACCGCGCGGGCGCGCCGGTACAACCTGATCAGGGGCGCGTGGTCGGTGTTCAGGTTGGGGCAGATGTCGGGATACACGCACGAGGGCAGCCGGCAGGCCGCCTCGATCGCCGGGGACTTGCAGGCCAATCGCCACATGTTGGCGGTGGGGCCGCCGAGGTCGCTGATGGTTCCGGTGAAGCCGGGATTCTTGTCGCGGATGGCCTCGATCTCGCGGATGATCGAATCCTCGCTGCGGCTCTGGATGATGCGTCCCTCGTGCTCGGTGATGGAGCAGAAGGTGCAGCCGCCGAAGCAGCCCCGCATGATGTTCACCGAGTTCTGGATCATCTGGTGGGCGGGGATCTTCGCATCGCCGTAGCTGCTGTGCGGCAGCCGGGAATAGGGCAGGTCGAAGACCGCGTCGATCTCGGGCGTCGTCAGCGGCACCGGCGGGGGATTCAGCCAGACCTCGCGGTCGCCGTGGCGCTGCACCAGCGCCCGGGCGTTGCCGGGATTGGTCTCGGCATGCATGACCCGCGAGGCGTGCGCGTAAAGCACGGGATCGTCCTTGACCGCCTCGAAGGCGGGCAGCCGCACCACGCACCGGTCCCGGTCCCGCAGTTCCTTCCGGAGGTCGGCCGACGGCAACAGCGAAACCGGTTGCGGGCCCCCGGCAGCCGGGGCCTGGTCGCAGTCCGGTTCCATGGCGTATGGGTCGGGATGCCGGATCAACGCGCCCGGAGAATCCAGATCGGTGGAATCGATCTCCAGGAATCCTGCGGGCACCTCCTTGCGCATGAAAGCGGTGCCGCGGATGTCCGTCATCTGCTTGATGTCCTCGCCGGCGGCGAGACGGTGGGCGATCTCCAGGATCTGGCGCTCGGCGTTGCCGAACAGGAGGATGTCCGCCTTGCTGTCCGGGAGAACCGAGCGTCGCACCTTGTCCGACCAGTAGTCGTAGTGGGCGATGCGCCGCAGGCTGGCCTCGATCCCCCCGATGACGATGGGGACGTCCTTGAAGGCCTCCCGGCAGCGCTGGGCGTAGACCAGCACCGCCCGGTCGGGGCGCTTGCCGCCCTCCCCGTTCGGGGTGTAGGCGTCGTCCGAGCGCAGCCGCCGTTCGCTGGTGTAGCGGTTGACCATGGAGTCCATGTTGCCGGCGGTGACCCCGAAGAACAGGGTGGGCTGGCCGAGGGCCCCGAACGGCTCGGCGCTGTGCCAGTCGGGCTGGGCAATGATCCCCACGCGGAACCCCTGGGCCTCGAGCACCCGGCCGATCACCGCCATGCCGAAGCTGGGATGGTCGACATAGGCATCCCCGGTCACCAGGATCACGTCGCAGGCTTCCCAGCCCAGCGCGTCCATCTCGGCCCGGGACATCGGCAATTCGGGGGCGATGCCGAACGACGCGGCCCAGTACTTGGGCTGCGAGAAGAGGGGGAGGGCGGTGGGCATGGCGAAGGCGTTCATGGCGACACGAAAACCCGAGAAGGCGCCCCCGTCAAGTTGCGGGAACGGAAACCGGGCCGGGCTGCGCGGCGGCGCCCCCGGCCCGGAATCCCGGCTCCCGGAAGAATCCTAGCTCTCCTTCTCGCACCACACCTCGATGATCCGCAGGATCGTCTCGGTGGCGTATTCCATGTCCTTCACGCAGATCCACTCGCCGTAGCCGTGGAAGGCCTGCTCGCCGGTGAAGATGTTCGGAGTGGGCAGACCCTTGGCCGACAGCACCGAACCGTCGGTCCCGCCCCGGATCGAACCCTGGATGGGTTCCAGCCCGGTGCGCTTGACGGCCTCGAGGGCGTAGGCCATGGCGCGGGGCTCCTTTTCCAGATCGTACTTCATGTTCCGGTAGTACTCCTTGATCTCCATCCTGAAGCTCGATCCCTGCCACTGCGCGCAGGCCTGCTCGGCGTGTTTGCGGATCATCTCCGCCTTGGGCTTCAGGCCGGCCAGGTCGAAGTCTCGGATCAGCAGGGTGATCTCGGTCTCACTGGTGTTGCCCTTGATGGCGATGGGATGGATGTAGCCCTGCTTGCCCTCGGTGGTCTCGGGGGCGCCCTCGCGGGGCAGGCCCGCCAGGAAGGCGCCGGCCACCTTGACCGAGGGGACCATCTTGTCCTTGGCGAAGCCGGGGTGGATGTCCCGGCCCACGAAGGTCACGATGGCGCTGTCGGCACAGAAGGTCTCGTTCTCGACCTCGCCCCTTTGGCCGCCGTCCATGGTGTAGGCCACCTTCGCCCCGAATTTCGCCACGTCGAAGTGCTTGGTCCCGGCGCCGACCTCCTCGTCGGGGGTGAAGGCGATCTTCACGGGGCCGTGCTTCCAGTCGGGGTTCTCGTGGATCAGGGTCAGCGCCTCCATGATCTCGGCGATGCCCGCCTTGTCGTCGGCGCCGAGAAGGGTCGTCCCGTCGGCGGTGATGATGGTCTCGCCGATGCACTTCTGCAGGTACGGGTTCTCGGCCGCCAGGATCTTCCTTCCCTCGCGGGGCAGGTCGATGTCCCCGCCCCGGTAGTTCTCGTGGAAGGTGGGCACGACGTTCTCGCCGCTGACCTCGGGGTAGGTGTCGACGTGGCTGATGAAGGCGATGGTCGGCACCTTCTCGCAGCCCGGGCTGGCGGGCAGGGAGGCGGTGACGTAGCAGTGCTCGTCGACCGCCGCATCGGACAGACCGACGGCCTTCAACTCGTCCACCAGGATCCTGGCCAGATCGAACTGGCGGGCGGTGGAGGGGTAGGTCTCGGATTCTTCGCTGCTGGTGGTGTGGACCTTGGCGTAGCTCACGAAACGGTCAACGAGGGAGGGAAACGGGGAGCTTGACTTGCGTTTCAGCATCGGAATCCTCCAGGCAGGGGAACGGGGGATCATCTTTGGGTCCAATGTGACCGAATGGGGCCCCGGATGCAAGTCCGGGATGGGCGGATCCGGGCGAGCGAAAGAGGGATTTCCTTGTCCGGAAAGCCTGCAGATGTTAGGGTTTGTCCGGAATCTGCGCCGCGGCCCATGGCCGCGGTTTTGACCTGAATCCCCCTCCACCCCCCTGCGGAGGTTTCCATGGACGTCAGCAGCACCAAGAGCCTGCCCGAAAACGCCTATCGCAAGCTGAAGGACGGGGAACAATACGTTCCGGTCGTGCCGGCCTCGTCGATCGTGCCGGAGATCACCGGGTATTCCCTGTTGATGGGACTCGTCTTCGCGGTGGTCTTCTCGGCTGCCGCCGCCTATCTGGGCCTGAAGATCGGTCAGGTGTTCGAGGCTGCGATCCCCATCACCATCCTCGCCATCGGGGTCTCGGCCTTGCTGGGCAAGAAGAACGTCTTGCAGCAGCATGTGATGATCCAGTCCATCGGTTCGGCCTCGGGGGTGGTCGTTGCCGGTGCGATCTTCACCCTGCCGGGCATCTACATCCTCGATCTGGCGGAAAAGACCAACTTCGTCCAGATGTGTGCGGCCTCCTTGCTGGGCGGGTTCCTGGGCATCCTGCTGCTGATCCCCTTCCGCCGCTACTTCGTCAAGGACATGCACGGGGAGTTCCCCTTCCCCGAGGCGACCGCCTCCACCGAGGTGCTCATGGCCGGCGAGGCCGGGGGCGGGCAGGCCTCGATCCTGGTCAAGAGCGGCGGGCTGGCCATGCTCTACCAGCTTTTCAGCCACCAGACCCTCGGGGTGTGGCGCGAGACCTTCTCCACCACCGCCTTCAAGTGGGGGGAGAATCTCAGTCGTTCGGTCCGCCTGGAATTCCACATGCTCACCGAAGCGGCGGTGCTCGGTCTGGGCTACATCATCGGCCTGCGCTACTCGCTGATCATCGCCTGTGGATCGTTCCTCAGCTGGTTCGTGCTGATCCCCATGATCGGCATTCTCGGCAAGGGCGTCCACGTCAACGGTGAACTCTACCAACTGACCGCCCTGCAGGGCCTGGACACGGGCGACATCTTCAAGATCTTCGTGCGGCCCGTGGGTATCGGCGCCATCGCCATGTCCGGCCTGATCGGGGTCTGGAAGAGCCGGGCCATCATCGTCGGCGCGGTCAAGCTGGCCATGCAGGCCGGCCAGAAGGCCGGTGGGGGACCGGGCGGCGACCGTTGCGAGCAGGACATGCCCCTGCCGCTGGTCACCGCCATGACCTTCATCGTCCTGGCCGTGGTGTTCCTGTTCTTCTGGCTGCTGGTGCCCGGGGTCACCCTCGTCCAGGCTCTGGTGGGCCTGGTGATCGTGGGCTGCATCAGCTTCCTGTTCACCACCGTGGCCGCCCGGGCCATCGCCATCGTCGGCAGCAACCCCGTGTCGGGCATGACCCTGATGACCCTGATCGTCAGCTCCGTGGTCCTGCGCTCGGTCGGTCTCGACGGCTACGACGGGATCGTGGCCGCCCTGCTCATCGGCGGCGTGGTCTGCACCGCCCTGTCCATGAGCGGCGGGTTCATCAGCGACCTGAAGATCGGCTACTGGCTGGGCACCACCCCGGCGACGCAGCAGAAGTGGAAGTTCCTGGGCACGGTGGTCGCGGCGGTTTCGGTGACGGGCGTCATCATGCTGCTGAACGCCACCTACGGTTTCAAGAG
>Ga0180009_10001685_pt1 | contig 26772 bp, 19 predicted proteins | sample OS_PC_MetaG_FD_123537 | JGI IMG/M metagenome (GOLD analysis project Ga0180009, IMG submission 123537) | Groundwater microbial communities from the Aspo Hard Rock Laboratory (HRL) deep subsurface site, Sweden - OS_PC_MetaG | ecosystem: Environmental > Aquatic > Deep subsurface > Groundwater... | reverse complement strand
GGCGTCGATTGCCTGACGGACTACTACGACGTGGACCTCAAGCGGGAGAATCTCGAGGGATTCCTGGGTCGGCCGGACTTCACGTTCCGCCAGGAGGACCTGCAGGACCTCGATGCGGTGGAATTGCTGCGGGGGCAGCGGGCCGTCTTCCATCTTGCCGCCCAGGCGGGCGTCCGCGCCAGCTGGGGGGCCTATTTCAGCGAATACCTGGGCCGCAACGTCATGGCCACGCAGCGGCTGCTGGAGGCGTGCCGGGACGATGCGGTGAAGGGATCCCTGGTCCGGTTCGTCTATTCCAGCAGCAGTTCGGTCTACGGCGACCAGACCACCCTGCCGGTCACCGAGCAGGCCCTGCCCCAGCCCCGGTCCCCCTACGGCGTGACCAAGATGGCGGCCGAGCACCTGTGCGTCCTGTACAGCATGAACTTCCAGGTGCCCACCAGCAGCCTGCGCTACTTCACGGTGTTCGGCCCGCGCCAGCGTCCGGACATGGCCTTCCGCAAGTACATCGAGGCCGCCCTCGACGGGCGCACCTTCGAGGTCTACGGGGACGGCTCCCAGACCCGGGACTTCACCTACGTCGGCGACGCCGTGCGGTCCAACCTGCTGGCCGTGTCCTGCGATCGGGACTGGGAGGTCTTCAACACCGGCGGCGGCAGCAGGGTCGTCTTCAGCGAGGCTCTGAAGCTGCTCCAGGAGATCCTCATCGCCCGCGTGCCGGGCATCGGGGCCACGGTCGAATACAAGCCGGTGGCCAAGGGGGACGTCAAGAACACCTTCGCCGACCGCAGCCACGTCGAGGCGGTCATCGGCTACCGTCCGACCATCGCCTTCGGCGACGGGCTGGTCAGGGAAGCGGAATGGGCCATCGCCAGGAGGAGCAAGGGGTGAGCAACGAGCCCGAGCGGACCGGCAGGACCGTGGACGTCGCCGTGATCGTTCCCGCCTTCAACGAGGCGGAGTCCCTGCCCGAGCTGGTCGAGAGGATCGACGCCGCGGTCACGGGCATGGGCCGGACCTACGAGGTCTGGATCGTCGACGACGGCAGCAGCGACGGGACCTTCGCCGTGGCCGAAAAGCTCGCCGGGGCGAACCCCCAGGTGCACTGTCTCGGCTTCGCCCGCAACTTCGGCAAGGCGGCCGCCCTGTCGGCGGGGTTCCAGGCCGTGGACGCCCGCATCGTCATCACCATGGACGCCGACCTGCAGGATGATCCGGCCGAGATCCCCTCCCTGGTCGCCCTGATCGAGGAGGGCTGGGACCTGGTCTCCGGCTGGAAGCAGGACCGCCAGGACGGCTTCATCAAGAACAAGACCAGCCGGGTCTTCAACTGGGTCACCGGCCGCATGTGCGGGCTCTTCCTGCACGACTTCAACTGCGGGCTGAAGGCCTACCGTCGCGAGGTCACCGGACGGGTGCGGCTGTACGGCGAGATGCACCGCTACGTGCCGGCCCTGGCCCATCTGGACGGCTTCCGGGTGACGGAGAAGCCCGTCAGGCATGCCGCCCGCAAGTACGGCCGGACCAAGTACGGCCCGGCCCGCTTCATCAACGGGTTCCTGGACCTGCTGACGGTCTACTTCCTGCACGCCCGACGGACCTCGCCGCTCCATTTCTTCGGCCGCATCGGCCTGGCCTTCCTGACCGTCGGCGGGGGGATCAGCCTCTACTACCTGGTGTGGTGGCTGACCGGCCACGGCCTGCACCTGCGGCCCAGCCTGCTGCTGGGTCTGGTGCTCATCATCCTGTCCTTCCAGTTCATCAGCCTGGGCCTGATCGCCGAGCTGGTGGTGGCCGGCCGCCGGCCGGAACGGGACTTCCGGATCGCCCGCCGTGTCTGATGTCCGTCGCACCTCCGCCGCGCCGGACGAGCCGTTGTCCCCCCTGGCCGTGGTCGTCGTCAACTGGAACGGGCGCGACGTCCTGAGCGATTGCTTCCGTTCCCTGCAGGACGAGAATTACCCCGACCTCCACGTGATCATGGTGGACAACGGTTCCACCGACGATTCGGTGGCCTACACGCGCAAGCATCACCGCCACGTCGAGATCCTGGAGGCCGGACGCAACCTGCGCTGGGCTGCGGGGAACAATCTGGCCCTGATGCACCTGCGCCGTGCGGGGTTCCGGGGTTGCGTGCTGCTGCTGAACAACGACACCATCGTGCCCGAGGGCAGTCTGCGCGCCCTGGTCAAGGGATTCCAGGCCAGTCCCGCGGCCTGGGCGGCCACGCCCCGCATCTGCTACGCCGACGACCCCTCGCGGGCCTGGTACGACGGCGGGGTCATCGGGCGGTGGAGCGGCTGGGTCAAGCATGCGGGAATCCGGAGGGTGGCCGGCGATCTCTCCCTGCAGCCGCGCTTCGTCGATTACGGCACCGGGTGCGCCCTGCTGCTGGGGCCGGTGGCCCTCGAGCGGGTCGGCCTGCTGGACGAGGGCTTCTTCTTCTACGGGGAGGACGCGGACTACTCCATCCGCATCCGGGCGAGGGGGGGGCGCATCATCCACGTTCCCCGGGCCCTGGTCCTGCACAAGGTCAGCGTCTCGGTGGGGGAGTATTCCCCCCTGAAGATGTGGATGCGCAGCCGCAGCCACGTCAAGCTGCTGAGGAAGCACTGGCCCTGGTGGTCCTGGCCCCTGCTCGCGGTCAGTCAGGCGGCGTACCTGACCGGTCACGCCGCCTACCATCTATGGCAGGGGCGGCCGGCGGTGGCCCTGGCGGTCTGGGAGGGCGCCCTGGACGAGTTGCGCGGCAGCCCCCACCCGGAGTAGGGGCCCCGGCGACGGTAGACACCCGATCGCCGGTGATGGTATGATCATCCTTGTTTTTCAGGGGCTTGCGGGATGCGGCCCGGATTCCGGTCGCCTCCGGCCGGCCACCAGGAGGAGCGGATTTGGCCCGACACGGCGCGACCGGCAAGCCCAGGATTCCCGGGGAGGACGCCTCACGCGCCCCGGGACTCGCGGCATCGGTGATCAGCGGGCGCGGCCCCTGGCGGTGGCTCCACTGGGCCCTGCTGGTGTGGTTGATCCTGGCGATCCTGTACCCCGGCGCCGTCTTCGACGGCCAGGTCTTCCGCAGCAGCGACGCGAGCAACTCCGACATGTTCGCCGTGGTGGGCGATGCCGCCCTGGCCGAAGGCCGCTATCCCCTTTGGAATCCCTACCTCTTCTCCGGCATGCCCTCCTTCGGATCGCTGGCCTACGTGCGGTTCCTCTATCCGCCGTCGATCCTGTTCAATTTCCTGCAGAACGAACTGGGGTTCGCCCCGCTCACCTGGATGCTCGGCCACCTGCTGTTCGGGGGCCTGGGGATGGCCTGGCTGCTGTCGCGCTGGAAGCTGCCCACCGGCGCGATCCTGCTGGGGGTGGCCGTCTGGCTGCTGTTCCCCAAGGTCGTGGCCTGGGGGGTGCACGGCCACGGGTCCAAGCTCGGCGCGGCCATGTACCTGCCCTGGATCGTGGGCTGGTCCCTGCGGGTGATGGACGGGCGCAGCTGGTTCGCCGTCGGCATGACCGGACTGCTGCTGGGACTCCAGCTGCTGCGCGGGCACGTCCAGATCACCTACTACACCCTGGCGGCGACGGCCTGGCTCTGCCTGCTGGGGGCGGCCTACCCCCTGGAGCCCGCCTGGAGGGCCGTCGCGGCCCGCATCCGGTGGCTGCGGCTGGGGGCGGTCGCCCTGGGGCTCGGCGTGGGGTTCCTGATCGGCGGGATCATGCTCGTGCCGGTGCACGACTACGCCGCCATTTCCATCCGCGGGCAAGACACCGAGGGAGGCGGTGGTGTCGGACTCGATTACGCCACCGGCTGGTCCCTGGCTCCCGAGGAAACCGGGACCTTCGTCTTGCCTTCCGCTGCCGGATTCGGCAAGGCGACCTACATGGGCCGCATGCCCTTCAACGACTATCCCAACTATTTCGGATTCCTGGTCCTGATCCTGGCGGCCGCCGGCTGGGCGGCGGGCCGGCGCCGCTGGCTGATGGCGCTGGGGATCATGGCGCTGGTGTCGGTCGGGGTGTCCTTCGGGAACTTCGGTTTCGGGTTGTACGAACTCCTCTACCGCTGGCTGCCGTACTTCAACAAGTTCCGGATCCCGTCGATGATCCTGGTGCTCGTCGCCTTCGCCGTGGCCCTGGCCGCGCCCCGCGGGCTGGTCGCCTGGCGGGACGAGCGGTCCGCAGGCCGCCGCTGGTGGATCGTGCCGGGGGTCTGCGCCGCCCTGGGCGCCCTCATGCTCGGAGGCGGGGTCACGGGGATGGCCGAGTCCGGCTTCGTGTCGGGCCTGCAGGCCCTGGCGGCCGCAGGGGGCAAGCAGGCCGCGCCCATCCTGCTGGACGAGGCCTGGGCCCTGCACCGGGCCGACCTGATCCGCATCGGGCTCATCCTCCTGGCGGCGGCGGGCGCCTTCGTGTTCGCCCACGGCAATTCCGGATTCCGGCGCAGGGGACTGGTCTGGGTTCTGGTCGGGCTGGTGGGGGTCGATCTGATGGCGGTCGACCGGCGCATCACCCACCCCGAACGGTCCCTCCTCGAGATCGGGCGGGATGCCTCGGGCCAGGGCCGCCTGGTGTCGGCGGTCCGGCTCGCCCGCGAGCCCCTCTCGTCCGCCGACCTGTCCGGACCCCAGGCCGCGACCCTGCAGGCCGCCGTGGGGCATGACCGCCTGTGGCCCCTGGGCTCGGACGGGGGCCGCAACACCTGGATGGCCGACCGCATCCGGTCGCTGGGCGGGTATCATCCGGCCAAGCTGGCCCGCTACGAATCCATCCGCCGGCGGTTGTACAGCGAGGAACCGGCCGGCCGCCTGGCCTCCTGGCTGGCCGGGTCCGTCGTCAGCTTCGACCGTCGTTTCGAGACCGGGGAACTGGAGTTCCTCGGCGGCCTGGGGCTCGCTCTGGACCCCGTGCCCCTCAACAGCGCTCCTCCCTATTTCTACCGCAACCGGGCGGCCCTGCCGCGGGCCCGGTTGGCGTCCGCCTGGCTTCCCGTCTCCTCCCTGCCCGGCGGAGGCGACCTGGAAGCCTTCCTGGACGCCGTCCAGCAGGGCGAGGTGGCCGTGGGGGAGGGCGTCCACCTGGCCGGCGATCCGGGCCTGCAGATTCCCCGGGGGCCGGTGACGGGCGGTGAACCCGGGACCGTCCGCTTCGTCGAGGACGGAATGAACGAGGTCGTCCTGCAGGTGGAGACGGACCGGCCGGCCGTGCTCGTTCTCGCGGACATGGCGGCCCCCGGCTGGTCGGTCGCGGTGGACGGGACCGAGCGCGAACTCCTGACCGCAGACCTGGTCCTGCGGGGGGTGGCCCTGGAGGCGGGCGCCCACGAGGTCCGCTTCGCCTACCACGACCCGTCGGTGCGGCTGGGCCTCGGCCTCAGCCTGGCGGGCCTGCTGCTCGCCCTGGGAATGATGTTCGGATCCCGGCTGCGTCCGCGGACCATGACCCCAAGCGATGAGGGACCGATCCATGACCGACCGTAGTTTCGCCACGCCGCCGCCCCTGAACCTCACGCGGGCCGTGGTGGTGGTTCCCACCTACAACGAGGCCGACAACGTCGGACGGCTGATCCCGTCCATCCTGGCCCAGGATCCCCGGCTCTCGGTGCTGGTGGTCGACGACAACTCCCCGGACGGGACCGCCGCCGTCGTCAAGGGGCTCGACGGGTTCGGGGACCGGATTCTGATCCTCGAACGGGAACGGAAGCAGGGCCTGGGGGCCGCCTACATCGCGGGTTTCAAGTGGGTGCTCGCGAACACGGACTTCCAGGCGGTGTTCGAGATGGACGCCGATTTCAGTCACGACCCGGCCGCCCTGCCGCAGTTCCTCGAGCACATCGAGACCCACGACCTTGTCCTCGGCAGCCGGTACCTCTACGGCATCACGGTCGTGAACTGGCCCCTGAGTCGGCTCATCCTGAGCGTGGGGGCCAACATCTACGCCCGCTTCGTCACGGGGATGCCCCTCAAGGACAGCACCGGGGGGTTCAAGTGCTTCCGCCGGAGCACCCTGCAGCAGCTGCCCCTGGATTCGATCAAGAGCGACGGCTATTCCTTCCAGATCGAGATGAACTACCACTGCTGGCGGCGCAGGCTCCGGATCAAGGAGATCCCCATCATGTTCGTGGACCGGCAGGTGGGGGTGTCGAAGATGTCCCGGCGGATCGTCATCGAGGCCATGTGGATGGTCTGGGCCCTGAGGTTGCGGCGCATCCCCTGAGCGCAACACAAGCCATGGGAGAACGGGTGAAGCTCGGCATCGTCATCGTCCACTACAACACCAGCGCCGACCTGCGCACGTGCCTGGAATCGCTGGCGTCGCATCCCCCGTCCTGCCCGCACGGGATCGTGGTGGTGGACAACGCCTCGACGGATCCGGGCCTGGACGAGGTGCGCGAGGACTTCCCCGACGTGCACTGGCTCCTCAACTCCGAGAACACCGGCTACGCCCGCGGCTGCAACCAGGGGATGGCGGCGCTGCCGGCCGAGTACCACCTGATCCTCAATCCGGACATCGTGGTCCAGCCCGGCGCCGTCGACCGGCTCCTGGAGTTCGCCGAGGCCAACCCGCGGGCCGGCCTCATCGGTCCCCAGCTTCTGAGCGACAACGGGTCCATCCAGGAGTCCTGCCGCCGGTTCTATACCTTCCGGACGCTGTTGCTGCGGCGCACCATCCTGGGCCGGATCTTTCCCCGCACGCGGACGGTGCGGCTGCACCTCATGAAGGACTTCGACCACCGCACCCCCAGGCCGGTGGACTGGGTGCTGGGGGGGTGCATGCTGGTCCGTCGTTCGGCCGTCGAACGGACCGGACCCATGGACGAACGGTTCTTCCTCTACTTCGAGGACGTGGACTGGTGCTACCGCATGTGGCAGGCCGGCTGCGAGGTGCTCTACACCCCGGACGCCAGGTTCCAGCACCACCACCGCCGTGCGAGCGCCCGGGGAACGTTCAACCGGTCCTTCTGGCTGCACCTGGCCAGCCTGATTTCCTTCTACGAGAAGTGGGGGCTGCTGGTCTGGCTGATGAAGAAGTGGCGCGAACCCCTGCTCGTCGGCCTCTACTGGCTGCTGGACATGGCGGGGGTCGGGCTCGGGTTCCTCGCCGCCTACGGGATACGGCGGGCGGCGGGTCCCCTCTTCGCCCAGCCTCTTTTTCCCATCGGGGAATACGCACCCCTGCTGGGCTTCACCCTGTTGCTGGTCAGCGTGGTCTACGTGTCGACCGGCCGGTACGCGTCGGGCCGGCTGCGGCGGCCTCCGGCGGCGGGCCAGGAACTGCAGCGCGTCGGTCTGGTGTTCCTGCTCCTGCTCGCCAGCACCTATCTGGGCAACATGGAAGTGATCAGCCGCGCCGTCCTGCTGATCTTCCTGCCCCTGCTGGCAGGGGCAAGCCTGCTTTCCCATCGCCTGCTCGCGGCCATGCTGCGGAAGCTCGAGCAGGGACGCCTGGCCCTGGAGAGGACCTTGCTGGCGGGCTCGCCCCAGCAACTGCAGGAATGGCTCCGGCGCGCGGGCGATCTCCCCGACCAGGGAGTGGACCTGGTGGGCTACTGCGCCGGACCGGGCGGAGCCCCGGCCCTGCCGCCCCTGGCGGGAGGCCGGATCCCCTGGCTGGGGCGCCCCGAGGACCTCGTGGAGATCGTGAGGCGGTACCGGATCTCCCAGGTGGTCTTCTGGGACGGGCCCTCCCACCGGCCGGAGGATCTGGAGCGCTGGGCGGCCCTGCGTCGGATGCGGGTTCGCCTGCGCTGGCGGGTCGCCGACGTGTGGCTCCTGGCGGCCGGGGCCCGGGCCGAGATGTTCGGGGGCATGCCCAGCGCGGTCCTGACGCCCGGCGGACGTGCGGCGCTGGGGGCGGTGGGCGGGCGCCTGGGCTCCCTGGCCGCCGGCGTCCTGCTCGCCCTGGCGGCGGGCCCGGCCTGGGTCTTCCTGCGCAGCGTCAGGCAGCGCAGGCGCAGCGCCTACATCCAGAGAGTGCAGACCGGGGACGTCTGGGGTTATCATTTCGACTTCGAGGCCGCCGTGGGCCCGGACGGCCATGCCCTCGGTCTGCCGTGGCAGTGGCCCCTGGTCAAGGGATTGATCAGGGGCAGGGTGATGCTCCTGGGCGAGCGGCCCCTGGGCGGCGACCGTCCGGACGGGGCGGCGGATTCCGCGGCGTTGCTCGACTTCTGGCGGTCCGATCCCTTGGCGCCGGCGCTGACGGGGCCCTGGGCCGCCGCTGGTGATGACGGGCCGGGCGGCTGGCGGAGCGGGCTGCGCCAGCTGTGGCGGGATCCCGGCCGGCTCGATGGGATCGTGGCCGCGGGTACCCACCGTGCCGGGTCCGGAGATTTGACCTCCCCTGAGGAAGAGGTGGACTGAATCATGCGGAATCATCGCGCATCGTCGATCATATGGCTGGTCCTGCTGGCTTGCGCCGTTTCCCCCCCGGGAGGCGGAGCCCTGGCCCAGGAAGCGACCTTCGAACCCCTGCTGGCCGCCCGCGAGGTGACCGCTCTGCTGGAACTCGACGGCCAGGTGCTGGCGGGGCTGGACGGCGGAGGGATGCTGGCGTGGCCGGTTTCCGATCCGGCGGCCGCCGAACGCTGGTACGCGGGAGACGGGCTCAGCGGGAACACGGTGGCCGACCTGGTCTGGAGCGGCCGACACGTCTGGGTGGCCACGCGCGGGGGCGGTCTGACCAGGATCGCCGATCCCGGGACGGCTCCCCAGTTCCGCCAGTACACCAGCAACCTGGGCGGCATGGACCTCACGGCGGTGGCGGGCGCCCTGGTCGGCGGCAGCGAGCGCGTCTACTACGCCATGGCCGGCGCGGGCCTGGGGCAGATCATCGACGGTCTCTCGGGCAACATCTACACCGCCGAGCAGGACGGGCTGATCGACAACGACATCAACGCCATGGCCATGTACGGCGACGAGCTCTTCATCGCCACACCTTCGGGCGTGTCCCGGTTCCGGTCCAACGTCTTCACCGACCAGAACGAGGGTCTGCCCCTGGATTTCGACGGTTTCACGGTGAACGACCTGGCCGTCGGCCCCGAGGGCGACCTGTGGGCCGCCTGCGCGGGCGGCATCTTCAGCTGGGACCCGGTGGCCGAATCCTGGACCGAGATCCAGGCCGCGGGTTTCTGGATCGGACTGGCTGGCGGCGAGTCGGGCTTGTACGCCCTGCGGCAGTTGAATTCGACCACCAATGCGGTTTTCCGCTGGAACGGGACCTCATTCGGGGCACTGACCTTGCCGCGACCTCGTTGCGCCGCCGTCGCCTCGGGAGAGGACCTGTGGATCGGCGGTCGGTCCACCCTCGAGGGCATGAACGGCGGGGCGGGCATCGCCTACTACGGACGGCGGGATACCGGGGGCGATTTCACGGTCTGGGAGATCGAGTCTTCCCTGGTCCAGAACGCCGAAGGCGTGGCCTTCGCCCCCGACGGCTCGGCCTGGATCGGTTCCCACGTCGCCGACGCGGTCTCGGGCTACGACGGCTCCGGCTGGTCGCACATCTACCGGTTGACCCAGGAATCGCCCGACGGTTCGGGGCTCTTCAACTACGGGTCCAACATCCTGGCCATGGCGGCGGACAACGACGGCATGGTCTGGGTCTCCCAGTACACCACCGGGCTGATCAGGCACGATCCGGCCACGGGTCTGGACGACCACGTCACCCCCGCCAACAGCGGGTTGAGCGGCGCCTACGTCCTGGAGATGGTGACCCATCCCGAAGGTCCCCTGGTCATCCTGCACGACATCGCCTGGGGAGAAGGGGATGAATACCCCCAGAAGGTGGACGTGCTCCTGGATCCGGCGGGCTGGGACGATCCCGGCAACTGGGTGGCCCTGCCGGTGGACGAAGGGGGTCTCACCAGCAACAACCGCATCTGGGCGGCCGTGGTCGAGCGGCCGGACGTGATCTGGTTCGCCGCCGAGGATTACGGCCTGGTCCGCTGGGACGTCAACGGCGGGCTGCAGGGCCCCGAGGATCCCTTGACCTGGGACGACTTCGGGGACGACCGCTGGGACGGTCCCCTTGCTTCCTTCACCACCACCAACAACGATCCCCGCAAGGCGCGGGGGCTGGCCCTGGCCCCCGACGGGACCATCTGGTGCGGCGGGAACGGCCTGATCCGGTTCAGCTACGACGAACTCAACCGGCGGGGCGTGGCGGTGGAATACTACTCCGAGAAGACCGGTCCCTCCATCACGGGCCTGGTCAGCGCCTCGGTCTCCGACGTCGCGGTGGACGCCAACGGCCACCTCTGGGCCGCGACCTCCGCCGGGTTGAACCGGGTGCGGCGGGCGGGGGGCGCTCCGGTCATCGACGCCTGGATCGACCTGGGCAACTACTTCGCCAACCCCAGCTATCCCCTGGTCTATTCCGCCAACGTCATCTCCCCCCTGCCGGGGGGGACCTACCGGGATCTGGCCCTGTCCCCCGACGGCAAGCGCCTGCTGCTTTCCTCGGACGGCGGGGCCTGCCTCGTCTCCGGGGGGACCGTGGGCGGAGCGGTGTCCGGCGATCTGGCCGGGGTCTTCTGCTATCCCAATCCCTGGACGCCCGGCGCGGGGGAGGGCCTCCTCAAGCTGGGGGGGCTCCCCGCCGATGAAACGGGTGCCGCCACCGCGGCCGTCGACGTCTTCAACCTCGAGGGGCAGCTCGTCCACCGCAACGCCGTCGTGGAGCCCGACGAGGAGTTCTGGGACGGCAAGAACCGGGTGGGCGAGAACGCGAGTTCCGGGATGTACGTCGTGAAGGTGACCTGGGCCGGTCGGACGACCGTGATCCCGGTCGCCGTCGTGCGCTGAACAAGAGGTATCCGATGACCGCCTTTGCCGAGGGCCAGGAAACGCATCCGTCCCGCCCCCGCCTTCTCGTGATCGGGGCGGGGAACGCGGGACAAGCGCTCGTCCGCCAGATCCGCGGCGAAGGGCTGCCGGCCGAGCCGGTGGCGTTCCTCGACGACGATCCCGCCCTGCAGGGAACGACCGTCTGCGGGCTTCCCGTGGTCGGGACGGCGGAGGACCTGCTGACCGCGGTGAAGGACACCGGGGCCCAGGAGGTCCTGCTGGCGATTCCCAGCGCGGGAGGCCAGCTGATCAGGCGGGTGGTCCTGCTGGCCCGGCGGGCGCGGGTGCCCCTGCGGATCGTGCCGGGGCTCCGGGACATCATCAGGGGCGACGTCAGCTTCAACCAGGTCCGCGAGGTCCAGGCCGAGCACCTGCTCGGCCGCGAAAGCGTCGATTTCCAGGAAGGTCCCGCCCGCGCGGTCGTCGAGGGACGGACCGTCCTGGTCACCGGAGCCGGCGGCTCCATCGGGGGCGAGCTTTGCCGGCGCCTGCTGCCCCTGCAGCCCGGTCGGCTGATCATGCTCGGCCGGGGCGAGAACAGCCTGTTCGAGATGGACGCCGAGCTGCGCGCGGAGTTCCCTTCCGCTCCCCTGCAGACCGTGATCGCAGACGTGCGCGACCGCCGGCGGTTGGCCGTCGTCGGCTCGAGGATCAAGCCCGACCTGATCCTGCACGCCGCCGCGCACAAGCACGTTCCGTTGATGGAGGAGAATCCCGAGGAAGCCGTCCTCGTGAACGTGGGGGGGACTGCCAATCTCATCGAACTGGCGCGCGAAGCGGGCGCCGAACGATTCGTCCTGATCAGCACCGACAAGGCCGTGGCTCCCAGCAGCGTCATGGGCGCGACCAAGAAGCTGGCCGAGGCGCTGGTGCGGCGGGCGGCCGCGGCGAACGGGGGCACGCGATTCATGACCGTCCGCTTCGGCAACGTCCTGGGGAGCCGGGGTTCGGTGATCCCCTTCTTCAAGCGGCGCATCGCGGCCGGATTGCCCCTGCCCGTCACCCACCCGGACATGACGCGCTACTTCATGACCATCAAGGAGGCGGCGCTCCTGGTCATCGAGGCCATGGTGCTGGGCGAACCCGGCGCGACCTACATCCTGGAGATGGGCAACCCCGTCTCGATCCTGGAGCTCGCCCGGAACCTGCTCGTGCTCTCCGGATTCGAACCGGACGACGGCGACCATTATCCCGGCATCGAGATCACGGGCCTGAGGCCCGGCGAAAGGCTGCACGAGGTGCTGCACGAGGAGTACGAGGACATCAGGACCAGTCCCAATCCCCTGATCCGCCAGGCCCTGATCCGGGGCCGGGACGTCCAGCTGGAGCCCGGGACCGTGTCCGGCCTGCTGGAACTGGCCGAGGCCGGGGACATCCCCAACCTGCGGAGCCGCCTTGCCGGACTCGTCGGCGTGCCGGCCCTCGCCGAAGGCGGGGTGTAGGACATGGCAGGCTCCAGCGGCGGCGGATCCGCGTACGAGGGGCGAACGTTCATCGCCCGCTCCGATTTCCTGCCCTTCTTCCGGCCCGACCTCGGCGACGCCGAGATCGCCGCCGTGACCGAGGTCATGCGGTCGGGCTGGCTCACCTACGGAGCGAAGGTCAGGGAGTTCGGGGACGCCTGCGCCCGGTACCTCGGCGTGGAGCACGCCGTCCCGGTGGCGAGCTGCTCCGCCGGCCTGTACCTCACGCTCAAGGCCATGGGCATCGGACCCGGTGACGAGGTGATCCTGCCGCCGGTGACCTTCGTGGCGACCCTGGCGGCGGTCCTGCACTGCGGCGCGACGCCGGTCCTGGCGGACATCGATCCGGTGACCTACGGGCTGGACCCCGCCGCCTTCACCGCGGCGGTCACGGACCGGACCCGGGCCGTGATCCCCGTGGACATGGCCGGCCATCCGGGACGGATCGCCGAGATCGTCGCCGCCGCTTCCGGGCGCGGGGTCCAGGTCGTCGAGGATGCGGCCCACAGCTTCGGAGCCGAGGTCGCCGGCCGGCGCGTGGGCGGTCTCGCCGACGCCAGCGTGTTCAGCTTCTACGCCACCAAGTGCATCACCACCGGCGACGGCGGCCTGGTCACCTGCCGCACGCAGGAACTCGCCGACCGCGTGCGCTCCCTGTCGTTCCACGGCATGGACGCCAACGCCTGGCAGCGATACGGCGACAAGGGGCGCTGGTACTACGAGGTGCTGACCCTGGGCTGGAAGATGCACCTGGGGGATCCCGCCGCCGCCCTCGGGCTGGTGCAGCTCGGCCGGGCGGACGGGTTCCTCGCCCGACGCTCGGCCATCGCCGCCCGCTTCAACGAGGCCTTCGCCGGCCTTCCCGGGGTGACCGTTCCCTCGGCCCCGGCCGACGGGGTCCACGCCTGGCACCTCTACATCCTGCGGATCGATCCCGAGATCGTCGACGGCGGCCGCGACCGGATCATCGCCGACCTGACCGCCAACCGGATCGGCTCGTCCGTCCACTTCATCCCCGTCCACCACCATCCCGCCTTCGCGGACCTCGAGGCGCGTTACGCGGGGACCCTGCCCGAATCCGAGCGCCACTACCGGGAAGCCGTCAGCTTGCCCCTGTTCCCCTCCATGACCGGACAGGAGATCGACGACGTCGTGACGGTGGTGCGGGCCAGCGTGACGGCCGGGGCGCGGTGATGTCGGGCCCCGGTCTTGCTCCATCCTGGCGCGTCGAACGGTCCTGCACGTTCCCGGGCGACTGGGACGACCTGGTCGCCGCCGATCCTCTCGCCGATTACACCCACACCCGGCACTGGCACGAGGCCGCGCTCCGGAATTATCCGGGGGCCGGCCTCGAATGCCTGACGGTCCGCCGGGACGGGCGCCTGGTCGGCGGCATCGCCGCCCTGGCCCGCCCCGGTGCGAGCCTGCTGCCGGGAGGGCTGCTGGCGGTCCGCCGGCTCGACAGCAGCCTCGAGGGCACCTCCGGGGGTCCCGTCCTCCATCCCGAGCTCGAGCCGGCCGAGGCCGAAGGGCTTTTCGCCCGTCTGGCGGCCGCGCTGGCCGACCGGCGGCCCGCAGGACTGGGGTCGGTGGGACTGGCCCTGAATCCGGAGGCCGAGGCCCGCTTCGGCAAGCTGCTCCAGGACGACCCGCGCTGGGCGCGCCGCGATTCGCCCACGGCCATGGTCTCGCTCGCGGGGGGGATCGACGAAGTCGACGGCAAGCGGCTGGTGATGAACAAGCGGAACGAGCGCAACCGGGGCCTGCGGAGGGGAGCGGAGGTCTTCGCGACGACGGACACCCGCCTGGTCGAGGAATATTACCCGCTATACCTGTCCGCCGCCGCGCACTGGGGGAGTGCTCCGACCCCGCTGGGATTCCTGCAGGACCTGCTGCAGGGGCCGGGCTCGCCCGGCGGAGCGGGCAGCGTCTTCTTCACCTGCGTCCGCCTGGACGGCCGGGTGATCGGCGGGCACCTCAACCTCCACCTGCACGACAAGGTCTTCGCCTGGAACGGGGTGACCGACCCGGCCTACGCCCGGACCCACTTCCCGGCCACCCTCTGCTTCTGGGGCGACCTGGTGGAGGCTTGCCGCCGCGGAGCCCGGTGGCTCGACTTCGGGGCGAGCGGGGGCGTGTCCTCCCTGGCCTCCTTCAAGAAGTTCTTCGGCGCCGAGCTGCGCGACCGGGGATTCTACCTGTGCGAAAGCGCCGTCGTGGCACGGCTGCGCGGTTTGCGCGAAAGGCGCGGCCGGACTCGCGGCCGGCCGGGCCGCCGCTGGCACGACGAGGTCCCTCTCCCCGAAAAGGCGGGTGGGAGGTGAAGCTCATCCAGGCCGGATCCCGCATCTTCGTCAGCCGCGTGGGACAGGTGCTCGCCAACGCGGCCGCCGTCCTGCTGGTGGCCAAGATCCTCGGTCCCGAGCAACAGGGCCACTACAGCCTGACCCTGGCGGTGTCCCTCCTCCTGGCGTCGCTGCTGGCGGGGGGGGTGGGGCTGGCGGCCGTGCCGCCGCTGCGGCAGGGCACGGTCCCTGCGGGGCGCCTGGTCCGTGCCCAGTTCGCCTGGATCGCCCTGGTGCTGGGGGTGCTGGTCATGCTGGCGGTCTGGACCCTCCAGGCGGTTCCTGCGGATTTCCTCGCGCGGCATCTCGGCTGGAGCAGGGGTCTGGGCTTCATCGTCCTGGGGGCGGTGGCCGGCATCCTCACCTTCGAGGTCTTCTCCTACAACCTGCTGGCGCGGGGGCGGCTGGTGATCGGCGCCACCATCAACGGGATCCGCGCCCTGGGCCACTTCGGCGCCGTGGGGGCGCTGGTCCTCCTGGGGGCCATGACCTTCAACCGGGCGGTGACCCTGGTCAGCCTGGCCCAGATCGCCGGAGCCGCCATGCTGGTGGGGGTCATGCTCAGGGAACTGGGGAGGCCGGGGCCCGTTCTGCCCCCGGCCGGGGATGGCCCGGCCGCCGACGCGCTGCCCGCGCATTCCCTGGTCCGGCTCGTGCCCGCCCTGTTGAGGCGGGGGTGGGTGGGGCAGATCTCGGCCGTCGCCTACTTCCTGCTCCTGCGCCTGGACCAGGGGATCCTGGAGCACTTCCGCGGCGCCGCCGAGGTCGGCATCTACTCGGTGGCGGTCTACACCGGGGAGATGCTGTGGCTGTTGCCCGGCGCCCTCACGCCGCTCCTGGTCCACAGCTCGGCCACCAGTGACCGCAGCGAGGATCCCGACCGGACGGCGCTGCAGGCCGTCCGCCTGGGCATCCTGGTCACCCTGGTCGTCGGAATCCCTCTCTACCTGGTCGCCGACCCCCTGCTGGCCTTCCTGGCCGGGGGGGCCTACGTCGAATCCGGGGCCGCCCTGCGCGCCCTGCTGCCGGGAATCATCGCCTTCGCTCCGGGCGCGGTGCTGGCCGGAGATTTCATCGGGCGCGGCAAGCCCCACTGGAACACCCAGGCCAGCCTGCTGACCGTGGCCGTGAACGTGGTGGCGGCGATGTGGCTGATCCCCCGGCACGGAGCGGTGGGGGCGGGCTGGGCGAGTTCGGTGGCGTATGCGGTGGGTGGGGGGGTGATGGTGGGGAGATTCATGAAGGAGACGGGGACCTCGTTCCGGACCCTGCTTCGGGGCCCCTGAATCCCCATGTTGTGCCGCCGACATTGTTTCCGCCTCCTGGGGGCGGATTTTTTTATATCCGAAAATCATCAAAGAGGACATTGGGGCAAAATAAACAGGTATTTTAGGCCACATTTCCCCCGGACCACAAATTCGACGGCACGAGGAAAAATTCGAGAAACTGCGAAAATGGGGATTGACACCGTGGTGGGGGCGGGCTATTCTGCAGTGGTTGGCAGTGGGGAAAAAGGGTGATTTGTGGTGAAAACAAACAGCGATCAGGATCTTGGCGGGTGCCGACGGAACGGCGCAACTCACAGGGAAAAGTGAACTTCCCGCCAAAGACCCCAGGCGGCCCACAAACTGCGAATCACCCCCTCCCCCGAAACTCCACCTCGATGAGGGACCATGGTTTTTGAAAGCCAGGCAGCATCAGACGGCGGCTTCCCCTTCACCTTCCACGGGTCCTATGTCCGTGCGGTGGACGCCAAGGGGCGTTTCAACCTGCCGTTCCGCCTGCGCCAGGGCGGTCCCGCCGAGCAGGAGGAGAAGTACGTGGTCCTCAGGGGGGCCGACGGGTCCCTGGCTCTCCAGCCTCATGCGGTCTGGATCGCGAACTTCAACCGGGTCCGGGAGGGGGAGCCAGGACGGCAGCGCCGGGAGTATCTGCGGCGGATGTCCCACGGATCCCACGTCGTCTCGCCGGACAGCCAGGGGCGCATCGCCATCCCGGCGAACTTCCTGGAATCGGCCGGGATCGGTCGCAAGGTCACCGTGGTGGGGATGGCCGACTACATGGAACTGTGGGATCCCGAACAGCTGGATCGGAAGCTGGAGGAGCCCCTGGACCAGGACGACGACTTCATCAATGAATTCTTCCGCTGATCCCCTGGGGAAAGCGGTCGAGCACCGGCGGCATGGAGGCCGGCCGGATCAAGGCGGGCGCAAGGGCGCCGAAGGAACGGCGCCCGCCCGGCTTGGCTTCGAGGATATTCAATGGCCACCAACCGATGGAGCCCAAGGAGGGGCGCAACCCAGGGAAGGATCCCGCCATGCCGAGAGAGATGACCCTGCAGTCCGTGAGGCAGGAAGCCGCGGATCGCACGCTGGAAATGGAGTTCCAAAGCAGGGACAGGACTGTGTGGGTCTCTCTCTCGGGTATTCTGGACGGGCCGGGGCTGGAAAAGCTCATTTCCCGGGTTGCGCCCCGGCTGGGGGGGCGCGGTCGGCGCATCGTGCTGGACGGCCGGGGCCTGGCCCACATGGACTACCGCACCACCCGCACCCTTCTGGCCTGGAACCGCAAGCTTCGGGACTACGGCCACCAGCTCTATCTCAGCCGCTGGAGCGATTACCTCAAGGCGATCCTGGTGATGGAAGACTGGGACCGGGAGCTCGGCACCGTGCCCCTTCAGGCTGAGACCTGGCGCCGCTTCGGAGCAGAGCGCCCTGCCCTGCGGCCATGACGGCCGCCCGGCACGTCCCGGTTCTGCTGGCGGAAACGCTGGACTACCTCGAACCGGGCCCGGGCAAGCATATCATCGACGGGACATTCGGATTCGGCGGGCATACCGCCGCGCTGCTCGAGCGGGGGGCCGACGTGCTGGGCCTCGACCTGGACGAGGTCGCCATGGGCGCCTGCAGGGAGCGGGCGGCGGCTGAGCCCCGGCTGCATTGCCGCCGGCTCTCCTTCCGCCGGTTGGACGAAGCCATGGCGGCCGAGGGCTGGGAGAGGCTGGACGGGATCCTCCTGGATCTCGGCGTCAGTTCCTGGCAGCTGGACGATCCCGGCAAGGGGTTCAGCTATCGCGGCGAGGGGCCCCTGGACCTTCGTTTCGACCAGGATTCGGGGCGCACGGCCGCCGATCTGGTCGCGGAGCTCCCCGAGGAGGAACTGGCCGACATCTTCTGGAAGTACGGCGAGGAACGGGCGAGCCGCCGGCTGGCGCGGGCCCTTGTGCGCGAGCGGGCCCTGCAGCCGGTGGCCACCACGGGGGACCTGCGCCGGGTCGTCGAGGGCGTCGTGCCGGGGAGCATCAAGTCGGAACCGGTCCTCAGCCGCATCTTCCAGGCCTTGCGGATCGCCGTGAACGACGAGCTTTCCGCCCTGACCGAGACCCTCGACAAGCTGCCGGATCTGCTGGCCTCCGGGGGCCGGATCGTCGTGATCTCCTATCACTCCCTCGAGGACCGTCTGGTCAAGCGATTCATGGAAAGGGAGCGCCGGGATTGCCTGTGCCCTCCCGAGATTCCCGCCTGCGTCTGCGGGCACAAACGTACGCTTCAACCCCTGACCCGCAAGGCCGTCCAGGCGGGGAGGGACGAGGCTGCCGGCAACCGGCGCGCACGGAGCGCGCGATTGCGGGCGGCCATGAGGATCTGACACCGGGGGATGACCCAGCATCCAGCCGGTACGGCCGTTTGGAGATGGACATGAGAACATGGCGGAACTGCACTCTCAAGCCGACGGGCGGGTACACCAGAAGAGGCGCGGGGGTCATGGCCCACCGCAAGGGGATCTTTTCCCCGGGAACCGCCGTCGCCCTGCCGGCGGTGGTCCTGGGAGCCCTGATGCTGGCCGGGGCGGTCTTCGTCTCCAACCAGGTGGTGGCTCAGCGTCTGCGGGTCGCGGCGCTGGAGGACCGGCGCGACTGCATGGAGGCCGAAGGGGCCGACCTGCGGGCCGACTGGAACCACGCGAGCAGCGCGGTGGTCATCCGGGAGAGGGCCGGCCGGGAGATCGGCCTGCAGGATCCCGCGGATCCGAGTCTCGTCCTGGCCAGGCTGATTCCCGGACGGCCTGACCGGCCGGGTGTCCTGGACCGCATTCTCGAACTGGGCGGCCCCGACGCCCTGCAGGCCGCCGAGACGAAGGTCCCGCAAGGGCCGGCGCCCCGGGCGGCGAAGCCGCAGCTGCCGGATAGCTGGAGCCGCCCATGAGAGCCGGTCGGGAAAGGCGGGGGACGCTCGGTTTCCTGCGCTGGCTGGTGGTGGCCGCCGGACTGGTCCTGGCGGTCCGCGTCGTCCAGATCCAGGTCTTCCAGCACGACCATTACCTGGCAGAGGCCGAGGTGAAGTGGACCCAGGAGATCCCTCTTTTCCCCGAGCGGGGCAACATCTACGACCGCAACGGGGAGCCTCTGGCCCTGTCGGTGACGTCCTGGCGGGTGGGGGTGTCGGCCGGGCTGGCGGAGGATCCGCAGGCCACCGCGGCGACGGTGGCCTCGGCCCTGGGCATCGATGCTGTTGATCTGGCCGCAAGGATCCGGCGCGCCGGCGCCAGGCACCTGGTGATCGCCGCCGATACGGTCCTGGACCGTGAACAGAAGCTGAAGCTGATGGCGGATCCGGCGATCACCCTGGAGGACCTGCGCTCCCGCCTGTATCCCCGCGATGCGGTGGGCGCCTCGCTTGTCGGGTTCTTCCGCTACGGAGAGGAGAAGGACGTCGCCACGGGCCTCGAGAGCAGCCTCGCCGGGTACCTGGCCGGCAAGGAGGGCCTGGCCCGGGAGATCAAGACGCCCCAGCGGAACCGCAATCTGGGCCATATCGTGATCCAGGAGCCCGAGCACGGCAAGAGCGTGACCCTGACCCTCGATGCCGAGCTCCAGGCCATCTGCGAGGAACAGCTGGGGAAGGCGGTGACCGGCTACGGCGCCCAGGGCGGGTCGGTCCTGGTGCTGGATCCCCGGACGGGGGACGTCCTGGCCGCTGCGAGCTGGCCCCTGGCCGGTCCCCGCGCGCATCCCCAATCCCAGCTGGGAGTGTGGACGAACCTGAACTTCACAGCGCAGTACGAGCCGGGTTCGGTGTTCAAGATCTTCACCATGGCGTCCCTGCTGGGCAACTGCGCCATCGACACCGCCACGGTGTTCGACTGCAGCGATCCCGATTTCGGCTCCTTCAAGATCCACAACGAGGGCAGGCACGAATACGGGGACCTGCCGCTGATGCGGGCCTTCAGCAAGTCCAGCAACATCTACTTCGCCAGGGCGGTGGGCAACCTCAGCGACCAGGAATTCTACCGGGACCTCGTGGATTTCGGGTTCGGCGAGCCGACGAACCTGCCCTACGGGGGGCAGGCGGGGGGCGTCCTGTATCATCCCTCCAGGTGGAGCGGGCGGTCCAAGTCCACCCTGGCCATCGGCCACGAGCTGATGGCGACCCCGATCCAGCTGGGGATGGCGCTGTGCGCGGTGGCCAACGGCGGGGTCCTCTATGCACCGCGCCTGGTCCGTTCCCTCACCGACCCGGGGAGCCAGACGACGGTGGACCTGGCGCCCCAGGCGCTGCGCCGCATCATGTCCCCGCACCTGACCGAGGTCCTGCGGGAAGGCATGGCGCGGGTGGTAAAGGAAGGCACGGGCGTGGCCGCCCGGCTGGACTGGATCACCACCGGCGGCAAGACCGGGACGGCGCAGAAGGCCAAGGACGGCCGGATCGCTCCGGGCGCCTACGTGGCGAGCTTCGCCGGCCTCGCGCCCATCGACGATCCGCGCCTGGTCGTCATCACCGTCCTGGACGAGCCGGCCTACCGGTACCACTTCGCCTCGCAGAGCGCGGTCCCCCTGTTCCGGGACATCCTGGTCGAGGTCCGGAACCGGACCCGCTGGCTGACCGACGTCCCGGGCGACCGGACGGCCACCACCCTGATTGCGGAGAAGGGGACAAAGGTCAAGGTCCCCGACGTTCTTTACCTCGCGGTCCCCAACGCCGCCCAGCGCATCGCGGCCGCCGGACTGCGCCTGGACGGGGGGGAACGCGACGGGCTGGTCGTGCAGCAGGTTCCGGCGGCGGGCACGCTGTGTCCTGCCGGCGCGCCGGTTTCCCTGACCGTGGTCGCCCGCCGGGCGGGCAACGCTCCGGCCGCAGCCCTCTGCCCCGATTTCGCGGGGTTGAGCGACCGGCAGGTGCGTTCGCTGGCTGCGCGACTGGGGGTTCCGGTCCGCATCCAGGGTTCGGGATTCGTCATGCTCCAGGACGTCGCGGCCGGGGACGAGCTGGCCGGACGAGAGGTCACCGTCCGGATGGGAGGACTGTGGGACTGACCCTGGCCGACCTGCTGGCCGAACTCCCGGGCGTCCGCGTGCTGGACCCGGGATCGGGCCTGACCGCGCCCCTGACCGGGGTGACGGCCGATTCCCGCCAGACCGGCCCCGGAGTGCTGTTCGTGGCGGTGCGGGGATCGAGCGGGGACGGCCACCGTTTCCTGGGCGACGCCGCACGGAGCGGATGCGCCGCCGTCGTCGTCGAGGAGGGCTGGGCCCAGGCGGGCCCGCTGACCGGTCCGCAAGGACCGGTCCCCGTGGTCACCGCTTCGTCCACGCGTCCGATCCCGGCCCTGGCAGCCCGCCTGCTGGCCGGAAGGCCCGACCGGGACCTGCTGACAGCCGGGGTCACCGGAACCAACGGCAAGACCACGGTGGCCTTCCTGCTCCAGGGCGTCCTGGGCCGGTTGCAGGGCCCTTGCGGGCTGCTCGGGACGATCCGCTACCAGGCGGGGGATCTCGTCGAATCCGCTCCCTTGACCACGCCGGGCGGGCCGGTCCTCTTTTCCTGGCTGCGGAGGATGGTGGCGGACGGTTGCCGCAGCGTGGCCCTCGAGATCTCGTCCCACGCCCTCGACCAGCAGCGCACGGCCGGTCTGGAACTGGACGTGGCCGTCATGACGAACCTGGGCCGCGACCACCTGGACTACCACCGCACCCTGGGGGACTACCTGGCCGCCAAGGCGCGCATCCTCGACCTGCTGCGGCCGGCCGCCGGCGCCGGAGGGCAGCCGGGCGTCGCCGTGATCAACGGGGGCGATCCCGTCCTCGCCGGCCTCGACGTCCGGGGCGTTCCCGTGGTCCGCTTCGCGACCGGGCGTCCGGTGTCGGGGATCCGGCCCGACCTGCAGGTCCTGGAGGCGGAACTGACCCTGGGGGGCACCCGCATCGCCTGCGACTGGCGGGGCAGCCGGCTCGAACTGCGCAGCCCCCTGGTGGGGCGCTACAACGTGGAGAATCTGACCGCCGCCCTCGCCGCCGCCCTGGCCCGGGGGTTCGAACCCGAACTGGTCCTCGAGGCCCTCGGCGGCCTGGCCCAGGTTCCGGGCAGGATGGAGCGCTTCCCCCTGCCGGCCGGAGGACTGGCCGTGGTCGACTACGCCCACACCCACGACGCCCTGGCCGCCGTCCTGGCGGCCGCGGACGAGCTCGCCGCCGGCAAGGTCTTCGCCGTCTTCGGTTGCGGGGGCGACCGCGATCGCGGCAAGAGGCCCCTCATGGGGCAGGTGGCCATGGCGGGCGCGGACAGGGTGTGGATCACCTCGGACAATCCGCGCAGCGAGGACCCCGCCCTGATCTGCGAGGACGTCCTGGCCGGCTGCGACCAGGTGCCCTCGCCGCGGGCGCAGGACCGCACCGTCATCGTCGACCGCACCTCCGCCATCCGGGCCGCCCTGGGCGCGGCCGGACCGCAGGACGTGGTCGTGATCGCGGGAAAGGGACACGAGGATTACCAGCTGATCGGCGGACGGGTCCTGCACCTGGACGACCGGGAGATCGTGCGGAACTGGATCGCCGGCGAGGCGGACCATGATTGAACGGCGCTACCCGGCAGGCGAAGCGGCCCGGGATCTCCTTCGCCGCGGGGCGCTCCTGTCGGTCTTCACGGCCAAGGGCGGGGCGCTGGCCGAGGTCGCAGCGGACGGGATCCCCGCCGATCATGGCTTCCGGGGCGCGGGGCTCGATTCCCGCAGTCTGGATCCCGGCCGCCTCTTCGTGGCGTTGCCCGGCGAACGGGTGGACGGCCGCGGGTTCATCGGCCGGGCGCTGGCGGCGGGCCACTGGGTGCTGGCCGGGTGCGAGGGCGGCCGCGACGTCGCCGGCGAGGTCGCAGGTCTTCCCGCTCCCGCAGGGACGGGCGTCCTGGTCTGCACCGAGGGGACGGCGGGACTGGCAGGCCTGGGCGCCGCGTGGCGGGACCGGTGGCCGGGCCGCATGATCGGGATCACGGGCACCAACGGCAAGACCACGACCAAGGATTTCTGCGCAGCCCTGCTGCGGGGCGCGGGCCGGGTCCTGGCCACCACGGGGAACCTGAACAACCAGCTGGGGGTGCCGCTGACCCTGCTGGCTCTCGAGGCGGAACACGATTTCGCGGTCGTGGAGATGGGGGCGTCGGGGGTGGGCGACATCGCCGCGCTGGCCGCCCTCGCCAGGCCCGAGATCGGGATCATCACCAACGCCTCGCCGGCGCACCTGGCGCGCTTCGGGTCCCTGGACGGGATCATCCAGGGCAAGGGGGAACTGCTGGACGTCCTGCCGGACCACGGGTGCGCGGTGCTCAACGCCGACAGCCCCGGGTTCGACCGGTGGCGCGACCGGGCCCGTTGCCCCGTCGTTTCCTGGGGCGAGCGGGCGGGCGACCGCCGCTGGAAGGCGCTGGCCGGAGCGGACGGGGAATGGATCCTGGTCCTGGACCAGGGGCGCTGGGCGGTGCCCTTGCCGGGACGCCACAACGCCGCCAACCTCGCCGCCGCCATCGTGGCCGCCGAGGCTCTCGACCTGCCCGAGGCGGACCTGAAGCGCGGGCTGGCGACGTTCCAGGGTTCCGCCCACCGGGGCGTCCGCATCGACTGGGAAGGGCGGACCCTGATCGACGACAGCTACAACGCCAACCCCCGCAGCATGGTGGCGGCGGTTCAGGCCCTGCTGGATGTTCCCTGCCGGGGCCGCCGCTTCGCCGTGCTGGGCGCCATGGCCGAGCTGGGGGAGGATTCGCCGGAGATCCACCGGGAGATAGGCAGGGAACTCGCGGGATCCGGCCTGGACGGTCTCGTCGTCGTCGGCCCGGGGGCCAGGGGCCTGGGCGAAGGTTTTGACGGCGGCGGCCGTCCGCACCACTATTGCGCGACCTGTGCCGAGGCGGCCGCCTGGATCGCCGACGAAACCCGGCCCGGGGACTGCCTCCTGCTGAAGGGGTCGCGCAGCGCGGCCATGGAAACCATCATCCCGTCGTTGCCTCTCCGCAGGGGCTCATGAGCAAGGAACGCCGCGCATGTTCTACCATCTGATCTATCCCCTGAGCGAATACTGGTCGGTGCTGAACGTCTTCAAGTACATCACGTTCCGGGCCTCCTACGCCACGGTGACCGCCCTGCTGATCGCCTTCATCTTCGGCGGGTGGCTCATCCGCAAGCTGGAGCGGATGCAGGTCGGCGAGACCATCCGCAGCGACGGTCCCCAGCACCACCAGAAGAAGTCGGGGACACCCACCATGGGCGGGGTGCTGGTGCTGGCGGCCATCGTCGTGCCCACCCTGCTGTGGGCCGACCTGGGCAACCGGTTCGTGCTGCTGGCCCTGGCGGGGACGGTGTGGATGGGGACCATCGGGTTCATCGACGACTACCTGAAGGTCATCAAGAAACGGCCGAAGGGCATGATCGGACGCTTCAAGCTGGCCGGCCAGGTGACCTACGGCCTGCTGCTGGGATCGGTGCTGGTTTTCGGGGCGGGCGGCGGGGACCTGGCGACCAGTTCGACGGTGCCGTTCTTCAAGAACGCCCTGGTGGACTGGGGCTGGCTGTACATCCCGCTGGTGATCCTGGTGGTGACCGGAACCAGCAACGCGGTGAACCTCGCCGACGGACTCGACGGTCTGGCCATCGGCCTGAGCTGTCTGGCCTTCGGCGGCTTCGCGGTGCTGGCCTACCTGAGCGGGCACGCCGGGTTCGCCGAGTACCTGAACATGCTGTTCATCCCCGAGGCCGGGGAGCTGACCGTCTACTGCGCCGCGGTGGTGGGTTCGGGGCTGGGCTTCCTCTGGTTCAACGCCCACCCGGCGAGGATCTTCATGGGCGACACCGGCAGCCTGGCCCTGGGCGGGGCCCTGGGCACCGTCGCCATCCTGGTCAAGCGCGAGTTCCTGCTGGTGGTCATCGGCGGGATGTTCGTCGCCGAGGCTCTGTCGGTGATGCTCCAGGTGATGTACTTCAAGCGCAGCGGCGGCAAGCGGATCTTCCGCATGGCGCCCCTGCACCACCACTTCGAGCTGGGCGGCTGGTCGGAGACCCAGGTCGTGGTGCGCTTCTGGATCGTGGGCATCCTCCTGCTCTTGCTGGGGATGTCCTCCATCAAGCTGCAATAGGAGCGGACATGGGTTCCGGCGTGGGCGGAAAGACGTTCTGGGTCGTGGGACTGGCGCGCAGCGGCTGCGCGGCCGGCCGGCTCCTGCGCCGCCACGGAGCCGTGGTCATCGGAATCGACGATGCGGAGGATGCGGCCGTCCGCCGCCGGTGGGAGAGCGAAGGACTTACCGATCTGGCACCCGAGGCCTTCGACGAAATCCATGCCGGCGGCGGGTGGCCCATGCCCGCGCCACACGCCGTGGTGATCAGCCCCGGGGTGCGCCCGGACCACCCGCGCCTGCGGTCCCTCGATCCGGGGCTCGAGGTGATCGGCGAGCTGGAACTGGCGGCGCGTTTCTGCCGCGCCAGGCTGGTGGCGATCACCGGCACCAACGGCAAGTCGACCACCACCGAGTGGACCGCCCGCCTGCTGGAGGGGGCGGGCCTGCGCGCCGAGGCCGTGGGCAACCTGGGGCGTCCCCTGGCCCTGGTGGCGGACGAGCTCGGCCCCGCGGACGTGGCGGTGGTGGAGGTGTCCAGCTTCCAGCTCGAGACCACCAGGCTGTTCGCTCCCGAGGTGGGAGCCGTCCTGAACCTGGCGCCCGACCACCTCGACCGCTATCCGGATCTTGCGGCCTACTACGCCGCCAAGCGCATCCTGCCCGGCCTGATTCCCGGAACGGGGTCCTTCGTCGCCTGGACCGGGTGCCCCGAGGCGCTTTCATGGCCTACAAGGGGCCGCCGGATGTCCTTCGGCGACCGGGATCAGGGCGCGGACGCCTACCTGTCCGAGGGCAAGATGCGGTGCCGGTGGCGGGGCGAGGAGATCTCGCTCGTGCCGGTGGGAGACCTCTCCCTTCAGTCCCCGCCCAACCTGCTCAACGCCCAGGCGGCGGTGGCCATCGGCCTGGGCCTGGGGATCGAACCGGAGCGGCTGGCGCCCGGCCTGCGGGATTACCGGGGACTGGCGCACCGCCATCAGCCGGTCGGCGCCCTGGACGGGGTGGAATTCATCGACGACTCCAAGGCCACCAACGTGCACGCCGTGTGTGCGGGACTGCGGGGGTATCCCCGTCCGGTCGTCCTGATCGCCGGTGGCAGCGGCAAGGGCGAGGACTTCTCCGCACTGGCGGAGGTCATGCAATCCGTGGTACACGTCGTGCTGATCGGGGAGGAGGGTCCCCGCATCGGCGAGGCCCTCGAGGGCGTCGTCCCGCTGAGCCGGGCCGGCACCCTGGAGGAGGCCGTGGGCCTGGCCGCGGGGATCGCCCGGGGTCGGGAACGGGCGGTCGTGCTCCTCAGTCCGGCCTGCGCGAGTTTCGACATGTTCGCCAACTATCGCGCCCGCGGCGCCGCTTTCGCCTCGGCGGCACGGTCGCTCGGGGCCGTGATGATCGAATAGGTTGACGGCCGGATGCCGCAGGGAGGCGGCCCGGCGTCCAGCGGGGAAGGAGCCCAGTTGCAGCGCAGGATCCGCCATCTCGCCGCCACGTTCGAACGGACCGATTCCATGCTCCTGCTGGCCGTGGCCGGCATGCTCGTCTACGGGATCCTGGTCGTCTACGGGGCCGGCAGCTTCAACCGGCAGGCGCACTACTCGCCGCTCGGGCAGCACTTCATCATCGCCAAGCATCTGCTGATGATCGGGGCCGGAATGGGCCTGCTCTTCCTGCTGGTCAACGCGGACTACAACTGGTTCCGGGCGCGCTGGCTGAACTGGGGGTTGCTGGGGGTCTCGCTGGC